>Ga0180430_10000155_pt1 | contig 76715 bp, 58 predicted proteins | sample SS_ome_9_FD_132999 | JGI IMG/M metagenome (GOLD analysis project Ga0180430, IMG submission 132999) | Hypersaline lake sediment archaeal communities from the Salton Sea, California, USA - SS_1_S_2 metaG | ecosystem: Environmental > Aquatic > Non-marine Saline and Alkaline > Hypersaline >...
ATCACTGATTGGTCTGATTGCCTTCTGGTTTCTCGAAGTCAGTTCACTGATCTTCATTTACATGATGCTCAACTACTTCCTGTCCGGACACATGATTCCGCTGGAATGGATCGACAACTGGATTCCCTGGGTTCATTACCTTCCTCTGAAGTATCTCGCCTACTTTCCGGCTGCCGTGCTGCTCGGCAAGATCCCTGAAGCCGACCTTCCAACCGAACTGATGATTCAGGCCGTCTGGATCGTCGTGCTTCTGATCGCGAATCGAACAACCTTCTACTACGGCGTGCGACGTTATGGAGCGTTCGGTGGATAGATCTTCTGAGTCTGCCATCCAGCCAGCCGTAGCCATAGATGCAGGCAGCAACAAAGGAAACGTTTCCGTGTCTTTCGCTGCTGATGTCGGCAGAACCCGTCAGATCGAGACCCTGACCGACCCCGTCTTCATCAGTGCCTGGATTGCCAACTTTCTGCTGGTGACGGCCAACGCAGCCATCTTCGTTTTTGCCGACTGGATCGCGTGGCTGGCCACGTCATCATCGACAGCATCCAGCATTGCGTACGAAGAAGAACTGCCTGGCAGAATCATCCAGACGGGCCTGATCGCCGCGATTCTATCACGACTGTTCCTTGGAAAAATGATCGACCGGTTTGGTGTTCGCCGAGTATGGATTGTACTGGCCACATCAACACTGTTTGGCAGCACGATCTTTGCCAACGTGACATCCGTCTCCAGGTTGCTGTACGCCGGTCGAGTACTTTATGCGGTGGGTGTCTCAGGAATGTTCACCTGCAGCGCGTTTCATATTCAGTCCTGCGTGGCCGAACATCGCAGAACGGAGTTTCTGGGGCTGCTGGGCAGCAGTGGATTCATTGGAATGATCCTGGGGACTCAGCTGGTCGATCTGCTCCAGTGGCTGAACGATGGAAGCCAGGTCTACTTTCGGCATGCGTTCTGGGTCGTGATGGCCTGCAACGCGACATACATTCTGCTCATAATGATTGCCACAAAAGGGTTTCCCAGACCGCAACGAGAGATCCGCCCCTCACTGGTCAGCATGATGAAGGCTCACTGGCCTGGCGCCGTTGTTCTGGTAGCGATGGTGATGGGGCTGGTGTTCACGGTCCCCAGTCTGTATCTGGTTCGATTCAATCGGTACGCTGGTCTGGGAGGGATCGCCGGGTTCTGGACGGCCTACGCGATCTCAGCGTTTGCACTACGAATCCTGACGGCACAACTCAGCCAGAAAGTGGGACGACATCGCCTTATCACCATTGGTTTGATATCGCAGGGAAGCGGCCTGCTGACCATCCTAGTGGCGTCACAGCCGTGGCATCTGGTCGTCTCTGCCATTATCTGTGGGTTGGGCCACGCGCTACTGTTCCCCTCCATCGTATCGCTTGGATCGGGACGCTTTCCGGCGAAGTACCGAGGCAGTGGAACCAATCTCACAATGGGATTCATGGATCTTGGAACAGCCCTGTCCGCTCCACTGCTCGGACGCATCATTGATATGGAAACATTCGGAGGAGCCGGCTATCCCCAGATGTTCCTGGCGGCCGGACTCACAACACTCATACTAGGCATCGCCTGGCATTTCTGGCACTGGGGCCGTGTTGACAGTGAGATCACTCGTCCTGTCCAGACCGTTGACTAGGCCATCATCACTCGCCACAAGATACCGCACTCAAACGGTGCATACTCCGGGAAAAAACACATGAAGATCAATCAAACGGCCGCCGTCAAACGTGTGATGGATCTCATTGCCCTGCGCGGAGGCAGTGGTGGCGAGACAGCTGTGAGTGCCTATCTGCAGAAAGCACTCAAAGCCGAAGGAGTAGATTCCAGTTCAATCAGCATTGATACCGCCAATCGTCGCAGTCCGGTTGGCGGTGACACCGGCAACCTCATCGTTAAGTTGAAAGGAACAAAACGCGGCCCGCGTCGCCTGTTGATGGCTCATATGGACACCGTTCCTCTGGCTGTCGATAGTCAGCCCGTCCAGGATGGTGACTGGATTCATCCGAAGTCCAGTGACACAGCGCTGGGAGCAGATGACCGAGCAGGATGCGCTGTGGTACTGTCTGCGGTTCTGGAACTGCTGAAGCAGAAAATCGATCATCCGCCACTCACGCTGCTCTTTACTGTCCAGGAAGAAATCGGTCTGTGTGGTGCTCGGCATGTTTCCGCAGGAAAACTGGGGAAGCCCCAACTTTGCTTTAACTGGGATGGCCGCGACCCGTCCGACCTGATTATCGGTGCCGTGGGGGCAACCAATCTGGACATTCGGATCGATGGGATTCCAAGTCATGCCGGCGTGCATCCGGACGATGGTGTAAATGCTGCGGTCGTCGCAGCAATAGCTCTGGCCGACCTGCAGCAGAACGGCTGGCATGGACTGGTCGTGAAAGGTAAACGTCGAGGCACCAGCAACATCGGTTCGATTGACGGAGGCGCGGCAACCAACGTCGTGATGCCCACCGTCACGCTGACAGCTGAGGCGCGTAGTCACAGTCCGGCTTTTCGAGACCGCATCGTTCGCGAGTTTCACAAAGCATTCCAAAGAGCCGTTTCTCAAGTGTTGAACTGTCGGAAGCAAACAGCTCAATTGAAGATTGAAGAAGACACCAGATACAACGCGTTCAGAATTCCAAAGAAGTCACCGAGTGTTTTGGCTGCCATCGGTGCAGTTCGCGAAGCTGGCCTGGATGCTCAGGTATCCTCCTGCGATGGAGGTCTTGATGCCAACTGGATGTCGGCTCACGGTTTCCCTACCGTCACACTGGGATGCGGTCAGCATCATATTCACACAGTGGACGAACGGCTCCACATTCCCCAGTACCTTCAGGCGCTTTCGATCGCCTGCCGAATTGCATCCGGTGACTAGCTGGCAGAGCAGCGAGGTCCCGGATCTCGCTGGAATTCTGAGAATCCGGCACATTTTTCGGCAATGCCAGCATCCGGTGAAATGCCGGCTGGCCCGTCACCAGTCCGGCTGACACAATGAACCCCGGTGAAGGAAGCTCGTGGGATGCCGGTAGTCTTTATGCAGCAAGAGTATCAAACATATTATGCAGATCTGCGTTCCCGTGTTGATGCGCGTCTGGAGGGCTGTTTCCGTGAAGCAACCATTCCTGAGCCTCTGAGGCAGGCAGTTCGCTACAGCCTGATGGCTCCCGGCAAACGACTGCGACCGGTCCTGGTGTTAATGGCTGTGAATGCATGCAATGGTGAGATCTCAGACGGACTGCCCGCGGCATGTGCCATCGAGATGGTCCACACGTACTCACTGATTCATGATGACCTGCCGGCAATGGACGACGACGCTCTGCGCCGAGGCCGTCCCACCAGCCACATGGTCTACGGTGATGCACTTGCGATACTGGCTGGCGATACACTGTTGACGCACGCGTTCGCCACGCTCGCCGCCGCAGAAGTTCCTCCGAATGTAACAGCTGAGTGCCTGCAAATCCTGGGCAGTGCGGCAGGAGGCTCTGGGATGGTGGGCGGCCAGGTCCTCGATCTGATGGCAGAACGAGGACCTTTTCCCGGCGTAGCACCCCTTGAAGGCGAAGAAAAATCCCAACAAAGTCGTTCGGATCTATCGGAATCTGCGGATAGTAAACTGCCAGCGAATTCCGTTCCGGAGGCGGAAGAGGCCAGCAACGGCTCTTTGAATGGCGTAGAACAACTCATACGCATCCACCATATGAAAACCGGAGCCTTGATTTCAGCCGCTCTGGAGCTTGGAGCAACGGTGGCTCAGGCAGATACTGACACTCGTGAGCGCTTGAAGAAATACGGTCAGATTTGTGGCCTGGCGTTCCAGATTGCGGATGATCTGCTGGATGTCACCGGCAGTGGAGCCAAACTGGGCAAGGAAACAGGGCGGGATCATGAGTTGGGCAAACTCACGTATCCGGCTCTACTGGGAGTCGAAGGCAGTCGCCGGAAGGCCATGGAACTGGTATCTGAGGCGTGCCACTGTCTATCTGTGTTCGAGGAACGAGCAGAACCGCTGCAGCGGCTGGCTCAGTTTATTGTTGAAAGAGATCACTGATGTCATTTGAGATTCTCAGTGGAATTGAATCTCCCGCTCAGCTGAAGTCGATGGAAGACGGTCAGCTGAATCAACTGGCCGATGAGATCCGTGAGGCGCTCCTCACGGTTGTCTCTGATCGGTCTGCGCATTTCGCAAGTAATCTGGGAGTTGTCGAACTGTGTATCGCGCTACACAAGGTCTTCGATTTTTCAAAAGACCGACTCATCTGGGACACCGGCCATCAGATCTATCCTCACAAACTCGTCACCGGTCGTTTCCCGCAAATCGAAACGATCCGCCGTCGTGGCGGCCTGATGGGTTATCCTAATCCGGTTGAAAGTGAATACGACCTGTTCGTGACCGGACACGCCGGCAGCAGTGTATCGACGGTGCTGGGACTGAAAGCAGCAGACGACCTGATCTCTTCGGACGAACGCAAGTCTGTGGCAGTCATCGGCGACGGTGCCCTGCCCTCCGGCATTGTCTTTGAGGCCATGAACAATGCCGCAGGACTGAACAAGGACCTCCTCGTCATCCTTAATGACAATAAGATGGGAATCTGCCCGCGTGTTGGCGGGATTGCCAGTTATCTGGACAAAGCACGCGTTGCTCCGTTCTACAACGGCCTCAAACGGGATGTTTCATGGCTGCTGAACCGAGTTCCCGTTGTTGGTGAGTCCGTCGAAAACGTGCTGGGACATTTTAAGGAAGCCGTAAAGACGTTCTTCCACGGCGGCATGCTGTTTGAGGAAATGGGCTTTCGCTACATCGGTCCGGTCGATGGTCACGACATCGCCTCATTGACGCAGTATTTGAAACTCGTTCGAGACGTCAAAGGCCCTGTGTTGCTGCATGTGCTTACCGAGAAAGGTCATGGCTTTGAACCTGCTTGCCAGGACCCCGTGAAGTTCCACACTCCCGCACCCTTTCAGCGAGACGAAAACAACGAGATTGTCCCAATTCAATCGTCGTCAACAGAAGCCTACACAAACGTCGTTTCAGCTGCGATTCATGACGCGATGTCAAAAGACGAACGCGTTTGCGTCCTCACGGCAGCAATGTGTGCCGGCAACAAACTCGAACGCCTGCGTGATGACTTCCCGGACCGTTTCTTTGACACTGGAATCTGCGAAGGCCACGCCGTTGCCTTTGCCGGTGGAATGGCGAAGTCGGGAATGAAGCCGGTGGTCGACATCTACAGCACATTCCTGCAGCGCAGCTTTGACCAGATCTTTCAGGAAGTCGCACTGCAGAACCTGCCCGTAGTGTTCTGTATGGATCGAGCCGGCCTGTGCGGACCAGACGGACCAACTCATCACGGAGTTTTCGATAACTCGTACATGCGCATCTTTCCGAATATGGTCGTCATGGCTCCCGGCGACCGCGAAGATGTTGCTCCAATGCTGGAATTTGCATTGCAGCATGACAATCCCATCTCAATTCGCTATCCCAAGGCAGCCGCTCAGACAGTTGTCCGCGATTTTGCAGACATCGAAATGGGCAAGGCTGAAGTGATTCACTGGGGCGAAGATGGAAACATTCTGGCTTGTGGCACTTTGCTTCACGAAGCGATCGCTGCATCAGATCAACTTCGGCAGGACGGACTCGACGTGGGCGTCGTGAATGCCCGATTTATCAAACCCATCGACACTGAAATGGTCGAGCAGGCCGTTGGTCTGGGCTTCGTCATCACACTGGAAGAAAACGCCGCTGGCGGTGGATTCGGAAGTGCGGTGCTGGAAGCCGCCAACCAGGCCGGTGTCTCCACAGATCGCATCCATATCGCCGCAATTCCCGACAGCTTCGTCGAACACGGCGAACGCCCCGAGTTGCTGGCCGCACTCAAACTCGATGCTGCCGGTCTTCGTCAACGCGCGCTGGAACTTGCCGGTGACATGGCAGCGGTGGAACTGTGACGGCATTGTCCCACACTGTCACCGACAACGTACCACTCCACGTCACTTGTCTTTACGCAGGTTGACACCATCCAGACTGTCGTGAGTGAACTCTGCATCGTCCGGATAGTGAAGTTCTGTAGTCGTGAACTGTCCGTTACTTCCTGATATGACAAGTTCCCGGTCAGCACAATAATCAGTCAGCCGAAAGCCATGGTCGTTGGCTGTCCACTGCCCTTGCCAGCCAGACTCCACGATAGTTGCGTTGAAATCACACGGCGTTGGCGGATCGAACTTAACTGACACCAGACCGATCCCACGTCGATACAGTCTGATACGCAGGGATCTTCCATCTTTTGTCGACGAGAATTGGTGTACCAGATTAATTCGCGACACGCACCAAGCTCCGTGAACGAGCCACGGTACGGCCAGAATCAAACTGAGCGTCCCGTAGTCAACAACACTCGCAATCCAGTAGTACGGTCGAGTTTGTGGAAACAGAGCCAGCCCGGAGCCAAGCAAACCTGCGCCAACTAAGGGAATCGCAGAGATGTATCGTTCACTGCGGTAGTTTAAGAACAACGTGTACCAATTAAGCAGGGAGAGCATCCCGCCAGCAACAATCAGCACAATTCCAAGTGCAACGATCATAGGTCGAACTACGCCGCACGAGACTCCCGTCGGCTTCGAACTTCCAGTTCGCCCGCGATCAAGGCCCCTCGCACGATTGCCTGTTCCGGTTTGTCGACCGTTCGCACCGACTGAATCTGGCCAGCAATGTCATGGTCGACGAATCTTTCGGTCAACGCGCTGGCGAAACCGGCGATCTGAATGGCGCCTCCCGCGCAAATCACATGCAGCCGTTCGGTCCCTAACCGAACCTTAACAGACGGGATGTTCAGCAACTGCTGCGTCGCCTGAGCAATCTGATCCAGCACGGCCAGGTAAAGGCGTGAAAGAACCTTCTCTCGTTCCCCCACAGGAGTCCGAAGGTTTCGATCGCTGCTGTGCTTCCATTCTCTGACGGCTTCCAGGTCCAGCCATGCCGTACCTTCCTCATCAAAGACCTGAATCTGGAACTGGCGAGCCATTTCAATATCCACCCAGTCCGCTCCAACCGGAATGGATGTTGAAGCTAACGTGACCCCAAGACGACTCACACAAATGTGGGATGTTTCGGCCCCAATGACAACCGAAATGCCGCTAAACGACGTTTCGCTGCCTTCCGCTAGAATCGTGGCTTCAGCCGCATCAACAGGAAACGACTCAAAGCCTCGCATGCGAATCAGTCGCGAAAGAAACTCACGGCTGACCCCAGTACGTTCGCTGCCTGGAACTGTGAATGCACAAAGATTCCGTCCGCTGGATGGGACAGGCAGGATTGCTGCACAGATCAGGTCAAGCATCTGACGAGCTGGAGGATCGTCAGATGGAACCATGCCGCCGTTGAAGATGCTGGCCGATGGCATGCGACTCAACCAGCGCGCCTGACCTGCCTGACTGCCGTAGACCGTCAGCGTGTCCTCACATACGGCGCGAGCAATCTGATGAGCGTCCAGGAGCTGACGATACCGTTCAATGTTCGGCAGCACGACATACTCCGATCGCTCTGAGTACATCGAGACAGGCGCGCCGATTTTCTCCTCGCGAAATGCCGAACGGATCGCATAACAGCCAAAATCAATTGCAGTAATCATCAATGCCCCTGTCCATGAAGGGAGTGCAATGCACGATCCAGTGATGCCTGATCCTGAGCCTGATCGCCGGACACAGTCTCGACCGCTTCCACTTTCTGCATCGGCTGACTGTTGACTCGACTAGCCGCAGAGAAGTGAGGGGCCGCGAGCTCTTTGTGGGAGTTGTCAATTCGCAGCCTGCGAGGCCCTGCGGGTCGCCCAAACAATGTCACACGCAACGGAAGATCTGCCTCACAAAGCTGCACCGGCAGGCGATTCTGGATCAGGTCTTCCAGGTCATCTGCTGCTGCCACAACCGAAGCCTCTGCCTGCTCGGTGTGAATTGAAGTAGACTCTGCCGCTTCGACGGAGACCGGTTCCGGAACTGAACTCACCAATGGCAATAGCTCTGAGTGCTCTTCTGCAGTCGGCTCTGATTCGTCGGCCTTCCCTTCAGCCGGCTCAGCCGCTGTTCGCCATTCATCGCCGTACCACTCCGACTCCTGCGCGAGCTGCTTCCCCGAAGAACCTGTTTCCCGCGTTGACCGATCAACTGCGAGCCTGTCAGTAATCGACAGTTCTGCCGGTGCAACGGATTCCTCTGTAGACGGAAAGTCGTCTGTGTGGGATGCAATTTCAGACGCGACAGATACTTCTTCGAGAGTCGCATCATCGGGCCAGGAGGCAACAATTGGCTGTTCGACTGCGGGTAGTTCTTCCGGCGACCGCAATTGATACGCAGATTCCGATTCGTTGATCCCGGCCACGGCTCGTTCACGTTGCGTCTTGATCCACCCTGTGACAACCAGTAACAACGATCCAAACAAGCCAACAAGGAATACGCCATTCCAGATGGGTGACACACTTGCTCCTGCAGATACTGGTGACCCCACTGGTGGAACGCCTGCCGCAGCGGAGGTCACGGGCGGTGTGACATCTCCAGCTGGCGGAAGAACGGTCTCCAGCGCCGCCAAAGAAACCGGGATATCCGCCTCATCCGAATCAGCGGTTGCAGGCACAGCACCATCGGCCGGAATCATCAAACCTGCTGGACGTTCCGTCGGAGCAGCTGAACTGTTGATGTCAGTGTCAGGTTCCGCACGAATATTCTCGCCCGCCGCAGCCTCTGCTTTGCCGGCTGCTGTAAACAGACTTTCCAGGTACGCCTCATCGACAGCAAGACCGTCGTCGAGAATCAGGACATCACCATGCGCCAACGCGTCATGTGGAGCGAGTATCAAGGACTTTGGTCCGCTCGTCGCGGTCCTTACCACTCGACAGGTTGTCTCCGCTCCAAACTCAATTCTCAGCTGACTGAGCAGGCTGCCCAGCTGGTTACCTTCCTGAGAAAGCGTGACAACTCCCGACGTCGCACACGAGACGACGACGTTCCCGGCAGCAGATCGAGTCCCCTGGCTGTGGTGAAACACAACCACATCTCCCGGAAGCAGAAACGAAGTCTCACCGGCAGAATCTACGTATACGTACTCCGTATATGCTTGAGGCTGCGAACCACGAACGATCACCGCACTGCCATCGCTATCCACTCCGGAATCACGGAGCAGTCGCTGAGCGCTTACGTATTCACCTTCGGGGTACTCTCGCACATGAGGATTCGGCACGTCTCCAGCCACCGTGTATCGATTCGACTCAGCATACACTGGCGCCGCAGCTGTGAGGATCAGGGCAAGTGCGGTGAAGTTCTTCAGCCGTTCCATGGCGTCAAATCCGAGGTTCAATCATTGCTATTCAGTGAACATGTCAACCTGGCACGACCAGTGCGCGCAACGGACCGGATGCCATACAGCTGACAACATCAGGATCGGCAATCCAATCGCTGAAAATGATTATTTCCTCAGGAGAAGCACGTTTTGTGCAAACACCCCGTTTTGACATTCCAGGCTTCCATGCAAAACAGACGAGCTGCGCAACGTCAGTCCGCAGAGTTGCGCGCCCGACAGCCGGCTACAGTCGTGCTGGTCGCCTGAACGGAATCGTCAGCTCTTCAAATCCTGCTGTAAGTTGCCGAGACTTACACAAGACACGGCTGAATTCGACATCCGTGGGCCAACTGGCCAGCGTCAGCGTCTCCGAGTCACCAGCCTGACGCCATCGATTGCGAGGCTTCCAGTAGCACCGTTCAGGCCAATGCGAAGAATCAATTCCCGAGCCTTTGCAGGAACTGCAATACGACGACGAACCTGCTTCCAGCTCATGTCGTCATCCCACAGTGCGATCGGCCGGGCGCCAATCTCAACCCGTCGACCATCGTAGAAGTGTACAATCACGCCCGCTCTTTCACCCCGAGATCCACGTTTGACATCCTGCACCTGAGCCCATAATGAGACGTCAATCGAACCGATCGTGCGGCCGTTCAGGGCGAGGCCCTGGAGTGCCTGGGCCAGCTCTCCATCGTTCTCCGATCTGAATTCGATATAGCTGTCGCCCTGGACCGGACTGCCCGAAACCAGCTCCGACCTACGCTGGTAGTGCCAGCCATCGGCCTTTCCATCGTTGTTCTCATCAGCTTCAAAACCGCCATTGGTGAGCTGAGGATTATTGGCGTCCGGCTGAATCCGTCGACGTTCCTCTGATTCCCCGGTCATCGGCACAAACAACGTTGACGTCAGCCGTTCATGCTGAAGATCCCCGCCCACCTTACGGAAGAGATAGAACGACTGCTGGTATCGTTCGCCAATGGGTATAATCATCGTGCCACCATCTTTGAGCTGTTCAATCAGTGGCTCCGGTACCGTTTCCGGCGAACAAGTCACGATGATGCGGTCAAACGGAGCGTGTTCGGGCCAGCCCTGATACCCGTCCCCGGCTTTGACATGAACGTTGTCGTAGTTCAGCTTCTTCAGTCGTCGTTCGGCTGATTTGGCAAGGCTGCGGACAATCTCGACGGAATAGACCTCCTCCACGATCTCTGCCAGAACAGCTGCCTGGTACCCGCTCCCGGTTCCGACTTCCAGCACTCGGTCGTTGGGTTGAGGATCCAGAGTCTCCGTCATGAAAGCCACGATATATGGCGGGGATATCGTCTGACTGCTGCCAATCGCCAGGGCCTCATCCCGATACGCTCGAAATCGCAGACCGGGTGGAACAAACTCGTGCCGAGGCACCTTCCTCATGGCCTGAAGAACCGCTTCGTTTGTAATCCCTTCCGCAGCGACAGCCTGGTCAATCAGGCGATTTCTGGCTGCTGAATACTCACCGTCGGCTGACTGAGTGACTGTAGCAGCCATGAAGGCTGCGCAGAAAACCGCAACAGGAAGAACTCGTCGCATCCGCGCGATCGTATTAGCCGTAACGTGCATCAGTCTCTTTCGATGGTTTGGCAGCTGACTGAAGGATCTTCTCCAGGCGCCGAACGGCGACCTGCTGCGAGAAATCAGAGTCGATCCTGGATGAGGCGGCAGTCGTACGCCGTTGCGTTGCCGCGTCGTCCGAAATCACCTGGCGAATGCCGTCTGCCAGACTCTCTATTGAATTCGGTTCGCACAATAAACCGTAGTCGTTGTTTCTGAGAATTTCTTCGGGACCATGAGGGCAACGGGACGCGAGAACCGGCGTGCCACAGGCCATCGCTTCCAGAAGAACGTTGGGCATCCCTTCCACCAGCGATGGCAGCACAAACAGGTCGGCTGATGCAAACCAGGCTCCCGCATCACGTTGAAATCCCTCCAGTGATACCTGATCAGAAAGCCCATGTCGGTCGATCTGCCTCTGCAGTGTCGATCGGTGTTCGCCTTCCCCCAGAAACGCCACCCGAAATTCAACCGCCGGAATTTCTTTTTGAAGCAGAGCGATTGCATCAATCAGCAGATGAAATCCTTTTTCGTGATTCAATCTTCCAGCTGACACAATCCGCATCAGCTTTCTGTTTTCCAGTGCCGGACGATTCCACCATTCTGATTCCGGCTCAGAATTGACCTGCCGAATGAATTTGACGTCCACTCCGTTGTACTGAGTTGCGACCCGACCCGGCGTCAGCCCATAGAACGATTCCGCACTGCGAGCGGCCCCATCGGATACAGCCAGGACCGCAGCAGAACTCTCATAGAGCCGACGCAGCGACCTCTTCTTGAACCATTGAAATCGGCCAGCCACAGGCGCAAATCCAGTCGCGGGGTCCGTCACTATCGTTGACACATTGGGCACTCCCAGACTTTGAGCGGCCTCTGCTGCCACCAGCGTCATTAGGAATGTGCGGTCGTAACTCACATCAGCGTTCACCTCACGCAGGTACCGCTTCATGTCCCTTATACGTCGTCGATGCATCCCGCCAGGAACTCGTGTTGCCGGCCTGGAATCTCGTTCTTCGAATGCTGCCAGCGGAACATCCTGCGGCACCAAAGACAACAGAGGTCCAGCGCGATAGATGACGTAGAGAAACGGCTCAAACTGTTCGCGGTCCAGGTGAGTTAAGGTGCTGACGATCTGCCGTTCGGACCCGCCGCCGTGCAACGCACCAATCGAAAAGACAACACGAGTTCGAGCCACAGTTCGTCAAATTCAAAAAAGAAAAAATTGATGTCGCCGTGTGACTTGAACACCCCGAAAACAGCGGAGTTTTCGGGACAGTTAAACAAAGAACCAGAGCAGCCAGACCGCGATCACTTTCATGAAGAATAATTGAACCGGCGTCGTTTGACACCCGGCATTCGGCAGGTAATATCGCCGCTGTTGAGTGACTAAGCCTTCGCGACGACTATTCTGCACAGTCGTCGCGAAATTCATAGTAGAACAGCCTCCCCCGCATTTCACCGCCCCCTTCAATTGGCGAGTGTGCAACCCGTTGCGCATGACGCCACGCTGAGGGTCGCTGCTGCGCGGAGGTTCCGACGGAGGGGTCGCATGAAGCAGCCCGCGCATCACGGAAAGAAACACCTGGGCCGAAAATCTGTTCGGCATCAGAAGTCCAGTGTCTCACTGGCTGCAGAATGCCCAGCGCTGGCAGCAATCGCCGAAGCCGTCCGTCAGGAAGTTGGCTCACAGAATTATCAACATTGGTTTCAGAACCGAACTCGTCTGGAATCAAACTCAGATCAGATTCTCGTTTACGTTGCAAACCCGTTCATTTGCTCATGGATGATGAAACGGTTTCGTACTCAGCTCACAGCGGCTGCAGTTCGCCTTCTGGGACCGTCAGCCGGCTTCACCGTTCATGTGGATGCGACACTCAGCGACGATTCCGGCAGCAATAAGATTCAACCTGAATCACCTGCAAAGCCTGTCGTCACAGCTGCAGTGAAACCTCCAACAAACCCCGGTCGCACACCGAATCGACGGGGTACAGCAAAACAGGATCCCGTTTCAGTCACCGCAAGGCAGCTGGCACGTCGTCGATTCCGCACGTTCCAATCGTTTGCTTCCGGACCATGTAACGAACTGGCACTCATGGCTGCCCGACAGATCAGCGAACGACCGGGCGAACGGTTCAATCCGCTGTTCCTGCATGGCAACACGGGTGTCGGCAAATCACATTTACTGGAATCCGTTTACAGTGAAATTCGCAAACTGCAACCGGAACTGAATGTCCTCTTCCTCACGAGTGAATCGTTCACAAACTATTTCACCCAGGCGCTTGCCAGTCGCGCCGTTCCGTCCTTTCGACAGCGATTTCGCAACGTCGATGTTCTGTTGGTCGACAACATCGAATTTCTGGGCAACAAAAACGCAACACAGGAAGAATTCCTCCACACAATCGACCAGCTGATGGATCATGGCGGTCAACTGGCCTTGTCCTGTGACCGGCATCCACGGCTGCTGACCAAACACCGCGAAGAACTAACTGCGAGGTTTGTCGGCGGACTGGTTTGCCGTATTGAAGCACCCGCCGACAGTACGCGACGCAAGTTAGTGGAATCTCTGGCATTGCCGTATCGCGGACAACTCAGCACCGGAGCGCTCAACTACGTCGCCTGCCACGGCGGGCGAAACGCACGAGAAATACAGGGATCGATCAACTGCCTGATCAGCTATGCCAATCTGCGACGAACACGCGTCACAACCAGTCAGGCGCGTTCGTTGCTGAGTGGACTCAGGGAGGAATGCCAGCATCTGGTTCGCATCAGCGATGTTGAACGAGTCGTCTGCGATGCCTTTGGAATCTCCGTTCAGGACATGCGGTCCAAAACCCGACGAAAGTCAGTCAGCGGTCCCAGGTCAGTCGCCATGTACGTGGCACGCCGATTGACCAAAGCCGCGTGGCGGGAAATCGGCCAGTACTTCGGTGGACGTGACCATAGTACCGTTGTTGCAGCATCAAAACGTGTCGACGAATGGATCACTGACAGCGTTCCCGTCAGCCAGCCCAATTCCTGCCGAGGCACCACATGGGATGAGGTTGTTCAGGAAATTGAAGATCGACTGAGGTCAATGGCGTCGTAGGCAATGGCGTTGTCTCATAGCGTCAAGCTGTTGATCCATGGAAGAAATTGATAGGCTTCCGCCTTTCCGATTCTTCTCACCTTGCTGGTCTACCATCGTGTCTGCCTCATTTCCGCCAGTCCAGGAACAACTCGATGTGATTCGTCGCGGGGTCGAGCAAATCGTTCCCGAAGACGAACTCCCAAAGAAACTGCAACACAGTCTGGACTCCGGTACTCCGCTTCGAGTGAAGTATGGAATCGACCCGACCGGCATCGACGTCCATCTTGGGCATACTGTCCCGCTACGCAAAATCCGCCAGTTTCAGGAACTGGGGCATCAGGCGGTCATCATCATCGGCAATGCAACCGCGATGGTCGGCGACCCCAGTGGCCGCGACGAAGCCCGCAGCAAACGGCTGACTGAAGAAGAAGTTGAAGCCAACGCGCAGGATTACCTGACTCAGGTCGGCAAAGTCATCGATCTGGACAAAGCCGAAGTCCACCGCAATGGCGACTGGTTTGGGAAAATGGGCCTTGCGGAGATCCTGCAGTTGTGCGGACGAGTTACAGTCGCTCAGTTGCTGACTCGAGATGACTTTGCAAAGCGCTACAAGTCTGAAAAGCCCATCTTTCTGCACGAATGTCTGTACCCGGTCATGCAGGCGTGGGATTCTGTCGAAATAAAATCCGACATTGAACTGGGCGGAACCGAACAGCTTTACAGTTTTATGCTGGCCCGCGATCTGCAAACTCAGGCAGACCTCTCTCCACAGATCGGAATGATGTCCCCAATCCTCGTGGGTCTCGACGGTAACCGGCGAATGGGCAAGAGCCTCGGCAACTACATCGGCATTAGCGAGTCTCCCTATGAGATGATGAAGAAGTTCATGCAGCTGCCGGACGACGTCATGAGGATGTACTACGAGCTGCTGACGGAGCTGCCCATGGAGGACGTCGATACACTGCTCCAGGGCCATCCTCGGGATGCAAAAATCAAACTCGCATCGACCGTCATGAGCCAGTACCACTCAGAACAGGAAGCTGCCACGGCGGTCGAGCGCTGGCAGCAGGAAATTGGTGGAGGCGGCCTTCCAGCTGATATCCCCAACGTGGATCTTGCGTCCAGCGAACTGGAAGACGGTACCCTGCCCGCATTTCTTCTGCTGACAAAACTCGGACTGCAGAAATCGAATGGCGAAGCCCGCCGATTGATCGCTCAGGGAGGGGCCAAGCTGGGAGAAGACAAGACAGTCATCAAAGATCCCGTCCAGAAGATCACGATAGAAAACGGCTTGATCGTGTGGGCTGGAAAGAAGAAGTTCTGTAGAGTCAATCTCATCTGATATCAGAACTCTCTCCCCCCTGCCTTTCTGATTTAGTACTCACAACCCAAAAGGAATATCCATGGCCACCGGATTTGCTCTTGTCGGCACCGGCATGATCTCTCACTTTCACGCGAAGGCAATCGCTGCCATTCGCGGCGCCAAACTGGTCGCTTGTTTCGACCACCTTCCCAAATACGCCCACGCTTTTGCCGAAGAACACAACTGCAAAGCATACGAATCGCTTAAGGAGCTCCTCAACGACCCCGATGTTGACATCGTCAACATCTGTACGCCCAGTGGAGCGCACATGGATCCGGCTGTCGCTGCTGCCAACGCCGGTCGTCATGTGGCCGTTGAAAAACCCCTCGAAATCACGCTCAAGCGATGTGATAAAATCATCAACGCCTGCAAAAAGAATGGAGTGAGGTTGTGCACGATCCTGCCATCTCGCTTTAGTCCTGTGAATCAGGAACTCAAGGCCGCCATCGATGCCGGTCGCTTCGGAAAGCTCACACTCGGTGACACCTACGTCAAATGGTGGCGCACTCAGGAGTACTACGACAGCGGTGGATGGCGAGGAACCTGGGAAATGGACGGTGGTGGAGCCTACATGAACCAGGCCATTCACCAGGTGGACCTGCTAAGCTGGATGATGGGAGACGTCGTCGAAGTCACCGGCATGACCAACACAATCGCTCACAAGAGAATCGAAGTCGAAGACGTCGGCGTGGCAACACTGAAGTTCGCCAACGGCGCTGTCGGAGTCATCGAAGCAACGACGAGCGCTTGGCCGGGAATGCTCAAGAAGACGGAAATCCACGGAACTCAGGGCACGGCCATTGTGGAACAGGACAGCATCCTGAAGTGGGAATTCGAAAAGAAGAACCGCCGCGATCCCTCCATCCGCCGCAGGTACTCTGCGGATTCCGCTTCATCGGGGGGTGCAGCCGATCCCAAAGCGATTTCCTTCCAGGGTCACAAAGACCAGCTGCAGGACTTTGTGAATGCGATCAAGAACAATACCTCGCCGCTGGTGGACGGCGTCGAAGGCCGTCGCAGCGTTGAAATCATCCTGGCAATCTACAAGGCGGCATGGAGTGGCAGAACAATCAAACTGCCACTCAAATCCGATCCGAAGCCACCAAAGAAGTGACCGGATTTTGATTTGACACACGGTCCCCCGCCAGCTTGTCTGGCAGGAGCCGATGTTTCCCGGTTAGCAGCAGAAGCTACCAACCTCTCCTTCCCCGGTTGGCTTGCCCAGCCGGACACGGAGTCTCCCGGCCACCGAACTTTGCTTCCTGCCGCACCAGTCGGCAGGTGACGCTGCAGTCCGAAAACTTAATCGCCGCAGCCAACTTCCAGATTCATCGCTGTCTGAAGCAGGCGCGATTCACGTCGGTTGTAGGCAACAAACGCCTGCATCCAGCCTTTGAGTTCCATCCGCAATGTGCGTGCCAGGAATTCCACTTTAACCGCATCCGGCAGCTTTTGACGCAGCTGCTGCAACCGATTGCACATCTGTTCGTGCTCTACTTCCAGTGACAGCACGTGACACTGCCAGTTGGGTTGAACATCCAGAACCTCCTGCAGATATCCACCCTGCTGCTTCAACTCGTACTCTTTGGGAAGCGTTTCAAGCAAAGCATCCAGAACGGCAGACATCCATCGAAGATTTTGTTCGTCGATCGGAGATTCGAGCAGGTCTCGAAGGTCCCCGATGAGGATGTATTCGAGTTCAGAAATACGACGAAGAGATTCGGCCCGAGCAGTAGCAGCTGATGTCATCATTCACCTCATGCAGAATTGCAGAATTCAGAAATCGAGGCACTCGATAGATGTGGATGTTTGCGTGCGTTCGATAGAGGTCTCTAGTGAAGGGGTGAGAACACACCGCAGAAAGGTGGTTCCCTGAAATGGGAAGAAATCATTTTACTGATGAAACCCGAATCAGCAATTACGAATCCACCGCTTTTGCCTCGAGCTGAAGGCTCGACGCGGTAACTCGTTTGTCGCAGCTGATTTGAGAGTTGGACTAAAAACTCTGGCCTGCTGGCGTCAATGAAGCATGCGCAAGACGTCCATCGCAGCACATCCCCCACCTATGGTCGCGACTGAACGACCCAAGGCACTTGCTGCGAACATCAACGGACAGCTGGGAACAGCAACGACATTCCCCAGCCAGACAAGACAAAAATCAGCACGAACTGCCAGCACATCCGTGACCCTGAGTGCTTTTCTGAGAGGTAATCTGACACGCTGAAAACGGCAGCACATGCAATGGCGACAAACATGCAACCGACAACGGCCTTGTAAAGCCAAAACAGCCCGAACACAGGCCGACTGCTGCCAACAATCGCCAGCAACACTGACAACATCAGAATAAGGTCGCTGCGACGCTTCATACTACACAGGCCTATTCGAGCGCCCATTATTCGTAGGGAATTCCAGCCGATGGCTGTTTCTTTGTGCGGCAGATCAATCGCAGTATTGACATGAAGACAGCAAGTGTGAGGAACACGAATGGCATGAACACCAGCATGGCGTTAACCGCAATGGCAAGAGAAGGGCCTTTGTTCTCTGTGCCTGCTGGAGTGAAAAGGAAGACGCATACGGATACAGCCTACTCGAATAACCCATCCAGAACTGTGGTACATCCGGCCAGAACCAGCAACACTACGAGGACGATAGCGGAGGTAAAAAATGCCGCAAGCCAAATACGCGCCCAGGTGATTGTCATCGGAACCACTGACTACAGTCTTGGAGTAACTGCTTCAGATGCTTCGTATCGGTTCTCAGACACGATTCTTCTTCCGGGTAACAATTCGGCTTCATGGCCCCATCGAGTTTAGAACTGGATAAGTAACAATATCCCTTAGGTCCCGCATGGACCAAAACCCACCAGACACGCCAAGCAGGACACGAAAAGAGCCAGTGTCCTGCGAACCGGGACACTGGCTCTGCTTGTGAATGGGTGGCTAACCGGGGTCGAACCGGCGACCTCTGGTACCACAAACCAGCGCTCTAACCAACTGAGCTATAGCCACCAAAATGTTGACTGCCTGACCGACAGCGGGCGACGATGATATCGGTGAGCCAGGCACGGATCAAGCAGAGGAATCGCATTCAGAAGAATTCGATTGCAACAGTGGCGGCATAGTCATCCCCGTTCGACATGCTCTCCCAGCTGTCGGATCACTCCGTCGAGAAATCGACTGAGTCGCTCGGCTACCGTTGTGGCCCGACTCATCCACTCCTTCACTTCAGCGGGCTGTCGCCAGTTCTCAATCCACCGCATCGCCTTTCCCGATCGCAAAATCTGATCAGGCTCGAACAGCCGGCTGATAACGTCGTCCGGCAATTCCTCGTCGATTCCTTCAATGATCGCTCGAATCGACAGAAACGGTCGTGCAGTCGCTTCGCAGATCTGAGCTACAGCAAGACTGTTCGTGTCAGCAGAAGCAGCACTGCTTTCTGCCAGCTGCCGTTTGTCCTGGACTGTCCGTGGATGGCTGTCTGCGACCACATGGGGACGTCGAGTCACATGCTTTGACTCAGGGATCGGACACTTGATCTCTAGTCTCTGGCCGTGAGTGTCACAGATGGATGTTGCCAGACTTAAATCCCCGGAAAGCACTTCCTCCGAAAGAGATGAACTGAATCCGGCCGCGATGACCCACGATGGCGAATGTTCTCTCACAAGAATCTCAGTCGCATTCCGATGAGCCGCAAATCCGACACCGGCTTCCACGACAGCCACTCTCAACGATTCCCCCAGAAAACCACCCGTGAACCGCAGACTTCCATCGGCATACCTGCGGCGTCGATCGAGTTTCTGCAGCAGCGGTTTCAGTTCCATCGCATGAGTACACACCAGACCCACATGAGCCGTCGCGCGATCACTGCTAACTTCTTCGCCGGATTGACTGGAATCTGAATCTGACAACATTGGAACTGCGTCTGCTGCAACAAAAACAAGTGGCCTCGTACGTCCACTTTCACGCTACGTCGTGTACTCCGAATTCAGGCGAACGTAGTCCTGAGTCAGATCGGATGTCCAGAACCGAACTGACTCATCCCCGGAAGCCGGTCCGCCCGACAACTCCAGCAGAAACTGAACGCCTCCGCCGGCCATCGACTGCGAAAGCGAGGACTCATCGAAAGCTACCGGAACACCCCGATCATACACTGGCACGTCATTGATGGAGAGTGACAGCTGCCCTGAATCAAACGCGACGCCCGCATATCCCGCTGCCGAAGTGATCCGGCCCCAGTTGGGATCGTTTCCTGTCACGGCTGTTTTCACCAGCGCGCTTTCCGCGATCTCTTTGGCAATCCGAAATGCGGCTTCTCGCGTTTCGAATCCTTTTACGTCGATGGTCACAAAGTGACCTGCTCCTTCGGCATCCCGAATGATGTCCGTTGCCAGTTTCTCACAGACTTCCGTCACCGCCGAACGAACTGCGACTTCATCGACTTCGCTATCGATGGCTGGTCCAACACAACCGTTTGCCAACAGCAACACCGTGTCGCTGGTACTCATGTGCCCATCTACGCTAATGCAATGGAATGATCGATCCACAGCATGTCGCAGAATCGAATCACACTGAACATTGGTCAGACTTGCGTCCGTCATCACGACAGCCAGCATCGTGGCCATATTCGGAGCGATCATAGCGGCTCCTTTGGCCGCCCCGGCAACTCGAACGGTACCGCCCGCTGTCTCTACATCAACAGAAATGAGTTTCGCAAACGTATCCGTGGTCATCATTGCGCCAGCAGCCTTCCTGAAGCTTTCGTCATCCGATGCGCATGACTGCACCCCTTCCGGGATCCCGGCAACGATCTTCTTGAGAGGCAACTGCACTCCAATGATCCCGGTCGAACACACCAGTATCTGTTCCGCGTTGCAATTCAATTCAGCGGCAACCGCAGACGTCATCGCTTTGGCAGCCTGCAGTCCTTCGTCACCGGTACACGCGTTGGCGTTGCCGGAATTGATAACCACCGCCCGAACATTGTCAGCCGGCAAGCGACTTCGAGAAAGTTCCACCGGTGCTCCGACAACGCGGTTTGTTGTAAACACACCTGCTGCAGACGCCGGAAAGTTCGAAACAAAGACTGCCAGATCCGGCAGCCCACTTTCCTTGATACCGCACGTGGTGCCCGAAACAAGAAACCCATTGGGAAGTGATGACGGTGTGGACACACAAAGCCTTTGATGTCTGACAGGAGGTTGAATGGTTTGCAAAACTGAATCAAACAGAGACCGCAATTTACAGATGGACCAGGATCAGGGAAAGCGGGTTCGGTCAGCGGCGACGTCTTTCTTCCCTCACTCATTCAACAGGAAACCTGTTGAATCTCCGTGGAAATCCCCAGAAAGCTCAACGACGATATACAGCCCTTCATCCAGTCAATCATGTTCACTCAATTGAAAGTGATTTGCATGAATCTCTTCCGTTGTTTCACTGCTCTGCAGTGTGTGTTGACGATGAATGTTGCTGTCAGTGAGGCCACTGAGCCGGCAGGCGATCAGCAGCGTATCGAAGAAATGGCTCAGAGTGTCACGATCCGCCGAGACGAATGGGGCGTGCCACATATCCACGGTCCGACCGACGCGTCAGTGGCATTTGGAATGGCTTACGCACAAGGAGAAGACTACTTCTGGCAGGTGGAAGACAGCTACATCCAGTCAATCGGCCGATACGCCGAACTGGTTGGTCCTCCTGGCGTCCCCGGTGATGTGATGAACCGCATGTTCGAGGTTCCTCAACGAGCGAAAAAAGAACTCGCGGAGCTGCCCAAAGAATACCGTGCCATTGCAGTTGCCTACGCAGATGGGCTGAACTTCTTTTTGAAAACCCACCCGGAGGTCAAACCGCGGCTGATTTCGAAGTTCGAACCGTGGCATTTGCTGGCCTACGACCGGTTTATTCTTCTGAGCTTCACCTACGGCAAGTCTCACGCCCCTCGCCCCGGTCCGGATGGCCTGAAAGTCAGCCTGCTGCCGAACTGGCAACAAGAGGTGCAACTGGCTGCTCAGGATCCCATCAGTGATGAACGCATTCGACGCGTCACAGGCTCGAATCAATGGGCTGTCGGTCCTTCGAGAACAAAGTCGGGAAAAGCGATGCTGTTCGCGAATCCTCATCAACCATGGTACGGACCGGGACAATGGTACGAAGCTCACACCCGCAGCGACGAAGGACTCAACTTTAGCGGAGCATGCTTCTTCGGTTCACCATTTCCCGGCATGGGGCACAACGAACATCTCGGATGGGCTCACACCGTTAACGAACCCGACCTCGCCGATGTCTACCGTGAGACCTTTGACGATACAAACAACCCACTCAACTACAAGTACGGTGATGGCTATCGAACAGCGTCCGAATGGAAGGACTCCATCTTGATTCTCACCAAAGACGGACACGTCACGAAAGACTACACCTTCCGCAAGACACACCACGGCCCCTGCGTTGCCAAAGAAAGCGACACAACCTACCTGGCCGTGAAGATGGGAAACGTCATCGAAACATCACGAGTTCCTCAGGGACTTGCGATGGCGAAAGCCACGAACCTCACGGAATGGCTGAGGGCGATGGAAATGCGGCGTCTGCCCATGTTCAACTGTGCCTATGCCGACAAAGACGGCAACATTCTGTATCTCTACAACGGAGCCGTCCCGATCCGGGATCCTCAGTTTGACTGGACCAAACCTGTCGACGGCAGTGACCCTCAAACGGAATGGAGGGGACTCCATTCCATCTATCAGCTGCCCCAGGTTCTCAATCCGCGATCCGGCTACGTTCAGAATTGCAACTCGACTCCCTACCTGACAACTGACGTCGACAACCCACCGGCTGGTGACTTCCCACGATACATGGTCGAAGAGTATGACGTGGATAAGCGACGAGCGAAAATCTCTCGGCTGTTGCTGCGAGACGTGCAAGATCTGACGTTTGAGCAGTTCCAGACTCTGGCCTTCGACACCACACTGTATTGGCCACTCGCCAGCCTGCCGGTCTATTCTCGCGAATTCGAACGAGTTCAGATGTCGCATCCTGAAATCGCCAAGGCAGCTCGTCCGTACTTTGAACACTTCACAGGGTGGGACTGCAGGGCGACTCACGAGTGCACTCGCACCGCCCTGTGCGTGCAGTGGTACTCCGAACTTTATGGCCGTAGCGAAAGGATCAAACGGAAGTTTATCGCAGAGCCAGAACAGAAATTTGTTGCACTCGTCGAAGCGGCGAAGACGCTGGAACACTTTCATGACACCTGGAAGGTCAAATGGGGAGAACTCAACCGACTGCAGCGAATCTCCAACGCGCCCAGCCCGGAAGCCGCTGTGGCCGGAATTCGCGATACCAATCCAAGCATTCCTGTTATTGGAGCCCCCGGTCCCCTGGGCCAGGCATTCACCGTCTACTGCACTCCCGACAATCCTCAGTTTCCGTTCAGGAAGAGATATGGCATCGTCGGCGCATCGTTTGTCGCAACCTACGAATTTGGCGAACGCGTGAAGGCTCGAACTTTGCTCCAATTCGGCATCAGCGGACAGCCGAATTCCCCACACTTCTTCGATCAGGCAACACTGCTTTCAGAACGACGGCTGAAGCGTGCATGGTTCTACGAAGATGAAGTCGCAGCCCACACAAAAGTCACCTACCATCCCGGTGAATCGCGGTAGCATGCAGACACCAATGTTCTGCATCTCGGTCACTGGCTCCGTCCGGGACCGCTTCTCCCCGAAGCTCTGCTTCAGCAAACGGCGGTGGGCAGCTTCCCGCCGTACGCTTATTCATCACGGACGATTGTCATGTCGCAACGAGTTATCTTCTTTGACATTGATGGAACACTGCTGTTGTCCGGAGGCGCCGGACAGAAAGCGATGGAGCGGGCACTGGTGGAAGAATTCCAGATCTCCATGCCGTTCGATGGTGTCCTGACCGCTGGTCGCACCGACTTCGGCATCGTCACGGAAATCTTTGATCGCTACGAGATCGACCATTCCGACCGGGAACGCCAGCGTTTTCGTCAGGCCTACCTGGATCGACTGCCGGAATGTCTGAAGTTGCTACCTGGAGAAACACTGCCCGGTGTCCATGCACTGCTGGATCAACTGTCTCGTCAGTCGGATGTCAAACTCGCACTGCTGACAGGCAACTACTCGAAAGGAGCCTGGATCAAGCTCCAACACTTCGAACTGGATCACTACTTCGATTTCGGCGGGTTCGGGGATATCCACGCAGACCGCAATCTGGTCGCTGAGTCCGCCCACGCCACCGCCGAATCAGAACTCAGCCGTTCGATTCCCGGTGAACAGTGTTGGGTTGTTGGGGACACCCCGGCCGACATCTCCTGTGCTCGGTCCATTGGCGCATCGGTCGTGGCGGTGGCAACAGGAGCCTACAAAGAAGCTGTATTGTCGACTCACGAGCCCGATCACCTATTTGCCGACTTCCGTGATACAACCGCTGTCGTAAGTGCGATCGCCGGACGGACTGCCTGACATTCGCACTTTCTTCCTGCCCCGCGTTTGGTATCGTTCCGCCTGAAACACTCGGACCGAATCGCTTCTCAGCAGACTCCCATGAAAACCAACGAACTTCGCGAAAAGTACCTCTCCTTCTTCGAATCCAAAGGCTGCGTGCGGCGGCCCAGTGATGTACTGGTTCCGAAGGATGATCCCACGGTGTTGTTTACTCCGGCAGGCATGAATCAGTTCAAGAACGAATTCATGGGCATCGGGAAGCTCGAATTCACCGCCGCCACCACCTGCCAGAAGTGCCTGCGAACCGGCGACATCACCAACGTGGGAGTCACTCCATATCACCACACATTCTTCGAAATGCTGGGCAATTTTTCGTTCGGCGATTATTTCAAGCGCGAAGCAATTCATTGGGCGTGGGAGTTTCTCACCGACAAAAAGTGGTTGGGCCTGGACGGCGGTCGACTGACGGTCAGCGTTTACAAGGGCCAGTGGGGCTTCGACGAAGAAGCGTACAACATCTGGGAGGATGAAGTGGGCCTGGACCCGGATCGCATTGCGTGTCTGGAAGAAGACGAAAACTACTGGCCGGCAAGTTCCCCGAGTAACGGGCCGGACGGAGTTTGCGGGCCGTGCAGCGAGATCTTCTACCACCCGCCGGGAATGGACGGGGATGTCGAAATCTGGAACCTGGTCTTCACGCAGTTCAACCGAGTCGGCGATCCGCCCGACAATCTGCGGCCTCTGCCGTCCAAGAATATCGACACAGGCATGGGGCTGGAACGAACAGCTGCAGTGCTTCAGGGAGTCGCCGGGATCAGCAACTTCGAAAACGATGTGCTGAAGCCGCTGTGTCTGGCAGCAGCGGATGTCATTGGCGTGAAATACAGCTTCGATGCTCCGGAAGGCCGCCCTGTTCGCCGCATTGCCGATCACGTTCGAGCCGCTACGTTTGCAATGCACGAAGGCGTCGTGCCGGACAAGAACAACGAAAGCTACGTGATTCGGCAGTTGGTTCGCCGAGCTCTCCTGGAAGGCTATCTGTTGGGGCGACGCGAACCGTTTCTCTTCGAAATCGTGCCTGCCGTCGTCGACGCGATGAAGGACGCGTATCCGGAAATCACGGAAACCGTCGACAGTGTTCAGAACACGCTGAAGGAAGAAGAAGCCGACTTCCTGAACACCATCGATCGAGGCCTCTCACGCTTTGACAAATGTGCAGCGTCAGCGAAATCGAGCAGCAAAGTCATCAGCGGTAAGGACGCATTCACGCTACATACCCAGGACGGCTTCCTGATTGAGCTCACCGAAGCCATCGCCGCCGATCGCGGTCTGACCGTCGATCGAAGTGCTTACCAGACACTGATGGACGAACACGGAATCATCAGCACCGGCGGCAGGACCGTCGATGTGATGTCGGCGGGCCCGCTCGATCTCATTCGCAAGGAGCACGGCGACACGGAATTCCTTGGCTACGAAACCACGACCGCTGACAACTGCAATGTCGTCGGGCTGTTGGTCGACAAGAAACCCGTCGACGAAGTTCCCGCCGGTCACGGTGACGCGTTCGCCATCGTACTGGATCGCACGCCGTTCTACGGAGAAAGCGGCGGTCAAGTTGGCGACTGCGGCGTGCTGACTTCGAGCGGTGCAGAAGTCAACATCGTCGATTGCCAGAAGCACCAGCAAACTCTGTTCGTTGCCGTCGGTTACCTGAAATCGGGCAGCATCAAAGTCGGCGACGTGCTCACCGCCGAAGTCGACGAAGCCAACCGCGCGGCCATTCGACGAGCACACTCGGCCACCCACATCCTGCATCACGCTCTTCACGAAACAATTGGCGACGCGGCGACTCAGCGAGGTTCCAAAGTCGAAGGCGACGCGCTGCGGTTCGACTTTGCTCACAAGCAGGCGATGACGCAGAATGAAATCCGTCAGGTCGAAGACATCATCAACGGAAAAATCGCCGAAGGTGCCACTGTCACCACCGAACTGCTGCCGATCAGCGAAGCCAAAGAACGAGGCGCGATGGCGCTGTTCGGCGAAAAGTACCCGGATGAAGTGCGTGTCGTCACGATGGGCGATTTCAGCGTGGAACTTTGCGGAGGAACTCATCTGACCAACACCGGACAGGTCGGGCTGTGTCGCATCACGTCAGAAGAACCAGTCGCCAAAGGTGTTCGCCGCATCACCGCCGTCACCGGCCCGAAAGCTCTGCAAAAGGGTCGAGAAACCGATGAACTCGTCGCCGAACTTCAAAAGCAACTCAAGGCCACGAAGCCGGAAGACCTTCCCGCTCGAATCACCGCACTGCAGACTCAACTGAAAGATCTGCAACAGCAGTTGGCGGAACTCAGCAAAGCCAACGTCTCCGGAGCACTCGGCGATCTGATTACAGATGCGGAAGACGTGGGAGGAATCAAAATCGTCGCGAAGAAGCTCGCCGGAGTCACCCGAGATACCTTGCGTGACTACGCCGACCAGTTGCGTGACAAACACAGTCCAATCGCCGTGATTCTGGGAGCAGAAATCGATGGTAAGGTGGCATTAATCGCAGCGGTCAGCAAACCATTGGTGAAGTCAAAAGGACTTAACGCCGGCCAAGCCGTCAAAGCGGCGGCTCAGGCCGCCGGCGGAGGCGGAGGCGGTCGCCCGGACATCGCTGAAGCCGGAGCAAAGCAACTGGATAAGATCGCTGATGCGATTACTGCAGGACTGGATGCCTATAAAGGACAGCTTGGTTAAGGCATGCGGCAATCTGCCCATTCAAGGCAGTGCCTCGGTGGATTGTGTTTCACTTCATCTGCCTCACAGCCCGCGACGTTTGAGTTCTGCCAGGACATTTTGGACGATGGCTGAAACATCGGCTGTGTCAGCGATGATGGCATTGGGATCGACCGGACAGCCGCCGATTGGCTGGTCCGTGAATCCGTGAGCTGCCAGGTGACACTGCAGTTCGTTACTGAGTGTCGCCAGATCAGTTCGTTGTTCCGATGACATCGGCTGCCTGCCCTGCCCCATGTTGAATCCGCGGAGCCCAACGGCCGCTCGGAAGCCTTCCGGGAACTCGGCCGAATAAATCATCGTGTCAAACAGACGCAGCAGGTCGTACTGTAGCTGCCGAGCAGTTTCCAGATTCCCCTGAAGCGTCGTGTCGTACAATTTTCGGGTGAGTTCCGGGACGACACCGGAACTGGCATTGGTACCTCCGTCGCATCCGACCAGCAGCATGGGCATGAGTGCCGCGTCCCAGCCAGTCAGGAATGCAAAGTCAGGTCGATTGGGACGCACCGCCTGAATCATGCGGATCATGTGAGGGATCTCACCGGACGAATCCTTGATCGCGACGATTCGTTCACATTCTTCCGACAGTCGCTGCACCGTCGGCACATCAATCGGACTGGCGAACATCGGGATGTTGTACAGCGTCACATCGATCGGTGTGTTGTCTCCAATCTCCTTGAAGTACGCGTACACCGATGCCGGCGACAGCTTGTAGTAGAACGGTGCCACGATCGCGACAGCCCTCACGCCAATTGACGCGTAGTACTCACACGCTGACAGGGTTTCTTTGACATTGGCTTCGGCAGCACCGGCCAGTATTGGTACTCGTCCCCGAGTCTGGTCGGCAATCACAGCGACGATGCGTCGGCGTTCTTCAGGAGTAAACCGAGTGAACTCACCGGTCGATCCGTTGGGATACAGGCCGTGTACTCCACGCTCAATCAGCCAGTCGACATATCGACGAAGTTCTTCTTCGTTAATGCCACCGTCCGGCGTGTATGGCACAAGGTTGGGAGTGAAGATTCCCTGAAGACGTGATTGAGACATCGGCGAGTTTCGGTACGGAAAGGTAAGATTGTCAGTTGTCCGATCGATACTGAGGTTGTTTTCCCAGCAGTATGATTCCACCACTGCACACGATGACAGCAACCGGCAGGCAGATCCACCACGGGATACCAAATCCAATTGGAAGATAGCCCAATAGCACGGAAGCCACGGCTGTCAAAAGAGCGTAGGGCAACTGAGTCGCAACATGTTGCAGATGCTCACACCCCGCAGCGGCGGATGACAAAACGGTTGTGTCAGATATCGGCGAACAATGGTCCCCAAAGATAGCTCCGGCAAGGATTGCTCCGATTGTTGCAGCAAAAACCGGATCATTTACCGTCTCAGGCTGTCCCCCCAGCAGGTTCCAGGCCAGAGGCAGCAACATAGGGACCAGCAACGCCATCGTGGTGAATGAACTTCCAATGGCAACGGCAATGGCCCCGGCAGAAACAAAAGCAATTGACGGGAGCAGTTCCGGGTGGATCGAGTTGCCAATCACACTGATGATGTATCCCGCCGTGTCCAACCGGTCGGTTCGGCACACAGCAGAAACTCCCCACGCAAGAATCAGAATCACAACGGCAGGAATCATCGAACTGATTCCTTTCGTCCAGCTTCGACTGCAGTCCTCCAGCTTCAGCTGTCTGAATGCCCAAGCGAGAACGAATGCGATACTGGACGCGACAAACGAAGCAACCAGCAGCAGATTGTAAGCATCCACATCCAGAATGAATCCCGTCACGGTGATCAGAACAAGGACCAGAACCGGAATCGCCGCCAGCCAGACACTGCTCCCTGCCCTCAGTTCATGCGTCACTGCTTCCTGGACCTTCTGGTTCTCTTCAGCCCGCAACATGGCTCCAAAATCACGCCCACTGAATGCAACAGCAGCAACGACGGCAATCGCGAGAATCGGATAGATCCGGAATGGAATCGTTGACCAGAAGAACCCCACAGCATCAGCTTCGATTCCTTCAGCAGTGAAACCGGCAGCTACCTGATCGATCTCGAAAGCAGTCCACGTACTGATGGCCAGACCTGCGATGGGAGCTGCCGTGGAATCAATGAGGAATGCCAGCTTCGCACGGGAAAAACGCAGACGGTCGCTCAGCGGACGCATCGCTCCACCGATTAGCATCGTGTTGGCGTAATCATCGAAGAAGACCAGTAAGCCCATGAGCCAGGTCAGGACCATTCCTCGACGACGAGTTCTGGCGAACTGAGCCAGCCAGTCGATGGCCGCTCGCGTCCCGCCGCTGTCATTCATCACTCCAATCATGGCTCCCAGCAAGACAGTGAACAGTATCACCGACGCATGGTCATGGTCAGCCACCTGCTGCACCATCGTCTCACAGAACGCAGGGACAGCCAGATAGAATTTGCTCAACGAAAAGAACAGCAGACAACCGGCGAAGATGGCGAGAACAAGCGAAACGGTGACGTCCCTGAACAGAATCGCCAGGCCGATCGCAAGAATCGGCGGCAGCAGACGGAGCCACGACGGCCGCTGCTGCACCGGGAACTGCCAATTCTCTCCGTTTGCCGAAACCTGGAGGCTCTGCCCTGCCACGGACAATTGCTGAACGCCAATGGATTCGGCCGTGATTCTCAGCATCCCCGATTCAAACACAAAGTCGCCTGAATACGGTTCCAGCTTGGACGCTGGGGCCGCATCATCCGAACGAACACTTAGTCCGGACACGGTTACCACACCCGAGTACCCATCAATCAACGCCCCGGATGAATCGACCGCGCGAAAGCAGAGTTCACTGATGCTGGCACCAACGGGAAGCACATGCGGGCCGTCAAAAACAACTTGGGATAACTGCTCGACTGAATCGTCTGCCTGACCAGTACCACGCATCAGAACCGCAGCGCCAATAATCAGCAGCATCCGATACATGAGGGTCATTTGCATCCGCTCTCGTCGCATTAATCTCTGCCCACGTGATCTATCCTGTTGACGATCATCGTGGCAGGGATGCTAACAGATCGGATTCTTCGGCGGCACTATCGAGGATGATCGTTCTTCGGCGACTTGCAGTCAGCGAACCCTGGGCAGGACAACCATAAATCGCGCCCCTTTTCGCCCGGATGGTTCCATCAGAATCAGCCCACCGTGATTGCTCACAATCTGCCAGCAAACCGGCAGCCCGAATCCGATGCCTCGTCCCGCCTGCCTCCCGGAAAAGAAGGGATCAAACAGGTGACGTCGCAAGTTCCTGTCGGTAATGCCTGGACCGTTATCCTCAACGGTCAGAATCACCGCGTTTCCGTTGAAACTCAGAGTGACCGCGATCTTGGGTTCGGAATCGCTGTCCTGACCTGCTTCGACTGCATTGCGAACCAGATGCCCGACGAGCGTCTTCATCTGCGTCACGTCAACATCGACCAACAGACGCATTGCTGGCAGATCAAACTCCAGACAGTCATCGCTTTGCTCCAGTGTTTCGATGGTCCGTGTTGTCGCCTCACGAACAATCTCCCCCAGCAGGCTCTCCTGCAGTTCCGCAGCGGGAGGGCGAGCGAACAACATGCAATCGCCGATCATGTCACGAATACGCCATGCCTGACCCCCAATCGTGCCGAGCGCCTGACGCCGTTCCGCTTGAGATTCCTCCTTGAGCAGCAACTGAGTCTGACCAATGATACTGCCAAGCGGGTTATTGATTTCGTGCCCTGCTCCGGCAGCGAATTCCGCCATTGATTCCATATGGCCGGCGTCGGGAATGACAGTCTGTTGAGACTCCGCCTGACTAAGGATTCGCGCAGCCACTCGGGCCGCATCATCACTCTGTGTGTCGTCTGCTGATTCGACGAAACACACGGACGCTGTTTCCGGCCATGTGTACGTCACGGTCTCAGCTGACTCCTCGATACCGATCTGCCGGGCCAGAGTTTCCGGCATGAACAGATCCGCAATCGACTCGCGAGCCGATTCTGCGGAAACGTCGATGGTTCCGTTAACGTCGCGAACACCGCGTGCAATCACGCACTTCGACGAAGACTCAAACAGGACCACGACCACAGACGTCGCATGCCCAGTGATGATCCACGAAGCGGCTGCGGCTTTTGCAGCGGATTCGGGGGCGGACGAATCCAATAAGCTCCGGAAGACTTCGTTCGTCCAGCGGCTTATTGAATCGGAATTCTGCCCGGTAGAGTTCACGGAGTCACTCAGGAAGCCAGCTGTTCGATATCAAGCAATCGACAGATACGTTCGATCAGATGATCGACTTCGAATGGCTTCTGCACGAACTGGTCTGCGCCTGCATCCTTCAGTCCCTGAATCTTGTCCTGCTCCACCATGCCACTGATGCAGATGATACGAACATCATCCATGGCCGAATCGCTTCGAACACGCTGGCAGACTTCTTTTCCATTGATGTCCGGAAGCATCACGTCCAGAACAATGATGTCCGGATGGTATTCCTTCACCATCATGCCGGCATCGAATCCGTTGTTCGCAGTTCGCAACTCAAAGCGACCGTCTGCGATCAATGCATCCGAAATCAGTTCTACCAGTTCCTCGTCGTCGTCTACGATGAGCGCTTTGCGTTTGCCGCTTTCCAGAGCATCCGTGGGGATGCCGTTCTCTTTCATAAACTTGTAGAGAACATCGCGAGGAATGCGACGAAACCGCGAACCGGGAACTCGAAATCCTTTGAGCTGGCCTGAATCAAAGCAGCGAATAATAGTCTGCTGACTCACTTTGCAGATCTTGGCCGCTTCGCCCGTAGTGAAGACCGTTTTCATAGATCACACATCCGTTCTGTGAAGAGTGATGAACTGCGTGGCAAAGATTCATCATCCGACGAACGCCGGACACCATCCCTGTGCCGCGAAAGACAACAAAGCAAACGACTTAAAGCGAGTGTCTCTCCCCGGAAGAAGAAACCACGAAACTGTCGAAGCTCACCAGATCGACTCCTCGTCTGGATCTTCCAGAGCTTTGCCGTCCCTCAACACAGCCGATTGTATCTATTCACCAAAGTCGGTCAACGGGAGTTTTGCTGTGCAATTTACCCCAACTTCCATTTCTGCTGTTTTTGCCGAAACGCGAGCGGGATGCATAGAATTCGTAGTCTACAGCACGATTTCAACACACGAAGTCACGCAAACGTGCACATTGTCAAACTCAGGTCGACTTGAGATACATCACGAGGACAGCGATATCTGCTGGTGTGATTCCACTGACTCGGCTGGCCTGACCCACCGTAGACGGCCTGATTCGTCCCAGCTTATCACGAGCTTCCATGCGCAGTTGATTCAGGCCTGCAAACTCAAACGAGTCCGGAATCCGAATGCTGTCCACCTTCTCCAGCCGAGCGATCTCAGCTTCCTGCCGACGAATGTAACCGGCGTACTGAGCTTCGATTTCGATCTGCTGGATGCACCGTTTTGAAAATCCCTCGTCCTTCAGTTCCGGCACAAACTCTTCGAGCTTCTGCCAGTCGACCTCCGGACGCCGCAGCCATTCTTCGAGGGTGTTGCCGTGGTGGCGCTTCTGAGATACCAACCTGGATGCACGTTCGACTTCCTGTTCGTATTTCGTGTGACGCTGAGCCCGCTCGCTGCTCACAGTTCCCAGTTCAATCCCCATCGGAGTGAGGCGTCGGTCCGCGTTGTCCTGACGCAACAACAATCGGTACTCCGCGCGAGATGTAAACATGCGGTACGGTTCATCGACTCCTTTGGTGACGAGGTCATCAATTAAGACACCGAGATAAGCCTGGCTACGGGACAACACGAATTCCGGCTTTCCTGCAACCTTCAACGCCGCATTGATTCCAGCCAGCATGCCCTGCCCGGCTGCTTCTTCATATCCCGTCGTTCCGTTGATCTGTCCGGCAAAATACAGTCCCCCGATTCGCCGAGTTTCCATCGTGTTGTGCAGCTGCGTCGGAGGAGCAAAGTCGTATTCGACGGCGTAGCCGAAACGCATGATGTCGGCGTTCTCCAGCCCCGGGATACCGTGAATCATCTTCTGCTGAACATCACGCGGAAGACTGGTTGAGATCCCATTGCAGTAGTACTCAAGCGTGTCGCGTCCTTCCGGTTCCAGGAAGATCTGATGTGACTCCTTGTCCGCGAATCGTACCACCTTGTCTTCGATCGACGGGCAATAACGCGGACCGGTACTTTCAATCTGCCCGGTGTACATCGGCGCTCGATCAAGGTTCTCCCGAATCAGCTTATGCACCTCCGGGGTTGTCATCGTCAGATGACATTCCATCTGCGGCTGAGTGATCTCATCGGTGAGATACGAAAACGGCTGAGGCTCTTCATCACCCGGTTGCACTTCGCACTTTGAGAAATCAATCGTGCGGCCATTAATACGAGCGGGCGTGCCCGTCTTGAACCGCTGGAGCTCAAATCCCAGGGCGCAGAGTGCTCCGGAAATCCCGTGAGCTGCCTTCTCTCCCGCGCGCCCTCCTTCGCTTTGAGCATCACCGGTATGCATGATCGCTTTGAGAAACGTACCTGTTGTAAGGATCACTGCTGGCGCCTTGTAGACAGCTCCTCCGGCAACTCGGATGCCGGTCACTCGATCACCGTCGGTTTCAATTCCTTCGACAAGTTCCTGGCGCAGCGACAGGCGATCCCGCTGTTCGACTTTCCATTTTACATAGTTTTGGTAGGCACGTTTGTCCGCCTGAGCCCGCGGACTGTGCATTGCTGGCCCCTTGCCGCTGTTGAGCATCCGAAACTGAATGCCGGTCGCATCGATCGCTCGTCCCATCTCTCCGCCGAGTGCATCGATTTCGCGGACGATCTGACCTTTCGCGACTCCCCCAATCGCTGGATTGCAACTCATCTGACCGACCGTATCGCAGGACATCGTCAGCAAAGCCGTCTTTGCTCCCATCCGCGCACTCGCCAACGCCGCCTCCGTCCCGGCATGTCCGGCCCCGACAACGATGACATCAAACTGGTAGAAATCTGGTGGCATTCTTCCGCAACTCAACCGCAAGTCTGTAAACAGCTGATTATAGCACGGGCTGACGGAAACAGCCCCCGCCTGCGAATACTCTTCTGGAAGAACGAATACGAAGCCTTCACAGTATTTGGGCGACAATCTCCGACTCGGGCAGTTCGCCTCGAAACTCCAGAACCGGACAGCGTTGAACCATCAGAAACGCCTCGTGACCTGCGAGCGAATTTCCTGAAGAAGCGTCCACGTCGTATTGTGCTGCCCATCCCAGGAATTCGCTGTGGACTTCAAACATGTCGCCTCCTGGCTGAATCCGGCGACCGTACCGTGCATCTTCACGGTGGCGCAATCGATCGATCCTTACCGTTGTTGGCACGTAGAGGAATACAATACCTGTCAGATCAAGTTGAGGCTCAGGCTCCCAACCAACAACGCCGCCGCTGAGTACCCAACTGTTGCACTGTGTCAGATCATGCTGCATCCGTTCACAGCGTTCCACAGGTGAACGCGGATTCTGGAACGGCGGGTCGCTGGGACCATGAAAGTAATCATCGCCTTCAAAGTGGTTGATACGAAGTTCTGATGCAAGGGCACGCCCCACGGTCGAAGTACCACTACCAGGTGCTCCGATCAGAAGAATTCGCATCCCCGTCATGGATTCGCAATTCAGTCTCACAGGCGCTGCCGATGAATTCCCGCAGTTCGGGACGAGATCCTACTGAGGCTCAAACACAACACCATGATCTTCCAGAAGCTGTTTCAGTTCCGCATGCACAACCTGCTCGAGTTCCAGTGCACGGCGAGCCGATTCACCGGCTTCAGCCCAGCGTTCGTGGGCTGCATAGTAGTTTGCGTAGCTCAGATGAGCTTCCCCGCAATCCGGATCAATCTTCAGGGCTGCGTTCAGTGCCTGCATCGCCTCTTCTTCCCTGCCAAGCTGAAGCAACGCAAATCCAAGGTTCGCATTGGCGTATAGGTGCGATTCATCCAGCGCAAGTGTCTTGTGATAGTACTCCACTGCATCCTTAAGCTCCCCCTGCACGCTGTAGGCATACGCAATGCCGTAGTACCCAGGAGCGTACTGGTCGTCATGTCGGATCGCCATGCCAAACCGTCGAAGTGCTGTTTCCGGGTCACCTTTCTGCAGGTACCTCCAACCAAGCTCAGCAGCATTCTGAGCATGCTGCTTCATCTCCGGCCCCGCGAGTGGATCGTCGGCAACAGGAACACCTTCTTCAAGCGTTGTCTCCTTTGTCGTTCGACTACCTGCGATCGAGTCTTCAGGTTGCCCTGGTGCCGGCGTCTTCGCTGACGAGTTGGCTATGTTCGAGCGGCTCGGCGCCAGTTCCGGGTTCTCTGCGTTGGAAAGCCTCGACGATTCATTCCTGCCTTCGCGACCGCCGATCGCAATGAGCGCAGTAAGCACCAGGAAGGCTCGATTGGCGACGAAGAAATCTGAATAGATCATCTGGACGCAAACGGCAACTGAATCAAACAGCACCAATACAGAACTGTCGCGATCAGGCGGCCTTGAGGGTTCGGGACTGGCGGGACCAGCTGATCCAATCGGAGACTTCCTTAAGATCTGGTTTACGGCCGCCACGCACGATTCGAGTGCCTTCTGATGTTTCGCAGAATGGCTGGACGATCGCATATAAGTTCTCTGGAGACAGGTCGCGGATCTCATCCGCTTCGGTCTTGCCGCAGGCGACAAGAATCTGAGCATCATGACCTCGCAGCCCCGGCACCGTGCAGACGAGTGCTGCCTGATGCTTCCAGTCCTCAATGATCGTCGCTGTGATACGTCGATTATCCAGCAGCGTGGCGGTGGTTTCCGCATCGCACTGCAACAGGTCTTCGACGGTTTCGATGCCAACTCGTGATAACCGCGCTGCCGTGCGTGGACCAATGGACGGAGCAGCTTCGACCTGACTCGAACGTTCCAGGTAGAACTTCAGCCCGGAATCGTGGCTTTTCGGAGTAGATCGCTGGGCGGCTCGGTCTTCCTGCAGCTTTCGTCGTCTTTCCGCTCGGCGACGATCCCGGTCGCTGGAGTTGCGTGGGCGCACGATGCGCCGCTGAGTTTGGATACCTCGCTGCGATCGTTCACGCGGACGACCTGTTCTTCTTCGAACCCGCTGTGATGATGAAAGGATCCCCGACGAACGCTCCGAACGATTACGCCGCGTTCTGGACGCTTCTCTCGCTCGCTCCAGCGTTCGAGCATGCAGCGCCCAGCGATTCCAGCTGATCGCCTGCTGCTGGTCGATCGTCTGACCGCTACGCAGGAACCGAACGCCAGACTCGGTGCGCTGAAAACGACTCACCAGTTCATACACGGCTTCAGGTCGCAGCTTGGCCAGCTGTCGTACACTATCGATCCCGGCCGCAATGAGGAGTTCGGCATCCCGTTGTCGCAACATGGGAATACAGACAGCCATTGTGGCCTGAGCCTGCAGTTCCAGCAGGCGTTCTTCGGTGATGTAGAATCCAGCATTCTGCACACGGTCTTTGACGTCCGGAACGACGCACACAAGAAGTTGATCGACAGTACTGATTCCTGCGGCGGTGAGCCCATTGAGTTCACTGATCTCGATGCCCGCAAGATCTGCAACCGGATGTTCTGCTTCGAGATAGAACAGCCAGTGTGAATCGTCGTCGTCCTCCACAACAACATCGTCGAGTTCACCGGGGAACTCTTCTGCCGCGCCGTCAAATGCTTTGAAGACCAGCGTTGATTCCGGCTGAGGCTCTACAACTGGCTGAGGAATCGGCACTGGCTTCCGGATCTCCGCTCCGGACAACGTGTAGACCGTCGCTCCTCGTGCTGCCAGGAGCGCCCGGACATCATTCTGGCACGTCAGCATGATGATCTGCTGCCCATGATCCGTGGCTTCTCGCAACAGATCTGCAGCGGCTGCCCCGCGTTCGTCATCGGACGTAATAAACACATCATCGATGATCAGAGGCAGGCGGCCGGACGTTGGCGAATGAGCGTCCAGGAGTGCCAATCGCAGGATCAATGCGAGTTGGTGCTGAGTCCCTCGGCTAAGCTGATCGATCCGCAACGGAGCATCGGCCGTCGTAGTTTCGACAAGCAGTTCTGTGTTCGTCGAATTCGCGATCACCCGCTGACACTCCCCATCTGTCAGGCGACGTAGCCACGGTGAGGCAATCTCCAGTGCAGCAGGAGTTCGCTGCTCTTTCAATCGAGCGAGTACCTGACGCAGCGTTTGTTCGGTCGCCAGCAGAACGTCTCGGTGGCTGGTCAGCAATTCCAATCGAGCATCCAGTTCGGCGATGCGAGCGCGCAGTTCATCAATGTCTGTCAGGGATGGCATCGCTCGCAACTGAAGCTGCAGCTCTTCCAGACGCAGCTGCAACCGACGAATCTCACTGATGTTGGACGACTCGTCCGCCAGCAGTGTTGTCAGTCGCTCCTGCAGCAACCGCAGTTCGAACTGCAGTGACTCAAGACTTCCTTCAGAACTGCCGTTGCGGAACTGATACCCGCGATGCCAGCTGGAACCACATTCCGAATGGCTGCGATGCAGTGACTCCGCCAGGATGTTGTCAGCTCGTTCAAGTTCCTCCTGGAGTGCAGCAATCTGAGCTTCCAGTACGGCTTCAGTCTGCCGAACGGATGCAGCCGCCTGAGTGCCCAGGTGATTTTCCTGGTACTGCTGCCACGCCTGCAACGAGTTTTGTTGTTGTGACACAAAGTTGCATAGGGCGACGGTTTCCTGTTCAACGTTCTGATGCCACTGTTTGTGATCTGTCGTGCTGTTCTGCAGCATTCGCTCCTCCAGGCGACGGATCACAGAGCGGATCGAATGCCCCGAACGTCCCAGAGCGGTGTGGCTGGATTCCTGAGAACTCGGTGTCGCGCGTTCAATCGACGCGCGAATCTCACTCCAGTGTTCTTGACGTGACCGAAGTTCACTGATAAGTGACTGGAGTTCGTTGCGGTCCAGCGTCAGACGATTGCACTCCTGGAATGCAGCAATTCGTAGTTCCAGTTCGGAAATCTGAGTTCGCAGCCGATCGCATTCTTCTTTGATCGTTACGTTCCGGGTATGCAACCCGGCAAGTCGCTGTTCGAGCGTTCGGATCTCCGCCGGCAGCGCTGGATCGTGACGCTTCAGATTGGTAAGTTCGATATTGAATGCGTCTCGCTGGCGTTCCAGCTCCTTAATCTCATTCTCAACACCGGGCTCGCGGACGCTGCCTTCCCGCTCCTGAACCGCCTGAGTGATGGCTTCTTCCGTCTGTCGGATTTCTGCTTCAGATCCGCCGGATCCCCCTGTTGCCAGGCACAGACGAGTCAGCAGAGCGAATTTGTCGACGTCATCATAGCCTGGACACAGAATCTCCTGAAACGCCTGATCGGAAACCCAGTCGGGAAACCGCTGTCGTAAAGTACCATTCCAGTGGATGTCATTACGATGTCGAGTGACCGTAGACTGACGCCCTTCGCCGTCTTCGACGCGAGTAAGTTCCCAGTGGTGGTGCTGATCGGACAGGCTCGCACTGCCAAGCGTGACCTGACCGGGCCGAGTTGAGGGAAAGAATCCGGTCTCCAGAAGTGTGTCATTCAGGAATCGGACCAGCGTCGACTTGCCGCTGCCATTGCCACCATAGATGACGCTGAATCCAGGGATCCCGGCCAGACGCACATCGTTCAGAACTCCTACGTTGTTCACAAGAATATCGTTCAGTCGCACAGGTCAATCCTTTCAATATGGTTTGCCCACAACTCAGCATTCAGGCATGTGGGCGATCGAATTCTCACAGGTTGGTCGCGGATGTCGGTTACCGTGACCGATAATGTCAGGCGGCTCGATTCAGCAGTCTCACACTGGTGACCAGCTGTTCGAAACCAACTTGCGTACTGCGTCCTGTCGACACAGTTTCGTCCAGCAGAAGTGTCTTCAATGTCCCGGGACCAAAGTCGTCGATGTCTCCTGCCAGTCGAAGATTTGGCAGGCATACGGCAACTCGACGAGGCCACACTCCGAGGTGTCCTGTCTGCATTGCTGCTCGAACGGCATCCAGGATCTGTTCGGAACGGAGGAACTCGACAGTGTCCGGACACGTGACAGGAGTGTTGATTCTCCAGTCGACAACAGTGGTCTGCGACACCTGTCGTGCGAGCGCCCGTGATTCTTCCACGAGACGTTCACAGATCTCCTGATGACCGTTTGAGGCAACAGCTTCCATCGTTCGTGATTCAAATTGCACCGTGTCCGTGGAATGGAACTCGGTGTTTACTGCATTCTGCTGGGGTTCGACATCAACTACGAGGCATCCGAATCTGCCTGTTTCAGTAGGACCATGGGCCTGCGTAGCGCCGGCAGAATAAACAGGAACACTGTGGTCCGGACGAGCAATCTCGTGTCGCAGTTGAGGCGAATAGAGGTAGTTGACCAATGCGAGTCGTGAAGGCCCGCAATCGCCGGCTGAGATCGCCAGGTCAGAATGAATTTCTTCGGAGGGATGACTTGTGGTCAGTCGAACGCGACCATCCAGTCGGCCGGCGTGAAGTCGCTCGCCAGGACGGACGACGACATCGGCCAGACTATCCATTGCGGGTATCCGGCTTTCAGCCATCACGATCTGGATGCCCTGCCTTCGCAGCAACCCTAATGGTTCGCTGAGCCAGTCAGCCACGCTAGTTGAAAAAGCCGTGTCGTCGGTGCAACGGCCACCCACGAAGACAAAGTCTACATGGTGAGTGCTGGCGAGGTTCAATAGGGAGACCACGGAATCACGTGTGGCGTCACGTGCCTGACGACGGAGCCATTCGGGTGCGGACGCCAGTCCGGCAATGCTCTCCGCAAGACGCCAATAGTCCGAATGGACAAAACGTATGCTGCTCATCTCTGCATCCATGCTGAACGGGAAACTGACTGCAACCGTAAGATCCTTCTACGGTGTCGTGAAATTTCCAAGGCAACCGAAGCAGCCCCCACGGCAGCCAGAATTCGATAGCGAATCGATTTTGACGGGCAACTTAGTCAATCCGGGCATTTCTGGCCAGAACTGATCGGCAAAAACTGCCGATCGCGTCAGCTGAGTCGTTTCAGCAGCCCAGGCAGACATAAACCTCCCAGATTAACTCCCTTTGACGGGCATAATCACAGGAATCTCAGCATGGGGCCTGCTATCTTCTTAAAGCCATTATTTGGCTGGAGCCCGCGTCAGTTCGTATTTCCCACAGCGCAAGAGTGTTCAGAGAGGTTTAACGTGAAAGTTGTTTTCACTCTCATGTGTGTCGTCGTCTGCAGCTTGATGTGTGTTTCCACGGCTGAGGCCCAGTGGACTGATCTGATTGCCAACCGATCGCTTCATCACTGGATGAAACCATCAGGTGAAAGCGTCGATCAGGGCTGGACGTTTGATTCGGACGGCACCCTGCATCTGAAGGGTCGTGGCGGGAACATTATCACTCGGCGGCACTACTGCGACTTCGAACTTTGGTTTGACTTTCGTATCTCAGAAAAGGGCAACAGTGGAGTTAAGTACCGAGTGAAGAAGTACGGCACCAGTCTGCTGGGATGTGAGTACCAGGTTCTGGATGACTCAGCGTTCCCAAAACTCGACCGAAACCACATCACAGCTTCGCTGTACGATATCTACGAACCGATGGCGAAGCCAACGCGAGTCAATCCGGTTGGGGAGTTCAGCACGGCGAAAGTGCTGGTCCAGGGCAACCGAATTCGTCACTGGGTGAACGGTCAGCTGACGATCGACGTTTGCGCCGGGAGTCCCGGCTGGAACACCCACGTTCAGAACAGCAAGTTCAACAAGCGCGACCGCTTCGGCCAGAACCGCATGGGACGCATCATGCTCACTGACCACAACAGCGAAGTCTGGTATCGCAACGTCTACATTCGGCCAAGATAACAGTGAGACGATTGAAACATTCCAGACAGGAAGAAACGCTGGATGAAGAAGCCAACCAGAAACCATGTAGCGTTTGGCGTCTGGTTTCTGTTCCTTCTGTTGATCGTGGCGACCCCACTGCGGGTCACACACTGGTTCTCATCCCGAACAAAGCTGTTTGAACTTGCTAACGACATTTCCTGGTCGAATGGTGGTGATTGGAATGCAGTCCAGGACCCGAAGCACTTGACCTTTGCGCCAGAGACGCGGCTTTCACGGTCGCAGTTACGGTTGATCGGAGGTTTCGACGAGCTTGACCGCCTGTCGATTGGGGGACTCACTGACACCGACCTTGCAGTGCTGCAGAGATTGCGAGGATTGCGTTCACTGACGCTGACCGAGACATCTATTTCGGATGAGGGGCTCAAAACTATCAGCGAATTTGCATCGCTCCGCGAACTCCGAATCACAGAAGCAACGGACAGTAAAGCGGAGAGCAGAGAGATTACACTTGCCGGGATGTCTCACCTGGGATCATTAAATGGTTTGAGAATCCTGGCCATCGATTCTGAGCAGTTAACCGATGAAAACATCGCGCCGTTGGCCGGTTGCAGTTTGCTGGAGGCACTGGACCTGGCCAGCAGCAACATTCATGGAAGTGGCCTGAGCCATCTGCGACCTCTCACCCAACTGCGTGATCTGCGGCTTGACGACTGCACGATTGACGATGATTCCGGTCTGCACAGTCTCCAGCACAACGCGGCACTGCAATACATCTGGTTGCGAAACTGCGGACAGCTCGACGAGCCAATCCAGGCATTGGCAGATCTGCCGAAACTCGACCGTCTGTATCTGAATGGATCTTAGGTAACAGACTCCGCCATCGCCCGGTTACACTCAATTCGCCCGGCACTTTGGATCAGCAGTCCGGCAGGCCGACCGTGGTCTCCTGGTAAGAACAACCACAAGTGATCGAATCACATCTACTCGCCGGATGTGACATGATGCGTCTCTCAACGTCGGCTTTGTCTACCCTGCGTCATAAACAAAAAGCTAATACTCGGCTCCGCGAGTTTCGAATCCACTGGGGTTATCCCGCGATGTCAAAATGTTCTCGTCGCCATTTTGCAGCGAACAAGATCGAACCGACGACCGGCTCCGACGAAGGCAAATCCTCCACCAACATTCTCTGAGACAGGCTGTCTGTCTCATACAACCAAAACCCGCGCCCACTAAACTTAGGGAACTTCACATTACTGCGTTGTCGGTCGTTTAGCGTGAGCCGGAATAACGTTGCGCAGTGCTTTGAGTTCTTCCCGCAACTTCATCATCGGAATCTCATTGTGACTTCCATCGGGGACTTCGATGAATCGAGCGTGTTGAGATTCCGCCGCAAGGGCTCGCGCATGCTCAATTGGAATCATCTCATCGTCTGTACCATGGAAGACCACAATAGGGGACCGAACACGTCGGATACGTTCGATTGATGGCCAGTGATCGAGCAACAGATACCGAAACGGAAACATCGGATATTGCCAACTTACCGTCTGTGTCATTGACGCAAACGTTGAGTTCAGTATCAAACAACCGGGCTGAGGTGGATTGACATTGGATTCCGACCACATCGACAGGACCACTCCACCACCAAGTGATTCTCCGAATAAGACGATCCTATCCTCTTCGTAATTCAGAGTATCACGCGCGTACTGCCATACGAGCAAAGCATCGGCCGACAGAGCAGCTTCCGATGGTGAACCGGTGCTGTCACCGTATCCACGGTAGTCAAAGATCAGGACATCGAACCCGCACACGGTGAATTCGCGCAGATCATTGATCCGTCCTGACCGATTACCGGCATTGCCTGGAAAATAGAGTACAAGAGGAGCGGCTGTATCATCCTGCGGAACAGCTGACCGACTCTTCAGCAACCAGCCTCGAAGACGACTTCCACAATCCGTGGTGAGTTCAACATCCTGACCGAGCTCATCATCCAGCCCCATTTCAACAATGGGAAGGTTGCCAGCGACCGTTGGTTGATACATCAGCTGGGCGCTGTAGGGCCGCAAGGATCAGAGTGACGGCAACATAGGGAACGATCAGGTAGAGAAAGACTGCACGGAATAACCGATTCCTGCCAGAACGCGACACCGTTTGCGGGACTTCTTCTTCACTCTTCATCAGATTCGCCTGCTGAGGTGACAAGCAACCGATAGATATCCGAATGCCCACAAAAAGGGCAGAATACTCTATCCCCGCGTCGGATTGTTGGACGTCAGGATTTCTGCAATCTCCTGACAACATTCGAGCAATGAATTTGAACGCCTGCGAGAAATCACATGGACGTAATGACAGCCAAACCTTCGGAGCTGATTGTGGATGTACTCCAGCATGTAGAGCGCTCCGGCATCCGGGATTGTCTGACTTTTCAGGCACTTGTCGGCAAGATTGAAATCCACCAGAAACTGATCGGCTTGGTTCATCCGAATGAGTTTGCCTCGGACACCGCAGGCCTCGAATTCCGCGAACGTCGCGGTTGAAACGTCGATGGCTTCGGTTGGCGTTTCGTACAGCTGTCTGTTGTCTGCGACGATCCTGTCGTTGCGTTCCATAAAGCTGCCGACGTCTTTGGCAGCGGCGTCGATGATGATCCGGCCACACTTCCCGGTGAACCGACAGCGATCAAAGACCGTGCCGCAAAACTCGGCCGGCTGTCCCGACGTAGTCAGCCGATCGAACTCACATTCCTGCAGAATCAAGGGGCCGACGTTCAGTGAGTTGGCCGTGCATTGCCAAACTCTCGACGAATCTGGTCAGAACAGCGAACGCGGATCGCCTGGCTCGACGTCTTCATCGTCCGGCGAATCCGGCGCAGTGCGTCCAAGATGATTGTATGCTTTTGCGGTCAACATTCGACCGCGCGGACTTCTCTGCAGTAATCCCTGCCGCAACAGGTAGGGTTCAATTTCGTCTTCCAGTGTGTCTGCCGGAATGTTCATCGTGTGAGCAATCGCCTGAACTCCTGCCGGGCCTCCTGAAAACACAGTGATGATGGTTTCCAGATAGCGACGATCGAGTTCTTCGAGTCCCAGGCTGTCGACGCTCTTCATTTCGAGCGCCGCGTGAGCGACTTCCAGTGTGATTTCACCATCGGCCCGGGCATCGGCGTAATCGCGTGCCCACCGAAGCCAGTTGTTCGCCTTTCGAGGCGTCCCCCGTGATCTCAGCGCGATTTCCCCCGCGGCTTCGTCACTGATCTTCGTGCGCAGTTTGGCGGCATTCTTTCGCACGATCATGGCCAATTCTTCCAGAGTGTAGAACGACAGATGCTCTCGACTCACAAAACGGTCACGCAGCGGCGCGGTGAGCATCCCAGTGCGCGTGGTGGCTCCGATCACCGTAAACGGCTGCAGCTTCATGTTGATCGTACGAGCATTGAGACCATCGCCCAAAGTGATATCGACTCGAAAGTCTTCCATCGCCGGATAGATGAATTCTTCCACCGCTGGCGGCAACCGATGGATTTCATCAATGAACAGGACAGATCCTTCGTGTGCGTTTGTCAGATACGGCAGCAGATCCTTGGGAGCACTCAGAGACGGACCGGCTGTAATCTGCAGTTCGGTCCCCAGCTCTTTGGGAATGACCGTCGCCAGAGTCGTTTTGCCCAGTCCTGGCGGACCGTCCAGCAACAGGTGGCCCAGTGGCTCACTGCGTTTTTTCGCCGCCTGCAACAGAATGCGAATGCGTTCGACAACATCAGCCTGCCCTACCACATCTTCCAGCCGGGAAGGTCGCAGTTCATCATCCGATTCGGCCGTATCGAGGCTGCCGAACCCCACCGGTGAACCCTGCCCGTCGTTGTGGGATTCGTCGTCATCATCGAAGTCGTCGTCGCCTCGAATTGTTGTTTCACGAGCCATAAGAAGAGCTGGACACCTGAAAGGATTGCAATGTTCTCCGCCAACACGGAGCTAAGAAGCCGGCGTTGCCTCCGGAGTTTCTTCAGGCGTTGGCTTTGACTCACTGTTGTCGTCGGAATGGCCAACTCGCTGTCGCAGACGTTCGAGAACTTCCGGATTCGGTTGATCCGATTCTTCTTCTGTCGTGAGTGCCTTTTGCCACATTTCCAGAGCTTCCTCGTTTCGATCCAAAGCCTTGTAGACATCGCCCAGGTGTTCCAAGAGCGTCGCGTCTCTGAAATCCGGATCGCTGTTCGCCTTCTCCAGCGGTTCCAAAGCCTCTTCATACCGCTCCAGACGATACAAGACCCAGCCGAGGCTATCGAGATAGGCTCGGTTGTCAGGTTCTGCTTCGACCGCCAGCTCAATCATCTCCAGCGCCTGTTCCAGCTTCTTGCCGTGATCAGCATACAGGTATCCCAGGTCGTTGTTCACACCTGGGTCATCAGGCATCTCCGCATAGAGTTCTTCCAGCACCCTTTCGGCTTCCAGATTGTCTCCACTTTCCACAAGAACTGCGGAAAGCATGAGCCTCGCTCGACGAAGATTAATTTCGTCTCCTTCGGCAGTCGCGATCACTTCTTTGTACTGGTGGACACATTCTTTCCACTGCTGTGTCTGACGGTAGGCGTTTGCCATCAGGAAGCGAGCTTCATGGGCCGTGGAAGACATCTGACGCTCCGTAGCAATTCTGATTGAATTGTTAAGAGACTCATGACACTGCTCAAACTGATTTTCGTTCAAATGGACCCACCCCTGCCAGTAGTAGATTTCCGGGTCGTTCGGCTGAATCTGAAAGGCAACCCGGAGCGCTTCCAGCGCCTGATCGTAGTGACCGCCAAGTGACTCGGCTTTGGCGAGATTGGTTAGCGTCTGAACTCGGGAACGATCCGGAAGCGTTCGAATTGCCAGCAACCGACGAAACGCATTGGCTGCTTCAACGATTTGACGTTTCCCCAACTTGTACATGCCCAGTTGTTGAAGTGCGTTCTGCCCAATCCGCTGGTTGGGATTCAGATCGAGAGTAGCCTGCAACAGCTTACCGTACTCGTCAGATGCCTCGATTTCATTGGCGACCAACGCGCACACAAACGTAACCTCCGGAAACAGTCCGGCGTTCTCATCTACTTTCTTTAGACATGTATCAACGATCCGCTGAGCAAACTCAGGTTCGTTCGCGATCTCAGAAAGAAACGGAAAGATCTCACCCAGTTGCAATCGCGCACGCAACGCCTTCTGCAGATTGTCAACGAACGATTCTGCGTCGCCGCGCAGGATGTCAATTCGGATCAGTCCCGGATATGCGGCCGGATCTCCCGAATCCAGTATCACCTGCTTCAGCGTGCTGACGGCGTCATCCACCTGCCCCTGCTGCATTTCTATTTCAGCAAGGTAAAGCATGACCGTCGTTTCATCGGGTGTTTCGGCGGTCAACGATTTCAGTTTCTCAATCAGCTGACTGCTGCGGGACGTCGACGCATATACCTGCTTCAACAGTTCCAGGGCCGCCTGTTCGCGTCTTCCTGACTCAAAGTACGTTTCAAGGTTGGATTCAGCGCCTTCTGCGTCATCCGCACGAAACAAAGCCGTCGCCAGCAGGAAATGGTGCCGTCCTGGTTCATCTTTTCGGATCCGCACCAGCGCCTCAAACGCGCGGATGGCCTCGTCTGTGCGGCCCACTGACAGCATGGCTTCTCCGACCGCCTCATATCCGGTCAACCGGTCATCCATCAATGCCTTGTGCCGACGGAAATCCAGTCCGAAATCTTCCGGAGCTTCAAGTGCCTTCAGCAGGACCGCATAGCTTTCCGCAGCTTTCGCATTCTGGCGAAGCTGAAGCAAGACTCGCCCACGAACGCTGTGAATTAGAATGTACTCCGGATCGGCTTCGCTGATTCTTTCAGACGCGAGTGCTTCATCCATCAACCTGATCGCTTCGGGTATATTCTGAGCAATTGGCTGCCGACGCAGCAGAACCGTGGAAAGCTGAAACCGAGTCTTGAAGTCATCCGGGTCCAGGTTCAGCGCCTCTTGCGCCGTCTCAATCCCCTGTTCAACGTCTCCCATCCGCAACAGCAACATTGCCCTCGCGCGAACCGGATCCGGTGCTGTTGGATCAGCTGCTGCTGCCTGTTCGTATGCTTTCAACGCGTCTTCGAGGTTGTCATTCTGTTCTGCTTCAACACCCTGCATATAGAGAGCGAGGGCTTCCGTCTTCTTTGCATCGATTGGCGGCTTTGGTTGCGCTTCGTTCGAAACATCATCCCCCGGCTGCTGACTCGGCTTCTCTTCCGGAGTCCGATCATCCTGTGCCAACCCCGAAGAAGCCAGGCACAGTAGCCCAGCAACGAGTAACCCGTATTTCCAATGAAAGCCCATTTGCGATTCCTAAACGGAAATTGGGCCTGCTGCACTGATCCAGAGCTCACCGCATCCGCGACAACGAGCTGGCCAGCTGAGGCAACAGGCGCTGACAAAAGATCGCCTGTCACAATTGTCGTGAATTCTGCAGCGGATGAAAAGTGCAGTCGTCTTAAACCACCCGGAGCGCGCAAAACACCTGACTCAACGTGAGAACGGTTCGTCTGCCTACCGCTATTTCTTTTTGCGTGCAGATTTCTTTTTGGCTGCCTTCTTCCTGGCTGGCCTGGACCTGGTCGTAGTCTTCTTTGCTGCCTTCGTTCGAGTTGCGGGCTTTTTCTTCGCAGCCTTCTTCCTGCTGGCCACCTTCTTTTTGGCTGCAGCTTTTGTCGTCTTCTTTGTAGTTCCGGACTTGCCAGCGGACTTCTTCTTGCCAGCTGCCTTCTTCTTTGCTGCTGTCTTGCTGCCAGCGGACTTCTTTGCCGCCGTCTTCTTTTTTTCAGCTTTCCTGGCAGTTGTTGCCTTCTTCTTCGCCGCCTTTTTCGTGGCAGCCGGAGCTACCTTTTTCTTCTTCCTTTTCTTCGGCTTCTTCAGATCCGCGAACCGAGCATCGACGAGTGAAACGTCGAACGCTTCGTCTTCGTCCGGCGGTTCACTCAGCCGATCAATGAACCGAGGATCGGTTGCCAGACATCGCAGTGCACATGTAAACGCAAATGTCTCTGCCTTCTTGAGTCCGGGTTTGAGGAAGTCACCTGCCTGCTCTTCTGTTGAACCAGGAGGAACCAATCCGAGATGAATGGCGGCCTGCGTCGACGATGCATCCAGCGAAACGAGGTACCCACCAAGCGAATGCTGGACCGTGAAGTTGCGAATGAAGGGAGACATGTTGTCGATCTTCTTCAACCGCTTTTGAGCAGAGTCCTGCGTTAGCCGCTTCAGTTTCTCGTAGTCGTAAGTGTAAGTCGACTCAAACACGAACCGCAGAATCGATCGGATTCTCAGTCCCGCCCAGTCACCTTTGCGCATCCCGCTGAGCGTTTCCTCGATCTCCGCAACTGAACTGACACGAACTTCATTGAGATCAAAATACTGTTTATTGAGTCTTTCAAAACCCTGCTCTGCGGCCTCCCATGAGTTGTCTTCCAGGCAGGCTGCAAACAGCATTGTTTCCAGGACCGGCATGCCGAATGTCGGCACAGAATTACCGTAATCCTTGTGCAGTAATGACATGAGTTTCTTACATGCCTTCTGCTTTTCACTGGCTTTAGTTGCGGACGGCGATGGCATGAATGCTTCCTGTCGGGCCGGCGTCGTTTAGATTCGGAGGGATACTTCTGTCGGATTATTCCGGAAGGGATGAGTCATTATCAACCTGCTGGTCAACACCCCCGGCTACTCCCAGACCTTCTTCGTTGGTGTCGGTCAACTCTGCATCAGCAGCACGAGGCAACACCTCATCGAGAATCCTCGCTGCTTCAAATGACTTCTGAATTCCCTTATCGATCTCAAATCGGAGTTCGGGAGTATATCGGGTCTTGACGCGGGCTGCGACTTTGGACTGCAGGTATCCTCGTGCAGATTCCAAACCGTGCAGAGTGAGTGCGGCTTCCTTTTCAGTTCCCAGTACGGAAATCGAAACTTTGGCATAGCGAAGGTCAGCCGACACCTCAGCCCCCAACACGGTAACATTCTGAATCCGCGGATCTCGCAGTTCCTGCAGAATAGCAGTGCTGACCACTTCACGGATGACGGAGGCAACTCGAGCAGTTCGACGCGTAGACATAGGTAAATTCAGCCTGCTGAGCACGAACAGGAAGGAACGGCAACGGACCCGCTAACCGCAACCTGCCGGACATCGCGGGACTCATGACTCACGAACTCGCGGACTTGCCGTCGCTCAGAGTCCTTTGGATTTCATCAACCCGAAATGCTTCCAGCAGATCGCCGTCCTTGATGTCATTGAAGCCCTCAAGACGAATTCCGCACTCCATGCCGTCTCGTACTTCTTTCGCATCATCCTTCTCTCGCTTCAAAGAACCAATGCGATAGCTGTTCAGTACTTTCTGGTCACGAATAACGTGAATCTGATTGTCGCGTGAAATGGTTCCATTCAGAACACGGCAGCCAGCAATGGTCCCAAATCGGCTAATCTGGAATGTTCGCAGGACGATTGCCCGACCGGTTGTCACTTCAACTCGTTCCGGTCGGAGTAGTCCCTCAAGAGCCATGCGAATATGCTCGGTCACTTCATAGATAATGTCATATCGCCGAATCTCGACACCTTCCTGATCGGCAACAACTTCAGCGCGATCTTCGGCAATCACATGGAACGCGACGATAATGGCATTGGCAGCACTGGCCAGGTAGACATCACTCTCGTTCACACCACCAACGGCATCGTGAATGATGTTCACCTTCACTTCAGGATGGTCGAACTTATCGATCTCACCTTTGAGCGCTTCGATCGAACCAGGCGTATCTGCTTTGACGATCAGGGGCAGTTCCTGAACGCCCTCACCACCACGTGCTTTCTCCAGAATGTCTTCGAGCGTCAGTGGAGCTCCGCGCCCAGCCAGCGAACGTGAACGACCTTCATGCTCACGGGTTTCGGCGACGGCTCGAGCTTCTTCGATATCCTTCATGACAAAGAAGTGAACGCCTGCACCAGGAACACTGTCCAGGCCGGCAACACGCACCGGCGTTGACGGACCAGCTTCCTCAACCGGGCGATCCTGATCATCGTACATCGCACGAATGCGTCCGTAGCTGTCACCACAGAGGACGGCATCGCCGACACGCAATGTTCCTTTCTGGACGATAAGCCACGCCAGAACACCTCGGCCTTCATCCCGAAACGACTCCAGACACACGCCCAGAGCGTCACGTTCCGGATCTGCCTTGTAGTCGTGCAGTTCGGATGTCAGCAGCAGTGTCTCCAGAAGATCATCGATTCCCAATCCGGTTTCGCCCGATGTTCGAATGACTTCATATTCGCCTCCCCATTCTGCAGGCAGCAGCTCATGCTGAGCCAGTTGCTGCAGAGCGCGCTGATCGTCGACGCCAGGCAGATCCATCTTGTTCAAAGCCACGACGATGGGGACACCGGCGTTCTTCGCGTGCGCGATGCATTCCTCTGTCTGAGGCATCACACCGTCGTCTGCGGCCACCACCAGAACAATAATGTCCGTCACATTTGCACCGCGAGAACGCATTTCACCAAAAGCCGCGTGGCCTGGCGTATCGACAAACGTGATCTTCTGCCCTTCATGCTCCACCTGATAAGCGGCGATATGCTGTGTGATTCCGCCTGCTTCACCGGCCGCCACGTTCGACCGCCTCAATCGGTCAATCAGAGTTGTCTTACCATGATCGACATGCCCGAGAATGGTGATAACCGCCGGCCGTGCCTGCAGCGTTTCCTCTTCGTCCTCATGGTCGACAGAGGCGAGCAGCTCAGCTTCAATATCGCGTCGGCGTTTGACTTCAAGATCAACACCCAGCTCCATCGCGATCTCAAGCGCTTCTTCTTCTGCCAGCTCGTCGTTAATTGTCGCCATCCGACCATCTTTGAACAGGATGGCCACGATGTCCTTTGCCGGGCGACCAATTGCTTCGGACAATGTTCGGACGCTGATTGGCAATTCGATCTGGGCGGATGTCTTGAGTTCTGCCGGAGCACCACGTTTGCGACGGCGCCGCATCCGTTTCGCGGTACTTGCAGCCTGACGGGATTCCCTCAGTTCTTTGAGAAGTGACCCTTTTTTTGCTCCACGCGAACGCCCCGAACGGGGCTCACCATCGTGTTCTGCCCGCGCTGATTTGAGCTGTTTCAGCTGATCGGCCAGCGGACTCTGTCGATCAACGATATCGGACAGAGCCATATCCGGCTTCTGAGCTTTTTCCTCCCGCTCCTTCTTACGCTTCGGTGTGGCCGGTGGAGTGTAAGAAGGTGGTGCTGCAACCATTGGACGAGCTGAGGCAACTCGTGAACGATTCACATCGGGATCATCCGTTGCCGCCGGAGCCGGAGTTTCCTGAGCTGCCGGAGATGACTCACCGTCGGAATCGCCATCTTCCCGGACTTTCACGGACCCGATTGGTTTCATGTCCCTCATGCGATGCATGGTTGGTCGGCGAACAGGACGCTTGGTCTTTGACGCCGTCGTCGCTGCTTCTGCTGGCGAACCATCCGACGATTCACCATCCGACGATTCACCATCAGCGGAGTCACCATCTGCTGCGGAAGTGCCTGTCGCGGAAGTGTCTGCATCAGGAGTTTCATCCGCCTGAGTACCGGCAGACGAAGCTTCGCCAGTCACTTCAGTTCCGTCTTCAGCAGTTTCTGCACTTTCGGCCTGCTGACGGCGAGGGGTTAACGACCGGATCTCACGGACCTTAGCGACCACAGGTGCGTCGTCGCGAACGGGCACCGGTTCCTCTTCGGGTGGAGGTGCTACTGCCACTCCCTTACCATCGCGATTCTTAATGTATGCAACGACTTTCTCCTTTTCTTCAGGAGTAATCGTTGCCAGCGCATTGCGCAACTTCACCCCGGCCTCATCGCACAGTTCAATTAAGACTTTGCTATCGAGGCCCAGTTCTCTCGCCAGAGCAAAGAGACGAATCTTCAAGACAAACTACCCTTCCACCGTCACAGCAGGGCCTGCACGGCGTTTCAGAACTGTGCTCAACCGAACCATCAGCTGAGCAGCTCATTTAACTGATTTCACAACATGGAAAACAAGCGTATTCTCTGCGAAGTCACACTGTCCGGTGGATGACATTCGCCGGAGTCACTCTGACAACCCCAGAGTCACTCCTTCGATCTAGCTGGTTTTCTCGACATTTTCTGCAGCATCGACTGATTCCGTATCGGTTGCCACGCCATCGCCTGCCGGAACTGACTCAGGTTCCTCACTCGGAGATAACTCCTCAGCAGCTAACTCTTCTGATTCCAGTGCCACTGCCGACTGATCGGACGCAGAACCTCCATCAGCAGCGCCCTCAATAAGCTCGGACGTAACAATTTCAGCATCTGCCTGTGTGTCTTCCGATATAGACTCAACAGAGTCTACCGGTGCCAGCTCGCCGGATTCCACCGCAGCTTCAGCCTCAGCGACTTCCTCCGGCGGTGGAGGTGGATTGCGCTTTCGTTCCTCAGCTGCGAGCCGTTCCTCTTCTTCTATCCGCAGACTTTCGGTATCGGCAAAATCGACGATAGTGTCACACTGCTCCTGTGTCAGCCCTCCCAGCTCAGCAAGCTGATCCGGTTCAATCACAGACAAGTCATCGAACGTGAAGAAACCTTCCGCTACTAACTTCTCAATCAGTTCCGGAGCCATCTCTGGAACTACACTAAACGCTTCAATGGAAATATCCAGCTGCTCATCGAGGGATTCCTGAGTCATCACGTTGATGTCCCAGCCGACCAGTTTGGAAGCCAGACGGACATTTTGCCCACGACGGCCAATCGCCAACGACAGCTGATCTTCCCGAACGAGTACCAACACTTTGCCAAGCATTGGGCATAGGATCACATCCTCCACCTCCGCGGGCTGCAGCGCGTTTGGAACCAGGATCTGAAGTGAGTCATTCCACCGAACAATGTCGATTCGTTCGCCGTTCAGTTCTTCAACGATTCCTCGAATCCTTGCTCCTCGAACTCCAACACATGCCCCAACACAATCCACAGACGTATCAATCGATGAAACGGCGACCTTCGAGCGGTGCCCGGCCTCCCGAGCGATCGAACGCACCTCGATAACTCTGTCATTGATTTCGGGAATCTCGACTTCAAACAACCGCCGCACAAAATCAGCATGAGTTCGAGAAAGGATAACGCGTACTCTTGACCCCGCTTTTCGAACGTCGAGCACTGCTGCGCGAACCCGGTCACCAACGCGGTACGTCTCTTTCTGGATCTGCTCGCTGCGAGGCAGAATGGCCTCCACCCGCCCCAGATTGACGATCACGGTACCTCGATCCACACGAGTCACACCGCCCGAAACAATCTGGCTCTTCAGGTCCAGAAATTCGTCATAATGTGCATCTCGTTCTGCCTCGCGAATCTTCTGAATCATTACCTGCTTGGCAGTCTGAGCAGATATCCGCCCCAGCAGATCACCCAGCAGGTCAGACTCCAGTTGGGCTCCATCGCAACTCAACGACGGCTCGCCGGTCACCCGATCCACGCTGACAACCAACTCCTCTTCTTCGGAAAAGTGTTTGCGTGCTGCAGAAAGAATTGCCTGCTCGATCCCTTCGAAGACGATCTCGGTATCGATCGACTTGTCGCGATGAATCGCATCAACGATCCGCAGGATTTCAGGTCCGTTCATGGTGAGGAGCCATCCAGCAATGACGCTATAACAAAAAAAGTGGGACAATGTCCCACTTTTACAGCACCGCCCACCGCCTCACGACAGCCGACGCCAACCAATCAGCCTGGGGGCCCTTAAGTGAACGGAACTATCGCCGCTCTGACAAGAGACACCCAGCAGATCATGGTGATTCACATACCCATCTTCACTTCCTCTGTCGCAGGCGACGAGCGATCGACAGCCATTGAGAGAATTGAGTCTGGAGTGGTAGAGGCAACCTCTAACACACAGTGGAACCGGGGACGATACTCCCGCTCATTCGAAATGTCAAGCAGATGTCGGACCTGTTCGCAACCACTTACACCAAGCCTAACAGAACTGCAGAACTCAGGCCAGGACGCACCTCTGTCAACGAGTACCAAGACTGGAAAACGCTGTGACGGGCATGCATTGATCCTCTACTGCCCCTGGACACAGTCCCGAGCCAGCTGCCTCGCTGACTTGTAGGCATGCCGAACGGTGAAAACCCGCGACTCAATCTGCTCAGCCGAGAAATACCGCCCATGCTCACTGGCCGGTAGTCCGGCAAGAGCCATGGTTAATGGGAGCAGGTCCAGAAATTCTTTGTATCGCCGCTGCTGTTCTGAACTGTCGGCCATAATTCGTTCCTCAGTTGATCTCACTTTGCCCAGCCGCTCGGCATGGCACGTCCATGGACACGAGCAGTGTAGGACTTTGAAATCGATTTGAACAACAAAGTGCCAAACAGTTGCCCGATAGTGCATATCATCCGACTACACCGGCACGCGAATCAACTCATCCTGGGGCGAGCAGCCGCTCGGGCTACTAACTTCCAGGGCGACGCTGGGTGTACTGACGAATAATATCCGCAGCTGCATTGGTCGAATCACCATCACCGGCCTTGCCCTCCCCTTTCGTGTCCGAAGCTACAGGCTTTGGAGTCGGATCCGTGGCACCGGTCTGAGCCGGGTCCGGAAGAGATACTTCCGACGTTGATGCTTCTGTGTCAGAAGGACCAGCTTCGGACAGGGGAATCGGCGCCGGTTGAACAATTGGTGCTGGTTGGGGATAGCCTGGGGGCATCTGGCCGGGAATCATTGGCTGCTGTGGATAGCCCTGCGGATACATTGGCATTGGCTGCTGTGGCTGATAGGGATAACCACCGTAAGCCTGCCCAGGAAATCCGCCCATTGGCTGAGGCATCATCGGCTGATAAGGAGTCTGGCCAGGCATGACGACTGGTTGATTAATTACAGTCGTATCACCATTTGCTGGTGGCATCTGATCCATCGCTGGAAGTTGTTGGGTCGCCGCAGCAGCGTTGGGGGGAAGAGGAGTCGCCACTCCGGGGTCGGGCCGGACATCCTGAGAATCCGAAGTTGACGAAAGCTCCATCACCGTCTCATTACTTGAGACCACTGTTTCATCACCGGCAGCAGCCGACGAACCAAGCACTCGGAATTCAAACTCCAGATTCCCAACAACACATCGGTCGCCGGCAACTAGTGTGACTTCTTTCACAATCCGCTGTCCATTGACTGTTGTGCCATTGGTACTGCCAAGATCACGTAGGCGCACGGAATAATCGTCAATGGAAAATACGCAATGATGCCGACTGACGAGCTCACTGTTGGGCCGCAACTGGCAATCGCTTTCGCGACCAATTAGAAACTTGCGACGGTTTAGAGGAATCACCTGGCCCGAATGTTTCCCACCGATTACGTGCAGTTCAGCTTCGATCATATCTGTCGGTTGCTCCGAAAACCGCGAACTGAAACAAAAGGACTGCGTGTGACTCAACAACCTCTGGTAAGTGCTTCGGTCAAATCTACAATCCCCGGTCAAATAAGCCTCTATGCGTCGAATATCGACTCATAACTGGCCCAGCAGTATGACAATCCATTCAGATGAGATAAACAGCGCGAGCGTACGATTTCATCCCAGACTCACAAATTTCATGAACACATGTATCCGCATCTACCATACCCCCAAGGACCACTCACAGAACCAACCCTAAGTCATACCCGTTCTGCGGATTCCAAGTGAAAAGTCAACCTGGCTTGCCTGACCCTACCATTGCCAGCTGCTGACTGTGTTTGAACGCTAAACGACGCTCATGATCCGTATAATCAGACACATTTGCTGAATCTGCCAATGATTTCGCCAGGTGGCCCGGCAGGATGCCGTTCAGTTGGCGTTCATCGAAATCGGCAAACAGATCTCCAACTCCGAACACATCGGGCAACAGGGGTGAAGCCCGAAGCAGAATACTGCCATGCTGAAGAATGGTCCCACGTCGACGGCGTTGGGCGCTTCCAACGAGCTTGGGGTGTGGAGTCGCCCCGCGACGACAATTCACTGCCACCAGATCCCGGGGATCTGAGCGCAGGAAACACAGAAACGGTTCGCCCTCTCTCGTCCCGACCATATCGCCTGACACATATTTGGCACGGCTCCCGACATCCACACCACAAAGGCGCAAGGCGTCCTCAATTGCACTGTGCATTACGTCGTAGAGTCCCAATGGCGACTCTCGCATTGCATGTGTACGAGGTACCACGCACGAATACGTTATCTCATGATGATGGAGTATCGCGCCACCACCTGTCAGACGCTTGACATGTGGACACTTCAGTCGTGCTGCAGAATCCTCGGGAGGATGCTTCTGAAAGTAACCCACAGTGACTGTCGGCTCGGCCCACCGATAGATCCGAACAACAGGACCTGCCGGATAAGCATCCGCAGCTGCCAGCAAGGCTGCGTCAATCGCCATGTTCGTAATACCGGACTGCGGCTCGGGATCAACAATGATCCGGCATGAGTTGCCCAACACACTATTCAACCACTGCAACCTGGCGTCTCAGAAGCGAATGAATTCTCTGCCCCGCGTTCAATTTCTGAGATCTTGTCCAGACGTCTCGCATGCCGACCGGACTCAAACTGAGTGTCCAGCCAGATTCGCACCACCTGTTCAGCAACCTGATCACTCAGTTGGTCTGCCGATAGACAGATCACATTGGCATCGTTGTGCAGGCGGCTGTATTCAGCTGTCACTGTATCGTGACACGGAGCAGCACGGACACCATGAAACTTGTTTGCGGCAATACACATCCCGATTCCGGTCCCGCAAATCAGGATTCCACGCTCGTGCTCACCCGACGCCACTGACGCCGAAACGCGAGCAGCAAAGTCCGGATAGTCAACACTGTCCTCTGACTGTGGCCCGAGATCATCAACCTCGAAACCCATACTGGACAATGCCTGTCGAAGACGAGTTTTCATCTCTACACCGCGGTGATCACTGGCAATTGCTATCTTCATACTTTTGCGTCGTCTTTCCCAACAAGGTCGTCTGTAATTCGTGCTATTGCATCTGTCAGTTCATCTGCGCACTGACGATAGACTTCGACACCTCCTCCTATCGGGTCGGATATGTCTCTGCCGTTGCGAGTTACCAGCTGCATCCGTCCCGTCAGGTCCGGTCGGGCTTCTTCCAATACCGCCAGATGCGATTCTGTCATCGCAAATACGTGGTCTGATTCGGAAAGCATTTCTGAAGTTACCGGTCGACTGAGATGCTGCGAAAGATCCACTCCTCGTTCCCGAAGTAACTCCACCGCCTCACGAGAGGCCGGAAAGTTATCTCCTGCGGCAACCCCGGCCGACAGCACATCGATCCCGTTTCGACGGAGCTCTTCCTCCGCGCACCCAAGACGCTGACTGGCCAAAGCCCGAAAAATGGCTTCAGCCATCGGACTTCGGCAGGTGTTTCCTGTACATACAAACAGCACCCTCAATGGGGAATCCTTTCAATCAATCAGGAGACACCGACACGCGTATCTTTGGGGAACAGTTGTCACTTTCCAGAACTTCCACACTGTGTCCGGAGCACATCATCGACCGAAGGGACCATGGCAACTCGGACTTCTATCGCCCGACGGGACCGATATCATGTCTCCAGTGTTCCGAAATCTCAAGGGGCGGACACGATGACATGCCGAATTCGATCGTGCCCCGGATTCTTACCCTTACACTCTCCGGACCGTAACATATTGAAATAGCAGACGTTACAACTTTTCTTAACGAACGATTTGGATACAATCGTCCAACTGGCGAATTTCCCTCATTGAGACGCAGTATGGGACTGATGACTGTCGCTAAGGATGTTCATCAATGGCCCCGATCGCTGATCTGCCAACATCAACAGACTTGGATGAAGCACATGGCGACCACGTCGTGTGCCATCAGGATGACGAACTCGTGGTGAAGAAACTTGTAACGACCTGGAGGAAATCGGCCCGACAACAGGTGCGACGAATCGCTGAATTCCGAGGAATCAAACGCCAGTCGCTCAACAGCTATCAGAGTTCCGTTCGCAAACTATATGACGGCCCGCGAGGAGCCGTGCTGAAGTACAGCAGCCTGCTGTCGCTTCATGAACCGCTCATGGGACAGCTGTTCCGGTCGGGTCGATTTGACGCCTCTCGTTTCAAGACCATTCTTGACGTTGGCTCTGGAGCCGGACAGATCATTCGGCATTTGCTCGAAACAACACCTGACGGCACTCGGATCGTTGGATTCGACCTCTCGTCCGAAATGCTGCGACGAGCCCGCGAGCGACTCAAGTCAGATCGCCCCTGTTTTGTTGCCGCGAACATGATGCACATGCCGTTTCGAGATGCTTCGTTCGACTGCATCACTTGTGGCTATGTGCTGGAACATCTGCCCGATCCCCAACCTGGCCTCGCGGAATTCGCACGAGTCCTCAAACCGGGTGGCACCGTTCTTTTGCTGGCGACTGAAGATTCGCTCTCAGGTTTCCTCACCAGCCACACATGGAAGTGCCGCACATTCTCACGCAATGAACTGCGTGAGGTCTCCAAAGAAGTGGGGCTGAACTGGGATCAGGAACACTGGTTCACCCGAATCCACGAAGCACTCAAACTTGGCGGGATCCTCGTGGAATTGGCGAAACCAGCAGATAACGATGCAGGGGCCTGATCTCGACAACCCTCGAGAGAAGGCTTCTCTCAGGCATCTGCCGTATACCGCTCCAGATCCCAGTCCTGAGCCAGATTGCACAGCTGATCGATAATCTCAGGATCTTCGCTGCATGCAATGACACCCGAGAATCTCAGCATGTTGGCTCGTTCGTCCATCCAGAGATCGGCGTAGCGCACGGGCTCCCGATTGTCGGCTCGTACGGCGTCGCCTCCCAACAACCGAGCGATGTGCATTGAAACCGGGAAGTCGTAGATATTGGGCGTATGTATGAGCGACCCGGCATATTCTCCGGTAGCCATAAACGGATAGATGCTGCCGGGCATCTCGGCAGACGTCCGTCCCTGTAGTCCCAGTCCATCGACTTCTCTGGCCCGCTGTTCGTCCTTGTCCTGAAAACCAATCAGGTAGATGCCTTTGCCCAACTGACTGCGATCACCGCTGAGATCCGGGAGGCTGTTCAGTACAGCTCGGGCGGGCTGAGTCGTATCATCGGGGCCGCATGTGATTCGCGAACCTGATACTTCAGTCCAGGTTCCGGTCTGCCCCATCTCCGGAGCAAATACCAGCGAATAGTGTGGAGTCTTTGCATCATGAAGATGCACAATGACGGAATAGCCATTGCCTGTACGATCGCGAAACTGCTTCGTTCCGTCGATGGGATCGATTGAAATTGCCAGTTCCGCGTCATCGGCAAACAGCGACATGTCGCCGGTTGATTCTTCGCCTTCAATCCGACACTGCCGCAGAATGGGATCAGCGTCGCGAAGAGCAGCGACAATCAATTCCTGTACCGACAAATCCGCCAGCGTCAGGGCATCCGTGTTGGAGTTGCCACTCGATTTGCCTTCCACAGCGATGTTGAACTGCCGCAATCGTTTTGCGACAGCTCCACTCCAGCGCAAGACCGGCGGGAGGACTCGGGCTAGTTCGCCGACGATTGCATCGAGCTGAGACATATCAGATCGTCATCCATTCAAACAGTTGAGTTGGCACACAGACATTGCATATCTTCTGGAGTGCCTTCCAGCCAGGTACAGCATTGACTTCCAGCACCTTCGCAGCTCCGTCGCGATCATAGATCAGGTCGACTCCGCAGAAAATGCAGCCAGTGGCTGCTCCGGCTCGTATGGCAAGATCAGTCTCCCGTTCGTTGGGTGTCCACGGAACGCAGACTCCTGCCTGAGCGGCATTGGTGCGGAAATCATCCTGAAGAGCCAGCCTTTTCATCGAACCGATGACCTGACCGTCCAGCAGCAGGATTCGGTAGTCGCCTTCGGCATTCGGAATGAACCGCTGCAGGTACATGACAGCACCGATACGTTCCAGGCTGCGGAACACCCGCCATGCCAGGTCCACGCTGTCGACTCGAATGATGCCCCGCCCTTCTGAACCGAACAACGGCTTGACGACCACCTCACCTCCCATTTGTTCGCACAGCTGAATGGCCGTTTCGGAATCCTCGCACACAGCGGTTTCCGGCACAGGAATACTTGCCTGAATCAGCTTTTGAGTCGTCAGCCACTTGTCGACGGCACACTCGATTGCTTTGGGGGGATTGATGATTCGAGTCCCCGCAGTTTCCAGGCCACTCAGTAGATCCATACGAGTGACAACGCGTTCGAGTGACCCAGGCGGCATGGTCCGAACGATGATGGCGTCGAAATTCAGCAGGCTGGCTTCGCCGCAGTTCAATTGCAGCTGATCCTCGCTGTTGTGAGCAAACATCGAAGGGAAAGTCAGCGATCCAACGTCGTGCCCAAGCCCCTGACCAACGCGGCAGAGCTCATCGACATACCAGCTGCCTTCGTTTCCCAGGACGCCGATACGCATGCGATCACTCGCCACAACCAAATGAGGTCTTCAGCAGCTCCGGCAAGAGCCGACCGTACTCGAATGTCCGTCCGGACTTCAGGTTGTGAAACACAACAACTGCCGGGCTGAACAGCTTTGGATCGAGCTTATAGAAATCGTGATTTGATTCGGCAAACAGATCCTGAAATGTCCGACCATGCGATTCCGAAGAACTGGACGGAACGCCTGCGCCAACGGATTCAATCAAATCGTCGTCGCAGTTCACCCACAGGTTGACTGTAGCTCCGTAGAGGATCGCATCGTTCGTCCGACCAATCCCCTGAAGATCGTTCTTTGCCACGGGGGGAAGCGGGCTGATGCCCGTGCCACTGACAATTGCATCCAGAGGAAACTTCAGATCGTGCAACTTATGCAGTGCCGTTTCGACACTGCGAGCCACCACCTGAACCGTCCCTGCGATCGACGCCGTCGGTACTGTCGCCAAAGCAAGTTCACCGACCTGCCCGACCGCGTTTCGGATGTACTCAATCGCCGATTCAGATGGCAACGCCGATGCTTCCAGCACACCGACACAGGCACCGCGTTCTTCTTCTGCATTCAATTCCTTCTGCAGATCTTCAACACCCGCCAGAATTCGCATTGGACCGGAGCCCATCGCAAAGTAGTCATCTGTAGCGATCTTCCAACCGGCGTATTGACTCAGCAAACACGCCGCGACCGGATGATCGGTCGTGACCTGAACCTGAGGAACCGGCAACTGACCATCTCCCGGAACAATCTGAATGTCGGCCAGTCCTGACATGCAGATACGAGCCAGCAGAACCCCCGCGTCGAGTCCACCAGCTGCGTCGACTCCAAAGTCCAACAAGGTCGAACCGGACTGTTCAGACACACCGATCTTCAGCCGGTCTGCTTCTGCCACAGCCAATGACACCAGTTGAGCGGCACGCTGATTGAGTTCAAGCGACATCTTGTTTCCATTCAGCCCTAAGGCCTATGCAACAGGTGTCGCTATGACCGTTGCCGTTTCGATCGTCGCAGGTGACTGAGGCCGATCCTGGGCGTCGGTCGTCAGAGAACCAATCGTCCGCACGACGGCCATGCTCGCATCATCTGCAGTGCGGCCAAAGACAGTGTACTGACCGTCCAGAAATGCCTGAGTCCCGAGACAAATGAAGAACTGAGATCCCGCTGAGTTCGGATCATTGGACCGAGCCATCGACAGCACGCCTTCAAGATGAGGCGTATCATTGAATTCGGCATCGATGTTGTAACCTGGTCCGCCGGTTCCTGTGCCCTGTGGACACCCACCCTGAATCATGAATCCATCAATGATCCGGTGAAAACTGAGGTTGTCGTAGAAGCCGATCTTTGCCAGAGCCACGATATTGGCACAGTGGCCGGGAGCCACATCCGGCAATAAGTCCAGCAGAATCGTCCCGTGGTTTGTCTTGAGTTCCACTTGATAAGTGTTGGCACCGAAGTCGATCTCCTTGATCGCTTCCTGAACGTCGGCCTTACGATTTGACATGATGTATCCGTATTGACGAAAGTTGAGGGAATGCCCCCATCATTGCCCGGCGGTCTTAAAACGCAACCACAGGGCAACGAAAACGGACACAAGCGTTCATCCTGGTGCGTCGATTGTCAGAGCAGAGAATCCGCAGCGTTCGGATTGGCTGCGTTCAAAACGACCGGACATCAGGCGAGAACGTCACGCACGACTTCGCCATGAACGTCCGTCAATCGATAATCGCGGCCCTGAAACCGGTACGTCAGTTGTTCATGGTCGAAGCCCAACAGATGCATGATGGTGGCCTGTAGATCATGAACGTGAACTTTGTTCTCCGTCACCTGAAAACCGAGTTCATCTGTCTGACCATAATTGAAGCCACCTTTCACGCTGCCCCCTGCCATCCACATCGTGAAACAATCCGGATAGTGGTCTCGCCCCAGATTCGCGGACGCTGCCGTTCGTCCTTCTCGAAACGGAGTCCGTCCAAACTCACCACCGCAAATGATGAGCGTATCATCAAACAGACCTCGTTCTTTTAGATCACGAATGAGTGCCGCGATGGGCCGATCCGTCATCGCCCATTTGTTCGTCAGGCCATCTTCGAGTGCCTGGCTTGCTCCCGTCCCATGAAAGTCCCACCCCCAGTCGAACAGCTGAACGTAGCGGACGCCCTGCTCCACCAGTCGCCGAGCCAGCAGACAGTTGTTCGCGAAACTGGCCTTTCCCGGTTCCGCTCCATAGGCGTTGTGTGTTTCCTTTGTTTCTTTGCTGACGTCCATCACGTCCGGAACTGCCGTCTGCATTCGATAGGCCAGTTCGTACTGAGCAATCCGTGTGAGAGTTTCCGGATGTCCCAGATCGTTCGCCTGCAGTTCGTTCAACTGTTTGAGCGTATCAAGCGATCGTCGCCGCAGACTTCGGTCCATCCCCTTCGGATCGGACGCATACAGCACGGGATCTCCCTGCGAACGACACTGCACTCCCTGAAAGACGCTCGGTAGAAATCCGCTTCCATAGGAATTTGCACCGCCGTTTGGCTGCACTCCGTTCGAGATCAACACGACGAAGCCAGGCAGATCCTGATTCTCCGTCCCCAGGCCATACGTTACCCACGATCCCAACGACGGGCGGCCGGATCGTGGGGATCCGGTGTAGACCAGTAACTCAGCCGGAGCATGATTGAACTGATCGGTGGTCATTGAATGAATCAGGCACAGATCGTCGGCCACCTTGTGCAGATTCGGCACCGCATCTGACAACCAGGTTCCGGATTCACCATGCTGAGTAAACCTGCGAGGCGTCCCCAGCAGCTTGGGAACACCCTTGGTAAAGGCAAATGTTCGTCCCCGCAAAAACGAATCAGGACAGTCTTCTCCATCGCGTTTGACAAGTTCCGGCTTGTAGTCGTAGCAGTCGAGATTCGGAGGCGAACCAGTCAGATGCAGATAAACGACCCGTTTGACCTTAGGCTCAAAATGCGGCTGCCTTAGTGCGAGTGGCTGAGTGGCATTGATGTCGATATCAGCACGAGCCCTCGCGCCTGACAACGTCGACAACGCCATCGCTCCCACGCCAATCCCCGCTGTCGACACGAAATGTCTGCGGGTCGCCTGTTCAATGTTGGCCAGATGTGAGTTCATGTTGTTGTCCAGCAATCGTTCTCGCATTTCTTCAACAGGCTTCCGCAGAGCTTCACTTCACCTCTTCAGGAACATTTCATCCAGATTCAATAGCACATTTGCAACGACAGTCATGGCTGCTGCATCAACCGCAATCAACCCGTCAGGCAGTGGACCAAGTGGATCCGTCGCCAGTTTCATGGCCTCATCTTCGTTCGACACCAACTGCCTGCGGGCGTCATTGAATAATGTCACCAGCGAGGACATTTCGTCAGAGGTCGGTGGCCTCAACAAACACCGGCGGAACGCGCGAATGACATGTTCTTCGATCGTCTTCCCGTGTTGAAGCGAATTCCTCGCCAGCGACTGAGCCACCTCCACGTACACCGGATCGTTCAACGTGACCAAAGACTGCAAAGGCGTGTTGGTGCGGTTTCGGCGTACCGTACAGACCTCCCGATTAGGCGCATCAAACGTTGCCATCGATGGATACGGATTGCTGCGCCGCCATGTCGTGTAGATTCCGCGCCGGTACCGATCTTCTCCCTCACTGGTCTTCCAGTCGGTTGAACTTCCGAACGCCGCACGCAGACCCTGGCTTGGTTGTGGTGGATTCACCGGCACTCCATACATTTTGGACGTCAACAGTCCCCCCGCGAACAACGCCTGATCGCGGACCATTTCGGCACTCAGTCGCACTCTTGGTCCGCGCGCCAGCCAGCGATTATCAGGATCGCTCGCCACAGCTTCCTCTGTCACACGAGCCGTCTGACGGTATGTCGCTGACATTGCAATTTGCTTGAGGATTGCTTTTCGGTCCCAGCCGCTGCGGATCATTTCAGTGGCAAGCCAGTCCAGAAGTTCCGGATGAGTCGGCAGATCGCCCTGAGTCCCAAAGTCCTCACTCGTCAACACAATGCCACGCCCAAAGAGTGCCTCCCAGTACCGATTCACCACGACGCGAGCCGTCAGAGGATTCGTATCGTCAACCAGCCATTTCGCAAGGGCTAAACGATTGGGCGGCTGAGCTTCAGACAATGGATGGAATACTGCAGGGACACCTTCCTGCACTTTGTGTCCCGTGCTCTGCCAGTTGCCACGAAACTGGAAGAACGTCTCACGACGGTTCTCTGTGATTTCCCGAAGAACCGGAACAGTTGTCACCGGAGTGAGTTCCTCCAGTTCCGCCGTTCGCTTTGCCAGTTGCTGTCGTTCTTCGCTCAGTTCCGGTGCGACGTTCTCACGGAAGTACTGCGCCAGCTGACTCACCTCGTCCGCTGTTCGCTGCACAACACGCTTTTCAATAAGTTTCACCAAGTCCGACGGGATTCGACTTCTGTGCACCGTATTCGCGTCTGATGTCACATTGATCCGAAAGTGCGCCAGCAGGTGGTTCTTGTGAGGCGATTTCTGTTCGATCGTGACTCGCAGAATTGAAGGCTCACCGACACCAATTGGAGCCTCAGGAATCACGACCAGCTGATGAGACTTCCCTGTTTCGCCTCCAATGGCCCACCCATCTTCATCACCGGTTTGCCCACGCAGCACATCTGACGGTTCGAACTCTGGTTGATGATAGTTGGCAACAGCCGCAACCAAGGGAATATCACGAGCAGTGCTGATAGCCAGGTCCACTGACGGGTTCGGAGCCTCTTTGCCTTTTTGCTCCCACACGACTTCGCGCGAATCATCTAACAACTCAATTCGAAAGTCTTTCAGTCGAGTATGAAGATTGTTGTCCGTTCGGTTCCAGACGTGGATGCGGTCAACCAGCTGCATGCTGCCGAGATCCAGTTCCCACCATGGGTCCTTTTCACCGGCCGTATGTGTTGTGGACTTCCTTGTGAATTCTCCGTCGGTGTTGCCATCAATGGCGAAGCTGGCCGGACCACCAAAGTCGGTTGAAATCTGCTGCGCCGTCCCCTGTCGAGCAATGTTCTCCGATCCGCGAAACACTTCAACTTCTGCCAGCGACAGGAAGACATCATCACCAACATTGGTGATTCGAACATAGCGGGCTTCCGGAGCACTCACCTGTTGAGGCACTAACTGAGCCTTGACACCCGTGATGACAAAATTTCCTTCGGACAATCCAGGGCCCTTCCCTGGCAACGATTCATGAGGCAGTGTCTCGAGTTGAATCGCTGTCAGTTCAGCAACACCATCAAACAGTGGCAGTTCCACTGTATACGTGTCCTGATCTGCCGTTTGCGAAACGAGGATGGTGCCATCGTCCTGAATCGACGCAGCCTTGCCGGAGCTTCGGGTGATTCCTGTCGGATTCAGATTGTGCCATTGTGCAGGCACGTTCAGGCTTTGTTCCCATCGTCTCTGTGACTCCGCCATTTCCGGCATGTTAGTGCCTATCGTATCACGCAACTCTGCAATCTGTTTCTTCAGCTCCTGCTGCCGGACACGTTGTTCTTTCGAAAACACGTCCAGCAACGGCGATTCATCACGGCGGTCGGCGTCCTGGGTGTTATTCAGGATTGCAAAGACCTGGAAGAACTCCTCCTGTGTGATCGGATCATACTTGTGAGTGTGACACTGAGCACAGGCCATTGTTGTCCCCATCCAAACGGCGAACGTTGTGTTGACTCGATCGACGATCGCCACGTTGCGGAACTCTTCGTCGATCGTGCCGCCTTCGCTGTTTGTCATCGTGTTGCGATGAAATGCCGTCGCAATAATCTGATCGTCTTTTGCGTTTGGCAGCAGATCACCCGCGAGCTGTTCAATCGTAAACTGATCGAATGGCATGTTGCCGTTAATCGCTCGGATCACCCAGTCTCGATACGCCCAGATTGTTCGGGATGGATCGTCTGCATATCCGGCGCTGTCTGCATAACGAGCCAGATCCAGCCACTTGCGAGCCCAGTGTTCACCAAAACTGTCCCGTCCCAGCAGGTCATCAACCAGTTGTTCGTAGGTTGCGGGATCCTGGTTGTTGGCGAATCTATCTGCTTCGTCGACGGTCGGTGGCAGCCCGGTGAGATCCAGAAAAACGCGACGCACCAGCGCGTAGCCATCTGCCGGCGCTGCCGGACGCAAATCATGCTGCAACATCTTTCGCAGAGCAAAATGATCGACTGGATTTAGTGGCCAATCCGCGAACTCCGTCGGCACATCAGGAACGTCGGGTTTCTGCGGAGCAACATAAGCCCAGTGTCTTGAGTACTCTGCACCCTGTTCGACCCATCGCCTCAGAATGCCAATCTCATCAACCGATAGTCGTTTCCCGGCATCCGCTGGCGGCATTCTCAAATCGTCGTCATCGGATTCAATTCGGGCAATCAGTTCGCTGGCATCGACGTTTCCGGGAACAACTGAGATGGTGCCGGAATCCAGTTCGGTGATTGCTGCGGAGCGTAAGTCCAGTCGCAAACCCGCCTGACGAGTTTCAGCGTCCGGGCCATGACACCGCAGACACTTGTTGGAAAGAATCGGTCGTACATCACGGTTGAAGTCCACCTCGTCGTCCGCAGCAGAGACAACAGGAATCACCAGCAGGAATCCGATGATGCATAGTATTCGCATGGAAGGAGTGATCCTCGTCCTGCGAGACCTTAGACGTCTCGATGGAAGCTGCGAGCCTGAGTGTCGTTTGCCACACGTGAGGGTAACGTGGCAGGATGCGTGTATCAACATCCGAGCCCTGAACGCTCGGACAAGGACACGTCCGTCTCAGTCCGCGACGAATGTGACACGTCCAGCGTTCTGTTCAGGATCGAGAGAAACTCACAAATATGCTGAGAAGCCGGAGCACATTGAGTTGAAGCACGCCGCCCCAATTGCCACTCTGGCCCACTTCCTTAGAATTGGCAGGCAAAGAGCGAGGCGGCCAGGCTCACACTCTTCTCAAATCAATTGACACGCGGACCCCAACGAGTACATCAATGAGCAATCCCAACACCTTCGGTGCCGAAGCCACTCTTTCCACATCAGCGGGTGATGTGAAGTATTTCCGTCTACGCAAACTGGCTGCCGACGGCATTGGCGATGTCGACACGCTGCCCTACTCCATTCGAGTCCTCCTGGAAGCTTGCCTGCGAAACGTTGATGGCTTCGTCGTCAGCAACGACGACGTCGCCAACCTTGCCAACTGGAATGCCGCTGCTCCGGCACAGGTTGAAGTACCGTTTAAACCTGGTCGCGTCGTCCTGCAGGACTTCACTGGTGTTCCTGCGATTGTCGATCTCGCTGCATTGCGAAGCGCAATGGTTCGCATGGGTGGTGATCCAAAGAAGATCAATCCACTCGTCCCGTGCGACCTTGTCGTTGACCACAGTGTCCAGGTGGATGAATTCGCCAGCAGGTTTGCATTGCAACACAACGTCGAGACAGAATTTGCGCGCAACCAGGAACGCTATGAGTTCCTTCGCTGGGGCCAGCAGGCGTTTACCAACTTTGGAGTCGTCCCACCAGCAACCGGCATCGTTCATCAGGTTAATCTGGAGTACCTCGCAAAAGGTGTGATGGTGACTGATGGAATTGCCTATCCGGATAGTCTGGTTGGGACCGACAGCCACACGACAATGATTAACGGCCTGGGAGTTGTGGGCTGGGGAGTCGGCGGGATTGAAGCCGAAGCTGTGATGCTCGGACAACCCATCTACATGCTGACTCCGGAAGTCGTTGGTATGAAACTCACCGGCCAGTTGCCCGAAGGAGCGACCGCTACCGACCTGGTTCTCACTGTGACTCAAATGCTGAGAGCACACGGCTGTGTGGGAAAATTCGTCGAGTTCTACGGACCGGGGATGATTCAGCTGGGACTCGCCGACCGAGCGACCCTGGCCAACATGGCTCCGGAATATGGAGCCACCATGGGATTCTTCCCAATTGACAGCGAAACGCTGCGCTACATGGAACGAACCGGCCGTTCCGCAGAACAGATTGATCTGGTCGAGCGCTACACCAAAGAACAGGGTCTGTTCCGCACAGACGACGCACCGGAACCACGCTTCACCAGCAAGCTGGAACTGGATCTCAACAGCGTCGTCCCATCACTCGCCGGCCCCAAACGTCCGCAGGACCGCATTCTGCTCAAAGACATGAAGTCCGCCTGGCAAACCGCACTTGGTGAGACATTCGGCAAGGACAAACCTGCTTCACCTGTGCGAGTTGAAAACAATGGCAGCAGCGCAGACATCACCGACGGGGCGGTCGTCATTGCTGCAATCACGAGTTGCACGAACACCAGTAACCCGAGCGTGATGGTGGGAGCTGGTCTGCTGGCTCGAAATGCCGTCGCCAAAGGCCTGCAGAGGAAACCATGGGTCAAGAGCAGTCTGGCTCCTGGAAGTCGAGTTGTCACAGAGTACCTCGAAAAGTCAGGTCTCGATGAGCCACTCAACAACCTGGGATTCCAGACCGTCGGCTATGGCTGCACGACCTGCATCGGAAACAGCGGACCGCTCCCGGCACCTGTTACCAACGCCATCAACGAAGGCGATCTGGTTGCGACGTCAGTCCTTTCCGGCAATCGAAACTTTGAAGGACGGATCAGTCCTCACGTGAAAGCCAACTACCTTGCCAGCCCGCCACTTGTTGTGGCCTATTCGCTGGTTGGAACGGTCGACATTGACCTTAACAACGATCCACTGGGACGGGATCAGGATGGCAACGATGTGTTCCTCAAAGATATCTGGCCAAGTCAGGAAGAGATTGTATCCACGATCGCATCGTCTATGACCCCGGAGATGTTTGTCGAACAGTATTCATCAGCCGCCGAAGGTCCGGAAGAATGGAGAGCTATCAAAGGTTCGACAGGTGATATTTACGAATGGAACGAGACAAGTACCTACGTCCAGGAACCACCGTTTTTTGTCGACATGCCGGCTGAACCGGCCCCGATTACGGCCATCGAAGGAGCACGTTGTCTGGTGTCGGTGGGCGATTCCACGACAACCGACCACATCAGCCCGGCCGGTGCCATCAAACCAGATAGTCCCGCCGGCAAGTACCTGCAGGAAAAGGGTGTCGATGTCAAAGACTTCAACAGCTACGGCAGTCGTCGTGGAAACGATCGAGTCATGACGCGCGGCACATTTGCCAACATCCGTCTGAAGAACATGCTGGCTCCAGAAACCGAAGGCAGCGTGACCATTCATCATCCCAGTGGTGAGCAAACATCGATTTACGATGCTGCAATGCAGTACAAGGAAGAAGGAACGCCGCTGGTGGTCCTGGCGGGAGCAGAATATGGAACCGGGTCCTCCCGCGACTGGGCGGCCAAGGGAACATTCCTGCTGGGTATCAAGGCAGTCATCGCCACCAGTTTCGAACGGATTCACCGCAGCAACCTTGTGGGTATGGGGGTCCTGCCACTGCAGTTCCGCGAAGGCGAAAGCCGTGAGAGTCTGGATCTGGATGGTACGGAAATCTTTGACATCCGACTGGATGATTCCCTGGAACCACGTCAGGCAGTCGAAGTGACTGCTCGAACGAAAGACGGCGACGAGGTCCACTTTGTCACCACCTGTCGAATCGACACACCAGTCGAAGTCGATTACTACCGCAACGGCGGCATCCTGCACACGGTGCTGAGGCAACTGGCAAAGTAGTTCCTATCACTCACGCCGGCGAGCAGTGAGAAAGCCTGTGTCGCGAAAGTGACTCGGCAGGCGCAGGCCCGATCCAGGAACGCAGTGGCGTCACTCCGGCAATGTGTCACGAATATTGATGACAACGTATCATTGCGGGAACGGCGCTACGCCTGGTTCGATCTACATTCAATGATTCCGCAGTCAGGCAAGGCCGAATGTCATGTCACGAAAGCGACTCAGATTTCAGACATATGATGAGGTCCTGGATTACGCCAACGGGCTGCTGGCAAACGGCTATGTCAAACAGGGAAACTGGTCACTGGGGCAAAACTGTTTCCACTTGTCCAGAGCCATCAGTTTCTGGCGTAAAATGAGATGTCGCCGCTTGCCGGCGTTTGCATTTACCATCGGGCTCCCTCGGATTGTTCCCTGGATCGGGGAGCTGATGTACCGCATTGGCGTCTCAGCCCCGGCACCTCCATCAGCAGTTTCTCCGGAACCGGTCGATGACGCAGAAGGAATCCGACTCCTGACAGAGGCGATCGCCAAAGACAAAGCGGCAAAGCAATACTCAGCGAACAACGTCCTACAACTTTGGCACTGCGGACATCATCTCGGCTTCCTGCTGCCCAACAGCGAAACATCATGATGACAACATTTCAGAAACAACAAGCTCGGTGCCGACCGGCAGAACAGATTAGTCTGCAGCTTGCTGACGTAATGTAATCATGCCGTTCTTGATCGGTTCTCCACGCTTCTTCTCAAATATGAACTCGCGATAGATCTCTTCACCAAGAGAATGTTCCATCATCAACTAATCCTCGCAGGTAAACTCGGCTGCAAGTCACAACATCACGAATTCCGTATCTACGGCGTTTCGTTCACCTGTTCGATGATCGTGGCCACTTTTGCGCGTTCCGGTTCAAAGAAATGATTGAACGGTTCGGCCATGTGGTCGCTGCAGAGCCCTCGGAGTGATGCAGCGCACTTCGTTGCCTTGATGAAACGGCTGGCGTATTTGCCGACGTCGTATATCGGCTGCAAATTGTCGATCTCCTTCTGCAGAACGGCAATTCGATCGGTGTCACCAGCCTGAGCAGCCGTGAACATCGCAGTAAACAGCTTTGGAAAGACATTGGCACCGCCGTTTACTCCGCCATCGCCGCCCAGCTGCACCGTTTCTGCCAGCAGATGTTCCGGACCCACGAGGATTGTCCAGTCGGGACGCAGTTCCTTGAGTGTCACCAGTTCGCGGAAGTAGTGCATGTCTCCGCCACTGTCCTTCACGCCAACGATTCTCTTGTGCTTTGCCAGCTGCCGAATCGTATCGATTTCAAACGTCACCTTCGTCAGGCTGGGAATATTGTACAGGATCAATGGCAGTGGAAGTTCTTCGACAATGCGGTCTACGTACTGAGCCAGCTCGGTTTGCCCGGCTGGAAAGTAGTACGGTGTTGACAGAACAACGGCGACGGCACCAGCGGCTTTGGCGGCTTTGGCCAGGTCGACAGACTCAACAAACGAAGTGTCCGTGATCCCCACAAACATGGGCACTCGACCATCAATAATTCTACTGCATAGCTTGATGAAGTCTCGCCGCAAACGGTAACTCAGACTGGGAGCTTCCCCCGTTGTCCCCAGAATGAATACGCCGGTCACACCACCCTCGATCACATGATTTAACAACCGTTCCGTTCCGGCTTCGTCAATGGTGTCACGATCTGTTAGAGGTGTGATCATGGGCGGGATAATGCCCTGCACGGGTGTCGTAAAGAGATCACTGGAGTTCGACGATTCGCTCATCTTGCAAAATGCCTGGGGGATATGGAGGAGTGAGAATTGGCTGAGCAGTGTGAAGCATCGTAAGACCCGATGCAACTCGACGACCCCCACAGTAAAGCGTTTCGTGCAGCTCGGCCAAATCAGTTCTACGAACCAAACAGCCGCCCTGGAATCGGTAACAGGAAGGCGTGGTTCTCGAAGATCGCAGCTCGACCCGCCTCACTAATCAGCGGAGTCACAAACAGGATTCCGGCGTAAGCCGCAAGCGCCGGAATCATGACCAGTTTCACCGGCCAGCGAACAAGCCGGCGAGCCGGTTCGGGACGCTGCCGACCTCTCGCGTAGACCCAACCAAACATCAGACGCGTCGGATAGATCAGCACGATGAACAGTGGCGTCAGTAGCCAGATGGCGTCGTCGGCAATCAACCGCACTTTCGTGAGATACAGGGGAACCGCAGCAGCATACAACAGCACGGTCGCAATCGCCCAATGAAACGGAACTCGCACGATAATGTTCTTCACGGCACGAACATCGAAGATATCACGAAAGCGTCCTGTTGCAGCCTGGTGAGCCTGCAGCAATGGCAGCCATGAAGCGACAGGAATCAACAGAATTCCACCCACGACGGAAATCAGCGCTGGAACGACTGGTTCTTCATGAGGTTGAGTCGACAGCGCCAACATAGCCGTTGGCAGGAACAGCCAGATGATGGCTCCGATCGTTGCTTTGATTGCCAGCACCAAATGAGTCCACGGACGAAACACGTCGATCAACCATTCGCTCCAACGGTTGACACTTTCTTTCCAGGAACCGTCCTGGAATCCCTGCTTCAGTCGCCGAAGATTTCGAATCGGCCGAACGAAGCACCAGACGGAACCTCCACAGGCAATCGAAGCCGCCAGATGCAGAAAGATCACGACCTGCAAAACGCCAAGGAAAGTTCGTTGTGGATTCGGAGCGACCGGCGATGACTGAGCGATCACTCCGTGAGCCGCCGCCAGCGACGATGTCAACCAGATCGGCAACAGGAACAAACCGACCATCAGCAGAATGGTGCCCGTTCGTGTGGAAATCGGAAGCAGAGGACACGCCTTCCTCAGTTGTCCCGATCGAGCCACCTCAGCTTCCGCAGCAAGCATGTATCCCAGGGCCAGCAGACTCAGCCCCGGCACAGCCGCAAGCGTTGCGAGGAGCCCAATCAGGAACGCGATCCCTGTGACAACTCGCACCAGCCACAGCAAAGACCGAAACGGAGCACGGATCCCCGGAAAAGGCCCGGGGCCGATGGATTGGCTCATTTGTTCCCATGCGTCATCCGTACTCAGCGAAGGCCTCACGACGGCCGGGCCACTCTCCGCAGAAACTCCGCCGACCCTATCGATCTCCACGCCGGTTTCTACGGATTGTGGCATTCCAGCCGTCCTCGATTCGAAGGTAACATCAGCACCATTCTGGTTGTTCGTCAGCGAACTCGACAAATTGGGACAGAATTGCCAGGGAATCTGCAACTCACGCGAACAACCTTTCACGCAGCATAGCAGACCATTTCAGGGACTCCCGTCATGAAACCAATGTCACTCCTGTTTTGTGGTGCTGTGGCATGGATTCTGTTTCTGCTCGTCCGCACGACCGGACACATCGATCCACCACCACGAGCCCCCGGAGCTGTCGCCGAAGAAGACCGCGTTCATTCCGCCGTCGAACGAGTTGATCAGTGGCTGGAGCAACAGTGGCACTCCAAAGAAATCAAGCCAGCTGACCTCGTCGACGACCTCACATTGTTCCGCCGCCTGTCACTGGCACTGCATGGAACAATTCCATCTCTGGAAGAAGTTCGGAGCTTCGCGAGCGACACGGGGAACGATCGAGTTGAGCGCTGGTTACTCAAGATGCTGGACGATCAACGGTTTGCAGACTACTTCGGTGAACGACTCACACGAATGCTGGTCGGAAATGACGAAGGCGCGTTCCTCGTCTACCGACGTGATCGTCTGAACGACTGGCTGACAGCTCAACTGCGAGCCGATCGTCCGTGGTCAGGAACGGTGTCACTCCTCATCGCTGGCGATGGCCTGTGGACTCAGGATGGACATACGAACTTCATTACCTCGGCATTAATTGATGACGAGGGATTGGACGAAAACAAACTGGCCGGAAAAACCGTTCGAGCGTTTCTGGGTCAGCGGATCGACTGCGCGCAATGCCACGACCACTTCTTCGCAGATTGGAAACAAACCGACTTCGAAGGACTGGCAGCCTTCTACGGACAGGCGCGCGTGACTCCGGGAGGCGTCATTGACCGAAAGTCCGAAGACGGTCAGCCTGTAGTGTACGAAGTCATAGAACCAGGTACTGATGAAGGTCGGCAGGTCGACCCGGAGGTACCGTTTCATCCTGAATGGCAGGCCGCAGAAGGAACCCACCGAAGTCAGCTGGCATCCTGGATCGTGCATTCCGAAAACAGGCGTTTTCGTCGAGCGGCGGCGAACCGCATCTGGGGCCTGATGTTTGGTAGAGCGTGGAGCGAACCTGTCGATGACCTGCCGGATCCCTCTGACGAACAGGACATCCTGGATATCCTCGCTGATGAATTTGCAGCGCACCATGACAGTCTACAGTTTCTCATTCGAACGATCGCTCAGTCCAAAGCGTTCCGTCTGAGATCTGACGAACCGGATGCTACAGAAGAACTCTACAACCAAATGGACGAACACTGGGCCATCTTCCCGCTTGTCCGACTCCGCCCCGAACAGGTCATCGGTTCGATGGTCCAGGCGGGGAACATTCTGACCATCGACCAGAACTCTCATTTGTTCACTCGGTTCACTCGTCTGATCAACGAAAACGATTTTCTGAAACGGTACGGCGAGATTCCGGAAGACGAGCTCCTGCAACAGACTGGCACGATTCCTCAGGCGCTGCTTCGAATGAACGGCAAGTTCACGCGTGATCTGACGAAATCAGACCTGCTGAGCAGCGTCGGACTGATCTTGTCTTATTCAAAGACGGATGAAGCCGTCATCGACAACAGCTTTCTCGCGTGTCTGACTCGACTGCCGACATTGGAGGAACGGCAGGAGTTCCTGGGTGAAATCGCCGCCAGTTCCAACAACGAAAAGTCCCGTCAACGAGCGATTGAGGATCTGTTCTGGACACTGTTCAACTCACCGGAATTCTCATGGAATCATTGAGGTGCAGGGAACTTAATCCAGTGTTTGGTTTTCAGTGTTCTGTTCATGGAGCCGGTGCCTGAGTTCCGAAGGGACGAAACCAGATTAGCACCGGGCGTGAGCCCGGTGAAACAGGCGACGACAGGAGAAGCCCGGCAGGGGCGACATTGGTCATGTGTTTCGTGGTAGCAGTGTCGCCTCTCCGAGGCTTCCGATTATCGTTAATTTCCGTCACCGGGCTGACGCCCGGTGCTAATTGAGGGACGTCCCTCCGGGACTCAATAGCAGTCAGTATCTACTCTCAAGGCATTCGCGATGACCCAGCAATCAAACACCGTAAGCCGCCGACACGTTCTTCACGCCATGAGCGCCCTTGGGCTTTCACTGTCGATGCCTGCGATGTCAGCGCGTGCCGCAAGCCGTCGTCGGGATGAACGACCGAAATCGATCATCACGTTGTGGATGGACGGAGGTATGAGTCAGCTTGAGTCCTGGGACCCTCATCCTGGCACACCATCCAGCGATGTACTCAAGGCTATTGACACGTCAGTAGCAGGACTTCAAATATCAGAGCTTCTGCCTCAGATGGCAGAACAGATGCATCGTACGACATTGATTCGTTCGATGACTTCTGAAGAAGGCGACCACGAACGAGGCACATTCTTTGTCAAGACTGGATATCGTCTTGATCCCACTCTGACCTATCCTGCTCTGGGAGCCATCGCTGCATCACAGCTGCCAGATCCGGCGGTCGAGATTCCTCAACACATTTGTCTGGGCACCGATCGATTCTGGCCGGGCGGCGGATACCTCGGCAACGAATGGGATGCCTTCCGAATCTTCGATCCAGGCCGTTCCCAGGCAAACCTGAAGTCGCCCGTGAACGACCAACGCCAGTCAAGGCGGCTCAAGGGACTGGATGTACTGAACCGCAGCTTTCAACGCGGACGACCGACCGCTCAACGGACCACACTGCATCAGAAGACAATGCAGGATGCACTGCGGATGATGTCATCCGACCAGCTTCGCGCTTTCGAAGTTGATGACGAGCCGCAACAGATCAAAACGGCGTATGGAGACTCTCGGTTTGGCCGAGGCTGTCTGGTCGCACGTCGACTCGTGGAAACCGGAGTCCGAGCCATTGAGGTTTCGCTTCCGGGATTTGACACACACGCGAACAATCTGGAGGGACATCGGACCCAGCTGGAGATGCTCGACCCTGCGTTCGCCACCCTGCTTCAGGATCTTGCAGATCGCGACCTTCTGGAATCTACGGTCGTGCTTTGCATCGGAGAGTTCGGTCGAACTCCGCAGATCAATCCTGCAGCGGGTCGCGATCACTGGCCTCATTGGTTTTCGTGTGTGGTTGCCGGAGGCGGTTTTCGAGCCGGCCATGTCATGGGGATGACTCCCGGGGCGATTCCTGAGCAGCGCAAGCCAAAAGGACCAAAGCCACGACCGGATGCCCCTGTCACCGTTCCACAGCTCTACGCGACCATCCTCAAGTCGATGGGAATCGCCTGGGATGAAGAAGTGATGACATCTGTCGGACGCCCCATGCGTTTCACCGACGCGGATCCGATTAAGAGTCTGCTGGCGGAGACATAGCCCCGTAGACACAAGCTGGCCGAGTTTGCGGGGACAATGATCACGATCTATCATGACAGCGTATTAGGTTGCTTTTTGGCCACGACGGACGTGAAAGAGCCTTCAAACAGGCATCCCCACGAGCCGGAACGACCACAACATGAGACCAACTGCTCAAGTCAATGACAGATCATCAGTCGTACAGCCACATCCTTATTCACGGCGTTGGACTCATCGGTGGTTCCGTTGCTGCTACGGTCCGACGACTGTGGCCGGATTGCCGAGTGACAGGAATCGGTCGCAACGGCAATCGACTGGCATCGGCTCAGCAGGCTGGACTGTTGACAGACTGGGCGATGGCGGTCTCGGATGTTGAAACTGATCCGAATGCGATCGTTGTCAACTGCCTGCCCGTGAAATATATCGCGTCGGAAGTCATTCAAACGGCTGACGCAACACCCGACAGCGTGCTGATCACAGACGCAGGAAGCGTCAAACAATCCATCCAGGCAGCGGTCTCAAAATCACAGACTGCTGTTTCGAGGTTTGTGG
>Ga0180430_10000157_pt1 | contig 76316 bp, 56 predicted proteins | sample SS_ome_9_FD_132999 | JGI IMG/M metagenome (GOLD analysis project Ga0180430, IMG submission 132999) | Hypersaline lake sediment archaeal communities from the Salton Sea, California, USA - SS_1_S_2 metaG | ecosystem: Environmental > Aquatic > Non-marine Saline and Alkaline > Hypersaline >...
CCGGGACATCCGCATGTCCACCGTGCTGGGATTGATGGTGCTGACCATCGTCCTGCTCTGGGTCTACTTCCGGTTCTCGGTGCTCGCCGGGCTGCCCAACGCCACCTTCGTCAGCCTGGTGGCATTGCTGATCACCGTGGTGATCACCTTCCTCTTCTCCTCGGTCTCGGCCCGGGCGGTGGCCATGATCGGCATGACGCCCATCTCGGGGATGACGCTGATGACCCTGGTGGTGACCTGCATCGTGCTGATCAAGGCCGGCGTGGGCGGCGAGGAGGGCATGCTCGCCGTGCTGCTGGTGGGCGGCGTGGTCTGCACCGCGCTTTCCATGACCGCCACCCTGGTCACCGAGTTCAAGATCGGCTACTGGCTCGGCGCCACACCGCGCACCATCCAGTGGGGCAATATCCTCGGTTGCGCCGTGGCCGGTGTGGCGGTGAGCCTGGCCATCATCCTTTTTGCCAACGCCTACGGTTTCGCCCCCGGGCCGGACCACCCCAACCCCATGCCCGCACCCCAGCCCAACGCCATGGCCGCGGTGATCGAGAGCCTGATGGTCAGCGAGTCGGCCCCCTGGATGCTCTACGGCGTCGGGGCGGTAATCGCAGTGATCATGGAAATGCTCGGCATCTCCGGCCTTGCCTTCGCCCTGGGGATGTACCTGCCCATCGAGCTCAACTCTCCGATCCTGCTCGGTGCCATTGTCGCCTGGTTCGTGAAACGGGGCGGTGGGGACGAGGCGCTCGGGCGAAAGCGGAACGAGCGCGGCACGCTCATTGCCTCCGGGTTCATCGCCGGCGGTGCGGTGATGGGCGTGGCGGCCGCCGGCTTCGTCTTCGCCGAGAACAAGTGGGGGCTCAGGCTGATCCCCGACCTGGGCAATACCGGCGCGGCGGGCAACTGGCTCGGCCTGGCGCTCGCCCTGCTGCTCTGCGGCTACATCTACTGGGACGCCCGCCGCGGCGCTCCCCGCCGGGGGGACTGACCATGGCCGGCGGTGAGCTGACCACGTCACGGGTCCTGATCACCGACTGCCAGACCACCGGCCCAACACCAGAAAATGGTTGCCTGCTCGAGGCGGCCTGGGCCGTGGTGCGGGCCGTCGACGCTCCTGATGCGGCCGGCGTCCTCGCGCACCTCGCTGCCCTGCCCGACGGAGAGGAGATTCCGGCGCGCATCTCGCGGCTCACCGGCATCACCATGGAAATGATGGACGCGGCCCGGCCCGCAGGGGATATCTGGCAGGAACTGCAGGCGGCGGCAGGGCAAAAGCGCTGCCTGGCCCATTTCGCCGGATTCGAGGAGCGTTTCTACCGCCACCTCTACTTTTCCGCAGCTCCCGCCGGGGATTTTCCCCTGGTCATCGTCTGCACCCACGACATCGCCTGCCGCCTGCTGCCCGACCTGCCCCGGCGAGGACTGCGCGCCCTGGCCGGATACTTCGGGCATGCCCTGCCCGAAATGAAGCGGGCCGCCGATCACGTGCTGGCCACCCACTTCATCTGGGCCAGGCTGGTGGAACTGCTGGCGGAGCAGGGCGTGACCACCTTCACCGGGCTGGACGCGTTTCTCGAAGCGCCGGCTCCGAAGCGGGGCAAGCGATTCGTCACCCCGCTGCCCCGCGAGGAGCGGCTCGGCCTCCACGACGGCCCCGGCATCTACCGCTTCGTCAATGCCGCGGGCCGCGTGATCTACGTGGGCAAGGCCACCTCGATCCGCGACCGGGTTAATAGCTACTACCGCAAGCGGAAAAAGGCGGAGAAGGAACTGGAAATCGTCAGCCAGGCGGCGCGGGTGGAGACCGTGGTCACCGAGACCAGCCTCGAGGCCGCCCTGCTTGAAGCGTCGGAGATCAAGCGCCTCGATCCGCCGTATAACACGGCGCTGCGGGAAAGGGCCCGGCCCTTCGCCGGGGCGGCGACGGTGGCGCAACTGGCCGCGGCAGCCGGTTACCCCCTGGGCCGGCCCTCTGCCGTTCTGGATCCCGCCCTGGTGGACAGCTGGTTCAGCCTGGTGGGTCACATGGAGACCTGGGACTCCGACGAAGACACCCTGGCCAGGATCTGGAGCGCCCTCCGGCTCGACCGCTGCGGTGTGCCTGATGCCGGACTGCTCGACGAGGGCGCCATTTTCTACCTTGCCGAGCTGGGGTTGGAACCCGGCGACCAGCTGGCCATCGGCTTGAAGAAGGAGGGCCTCGAACGCTGGCGCGAGGTGCAGGAGTTGAAGCGGATGGCCGGCGTCGAGGATGAACTGGAGGAGGAAGAAGAGGAGGAACCGGGCGACGAGGACGGGGAGGATGAGGGAGAAGAGGAGGTCACTCCTGAGCTGGTGGCCGACAAGATCTTGGTGTTGAACCTCAGCAGTTCGGTCCTCCTGCGCCGTGGCCGCTGGCTGGCCCTCCTCGCCGGGGCCGAGGTCGGCTGGGAGCGGAAGGACGGCGGACGGCGGCAGGTGACCCTCCCCGCCGAGCCGCCGGACACCCTCGAGCGCTACGATTTTCTCCGCGTGCTGACCACCGAGCTCCGCCGGCTGGTCCGCGACGGACGCAACCCCGTGGTGCGGCTGAAACGGGGCAGAATACTGACCGGTGACCGGCTGGCCCGCATCCTGGATCTCGTTTGATGCGCATGCTCTTCCTTGCCGACACGCACCTCGGTTTCGACGACCCGCTGAGGGCCAGGGTCGAGCGCCGTCGCCGCGGCCCGGAGTTCTTCGAGAGCTTTCGCCGTGCCCTGGCCCCGGCGCGCCGCGGCGAAGTGGGCCTGGTGCTCCACGGCGGCGACATCTTCTTCCGCTCGAAAGTGCGGCCAGGCGTGGTGCAGCGGGCCCTGGACATCATTGCCGAAGTCACCGAAGCCGGCGTGCCCTTCGTCCTCGTCCCCGGCAACCACGAGCGTTCGGCCACACCCCTGCCGCTGCTCTGGGACCTCCCCGGCCTGCTGGTCTTCCGCAAGCCGGACACCTTCGTCATCGAGGCGGGCGGTGTGCGGCTGGCCCTGGCCGGGTTCCCCTGCGAGCGCACGGGCATACGAACCGCGTTCCCCGGCCTGCTCGCCGCCACCGGCTGGATGGCGCACGACGCCGACATCCGCCTGCTTTGCCTGCACCAGGCCGTGGAGGGCGCCACGGTAGGGCTGCACAACTACACGTTCCGCCGGGGGCGTGATGTGGTTCCCGGGGCCATGGTCCCCGCCGGGTTCGCCGCGGTGCTCTGCGGTCACATCCATCGCCGCCAGACACTGATCGCAGACCTGCGGGGAAGGCCGCTGGCCGCCCCGGTGCTTTACCCAGGTTCCACGGAACGGACCGCCTTTGCCGAGAAGGACGAAACCAAGGGCTACCTGCTGCTGGACCTTGTGGGCACCCCGAACGGAAGCGGCGACCTTGAAAACCAGCGGTTCGTCCCCCTGCCCTCACGGCCCATGGTCGACCTGGCGCTGGCGGCGGAGGGTCTTGACCGGGAACAACTGGAGACCCTGATCAAGCGCGAACTCGGCCGGCTGGATCCGGAAAGCATCCTGCGGCTCACCGTCGACGGGTGGCCGTCCGGGGAGGGGGCAAGGCCGCTCGGCGCCGCGGCCCTCCGCGCGCTGGCGCCGCGGATGAACATCGAACTGCGCATCAGCGGGAACGATTGTCGAGGATCTTCTTCAGCAGGTCCTGGAACTCGCCGAAGTGCCATTTCTCGAGATCGCGCAGACCGACGGTGAGCGTTCCCCCGGGCAGCTTCTGCGGGGCGTCCTCCAGCCCTGCGTAGGAATCGATGGCGCCATACGGTTGATCTGCACCAGGTGTCAGCACGGCCTGGTGCACGAGCCGCTCTTCGATGACGACGAGGTCATCATCACCACGGACGCACCGCAGCACTTCCAGGGGGTGATCCGCTTGCACGGAAAGAGGCTCCAGGGGCAGGAACTGCTCGCCGTAATCGTCGATGAGATCGTAGGCGGCGAACCCCCAGTTGAGAATGAAGTCGTCGAATCGCCAGTCACCCAGGCGGGGCCTGAAGTCGTATTCGTTCCCCTGCTGCACGATGGTGATCGTGCCGGTCCTGTCGTCGAAGCGGATGTCGAAGGTCATCTGCCCGTCTCCGATCAGAGTTTTTTCAGCGTGTCGCGGAGGCTTCGAGCAACCGGGGGTGCTCACCATCGACCGCGAGAGCGACCGGAACCCTGCCGGCTCCCGGAAGGGGACCCCTCGGTCCGGCTGGTGACCCTGTCGTAGAGGTCGCCGGGGGACGTCCCGTTCACGTCGGCGATTTCCCTCAGTGTCTGGCCGGACTCGGCCCGAATACCGTGGGACGAAAGCTGGTCCAGAACGTTTTCCACGTCCAAAGCATGCTCGGTGCAGAGGGCATCGAGTCGTATCCTTCCGATGTGGCGGGGCCTTTCAACGGACCGGGCAGGGGCAGTCGCTCCGTGCCCGGCGTGGGCGCCGTTTTCCATGGCGTCCCAGAGCCGCTGAGGGGTCACGCCGTTTGCTTCGGCCAGTTCCTCCAGCGTGTCATTCGGGCTCTGCACCATGTATCCGGCGGACTCGAGGCTTTCGAGGGCCGTGGCAAGATCAAGACCCACCCTGCGGGTGAAGGTCTCCAGCGATGACCGTTCAGCATGCCCATATGGCGGTTCCCCGTACGTCCTTCCCCCTGCGTCCTTGATCGACTCGCCCAGGTCCTGGACCCAGTTCAGCGGCGGCAGTTCGAGCACTGTCCCGGTCATAATGGCCGCCACCAGCGCGAGGGCGAGGATGAACTCGCCGGTGAAAACCGCCATACGTTTCGAGCGGTTCTTCAGGTAGGCCTTGATCGCCCCCCAGTTGTAGCAGAGGTGCAGTCCGGCGGCGATGAGCAGGAGCAGGCCGAGATTGATATGGATGTTCCCCCACGCCGTTTTCGAGAGGCCGAGCATCGTCCAGCCCGACCAGTAGGCCACACGGCCATGGGGCACGATGTAGAGCATCACGCTGGTGGCCAGCAGGAACGTGAAACCGGTGAGGAGAAAGAGGGATACGAATCGTCGCAGTTTCATCAGCCGCTCTCCCGGGTTTTCGGTCTCGCCGCAATTCGGGTTGCCGCCGTTTGCGGGCCAGGGATGACCGATACGATGGTGCCTGTCAGTGTAACGCCGGCCGGGGAAAAGTGAAAGGCCCCGTGACGCCGTCGACACCCTTACCCCGTCTGACGATCAACGGCATAGAGGGGGACGAGCAGGGAGACATAGGCCAGCAGGTCGAGGGGATCGAAAGTGGCCGCGTAGAGTTCGAAATACTGGGCTGTTTCGATGGCGAAGGCGACGAGGCCGAGGATGGTCACCGTCCTCGTCGGGGTGAAAAATCTGGTCCAGCGGTTGTCGGCCCAGGCGGTGAACCTGCCGCGAATGAGGATGTAGGCCCAGGCGGGGCCGGCCATGTCCAGAAGGTAGCCCTTCCAGAAGGTGCCGCCGTCGAACCAGGTGGCGGCCAGGCCGGTGGTGACGAGGAGCGCCAGGCCGGCGGCCCACCAGGGGGCATACCGGTCATGCCGCTCCCGCACCGGGTTCGACGGGCTGCCCGGTCTCGGCCGTTCCCCGGTGGTCGGGATGCCCGGGCGGCGGAAGCTCATCGTTTGATGATGATCGGGCCATAGACCTTGCGCCGCAGCGGTACGGCGTCTTCAGCTGTTGTCTTCGCCGGCTCTGGAGCCGGGGAGTGCGGCGGAGAGGCCGGGGTCGGCTGCCCGGCATCTCTCACCTCGACGGGGAGCTCGTCAGTCTCGGGGTCTTCCGTGGAAGGCGCCGGTGTCGGCGCAGGCCGGCGCCGCTCCACCGCCGGGGGCAGCTGCCCCTCGATCCGCGCGAGGTACGCATCGTGCGCGGCCACGGCATCCTCGATGGTGCTGCCGCCAAAGGCCTCGAGGTAGGTCTCGAGCAGGGTGAGCAGCACCACCGCCTCGCCCACCGCGCCGGCCGAGGGCAGGATGCAGACGTCCGAGCGCGGCGATTCGGAGGCCTTTTTCCTGCCGCTGGCGATATCCACTGAATCGAGCGGTTTGCCCAGGGTGGAGATCGGTTTCACGTAGGCCGTGAGACGCAGCGGCTCACCGTTGGTCAGGCCCCCCTCGAGGCCCCCGGCACGGTTCGACGTCCGGGCGAACCGGGTCTGTCCGGCGTCGCGGGTGATCGGATCGTGAAAGCGTCTGCCGGAGAGGCCGGCGAGGATGCCGCGGACGCCGAAGCCGATTTCCACGCCCTTGACCGAGGGAATGGCCATGAGGGCCGCCGTGAGTTTCGCATCGAGCCCCTGGCCGGTATGAGAGATGCGGCCCAGGCCTGGGGCCACGCCGCCGGCCAGCACCTGGAACGCGCCGCCCAGGGTGTCGCCGGCGTTGCTTGCCCGGTCAACCTGGGATTCCATCACTTTTTCCAGAATGGTGTCGGTACAGCGCAGCTTCGAACGGGCGGGAATCGCCTCCGCCTGCGCCAGGGTGACCGCATCGGGATCTTCCATGCCCGCCTTGCCCACACGGATCGTGTGGCTCACCACGCGGACCCCGAAATGCGCCAGGACCTGTCGGGCGATGGCGCCGGCGGCGGTGATCGCGGCCGTGTCCCGGGCCGAACTCTGCTCCCAGATGTCGCGCAGGTCCCTGCGGCCGTACTTGTACCAGCCGGCGAGGTCGGCGTGGCCGGGCCGGGGGACGGTCATCGGGTCGGCGACGGTGCTGCCCTTGGGCAGGGGTTCGGTGGACATGGTGCGCCGGTGGTTCTGCCAGTCGCGGTTGGGAATGTGCAGGGTGATGGGGGCGCCGATGGTCTCGCCGAAACGCAGGCCGGAAAAGACCAGGGCCTGGTCCCGCTCGATCTTCTGTCGCGCGCCGCGACCGTGGCCTTCCTGGCGGCGGGCCAGCTCGGCGTTGATCCGCCGCAGGTCGATGGTCAACCCTGCCGGGAGCCCGTCGATGATCAGTGTAAGACCCTTGCCGTGGGATTCGCCTGCCGTGATGTAGCGGAACATGGTGTGCCCCCTGGTTTTTACCGGACCGTCGCGTCGTTCAGCTGCCGCTGACGGTCATCTGACTGACTTTGACGGTGGGGCTGACCACGCTGCGGTTCACCCGCAGGTCGTTCCCCACCATGATGATACCGTGGAAGATCTCGTCCAGGGTGGAAGCGATGGTCAGCTCGCTCACCGGGTGGGAGAGCTTTCCCCCGGAGATCCAGAGCCCCTGGGCACCGCGAGAATAATCCCCGGTGACCAGGTCGGTGCCCTGGCCCGAAAGCTGGGTCACGTAGAGCCCGTTCTCCACCGAAGCGATGATCTCCTCGGGGCTGTGGTCACCGGGCAGCAGGTGAAAGTTCGTGGTCCCGCCGCTGGAACCGGTGGTCTTCATGCCCAGCTTGTTCGCCGAGTAGGTGCCGAGGAACCAGCTTTTCAGCACGCCCCGGTCGAGGATAACGTTCTTTCTGGTGACCACGCCTTCGCCGTCGAAGGGTTTCGATCCGTGCCCCCGGGGAATCAGCGGGTCGTCCACCATGGTCAGGGACGACGAGCCGACCTGTTCGCCGAGGCGCCCGGCAAGGTAGGACAGCTTCTGGTAGATCCGCCCGCCGCTGGCCGCGGAGGCGAGGGTGGAGACCAGCGAGGCCGCAACGACCGGGTCGAAGACCACCGGAGCCGATTGGGTTTTCGGTTTGGTTGCCCCCAGCTTGCGCAGCGCCCGCTCAACGGCAGTGCCGGCCACCTCTGCGGGGGGCTCGAGGTCGCCCCAGTGCGGGGCCGTGGCATACCACGATCCGGATTGCTTGCGCCCGGTGTTCTCCCCGTCGCTGTCCTCGCCGTCCTCAACGGCGCAGCTCACGGCCAGCGTGGCCGCTGTCTTGCGATACCCGCCGGTGAAACCGAGGGAATTGGCACGGCAGATGAGCAGCTGCGTCGTGTCCACCGCCGAGCTGTCGGGAATGATCCGCGGGTCGGCCGCGAGGGCCAGCCGCTCCATCTCCAGGGCCAGCGACGTCTTTTCCTCCACGGTGATCTCCGGCACCCGGGGATCGAAAAGGTCGAGCTCCGCGTCGGCCTGGCCCAGCTCGTCCGCGTCGGGCAGGGTGTTGTGCTCGTCGGGCTCGGTGTGGCGGGCCAGCTCCAGGGCGTCGTCGAGCAGTCCGGCGATGGAGGCTTCACCGAGGTCGCAGGTGTGCACCGTGGACGAGCGCTGCCCCACGGTGACCTCGGCTTCGAGGTAGTTTGATCCGGCCTGGTTGAGCAGTTCGATTTCCCCGCGGCGCACGGAGACGGTGAATTCCTCGCTCTTCGCCACGGTGACCGCCACCGTTTCCGCGCCCTTTCCTCTTCCCAGGTCCACCACGTCCCGGGCCAGCCGTTTTCCCTGTTCAAGATCCACTGTGTCCGTCCTTTGCCTGGCTAGAGGGCGCTGCCGCCCACCGTGATCTCGGATATCTTCACCGTGGGCAGGCCCACGCCCACCGGGACGCTCTGGCCCTTGCCGCAGGTCCACATGCCGTCGCTGATGCCCAGGTCGCTGCCCACCATGGTCACCCGGGTCATCACGTCCGGGCCGTTGCCGATGAGGGTGAAGTTCTTCACCGGGGCGGTGAGCCGGCCGTCCTCCACCAGGTAGGCCTCGGAGGGCACGAAGACGAAGTCTCCGTTGGAAATGTCCACCTGGCCGCCGACAAAGGAAACGCAGTAGATGCCCTGCTTCGTCGAGGCGATGATCTCCTCCGGTTCGTGCTCCCCGGCCTCCATGTAGGTGGTGGTCATCCGCGGCATGGGGTGGTGCTTGTACGATTCCCGGCGGCCGTTTCCCGTTACGGGGGAGTCGAAGAAGCGGGCGCTGATGCGGTCGTGCATGTAGCCGCGCAGGACGCCGTTTTCGATGAGCACGGTACGCTGGCCCTCGATCCCCTCGTCGTCGAAGGCCAGCGCGCCGCGGTCGTTGGCCACCGTGGCGTCGTCGATGACGGTGCAGAGCGGCGAGGCCACCGTTTCTCCGATCCGCCCGGCATAGGCCGAGGTGCCCTTGCGATTAAAATCGGCCTCCAGCGGGTGGCCCACCGACTCGTGGAGCAGGATGCCAGACTCCGCGGGGCCGAGGATCACCTCCATCGGGCCGGCCGGGGCATCCTGCGCTTCGAGGAGCACGATCGCCCGGCGGGCGGCTTCGTCGCCGTGGTCCGCGGCGCTTTTCGTCCGCTGGAAGTATTCCAGGCCCAGGCGGCCGCCTCCGGAGCTGCGGCCCTGGTGCCGGTTGCCGGCCTCTTCGGAGACCGCCTCCACCGAGATCCGGATCATCGGCCGCGTATCGCTGAGCAGCCGACCGTCGCTGGTGGCCACGGTGACATCGCTGATCTTTTCTGCCAGGCTGGCATTGACCCGCACGATCCGCCGGTCGCGGGCCTGGGCCGCGGTTTCGGCTTCGCGCAGCAGGGCGATCTTCTCCTCGACACCATGGCCCTCCGGCGGCAGCGCCACGGGATAGCGCTGCGGCGGGTGACCCACGGCCAGTGGCGGCACCGGTTCCCCGGGGGTCGAGCGAGCGATGGCCGCCGCGGTGCGCGTGGCCCGTTCCATGGCTTCGAAAGAGAGATCCTCGGTGTAGGCGTAGCCGGTCTGTTCGCCCACCACCACGCGGACACCGAGCCCGCGGAAGACCTGGCGGCCGGCCGTTTTGATCAGCCCTTCTTCGAGGGCGATGTGCCGCGAGCGGATCTCCTCGAAATAGAGCTCGGAGAACTGGCCCCCGGCGGACAGTGACGCGGCGAGCAGGCGTTGCATCAGATCCGGATCGATGCCTGCCGATTGGGGAAACATGGGGCTCCTTTCATTCGGCCTGCACCGGCCGCACCGAACGCAGGCCCATTCCACGGAACAGGCGGCGCAACCCTCCCACCGTCCGCGGGAACCAGCCGCGGTCGAAGACGAAACGAAAGGGGGGAGAGGCGAGCAGGGTAATCAGATTCGCCGGCACCCAGGGGCGGGTGAACAGCTTGATCAACAGGTAGAGATAGCGGTCGGAGGAGAGGGCGCTGATCTTGCGATAGACCTTGGCGTCTATCTCCTCCTCCCTGAGCACCCCCTTTTTCAGCGCCCGTTTGTAGAGCGCCGTACCGGGGAAGAGGGTCATGGAGTAGATGTGCAGGATGAACGGCCGGGGCATTTGTGCCAGCAACCGGATCGTGTCCAGCGCTTCGTCGTAGTCACCCATGGGGTCGTCGACGATCAGGTCGTAGGTCGGGGGCAGGAAGCGGTGGCGATACCTGTTGAACAGCGTGGCCGCCTCGATGATCTGTTCGTTGGTGATCCGCCGGTTGTAGCGGCGCAGGGCCTCCGCACTGCCGGTCTGGATCCCCATCTCCACGATCTGCAGGCCGGCGTCGAGCAGCAGTTCGAACTTCTTTTCGTCCAGGGTCACCGGCGATGTGAGGCAGAAGAAGGGCAGGCCGATGCGGTCCTTGTATTGCGCGGTGAAATCCACCAGCCAGTCCCAGTCGGCGGCGAGAAAGCTGTCGTCGGTCAGCGCCACGAAGCCGAGAAAGGGAAAACGGCGGTGGAAGTACTCCAGTTCGTGGATCACATTGGCCACAGAGCGGCGGCGCAGCTGTTTCTGCCCGCGGTAGAGCGCCCGGTGCCAGGAGTTGAAGCAGTAGGCGCAGGCGTGGGGGCAGCCCCGGGTGGTCATCACCTGCAGCACCGCCTGCCCTTCTCCCAGGGTCAGGCCGCCGAGGGCCATGTTTTTGAAGAGGTCGAGGGTGATGGGGATGATCTCGTTGCCGTCCCGAGAGAGAACGTGGTGGTCTTCGAGGCTGAAGTCCTGCAGCGGAAGTCCGTCCAGGTCGTCGATCAGCGGCAGCAATTCGTTGCGCACCGGCGCACCGTCCTCGAGATAGCAGAAGTTCGGGGTCCGGCGCACGTCACCGCCGTCTCGGTGGGCTTCGAGAAAGCGGGCCAGGGCTTCCTCGCCCTCTCCGATGCAGACATAGTCGGCGTACTCCAGGCACTCTTCGGGGCGCACCGTGGGGTGGACCCCGCCCCAGATGATCGTGCAGTCGGTCTTCTCCCGCAGGTGCCTCGTCATTTGCACGGCCTGGAAGAAGTTGTTCGACATCATCGAAAGGCCCACGAAGGGCACGCCACGGCAGAGGTCGGCCAGCTGGTCGAGAACCCGCTCGCTGTAGGGCCGGGAGAAATCGTATTCGAGAAACTTGATCGGCTGCAGGTGGGGCAGAAAGACGAGCCTGGTGGCAAAACCGCGGCTGCGCACCATGGCCGAGAGCTGGCGCACCCCGTAGGCGATGTGGTCGACATAGGGCGAGATGATCACCAGGTCGGGATCGGGGTGCGGGTTGGGCCACTCCCGGGGCATTTTGCTACTCCTGGCTTGGGCTGTTTCCATTGCTGTCCCTCAAGGTCAGGCCAAGAAGTATAAGAAGAAGGGGATTTTCAGTCAATTACGGTGCCGGCCGGCAGGGGAATGGCTTCATCGTTGACTCCGGCGTATAATCACCCCGCATTTCCGAAATGGGCGAGGAGAACGGCGTGGCAAAACTCTTTTATATCGGCGATCATCCGGCCCTGACCACCGGTTTCGGCACCGTGGCCTGGTATCTGACCACGGGTCTCCATGAGCTGGGCTGGTCGGTGCGCGCCTTCGGTGCACTGGCCGAGGAGGGAACCGTTCCCGACGGTATGCTTCCTTTCCCCGTGGTGGAGATGCCCCGGGGCATGCCCTACGGTGAGCAGGTGCTGGGGGAGGAACTGGCCCGCTGGAAACCGGACATTGTGCTGCTCAACAATGAACACCGCACCCTGGGAACCTGGTCCTCCATCGCCCGCGAGGCACTGGGCCGCGGTGTGCCGCTGCTGGCCTATCGCGGGGCGGCAGTGGACGAGATGCCCTCGGCCGACGTGGAGCTTTTCCACCGGGTGGACCGCAACATCGCCTACACCGGGTTCGCCCGCGAGGCGATGCTCAAGATGGCCGGCCTGGAGAGCGACGTGGTGCCCCACGGGTTGAACCATGACGTTTTCCGGCCGCTCAGCGGCAGCGAACGGGCCGACGCCCGCCAACGCTTCGGCTGGGGCGAAGACGATTTTGTCGTGCTCTACATCTCGCGAAACCGGCCGAACAAGAAGCACCAGCGGGTGCTGCGGGCGCTTTCCCTGCTCAAGCGCAAAGGCGTGGATGGCGTGCGCTGCTCGTTCCACTGCCGGCCGGTGGTCACCGAAACCTTCAAGATGCCGGGTGGGGGCGAAATCCCCGGAGGCCTTGACCTGCCGGCCATCGCCCGGGACTGCGGCGTGGAGGAACTGGTTTCCTTTACCGGTGGCGGCATGGAGAACGAAACCCGAGGGGTGCACCAGGTGCTGGGCCGCTGGGAGGGCCATCGATTCGTCGAGCCGGAGTTCCCCATGGCACTGCTCTATGGCGCCGCCGATCTCTACCTGCACCCCAGCGACCTGGAAACATTCGGCCTGCCCCTGGTGGAGGCCATGGCCTGCGGCACGCCGGCGGCCCATCCCGACAGCTGCCCCAATCGGTGCGAGGTCTGCGGCGATGCGGCCTGGCGCATGCCCACCGTGCGCATGCGTGCCTACCCCGAGCAGTTTGACATCCGCAAGCTCACCGACCAGTCGCTGGCCGAGGCGATTCTCCATTTCAAGTCCCTGCGTGACAGCGACCCCGGCGCACTGGACCAGTGGCGGCGGCGGGGCATGGCGCACGTGGCCCGCTACGACTGGAAACAGACCGCCAAGGGCATCGACCGGGTGCTCAGCCACTGGCTCAAGCTGGACTGAGAGAACGCCCCGTTTTATCACCGTTCCCGGTAGCAGCAGTGGGGGCAGATGGGCAGGGGAAAGAGGTCCTGGATGCGGGCCAGCAGGTTCTGCGTGGCCGGCGCCTCGAAGATCTCGCGCAGCGGCCGTTGGCGAACGCTGCCCAGCCCGATGCCGGTGAGCATGGGGCAGGGGTGGACCACGCCCCGGGGCGAGATCTGGAGAAAGCCGCCGATCAGCGGGCACCCTTCACCCTCGAAGCGGCGCTCTACCGCCCGGCCCGCCCGGGCCAGGTCGAAGAGCAAGGGGTCGAGGGCGAGCTGCACCGATGAGCGGTTGCCGGCCGCCACCAGGCGATCAATGATCCCGGCCAGCTTCGGCAACTCGTCGTCGGGGATGCGCAGGTCCTCCTCAACGGAGTAGTGGTGGGCCGGGGAGGCATACTCGCCACCCAGGATCGTATTTGTGGCGTCCACCGCCTCGGGGGGAACCCGGGAGAGGTAGCGGTAGGCGGCCACCGCCGCGCCCAGCGACTCGGCCGCCCGCAGAGTCTCGACCAGCCGGGTGTAATTGAGGCGGCTGACAACGGTGTGGGAGATCAGCGCCGGGGTGGGTGAATCGGCCCGGGACTTCTCCTCATTGAGCATGCGCACCGCCTCGGCGAGCTTGCTGAACGTTCCCTCGACCCCCCGGGCTTTATCGTGCAGCCCCTCGGGCCCGTCGAGGGAGACGATCAGCGTACCCAATCCATCGCGAACCAGCCTGGCGGCAAGCGTGCGGTCGATCAGCGTGGCGTTGCTGATGGCCATCACGTCCAGCCCCAGGCCGGCGGCCTGTTCGATGATCTGTGGCGTGGCCCTTCTCAGAAACGGTTCGCCATCAGCGATTTCGAGCCTTTTGACGCCCCAGGCGGCGACCTGATCCACGAGTTGGGCCAGCTCAAGGTCGGAGAGCCGTTCCGCCACGGGGTCGGAACCGGGACCGCTCTCGATATCGGTGTGCCACAAGGTGCAGGTCCTGCAGCGCAGGTTGCACTTCGCGGTCGGCTTGATCTGCACGTGGGGCGGTGCCGGAACTGTGTCTCTCGAATGTGCCATCGCTCTTCTCTCGGGCCGGAATCGCTGGAAACGGCGTACCGCATTATGCTCCCGGTGGAGGAAAGAGGCAAGTTCGGCTTTTTTGTCATTACCGGGCCACTACATCTTGCGTATCCCGTCAAGTTCCTATACTGTATCTTGTATAACAAAGACCAAATGACAGTGATGCGCGGGGCCGGCGTTCTTTGGCAGTACCGGCTCCGCGAAGCTATCCCGGGGAGGTGCGGTCATGGGGCCGGAAAAGAAGAGTGTTGCCGAAAAACGTTCGATGTCCACTGCCGCCGTCGGCGCTCCCGCCGCTGAAGGGGGGGGCGGTCTGGCCTTCGAGAGGCTCAATACCGCCCCGGGGATCGACCCGCTGGACCAGGTGGCTTGCGTCGAGCGTTCCTCGGTGATCCGCAACCCCGACGGGACCGAAATCTTCCGCATGGACGGGGTGGAGGTCCCTGAAGACTGGTCCCAGCTGGCCACGGACGTGGTGGTCTCCAAGTATTTCCGCAAGGCCGGCGTGCCCGTAACCGGGCATGAAACGAGTGTCCGTCAACTGGTGACACGGGTGGCCGGCACGCTGCGCGTTGCCGGCGAGCGGCTGGGGGGGTATTTCGCCTCCACTGAGGATGCCGAGGTCTTCGAGGCCGAGCTCGCGCACCTGCTTGTCCACCAGAAGGCGGCCTTCAACTCGCCGGTCTGGTTCAACCTCGGTCTGCATCAGCGTTACGGCATCGAGGGCAGCGGCGGCACCTGGGCCTGGAACTTCGAGGGCGGTGAGCCGGAGGAGACGGTCAACGCCTACGAGCGTCCCCTCTGTTCGGCCTGTTTTATCCAGTCCGTCGACGATGACCTGATGTCGATCTTCCAGCTGGTGCAGGACGAGGCGAGGCTCTTCAAATACGGCTCCGGCACCGGCACGAATTTTTCATCGCTGCGTTCGAAGCATGAAATGCTGTCCGGCGGGGGCACGTCGTCGGGGCTGATGTCCTTTCTCGAAGTGCTCGACCGCGGCGCCGGGGCGACGAAGAGCGGCGGGACCACGCGGCGGGCAGCGAAAATGGTCTGCGTCGACGCCGACCACCCCGAGATCCTTGATTTCGTACGCTGGAAGTCGAAGGAAGAGGAAAAGGCGCGGGCCCTCATCGCCGCCGGCTGGCCGGCAGACTTCAATGGCGAGGCCTACCGCACGGTGGGCGGCCAGAACGCCAACAACTCGGTGCGCGTCAGCGATGATTTCATGGAAGCCGCGCTGAACGGCGGCACCTGGCAGACCCGCTATCGCACCGACGGCAAGGTGCACCGCACGTTCCCTGCCGCCGACCTGCTGGACGAGATCGCCCGTGCGGCCTGGCAGTGCGCCGACCCCGGCCTGCAGTACCACACGACGATCAACACGTGGCACACCTGCAGCGCCACGGCGCCGATCCGTGCCTCGAACCCCTGTTCGGAGTTCATGTTCCTCGACAACAGCGCCTGCAACCTCTCCTCGATCAACCTGCTCAAGTACGTTGACGATGACGGGGTGTTCAAGGCGGCCGAGTTCGAGCACGCCGTGCGACTGCTCATCACCGCCCAGGAAATTCTCGTCGACTTTTCCTCCTACCCCACGAAGGTCATCGCCGCGAACAGCCACCGCTTCCGCCCCCTGGGCCTGGGCTACGCCGGGCTGGGGGCGATGCTCATGGGCCGGGGCGTGCCCTACGACAGCGAGGAGGGGCGCGGCATCTGTGCCGCGGTTACGGCGCTGATGACCGGCAAGGCCTACGAGGTTTCGGCGGAGATCGCCGGCAGCAAGGGGCCTTTCGAGGGGTACGCGGCCAACGCCGAGCCCTTTGCCCGGGTCATGCGGCAGCACCAGGGGGCGGCGGCCAAAATCCGCGAAGGGGACTGTCCGGAAAATCTGCGGCAAGCGGCCGTCGAAGCCTGGGATCGTGCCGTGGAACTCGGCGGAAAGAACGGCTACCGCAATGCCCAGGTCAGCGTGCTGGCGCCCACCGGCACCATCGGTCTGCTCATGGACTGCGAGACCACCGGCATCGAGCCCGATTTCGCCCTGGTCAAGTTCAAGAAACTGGCCGGCGGCGGCCATTTCAAGATCGTCAACCAGGCCCTGGGCAAGGCCCTGACCAGCCTGGGCTATTCCCCGGGGCAGATCGACGACATTATCACCCATATCTGCGGCACGTTGACCCTGGACGGGGACGGCCCGGTGAGCCTGCGAGAGTTGCTCGACGCCGGCCTGCCCCCCGAAGCGGCGGAACGTGTGGAAGCGGCCCTGGCCACGGTCTTCCACCTCTCCCAGGCCTTCTCCCCGGCCGTAGTGGGGGAGGAGGCCCTGGCCGCCATGGGCGTGCCACGGGAAGAGTTCGAGGATGAAAGCTTCCAGCTCCTCGGCTGGCTGGGGTTCGACGCGGGCCAGGTGGCCGTGGCCAATGCTCGAATCTGCGGCCGGCTGACCATCGAAGGGGCTCCGCACCTTCGCGAAGAGCACCTGGCGGTCTTCGACTGTGCCAGCCGCTGCGGCGAGACCGGCGAACGGCTGCTCAGCCCCATGGCCCACATCGGCATGATGGCCGCGGCGCAGCCCTTCCTCTCCGGGGCCATTTCCAAGACGGTGAACCTGCCCCACGAGTGCACGGTGCAGGAGATCAGGGACCTCTACGTCGAGGGTTGGCGGCTGGGCTTGAAGGCGCTGGCCGTCTACCGCGACGGCTGCAAGGGCTCCCAGCCGCTCTCTTCGGTGGGCGAACAGGCGGGCGGTGAAGCGAACGAGGATGCGGAGCAAGCCGCGGCCAGCGCGGTGAGCCCGGTCCCGCTGCACCGCTACCGTCTGCCCAAGAAGCGCACCGGCTTCACCCAGGAGGCGCAGGTGGGGGGGCAGAAGGTCTACCTGCGCACCGGTGAATACGAGGACGGGGCGCTGGGCGAGATCTTCCTCGACATGCACAAGGAGGGGGCGGCGCTGAGGAGCATGATGAACTGCTTCGCCATCGCCATCAGCCTCGGCCTGCAGTACGGCGTGCCGCTCAAGGAATACGTGGACTGCTTTACTTTCACCAAGTTCGAACCCCAGGGGGTGGTGGACGGGCATCCCAATATCAAGTGGTCCACGTCGGTCATCGACTACATCTTCCGCGTCCTGGGCTACGAGTACCTCGGGGTCACCGAGTTCCTGCAGGTCAAGCCCGAGGAGGATGACGGGGCTGAGGCCCCTGCGGTCTCCCCGCCCTCAGCGCGGGTGGGCAAGGGGCCCGCGGCCCGGCAGAAACGTGGACGCGGTGAAAAGAAGAAGGGCGCCTTTTCCGAGTTCATGACCCGCGTGGCCGGTGATGCCCCCTTCTGCAACCAGTGCGGTCACATCACCGTGCGCAACGGCGCCTGTTACAAGTGCCTCAACTGCGGCAACTCCATGGGCTGCTCGTAACCCGCTCCCGTCATGGTGAGGCGTCGGCATCGCCGACGGCGCGGCGACCGCTCTTTATGCTGGTCCCGGTGGAGATGGCTTCGTCGCCCATCGGGCTCTCCGCCATGACGGCCGGCGTTGCAGAAATTGGTCATTCCGACCGATCCCGTTGAACGGCGTAAACTTGTCCCTGGCGTATCCCTGTTTTCAACAACGTTTTCAACAGCGGTTGTTGGAAATTTTGACACCGCCGGCCCCGGGCGCCCCCGGGGCCGTTGCGTACTCCCCCGGCGGGACATAGTATTGCCGGATTGAACCATTGCACTGATGAAACCGAACGGGGGAGAGCACTCATGGACGCCAAGGCAGCGCTGAAAGACTATTACCGGGAGAACCGCGACCACGTGGCGAAGCGCATCGTCGACCTGACCAGGGAAATGGTGCGGGAGAAGACGATCAACGTGGTTTCCGAAAAGCTCTCCGACCATCCGGAACTGAAGTTTCGCGGGGAGGAATACCGCGTGGCCGAAATCGTCACCCGGGAGTTCGAAGGCTGGGGCATTCCCTACGACGTCCATGCCCGCATGGAAGGGCGTCCCAATGTCATCGGCCGGCTGGGCCGCGGGGAGAGTGGGCGGCGGTTGCTCATGCCGGCGCACATGGATATCGTGCCCGCCGGCGACGGCTGGGACAGCGATCCCTTCGAAGCGGTGGAACTCGAGGGCCGCCTGGTGGGGCGGGGCACCCTGGACAACAAGGGGCCGCTGGCTTCGGTGATGGTGGCCGGGGCGGTGCTCAATGAGCTGGGGGTGGCCGACACACTCTCCGGCGAGCTGCTGCTGGCCGCGCTGTCCGACGAGGAGGCCGAGGACCCGGACGGCGTCGACTACGGGATCGGCTACCTCATGGAGGAGAAGCTGGTTGCCCCGACCTTCGCCGTGATCCCCGATATCGGCGAGAACATGAAGCGCATCGACGTGGCGGAGAAGGGTCGGGCGGTGATCAAAATCGTCGCCACCGGCCAGCAGGCCCACGGTTCCACACCGGAGCGGGGCATCAATGCCGTGTTCATGATGGCCTCCCTCGTGCGGGCGATCGAACGGCTGGAACTGGACCATCAAGCACACGAGGTGCTCGGCGCTCCCTCGCTGAATCTCGGCGAGATCCACGGCGGGGCCGCACCGAACATCGTTCCGGGAAGCTGCGTGGTCTACCTCGACATCCGCACCGTGCCCGGGATGACACGCGAGGGCGTGCTGCAGCAGCTCGAAAACTGCGGGGCCACGGTGGAGAATGGCGTGTTCGACTTCACGGTGCTGTCCTGGAACGAACCCCACGGCATCGATCCGAATAATGAACTGGTGCAGACCATTCAGGACAACGCCGCTGACGTTCTCGGCTTCACCCCCGAGGCCTTCGGTATGGGCGGCGGCACCTACGCCAAGACGCTGAACCTCGGGGGCGTGCTGGCCGTGGGTTGGGGGCCCGGTGACGACGAGGCCTTCCACGTGGCCAACGAGTCGGTGGAGATCGACCAGCTGGTGGACTTTGCCCTGCTCACCGGGCTCATCGCCGTCGATCTTCTCGGCTGAACCCGCGGCTTGGCACGCTTGGACCACACGGCGCTGGGTCAGCAGGTGAACAGCCGGTGGAAGCGGGTGAAGAAAACGGCCAGCTGCCTGATTTCATCATCGGTGAGCGAGCCGTCGGCGCCGATTTCCTGGAGCACCTCGTCGGCAGTGCGGTGACCGTTGAAGAGCCGGAACTGCGGTTCATAGCGCCTGGGGAAGGCGAACATCCGGAGGCCGCAGTAGACGGTGAGCGTCGGTTCGCCCTGGGGCAGGCTGCCCTCAGGGGCGATCGCTTCGAGTAGCGCAGGGTCGGTGAGGTCGCGGCCGGTGAAGCAGAGGCGGGAATCGTCGAGCCTCGGGTGATGGATCAGCCTCTGGACATGGACGGATTCTCCGCCATGCAGGGCTGCCAGGTGGCCGGCGTGCAGCCGGCAGAGGTCCCGCAGAAGTTCGCGGCGCTCCGCCGGGATACCGTGGGCCTCGTCGCCGACCTCATCGGCCAGGGCCTCCAGCAGGTGGGACAAACCGGCCAGGCTCACGTCGTCGCCCCAGCCCATCCGCCGCCGCCGGGCCAGCACGGCGCGCAGACAGGAGGCCAGGGTGCCGAAGCCCAATGTCCGGGCTGCGGTGAAGTAGCTGTCCGGTCGCTGGTGGCGCAAGAGGACAAGCCAGGAGACCAGCCGGTCGTGGAGGTCGGCGGTTTCGCGGTCCAGCCCTGCGGGGCGGTAGAGACAGATATTGCTCGCCGGTGCTGTCCCGTCCTCGGGCACACCCATCCGCCTGATACCGCGCAGCAGGGTGTCCAGCCCGTCCGGGGACCCGTTGCCGTTCAGCATGCGGTCCCAGTCCGCACTGCCCACGTCGGTAGCCAGGTGATAGTTGGTCACCACCACGTTGTGCATCCCCTTGCGCCGTGTAAAGTCGTGGAGCTCATGGATCCCTTCCAGTTCGCGATCCAGCTTCTCCGGACTGTTCTGGGTCTGAAGGTAGCGGCTGAAATAGACCTCCACGCGGAGACGGCTGCCGTAGAGGTCGTGAACCGTTTCGAGGGTCTCGCGCAGTTCGCGGTTGCTGAAGCCCAGCCTGGGATCCCGTACCAGGGGCCGATCGTGGTCGATGGCCGTCTCCGGTGAGAGTTCGAGGATCGGCGGTTTGCCGTCTCCGATGGAGAAGGCCCTGCCGTAGTGCTGCAGAAGCTCGCGGTCCGGCAGGCCCCAGGATCCGTAGTTGAGGGTCAGCGCCCCGGCGAGTTCATCGTGCCCGGCGACCAGGCGGAAGAGCTTTTTCAGGTAGGGCGTGCTGTTCTCGTAGCCGATGTAGATCTGCTTCGTGCGGCGCTTCAGGCGCTCCAGGTCGCGGAGTACAGCGGTGGTGGAGCGGAACACCGGGCGCCGCCGTCGGCTGTGCCGCTCGAACGCCTGCCGGCTGCCGCCGCAATACTGGCAGTGGTGGATGCAGCCGCGGCCGATAAACACGGGAAAACCAAGAACCGGTTCGATGGCCGCCAGGTAGCGTTCGCTGTCCGTCATGAACTCGAGGCCGGCAAAGGAAAGCTGGCTGAGCAGGCGGCAATCGGCTTCCCAGGGGACGCTGTCCGCAAGGCGGACCCGCCCGTTGTGGCGGCAGGCCAGGTTGGGGATGCCGGGCCAGGTGTCACCGTCGAGCAGGTGTCGCAGCGGCTCTTCGGCATCACCGATGATCACGCCGTCGATGAAATCGCAGCGCTCGAGCAACTCCCGGGCGAAGTACCCGGCCGTCATCCCCCCGGCGACCACCGGACGGTCCGGGGCGAGGTGTTTCAACTCGCGGGCCAGCTGCAGGGCGCTGGCCGTGTATTCCTTCCACTGCATCACCAGGCCGATGGCCGTGGGCGCGAAGGATGCGATCTCCTCGAGCAGCCGTCGTCGGTGCTCACCGGCGGGGTAGAGGGCGGCGTTGAAGATGCGGGCCTGGTGGCCGCTCCGCCGGAGGTGATCGCAGATTCCGAACGAACCCATGGGGACGTAGCGTGCGTTGGGGTGGTAGGCATTGATGATGAGCAGGCTGGCGGTCATGATCATCCCCGGTGGCTGCTGCTGGTGGGCCGGGTGGCACCGGGGCACAAGTATAGGTAGAATTCGTGAATCGAACAAGCGTTTCAACAGTGCGTTTGAATAGCTGACGCCCGGCAGATGCCCTGTCGGTTCGGGTCGTGAACCGTGGATACGGACAGGATGCCCGCATCCCGAACCTTGTGGAGGTAGACGTGAGGAGAATGCCGATCAACCTGGTTCCGGCAGCCCTGGTGCTGTTGGCCGCCGTGCTGCCGGCAACGGCCGGAGAGGCGCGGCTCATGCGTTACGCCGACGTCCACGATGGGACGATCGTCTTCACCTACGAGGATGACCTCTGGCTGGTCCCGGCGACGGGGGGCGAGGCCCGGCGCATCACCCGGCATCCCGGTGCGGAGCGCTATGCCAAGTTCAGCCCGGACGGGCAGTGGGTCGCCTTCACCGGCGAGTATGACGGCGGCAGCGATGTCTACGTCATGCCGGCCGGGGGCGGCGAGCCGAGGCAACTCACCTGGCACCCGTCCCGTGACCGGGTGCTGGGCTGGACGCCCGGAGGCGGCGAGGTCTATTTCCGCTCGAGTCGTGACATGCCCCAGCGCGGTGAGCGTGTCTACACGGTCTCCGTGACCGACGGGGGAATGCCCCGCGCCCTGCCCGTGGACCGGGCCGGCCTGAGTGCCCTCTCCCCGGACGGAAAAATGATCGCCTACAACCGCATCTCCCGCGAAGACCGTACCTGGAAGCGCTACCGCGGCGGCATGGCCCAGGATCTCTGGGTCGGCAGCCTCGAGGCCATGGATTACCGTCGCGTCACCGACTGGGCCGGCACCGACAACTTCCCCATGTGGCACGGGGAGCACCTCTATTTCACCTCGGACCGCGAGGACGGCACCCTGAACCTCTATCGCTGCGACCCCGACGGCGGCAACGTGAACCGGCTCACCGAGTACGAGGATTACGATGTGAAATATCCCTCCATCGGCCCGGGAGCCATCGTCTACCAGTACGGCGAAGCGCTCCATCTCTACGACCTGTCGGCGGGAGCGGCGCGCCGGGTGCCGGTAACGATCAGCAGCGACCGTGTTCCATTGCGGCCGCGCTTCGAACCGCTGGATGGCAATTTCGGTGCCTTTGGCCTCTCTCCCTCGGGTGCACGGCTGTTGCTCGAGGCGCGGGGCGAACTGGTCAACCTGCCGGTGGAGGAGGGGGTGGCGGTCAATCTCACCGCCACCTCGGCCTCGCGGGAAAAGAACGGCGCCTGGAGCCCGGACGGCAAGTGGATCGCCTTCATCTCCGATCGTACTGGCGAGGAAGAGATCTACCTCGTGGCGCAGGACGGCGGCGAGTGGCGCCAGGTTTCCACCGCTGGGCTGGGGTTCCGCATGCAGCCGGTCTGGAGCCCGGACAGCAAGTGGCTCGTTTTCTCCGACAAGTTCATGCGCCTCAACCTGCTGGACGTGGAAACCGGCGTGCTGGCGGTGCTCGACCAGGGGCCCTTCGACGATGCCTGGGAGCGCTGGGGCATCCAGGACTATGCCTGGTCGCCGGACAGTGCCTGGATCGCCTACACCCGCATGGGCGGGAATCTGCACGAGGATATCTGGCTCTACGAACTGGCCACCGGCGAGCGGCACCGGGTCACCGGGCCGATGACCAACGACTGGAGCCCCTCCTTCGATCCGCAGGGGCGCTATCTCTATTTTCTTTCCGAGCGCACCTTCTCTCCGGTGATGGGGCGTGTTGACCAGAACCACATCTATCTCGATTTGACCCGGCCCTACCTGGTGATGTTGCAGGATGGAGTGCCGTCCCCCTTCGCCCCCGAGGCCGGAATGGAAGGGGAGGATGAGGAGGATGCGGAAAGTGAGGACGACGACGGCGAGGGTGGCGCCGTGACGGTGCTCGTGGATACCGGGGACTTCGAACGGCGCACCGTGGCCGCCGAAGGTGTTCCGGCGGGCAACTATTTTCGCCTCGAGGCGCTTGACGACGGTGTGCTTTTTCTCGCCAGGACCGATCATGAGTTCCTCAAGTACCAGAATGTCAACGACCGTACCGGCGGCAGCCTGGAGCTCCGCTCCTGGACCCTCGAGGACCGGGAAGTGAAGACCCTGCTCGACGGCGTGCGCAACTACCACCTCTCCGCCGACCGGGAAAAGCTGGTCTACCGCTATGGGAACCGTTTCGGCGTGATCGATGCCGGCATCGAAGCCAAGCCGGGGGACGGCGGCGTGGATCTCGACGCCGTGCGCCTGCGCGTGGACCGCAGGGAAGAGTTCCTGCAGATCTTCAACGAGGCCTGGCGCGTTCAGCGGGACTGGTTCTACGATCCGGACATGCACGGCGTGGACTGGGAGGCAACCGGCGAGAAATACCGTGTGCTGGTGCCCTGGTGCGGCACCCGCGGCGACCTGAACTACCTCATCGGGGAAATGATCGGTGAGCTGAACATCGGCCACACCTACATCTTCGGCGGTGATTTCGGCGCCGGGGCCGAACGGGTGCCGGTGGGCCTGCTGGGCGTGGACTGGGCCGAGCCATCCGGCGACGGGTATCACCGCATCGAGCGGATTATCCCGGGGACCACCTGGCTCGGGTCCGAGCGTTCACCGCTGCAAGCGCCCGGCTGTCCAATCCGCGAGGGCGACTACCTCATCGCCGTGGACGGGGTCGAGGTGAAAGACACCGACAACGTCTACGGCTTCTTCCAGGACACGGCCGGCCGTACCGTTCGGCTGACCTGGAACGGTGAGCCCACGACCGAGGGGGCCGAGCAATGGCTGGTCACCCCGCTGCGCAGCGAGCGGCAGCTCCGTTACCGCGACTGGGTCGAGACCCGACGGGCGCTGGTGGAGCAGTGGAGCGGCGGTGCGGTGGGCTACCTGCACATCCCCGACATGGGCCAGCGGGGCCTCGTCGAGTTCGCCCGCGCGTTCTATCCCCAGGTGGACAAGCAGGCGCTGGTCATCGACGAACGATACAATGGCGGCGGTTTCGTCGGTGACATGATCATCGACCGCCTGGAGCGGCGGCTCTGGAGCTACACCGTGCCTCGCGAGGGCGGTCCCGGGCGCAACCCCGAACGGGTGGGCAGCGACATGCTGGTGGTGCTGATCAACGAAGACACCGGCTCCAACGGCGAGTTCTTCGCCGAGGCGCTGAAGCGGAAGGGCCTGGCCACTATCCTCGGCATGCGCACCTGGGGTGGAACCGTCGGTATCGAACCGCACCAGGGCTTCGTGGACGGCGGCGGCACCACGCCGCCGCAGTTCGGCCTGCTGGGCACTGATCGCACGTGGCTCGTGGAGGGACGCGGCGTGGAGCCCGACATCGAGGTGCAGAACATGCCGGGGCAGGTGATGCGAGGAGAGGATACCCAGCTCGAGGCGGCGGTGAAGCTGCTGCTGGAACAGGTCGGCGACAGCCCCGGCGGGCTTCCGGAGATTCCGCCCTACCCGGTGAAGAAAAAGATCGTCGAGTGAAGAGAACGCTTCCGGGCACCGTTCTTTTCATCATCTCATCGTGAGGCGCTTGCCAAGCCCGCGACGTGACGATCTCTTGAGAGCCCCTGACCCACGGGGGACGTGGGAGGTTTGGGGAAGGAACAGTTTTCGCCGAGCAATGTCTATTTCCCTCGTCATTGCGAGGAGACGACCGAAGGTCGTCGACGAAGCAACCTCGTGACCATGTCATGCAGCACTGTCACGAGGTCGCTTCGCTCGCGATGACGGAGGGAGAAGGCGCTCTCAGACCGTTGTTCCTTAGGAGGCCGTAAAAAGAAGGGGACAGCAAGGACACCCTTGTGGTGCCGGTGGCTGTCCCCTTTTTATTGAGCAGGAGCGGGCTGGCCCCCTTTTTTCACGGGCCATCTGCTGCGAAGGCGGAACGACCCATGTTTACGGCGCTGCACGAGAACGTCCCACCTCGACGTATTTCAATACGTCTTCGCCGGGCCCTTCTCGTGCGCCTTGTAACCACGGGCATTTCCACCTTCTCGCGACGAAGCCCCGTGAGAGATGAAGGCTAGCGGTAGAGCGTGCCTTGGGCGTGCCGCTTGCCCAGCTTCTCCAGCATGTCTTTGGTCATACTGTCCAGGTCGAAGCTCGGCTGCCAGCCCCACTCCTCACGCGCGGCCGAGTCGTCGATGGATTGCGGCCAGGAGTCGGCGATTTCCTGCCGGTAATCAGGCTCGTAGGTCACCTCGAACTCGGGGATGTAGTTCTTGATCGAGGCGGCCAGTTCACCGGCGGAGAAGCTCATCGAGGCCATGTTGAAATCGCCGTGGTGCTCGAGCTTGTCGAAGTCGGCCTCCATGAGGTCGATGGTACCCTTGATGCAGTCCGGCATGTACATCATCGGCAGTCGGGTGTCTTCGCTGACGAAGCAGGTGTACTTCTTCTCTTCGATGGCCTTGTAGTAGATCTCCACCGCGTAATCGGTGGTGCCGCCGCCGGGCAGGGTCTCGGCGGAAATGATGCCGGGGTAGCGCAGGCCGCGGGCGTCGACGCCGAAGCGCTTGACGTAGTAGTCGCAGAGCAATTCCCCGGTGACCTTGCTTACGCCATACATGGTGGTGGGCTTGAGCACCGTTTCCTGGGGCGTGTTCTCCCGCGGGCAGCCCTTGCCGAAGACCGCGATGGAACTGGGGCAGAGCACCTGGGTCAGCTCCAGCTCCCGGGCCAGCTCGAGGGTGTTGATCAGGCCGGTGACATTGACGTGCCAGGCCAGCGTCGGGTTCTGCTCACCGGTGGCGGAGAGGATTGCCGCCATGTTGATGATCGTGTCGGTGTTGTATTTCCGGCAGACCGCCTTCAGCTTCTCCGGGTCGGTGACATCGGCGTACTCGAAGGGGCCGGATTCCTCGAGTTCCTTCGAAGGCTTGGTCTTGCGGCCGCAGGCCACCACGTTGTCCGCGCCGTAGCGCTGGCGCAATTCGAGGGTCAGCTCGGAGCCGATCTGCCCCACCGATCCGGTAACGAGGATGTTCTTGATCTCCTTGCCCATGCTCTTCTCCTCTGTATTGATTCTCTGAATACGACGTTCAGGGCGATACCGATGGAAAAAAGGAGATTATCACAGCGTTTCCGCTGGTTGCAATTTCCCGGCCTACCAGATCGATTGCAGGGAGGTCCCGCCGTCCACCACCAGTACCTGGCCGGTGACGTAATCGGCCGCTTCCGCGAGGTGGACCACCGCCCCGGTGATGTCCTCCGGGGAGGCATAACGCCGGAGCGGTATGCTGCCCACTCGGGGCGTGATCTTTGTCGGGGATGATTCGCCGGGCACTTCCACCGTCCCCGGGGCCACGGCGTTGACCCGCACCGCCGGTCCGAGCGACCGGGCCAGGCAGCGGGTGAGCATCACCACACCGGCCTTGGAGACCGAGTAGGCGATGTGCCCGTGCCAGGGCTGGAAAGCGCCGAGGCAGGCGATGTTGACCATGACGCCGCCGCCGCGTTCGAGCATCCGCTGTCCGACTTCACGGCAGCAATACATCGTGCCGTTGAGGTTCACGCCCAGCGTTTTGTCCCAGACCTCGTCGTCGAGTTTTTCAAAGGGGGAGGGGGGGATCACCGCCGCGTTGTTCACCAGCAGGGCCAGCGGCCCCAGTTGCTGTTCCACTTCCTCCACCATGCGCCGCACTTCCGCAGGGTTGGAAACGTCGGCTTTTAACGCCAGGGCCCTGCCGCCCTCATGGGCCATTTTCTCAACGACCTTCAGCGCCATGGCCTCGCTGTTGCTGTGATTCACGGCCACGTCATAACCGCGGCCGGCCAGGGCCAGGGCGATATGACGACCCAGCCGACGAGCCCCGCCGGTAACCAGCGCCACCTTTTGTCCGTTTTCCATATCCTGCACCGGCTGCGATTCGCCTCCATGGCAAATACGGGACAATCGTTTTTTATCGATTCTTCTCGAACAAAGTGTACCATTTCACAAAGAATCGCACCAGTGCCTCAATCGGACCGATGGGAGGATTTAAGCATTTGAGGGGTATGATAATAAAGTTCAGGATTTGACTTGTAATTGACGGCGATAACTGCTAATATCAAGAAAATATTCAGCATGTGCATGGAATTATTCAAGTTCGATTACTTGATAAGCAGATGCTGAGGCTTCAGTTCATCTTCGTTATGTGCAAGGCCTCTGCAAAGGGGGTATTCCAGTCATGAGTGACGGAAAAGTTTTCTCGACTTTTCAAGCCGCCAAAATCTGTCACGTTGCCCCGGTGACGATCATCCGCTGGATCGAGGCCGGCCGGCTGGCTTCGTACAAAACGCCTGGGGGGCACCGGCGAATCCGTGAAGCCGACCTGGTGAGCTTTATCGAAGAGAACGGCCTGCCGCGGTACACGGCCGGAGGCATCTCCACGCCACGGGTGCTGGTGGTCGATGACGAGATGGTGGTGCGGCGCTTCATCCAGAAGACGCTCGAGGAAAGCGTGCTGGAGTGTGTCTGCGAGTTCAGCAACGATGGTATCGACGCCCTGCTCAAACTTGGTATCTTCCAGCCACACGTGATGGTTCTCGACGTGAACATCCCCTGGGTGGACGGGCTGGAAATCTGTCGGCGGGTGAGGGGCAACGAGAACACGCGCCAGTTGAAGATCATCGTGATCACCGGCTTCCTCAACGACAACGATCGGGAGGAGATCGTCAACGCCGGTGCCGATCACCTGCTCTTCAAGCCCTTTGACGAGAGCCAGCTGCTGGAACTGGTCTCCAAGGCCGTGGGTGCCGCTTCCTGAAATCGTTCGGTCAGCGCCAATGGTGAGCGGCCTCACGTTGCGGATCCCATCCGTCAATCGGCGATCTTGTCCAGTTCCCCAGCCACGAAATCGTCGATGAGGTCCATGATCGAGGCATTCGGTGATTCGAAGATAACCACCATGCCCGGGCCGAAATAGATATCTTCCGCACCTTCGAATTCCTTGACCAGGTTGACCCTCCCCGGCACGGTGAGGCGCCGGCCGGCGCCGCAGCCGTCCTCGGGCAAGGTGAAGGTCAGTTCCAGCGTCGACCCGGCGGGCCGCAATTTTTCCGACTTGAGGAACAGCCCGTGCTTGCTCAGGCTGATGATGATGCCCCTGGTTTGCTCTTTGCCCGACAGCACTTCGGCGTCGATGGCCACGGGTGCTCGGAGGTTTTTCCGTTGCTTGGCCTCCTCGGCGAAGATCAGGTCGTTGACCCGGAAGAGGATCAACTCCGGTGTGGCGTCGATGGGGATGACGCCGTCGAAGCCGGCCGAGCGAATCTGCTGCATGGCGGTGCTGTCAGGCGGTCGTCCCACCAGGCAGACGGCGCGGAGGTGCGGAGGCGCGGTGTTCGAGTCATTGAGCTGCAGGAGCAGCTCCGACGAAGAGGCACTGCTCAGGTCGTTGTCCACAAGCAGCAGACTGGTGCCCGGTGTCCGGCGCAAATGGTTTGCCAGGCCTTCGGCGCTCACCTGATCGTCAACCACGAATCCTGCCTCAACGAGAGTTTCACGGAACACGGCACGGTAGTAAGGGTTTTCGCTGACGATGACGACGTGACGCTGCCGATCCATGAGACTCCTCCGGCTGTTCTCCGGTCCCCCTTTCTATCGGCACAATGGGGATTCAATTCAACCGTTCACTGTGGGGGCGCCCTCACGACGCAGGCGGTCCCAATCAAAGAGCGGGCCGGGATCGATCTTCCGTCCCGCGGGCAGGGCCACGTCGCTGTGCCCCACGAAGCGCTCCGGAGGGATGTTGTGGCGTGCAGCGATATCGCGGCAGAGTTCGGTGAGCGCCGACATCTGCGGTTCGGCGTACGATTCCCACCAGCGACTGCGGCTCCGGCGGACGTCGTTGGGCGGGGAGAAGAGGCGGCCGAGAACGGTGCGGAAGCGGGTGCCGTCACCGGCAGGGGTGAGGCAGCCGCCGTTCCGCAGCTCGATGCCCACCGAACGACTGTTCACGTCCGGACGTCCCTCGAACGAGGATCGCCCGGCGTGCCAGGCACGTTTCGACTCGGGAACGAGGGCATAGACCGTTCCGTCATCGTCTATGGCGTAGTGGGAGGATACCGGCAGCGGCCCGCGGTGGAAGATGTCGAAGATCTCCTCGATGGTGCGCGTGGCGGAGAAGTGGATCACGATCAGTTCCGGGACCTGGCCCTCGGGCCGTTCGTCATATTTGCGGCATGGCCGGGAACGGATGAGAATGGCACTGCTCCTGGGCGGACGGCCGGCGGCCCGGAGAGGCCGCCGGCAACGCCGTCATTCGAGGGCGGCGGCCACGGCCAGCTCCAGATCCTTGCCGGTGAGGCCGGCATCGACCAGGGTGCCCTCAGCGTCGATGATCAGGACGAAGGGTGCGCCCACGACACCGCAGAGGCGGGCCAGTTCATTGTCAGTGCCCCGGCCGTCGTAGTACTGGGGCCAGGGGACATTGTTTGCCTCGACCCAGGCGGCGAATTCATCCCGTGAAAGCTGGTCTGCGTCGTCCAGGCTTACGCCGGCCACGATCACGCCCGGCTCGCGGAACTTCTCTTCGATCCACTTCAGGTTGGCGATCTCGTCGGAGGCCGACCGGGAGGTGGTGGACCAGAAGAAAAGCAACAGCACGTTGCCCCGGAAGGCTTCCGAGGAAATCTCCTCGCCGTTGATGCCGGTCACCGAGAAGGCGGGAAGTTGGTCGCCGATCAGCCCCAGGGCGGGCAGACGCTGAGCCGCAAATTCGGCCACCACGGGCATTTCCAGGTATTCCGATTCCAGGGTCCGGTAGGTTTCCGTGGCCGCGGCAAGATCACGGCTGCCGAACCGCGAATCGAAGTCCAGTGCCGCCGTCCAGGCCAGGGCCATTCCGGCCGCCGTGGTGCCGGGCCATTCCACGGCGATGGCAGCCATCGTCGTGCGAAAGTCGTTGGCCAGGGCGGGAATCTCCTCCCGGCGGGCACCGGACAACCCGCGCAGGCCGCTGAGGAACTGGTACTCGGCCTGGTAGAGTTTCACTTCGGCAAGGAAGCGGCCGTCGGGGTAATCGGCGAGGTAGTCGCGGCAGCCCTGGTCAAGCCTGGCTTCGGCGACCGCCGAGAGCCGCGGGGGCTGGCTGTGCGGCCGGTAGACCCTCAGCTGCTCCACCCTGGCCTCTTCAATGTCTTCCGGAGAGCCGGCGCCGGCGGCGATGAAGGCCTCCAGGGCCTCGGCCCTGGCCCTGTGGTTCATCACCCGGCGCAGGGCATACTCCCGGTTGAAAAAGACGCCGTCGAGCCTATCCAGCAGCCGCTCCTGTTCGTCGAAGCTCGCGGCCAGCGAAGCCAGGTTGTCGAAGGCCGGGATGTCTGCCGCGGGCGTCGCGGTCCACGGGTCGAGAAGGATGCGTGAGCGCAACGCGATCATGTTTTCCCTGGCGCTGCGATAGAGCGATACGGCGCGTTCGTCCTCGTGCAACGCTTCCAGGGCGGGGTCGGTGTCCATCCGTCCGATGTTGGCGAAGCCGTTTTTCACCGAGAGATCGAGCCATTCCACGGATTCGTCCACCATGCCGGCCTCGGCGTAGGCCGCGGCCACCTTGTACTGGACAATGAAGTGTCCGGCGAGCAGCGGCAGCTGCTTCTGGTAGCTCTCGGCTGCCTGCCGGTATTCCCCGGCGAGCAGCCGGGCGCGGGCCTCGGCCTCGGCCGACGCCAGGGTTTCCACCTCGGCGCTGGTCAGTGTCGTGCCTCCCACGGCCAGGCCATTGGGTTCATCGGTGATCACGTAGATCTGGTTCTGGCCGCAGCCGCCGAGGATCAGCAGGGAGAAGAGCAGCAGCGCCGCGGTGACGCCGGGTTGACGATGGTGTCCGAACATGCTGTTTCCACCTTTTTGCAGAGTTGTTTGCAGATGATGTTCCAGCCGCCGCACGAACCGCCCGGCGGGAGGTAACAGTTATAACCGAATCGGGGCCGCCTCGCAACGGAAGGAATCTGCTTGACTCGACGATTCCTGTTGTTACAATGCGTCCCTTGTCGAGCGCGGGGCGCAAGGGGCCCGTCGGAGGAGCCGGCGGGCGGAATCGGGGAGAAAACGGCCGGGGCCGGGCCTGAAGGCCCGGGATGACCCGGCCGAACCTGTTTTCGGAGTTCGAATGATGAAGATTCTGGTACTCAACTGCGGCAGTTCGTCTTTGAAGTTTCAACTCCTCGAAATGGAGGGCGAACAGGCCCTGGCCCGGGGGATCGTCGAGCGGATCGGCCAGCCCGGGGCGGGCATTCACTACACCGGTGACGGCGGCAAGGTCCATCGCGAGGCCGAAATAGCGGATCACGAAGCTGCCATCTCACTGATTTTCGACCTGTTGCTTGACGGGACCCACGGCGTGCTCACGGGCATGGATGAGATCGACGGCATCGGCCACCGCGTGGTGCACGGTGCCGAACACTTTTCCGAGTCGGCGCTCATCTCGGAGGAGATGATCGAGGCCGTCCGCGAGTGTATCCAGTTCGCACCGCTGCACAACCCGCCGAACCTCACCGGCATCGAGGCTGCGGCCCGGGTCTGTGCCGACATTCCCCAGGTGGGGGTCTTCGACACCTCGTTCCACAGCCGCATGCCCCGCGAATCCTATCTCTATGCGCTGCCCTACGAGCTTTACGAGAAACTGGGCATCCGCCGCTACGGCTTCCACGGCACCTCGCACCGCTACGTGATGCGCCGGGCGGCGAAGCTGCTGGACCGGGATGTGGCGCAGCTCAAGGTGATCACCTGCCACCTGGGCAACGGGGCCAGCGTGGCGGCCATCGACGGTGGCACGTCGGTGGACACCAGCATGGGCTTCACCCCGCTCGAGGGGCTGGTGATGGGCACCCGCTGCGGCGATCTCGACCCGGCCATTCTGCCCTACCTGATGAAGCACGATCACCTCGACCCGGCGGAGATGGACAGCCTGCTGAACAAGAAGAGCGGGCTGCTGGGGATCACCGGCGGAACAAACGACATGCGGGAGATCGAGGAGCAGGCCGCGGCCGGTTCCGAGCGTCATCAGCTGGCGCTGGACATCTTCTGCCGCCGCGTGAAAAAATATGTCGGTGCCTATGCCGCCGTGCTCGGCGGCGCCGACGTGATCGTTTTCACCGGGGGCATCGGCGAGAATTCGCCGGAGGTGCGCCGACGGGTTTCCGAGGGGCTCGGTTACATGGGCGTGCGTATAGACGACCGTGCCAACGAGGCGGGGGAGACCCGCATTTCCCTCGATCAGCCGCCGCAGGGTGTGGCCGTGATGGTCATTCCCACCAACGAGGAACTGGCCATCGCCAGGGATACCGCGGCCATCGTCGCGCAGGGACGGGCCGCCGCGTCCGGCCGTTGATCGACCATCGGGGGGCGTCATGACCGGGCAACGGAAATCGCTGACCTACCACTACCTTTCCTCGGGCGACCACCTGGTCTTCTGTGCCCCCTGGTTCCGACGCGAGGGGCTTTGCCTTTTCCTCTACAACGACCAGGAAATGGCCGTGGCCGCCGCCGCCGAGAAGGCGCGGCTCTATTCCTATGAAATCGAGCTCGAGGAGACCGACGACGTGGTGGGCTTTCTGCGCCGCATGGCTGATATTGGTTTTGCCGGGGCCGTGCTCAACGACCTGGTGCCCGTGATTTTCTGCCGCGAAGCAGACGGCACGCCGGTTTTCCTTCGTTCGCTGCAGAATGCCGAAGGCGGTTTCAGCCACTTCGAGCGGTTGCTCGATGACGGCACCTGGGACGTTTCCGGTGCCGTGGAGCATGTGGTGCCGCTGCGCGATCAGCAGCGGTTCGACCGCCTGATCGCCGGGCTGGTGGGCGAGGTTCCGTTCCGTGATTACAGTGACGACTGGACGCCGATGACCTATAGCGGCGTCGACGCTGACGACCTGCCGGTCATCGATGCCGCCGAAGGCGAAAGCGAGGCGCGTGCCGGCGCACTGAGCGGACGAACGTATATCCCCCTCTTTTCACGCTTCGAATTCCTCGAACAGTTCATCATGGACCGGGGGATCGACCCGGCCACCGTGCAGCGCCGCGAAGTGGCCGACCTGGGTGGCCTGACCCGCCTGGCCGGCCAGCAGCAGGCCCTGGTCCTGCTCAACCCCGGACAGCACCGCGCCGACACGGCGGCGCTGGGCCGGCGTGAAGGCGGCGTGGCCCTGACCAGCTTCTCCGGGCGCTGGTTCTCCGAGGATGGGTTGCGGTTCCGGCCGGGGGACGGGATGTCGGCCAGGCCGGGCGGGGAGGCCACCACGCCGCCGAAGTCGCTGGCCGAGGAAGTGGAGCAGCGCAGGGCCTCGTCACCGGAACCGCCCGGCGAGGACGGTTCCGGTGAAGACGGCATCCCGGCGTCGCTGGCTGGTGAGGAACCGTCCGCGGTGACCCTCGACACCGGTGCCGAAGCGGTGGAGCTGGCGGTCAATGCCGAGCAGGTATCGACGGGCACGGTGAACCATGCCCTCACGCTGCTCTGCGCTTCATTTTCCGATCCCGGCACCCTGCGCTGGGCTGCCGGCCGCTTCCACTTCCGGTTTGCCGATTTCGAAGAAGGGGGCGACCCTTACGTCGATGAAGGGGTGCGTCGCTGGATCCGCTCCCTCGACCGACTGCTGCCGGTGCTGGCCTATTTCCTCTCCTCCGGCGAGGGTGGCCAGCAGGACGTGGCTCGCGCCCTGCTGGGCACGGAACAGGCCGCGCTGGACGAGTACGTGGAGGACCGTTCGCTGATGATCCAGGCCATGGGCGAAAAATACGGGGTGGAGGTCCGGGAGGCTTGCCTGGCCCTGGCCGGGGCCCTGGGACGGGAGCTGCCGCCCGGTCTCTTCCACGAAGGCGTTCCGGACGGCGAGCAGGGTTGACCCGGGCCCTGCACATCGAATTTTCATCGAACTCCGCCATCCGTGCCGTTGCCCGTCATACCATGCCCTGATGTATAATGCCGTTCCATCACAGTTCAGGATTAACCAGCGGTGCCTCGCGGCTGCCTGTGCGCCGCGGGAGCAGTGAGGAGACCGATGAAGCACACCGTGACCTGCCTGGTGAAGAACCAGCCGGGAGCCCTCGCCGATCTCACCGGCGCATTCTTTGAAAAGGGAATCAACATCTACAGCCTTGCCGTCTCCGAGCGGGAGGAGAGCGAGGTGAGTCGGATGACCATCGTCGTCGAGGCCGAAGAGGACCAGCTCGAGGATATTGCCCGGGTGGCCGGCGAGGTCGAGGCGGTGACGGCCATTCAGGACCTTTCCGCCGACGAGCTCACCGCGCGTGAACTGCTGTTGCTCAAGGTGCGGGCCACGCCGGAGAACATCCCCAAGATCATGCAGACCGCCGAGATGTTTCGGGCCGAGGTCATCGCGGTGAACGACAGCACCCTGACCCTGGCCCACGTTTCCATCGCCCAGCGCATCGACGGGCTGATCCGCGCACTGCGGCCATTGGGTATCGTGCAGCTGGCCCGGTCCGGCATGATCGCCGTGACCAACCGAGAAGCCCCGCCGGCCGGCGACACGGCCGACTGAGCCGCCGTCCCCGACAACGGATATTCCTGTATGGGCTGGAGGTGAAGAGACAGTGGACGTTGCCGAAACACCGAATTTTTCATCCCTCGAGGAACTGCTCAAGTTCGAGAAGGCCGCAGCGCCCATGCGCATGGCCGTGGCCGCGCCGCACGACGCGATGACCCTGCGGGCGGTGGCCATGGCCGTGCAGCACCGGGTGGCCCAGCCGATACTCATCGGATCCCGCGAGATCATCGAGCAGCGGGCCGAAGAGGCGGGCCTCGACCTCTCGGCCTGCACCATCGAGGACGTGGACGAAGAACACCACATCACCCACGCGGTGCAGATGCTGCATGACCGCGAGGCCAATTTCATGATGAAGGGCCTGGTGCAGACCTCGAAGCTGCTGCGCACCGTGCTGGACAAGCAATGGGGGCTCAGCTCCAACCGCCTGCTCAGCCACGTCACCGTGTTCGAGCACCCCAGGGAGCACCGCCTGCTGCTGATGACCGACGCCGGGGTCAACGTCAACCCCAACGTGGCGCGAAAGATCGATATCCTGCAGAACGCCGTGGAGGTGGCGATCAACCTCGGCATCGCCAAGCCCCGGGTGGCCATCCTCGCCGCCGTGGAGAATGTGCAGCTGCCGGCGATGCCGGCGACGCTTCACGGAGAACTGATCAAGCGCTATGCCCGCGGGGGGCTGCTCAAGCAGCCCTGCTACGTGGACGGCCCCCTGGCCCTGGACAACGCCGTGTCGCCGGCCAAGGCGGCGGCGAAGGGGATCGGCGGGCCGGTGGCCGGCCAGGCCGACGTGCTGGTGCTGCCCAACATCGAGAGCGGCAACATCTTCTACAAGGCGCTGACCTCTCTGCACGGAGACGAAATGGCCGGCGTTGTGGTGGGCGCCCGCGTGCCGCTGGTGGTGCCGTCCCGGGCCGACTCGCCGATGACCAAGCTGTTCTGCATTACCCTCGCTTCCTATCTCAGTCGGGTGGGCCATGAAGCATAAGAACTCCCAGGACCTGGTGCTGGCCATCAATCCCGGGGCCGTGTCGCTGAAACTGGCCCTGTTCCGCGGAGCAGCCTGTCTCGAAGAGACCGAGGAATCATTCAGCGGAGGACTCGACGAGGTGGTGGACCACGCCCGCGCACTGCTGCAGACTCACCATGTCGCCCTGGGCGACCTTTCCGCGGTGGTGGGGCGGGGCGGTTTCGTCGGCCCGGTGCACACCGGCGCCTGGCTGGTGGACGAGACGATGAAGGACAACCTGCGCACCAACCGCTACGGCCGGCACGCTTCGAACCTCGGCGGGCTTGCCGCCGCGGCCATTGCCGAGCTGGTGCCCTGTCCGGCGCTGGTGGTGGACCCGGTCTGTTGCGACGACCTGGACGACGAGGTGCGCATTACCGGTCTGCGCACCATTCGCCGACGTACCGCGTACCACGCTCTGAACCACGGGGCGGTGGGGCGGCGACTGGCGGCGAAACTGGGCAAGCCGTACCGGGAGTGCCTGCTGGTGGTGGCCCACCTGGGCAGCGGCATCTCAGTGGCCGCCCACCGGCGCGGCAGGGTTCCGGAAGTGAACAATGGCCTGGAAGGGGAGGGGCCCTTCGCCCCCACCCGGGCCGGGCAGTTGATGGTCGTGGATGCGGTGCGGCACCTGCGGGACCTGCCCGACGAAGAGTTCTACCTCCAGGTGACCCGCCAGGGCGGGTTCGTCTCGCTTTTTGGCACAACCGACGCGTTGGAGATCGAAGACCGCATCGTCGGCGGTGACGAGGAGGCCCGGCTGTTCTATGGAGCCTTCGAGTATCGCGTGGCCCGGGAGATCGCCGCCCAGAGCGTGGCCCTCGGTGGCCGGCCCGATGCCGTGGGGCTCACCGGGGGCCTGGCCCGCTGGCAGCGGCTCACCGACGGCATCAAGCGCCGGGTGGGCTGGCTGGCGCCGGTGCACGTCTTCCCCGGCAGCTTCGAAATGACCGCATTGGCCGAAGGGGCGCTCCGCGTGCTCTCCGGCGAAGACAAGGCGCTCAGCGTTCCAGCCGAGCCGTGACCCGCTCTCCGGCTGACGCCGGAGGGCCGCAATGGGGTGGACCTCAATGAGGAATATCTTCAAATACACCGTCGTGCCCAGCCTGCCGGAACGCCTGCAGCCCCTGCTGGAGATCGCCTACAACCTCTGGTGGACCTGGAATCCCGAGGCCATCGAGCTCTTCCGCCGGTTGGACACGGAGATGTGGGACGAGGTGCGGCACAACCCGGTACTGCTGCTGGGAAACATCGACACCGAGCGACTCGAGGCGCTCTCCGGCGACGAGGTCTTCCTCTCGCACATGGATCGGGCCCACGCCGCCCTGCAGCGCTACATGGACTACAAGACCTGGTATGACCGGGTTCACGGGAAACAGCGCGGCCGGATCGCCTACTTCTCTCTGGAGTTCGGCCTGCACGAGTGCCTGCCCCTCTACTCCGGTGGCCTGGGCATCCTCGCCGGGGACCACATGAAGTCGGCCAGCGAACTGGGGCTGCCCCTGGTGGGCGTGGGGCTGGCCTACCGCCACGGCTATTTCCGGCAGTTTCTCAACCGGGACGGGTGGCAGAAAGAAGTCTACGAGGAGAACGACTTCTACAACATGCCGATGACCCTGGTTCGTCGGGAGGACGGCACACCCATCGAAGTCGAGGTGCCCGTTCCCGACGGGCCGGTGCGGGCCCAGATCTGGAAGATCAACGTGGGCCGCGTGCATCTCTTCATGCTCGACACCAACATCGACCGCAACACGCCGGCCGGGCGTGAGATCACGGCCCAGCTCTACGGGGGAGACCAGGAGACGCGCATCCGCCAGGAGGTGCTGCTCGGCGTGGGGGGCATCCGTGCCCTGGCCGAGATGGGGCTGACGCCCACGGTCTGCCACATGAACGAGGGGCACTCGGCCTTCCTTGCTCTCGAACGCATCCGCATGCTGATGAAGCAGGACAGCCTGCCCTTCGACGAGGCAAGGACCCTGGTCACGGCGTCGAACATCTTCACGACCCACACGCCGGTGCCCGCGGGCAACGATGTCTTCCCGGCGGAGATGGTCACCCGCTACTTCAGCTGGTTCTGCCGCGAAGCGGGCATCAGCAACGACACGCTGCTCAACATCGGCCGGCAACGGCCGGGGGACAGTTCCGAACCGTTCACCATGCCGGTGACCGCACTGCGCCTCTCGGCACATGCCAACGGCGTCAGTGAGCTGCACGGTCGGGTCTCCCGTCGGATGTGGCACGGCATCTGGCCCGAGATCAACCTCGACGAGATTCCGATCATCCACATCACCAACGGCATTCACACCCGGAGTTGGCTCTCCTCCGAGATTTCACGCCTCTACGACCGTTACCTCGGGCCGCAGTGGCACATCGACCCGGAAGACAATGAGGTCTGGAACCGTGTGGCCAACATTCCCGACTCCGAGTTGTGGCGCAGCCACGAACGCTTGCGCGAGCGGCTGATCGGCTTTGCCCGGCGCCGGCTGCGGGATCAGCTGGAGCGGCGCGGCGTGCACCGTACCTGGGTGCTGGAAGCCGAGGAGGCCCTCGATCCCGAAGCGCTGACCATCGGGTTCGCCCGCCGCTTCGCCTCGTACAAGCGGGCCACGCTGCTGCTCCGTGATCGGGATCGGCTGGCCCGGCTCATCGGCGATCCCGATCGCCCGGTGCAGTTCATCTTTGCCGGCAAGGCGCACCCCAGGGACAACGAGGGCAAGGAATTCATCCGCCAGGTGATCCACCAGCTGCAGCGGGACGAGTTCCGCCGCCGCTTCGTCTTCATCGAGGACTACGACATCCTCGTCGCACGCTACCTCGTGCAGGGCGTGGACGTCTGGCTCAACAACCCCCGTCGGCCGCTGGAAGCCAGCGGCACCAGCGGCATGAAAGTGCCGCCCAACGGCGGGATCAACCTCAGCGTGCTCGACGGCTGGTGGTGCGAGGGCTACAACGGTGATAACGGCTGGGCCATCGGCAGCGGCGAGGAGTACGACGATCACCACTACCAGGACGAGGTGGAGAGCCAGGCCCTCTACGACCTGCTGGAGCGCGAGGTGGTGCCCCTGTTCTACAAGCGCGGCAGCGACGGCCTGCCCCGGGAGTGGATCGAGCGGATGAAGTCGTCGATGATGACTGTCTGCCCCACCTTCAATACCAACCGCATGATCGAGCAGTACACCGAGCGGTTCTATGAGCCCTCGCTGCTGCAGTGGCAGTGGCTCACCGCCAACGGAAATGCCGAGGTGAAGCAACTGACGCTCTGGCGGCGCAACATCGTCGAGATGTGGAAGAACGTGGAAGTGGCGGCGGTGGAGACCGATGCCTCTCAGGAATACAGCGTGGGGCAGGACATCCCGGTGCGGCTCGGTCTCCGGCTGGGCCAGCTCAGCCCGGAGGACGTGCAGGTGGAGATGCTCCACGGCAAACTCGATGCCCGGGGGTCCATCGCCGACGGCGAGCCGACGCCGATGACCTTTGAAAACGTTGACGCCGACAGCGGCGTGAGCCGGTTCAGCGGCAACGTACCCTGCCGGCAGAGCGGTCAGAACGGGTTTTCCATCCGCGTCCTGCCCTACCGCATCGGGCTGAACAACCCCTTCGAACTGGGCCTCGTGCTCTGGTGGTGAAATGGGCCTGTGCCGTGCGATCCTGTTGCTCGCCCTGCTCCTCGTTCCCACCGGTTGGGCCGGGAGCGATCTGCGGGCGGCTGCGATTCGGGCCGCAGACACGTTCGCCTCGTACAACGGCGGTTTTCCCGGCAGCCTGATCGCCGCCCGGCCTGCCGACATCAACGGTGACGGGCTTACCGACCTCGTGCTGGTCAGCGGCCGCTCCGCGGGAAAGCAGCGCTTCGAGACGGTGACCCGGGGCAACGCCATCTTTGCCGAACTGGTGGCCTACCAGGTGAAGGAGAAGAAGGCGGCGGCACTGATCCAGCAACCGGGGGGCCGGTTTGCGGCAGACGAAGAGCCGCTGCCCTTCGATGACCGTTACCTCGCCTTCGACCTTGCCGATGTTGACGAAGACGGGCTGCTTGATCTGCTGCTGCTGGATGACCACGGCCTGGAGGTGCGCTACCGCCAGGGCGGAAGCTGGCTGCCGGACGGCCTGCGCCTGGTGGAGGGCCGCAGCACTTTCAGCGGCAGCCGGCAATTTTTCGGTGGCCTGAGGCTGCTCCACGACCTGGATGCCGACGGCCGGTCCGACCTGGTGCTGCCGCGTTACGAAAAGGCCGTGGTCTGTTTCGCGCCGTTCCTCGACGGTGTTGGCGGGAAGACCGCGGGCCCCGTGCTGACCCTGGACGGCGGGATCTACAACCATCGCTACGGTGAGCGGAGGATGATCACAAAATTCCCCATGCCCATCGTGGAGGACTGCAACGGTGACGGGCTGTCGGACATCCGCTTCCTCTTGTCGGACAGCGTTTCGGTCTACCTGCAGCGGCAGGGCCGCGCCTTTGCCGGCACGCCTCGGGAAGTGGTCTTTCCCGAGCCCGGGGAGGGGGAGGAGCGCACCGGCCGACATTTCGGCGATATCGACGGTGACGGTATCGCCGACCTGCTGCTCTTCCACGCTCTCGAGGGGGACAACGACACCTTTCGCGAGGGGAAGAACCCCAAAACGTTCGTCGAACTCTTTCCCGGCGACAAGGACCTCAGCTACCCCGACACGCCGGTCTCCCGCAGCCTGATCCGCGGCGCGGTGGCCGCCGGTGACGAGGGATCCGAGCTGTTCCCCTCGTTTATCGATCTCAATGGCGACGGACTGCTCGACATCCTCGGCATCTCCTTCGACGTGGGGATGTTCCAACTGCTCAAGCTGGCCACGGTGCAGAAACTCACCGTTGAGATTATTTTCAAGAATTACCTGCAGAACCCGTCCCACGGTTTCCACGGCCGGGCGGTGCACGAAGTGACGGAAAAGTTCAGTATCAACCTTCGAGACCTGGAAATGCCGGAATTCCCATTCTTTTCAGGGGATTTCAATGGTGATGGGATTCGGGACTACATCCGCTTCAACGACGGATCGTCCCTGGGCGTGCACTTCTCCGCCGGTGACGGGACCTACTCCAAGAAGCCTGACTTGAAGATCCGGCTGCCGCGAGAGGCCCGGAATCCGGACCTGCTGCTGATCAGCGAGCTCAACGGCGACCCGCGGAGCGACGTAGTGGTGTTCAAGGCCGGGGAGGATACCGAGGAGTGCTTCCAGGTGGTTATTTACACGTCGAGGGGGGAGTGACGGTACGATGATTCGCCTGTGCCAGCTCCTCATCGTTCTGGCGGCGCTGCTGCCGGTGGCCGCTCTGCCGGCTCACGCCGGCGAGGACCGCTTCGAGACGAGGACCCTGAAGTCCGAGGCGCCGGTGCTCTGCACCTTTGTCCAGGACCTCAACCTGGACGGCCGGCCCGACTTCGCTTTTTTTGCGGAGGATCGGCGGTTCGTGCTCTTCTTCCAGTTGGAGGACGGTACCTTCCGCCGGGGGGAAGCGAAATACGTCATGCCCGCGGGCACCGATTCGCTGGACCTGGCCGACATGGGTGGCGACGGCGTGCCCGACATCTGCCTCACGGTGGCGGGTCGTGAGCTTCAGGTCATCGATTCATCCGGCAGGGCCTCGTTCTGGGAAGACCTGGCTGCCGCCGGAAGGATCGATCCCAAGTCGGCCCGGGTGATCGGGCTGCAGGCCGGAGATGGGCCGTCCCCCGGACCGCTCACCGATTCGCTGCACCGCAGCCCCGACCTGGTGTGGGACCTGGACGGCGACGGTCGGCAGGATCTGCTCTATCCCCGGTTCGGAGGACTGGACGTCTGGCTCAATCCCGGCGGGGAGGCGGGGATGGTGCGCCACGTCATTCCCCGGGGCCCCCTGGTGTCCCTGGGCGGCTCGCGGATTGAAGTGCGCCGGGAGATGCCTCGGATCCTCGACCTCTACGGACGTGGCGGTGCCGAGGTGGTCTATGACCCTCAGCCGACGCACGGGCTGGGACAGCTCGACGGCGGATGGAGTCGCTACATCGACGGCGACATCGGATTCAGCCATGTGGTGCAGGAGCTTCAGTTCGCGATTGGCGAGTCGGTGACCGGGTATCGTTTCGATGACTTCAACGGGGACGGGGAACCCGACCTGGCCGTGCTCAGCAGCGGATTCAATTTCGATGAACCCGGGGGGCAGGGGACTGTCGCCTCGGGCGGCGGCAGCTTCTTCGATGAAAAGACCCTGCGCCTCTGGCTCTCCGCCGGACCGGGGGAGAAGATGAGCCGCCTGCCGGCCGGGGAGTGGACCAGCGAGATCAACCTCTGGCAGGAGGCGGTGATCCGCTATCGTGATCTCACCGGTGACGGCGAGGGCGACATCTGTCTCTACTACTACAAGGGGCTGATCAATGCCAAGCTGATGGTGGACATCTACCCCGGGCTGGGCAAGGGCCGCTTTGGCCAGCGGGTCAAGGGGCAGAAGATCGGGTTCGATGACGCCCGCCGTCAGACCATTCTTTCCGACAGCGACATGGACGGCGACGGCCTGCCCGACCTGGTGCTTGCCGCCGACGGAAAGGTGCGTGTGCTGCGAAGAGCTGCTGACGGCCGGAAACCCTACGATGAGCGCCCCTGGGCCGTGCTCGGCCTGCGACCCGAAGCCGATGAGGGAGAGGGTGAAACGGTGACCATCAGTATCGGGTCGTCCGGATCCAGCGTCGATTTCCAGGCCAACCGGCTGGAGGGCATCCGGGTGCTGGAGGTCAACGGCGACGGCGCACCCGACGTGGTGGTGCTCAACCGTCCTCGGGAGTGGGACGAGAAGAACGAAGGCCGGCCGCCGGTGACACTGCTGCTGCACCTCTCGTTGAACCGCTGAGACCACGGTCGTTCCGCACGCGTCTCGATACACTTAAAGATAGATAGATTATATCGATAATGGTATGCTTTCACCTGCTCGTGATCGCGGGGGGGAATCGGAAGCCTATCGGGCTGCCGGCCTCTGCCACAGTCGAGTTCATGCAACTTTTAGATTACATAGAGGTAACAGCATGCCTTTCGTACAGATCAAAGTCATCGAGGACGTCTTCACGCAAGAGCAGAAACAACAGATGATCGAAAAAGTCACTGACGCCATGGTTTCGGTGGAGGGTGAGAATATGCGTCCGGTGACCTGGGTGGTTGTCGACGAGGTGAAGAGTGGCGACTGGGGCATTGCCGGCAAAGCGCTGACGGCCGAGGCCGTGAAGGAGCTGGCTGCCGGGGTGCCGGCACGATAATCAGAGTGTTCCCGCCCGTGGCCGTCGCCGTGGGCGGGAGCGGGGCCGGATTCCTTCCATTTCCCATAAAAAAGCCGGGGCGCGTTCACGCCCCGGCTTTCAGACAGCAGCGTATGGCCGCGGCCCCTATGCGTTCTTGGCGATGAAGTCCTTGAGGAACTTGGTGCCCACGGACTTGGGCCGGGTGATCGGCACGCCCAGCGCCCGGTTGAGGACCAGCTGCGAGCACATGCCCATGGCACGGGAGACGGAGAAGAGCACGGTGTAGTACTCGAACTCGGTCAGGCCGTAGTGGTAGAGCAGGGCGCCGGAGCCGGCGTCCACGTTGGGCCAGGGGTTCTTCGCCTTGCCGTGCTCCTTGAGCACGCCGGGAACCACGTTGTAGACGCGGTCGACGGTCTGGAAGACCGGGTCGTCGGCCATGTACTTCTTGCCGAAGGCGACGAAGGCGGTGAATCGCGGGTCGGTGACGCGCAGCACGGCGTGGCCGTAGCCGGGGATCACCTTGCCCGAGTTCAGGGTCTCCCAGGCGTAGTCCTTGATCTGCTCCTCGGTGGGGGCACCGCCGAACTTCTCGATGGTCTCCAGGACCCACTTCAGGCACTCCTGGTTGGCCAGGCCGTGCAGCGGGCCGGCCAGTCCGTTGAGGCCGGCGGAAACGGAGTAATAGATGTCGGAGAGCGCGCTGCCCACGGTGTGGCAGGTATTGGCGCTGACGTTGCCGGCCTCGTGGTCGCAGTGCAGCGTGAGGTAGAGGCGCATGCAGTCGTAGAAGTCAGGCGCGTCGTTCCCCATCATGTGGGCGTAGTTGGCGCCCCAGTCGAGGCTCGCATCCGGAGCGATCAGATCGCCCTTCTCGTAGCGAATGCGGTAGACGCCGGCGGCGATGCCGGGCAGCTTGGCCAGCAGGTCAAGGGAGTCCTCGAGGGCCGGCTCCCAGTAGTCGGTTTTGACCATGCCCTCGGTGTAGCTCTTGCGGAACTTCGACTCTTTTTCCATGACCAGAATCGCGGTGTCCAGCATGCACATCGGGTGCGAGTCCTTGGGCATCGCCCGCAGGACGTCCCAGACATAGCCCGGCACTTCCTGGCGCGCGCGGTACTCGTCCTGCAGCGCCTTGAGGGCCGCCTCGTCGGGCTTTTCGCCGATGAGCAGCAGGTAGAAGATCTCCTCGGGGAGCATGTCAGCCGGGCCTTCCAGCAGGGGCATGCCGCGGATGATCAGACCGGTGTCCGGCTCCACCAGGGAGGTGTCGCAGATCATCGATTTCACGCCCCGCATGCCGCCGAAGGCCTGGGCAATGGTGCACTCGGAGATGACCAGCTGGCCATGCTCCTTCATGATCCCCCGGATGTCATCCCGCAAACCGGGAATAAGGGAGGCCAGTTTGTCTTTGATATGGGACATGTGACGGTTCCTTTCTGCCAACTTTCGTGGCTGGTGGACGGGGTCTGATACACCGCCCGTTACGAACGACCCGGCCCGGAAGGGCGGACCGGCGTGTCAATATGGATGAATCCGCTAGCTGAATCCGCAGGGGCCGCTCCGTCTCGAACCGCTGCAGGAGATTCGCCATGTCGGGTACCGCATAGAAGTGTAGAACCGGATTTTAAATCAACCGGGGGAAAAGTCAAGGCGGGAGCGGTTTCGGTACGGAAAACGGCCCGGCCATGACGGCCGGGCCCCGTGCCATTCCTCGCAGGGGTTTGCTCAGCTCAGCTCGCCGCGCGAAAGCTGGCCCACCAGTTCTTCGACCAGCATGCCGATGCGCTGCAGGTTCTCGCCGGTGGAGGCGCCGAGGTGCGGGGTGAGCAGCACGTTGTCCAGGCCGATGAGCGGCGAGCCCTCAGGCGGCTCCTGCCGGTAGACGTCGATGCCGGCGTAGCGGATGGTGCCGGCCTTCAGCGCCTCGGCCAGGTCGTCCTCGTTGATCACCTTGCCCCGGGCGGTGTTCAGGATCACCGCGTTGGCCTTCATCAGGCCCAGGGTGTCCTTGTTGATCAGGTCGGCGGTCTCCTCGGTGAAGGGGATGTGCAGCGAGATGAAATCGGCGCTCTTCAGCACTTCCTCGAGGGACATCAGCTCGGCGATCTCGTGCTCCTTGACATACGGGTCGTAGGCGATGACCTTCATCTCGAAGGCCTTGGCCCGCCTGGCCACCTCGGTGGCGATGCGGCCGACGCCGATCAGGCCCAGGGTCTTCCGGTAGATTTCGGCGCCCTTGAGCTGCTTCTTCTCCCACTTGCCGGCGCTGGTGGAGTTGTGGGCCTCCACGATCCGGCGCTGGATGGTCAGCATCTGGGCGATGACCAGCTCGGCCACGGCGATGGCCGACGCGGACGGGGTATTGCGGACCAGGATGCCTTTTTCCTTGCAGTAGGCGCTGTCGATGTTGTCGATGCCCACGCCGCCGCGGATGATCAGCTTGAGGTTCGGTGCGCTGTCGATGAATTCCTTGTTCGGCTTGGTCTTGCTGCGCACGCAGAGCACGTCGGCGTCCTTGAGGCGGCTCATGTCTTCCGACACCACCTCACCATACTTGGCCAGCTTGTCGGGCAGGTCCTCACCAAACTTGTCGGCGATGAGAATGATCATCTCCCTCTCCTCCAGAATACGAAGAAAAATGAAACCGCGCACCACCGGGGGCCTCGCGGCAGGATCGCGAGCGGGCGCCGCATTGTAATAACGGGGCAGGGTCAAGTCAACCGGCCTGGAAGTCATCGGCCAGCGCGGCCACGGCGGCCCACATCAGCATCAGCCCCAGGTGATTGTCGTGAAACAGTCGGGAGAGGAAGGCCGCGGCGAAAAGGGACAGCGTTCCGCAGGCCAGCATCACGCAGGCGCTGTTGCGCCGTTTCTGCACCAGCAGCAGGAGCACGGCCAGCGGCAGGGCCAGCAGGACGAGCGGGATGATAAAGGGGAAGTAGTCGTTGCGCGTCTCCACGAGCTGGAAGTAGAGCACCAGGTTGGCCGCTCCGAACCCCGGTGTGCCGCCCAGCGGGTAGTTCTGTTCGCTGCTCCCGGCATTGAAGCGGAGGATATCATCGATGAAAGCTTCCGGGCCCCAGGCGAAAAAGGGCAGCAGCACCACGGCACAGACAGCGGCGAAGAGAAGCCCGCGGCGCCAGTGGGCCGCGGCGGAGCGGAAAAGCTCGGGCCAGGGCCGCTGAGCCGCGCCCGGGCCGGCGAGCAGCAGCAGGTAGAAGGGCAGCAGCACCCAGGCGAACTGCTTGGTGCAGCAGGCCAGGGCCATGAGCACGAGGGATAGTCCCGGTCGTGAATATTTGAGTGCGGCCAGGGCGGCCAGCACCAGCACGAAGGGGAGAATGTCGTTGCGCCCCTCGATGAAGAAGGAGGTGAACCAGGGGTTGAGGAAGACCGCGGCCAGCAGCAGACGCCTCTTCGTTCCGTTCTCGGCAAGCCGGCAGAGCAGCCAGCAGGCCAGGGCAGCAACCAGGAGGTAGAAGAGGCGCTGGTCGTACCAGCCGAATATCATCGTGGCGGCCAGCTTCAACGGCAGGGCGGCCACCACGGAGAACGGCAGGTACGGCAGGTGGTGCATGATCGGCGCGGTGCCGTAGTGCAGCCAGTAGTTCGTGCGGTTGTTGTTTTCCTCCACCGCGGTGCCGTGGTAGTCGCGGGCGTAGGGGTTGTCCCCCTGGAGGATGAAGTCCATTGCCGCTTCGGTCTGCAGCACGCCGCCGTCGTGAGTGCCCTGCAGGGTGCCTGCCGCACGCAGGCCCATGGCGTATCCGGTGGGGTAGAGCACGAAGAGCACCAGGATCAGGGCGAGCAGACGGTTCTTCGCCCACCCGGCGCGGGTGCGGAAGAAGCGGCCCATGGCCGGGGGACCGGGGAGCGGGCCGCCGGCGGCGGCGTTGCCCAGCAGGTCCACGGCGAGGTAGAGCAGCAGGAGCAGGGTGGCCAGGCCGGTGAGCAGGCCGTTGAAGTGGTCATAGGCAAAATAGGTCGTGGAAGGCAACAGGGCGGTGAAGACCTTGAACAGGCTGTTCTTCTCGGCCAGCAGCAGCGCCAGGTTGGAGTTGGTCTGCAGCAGTCCCGGGAAGGCGGTGAGGGAAAGCAGCAGCACCGCCACCGTCTCGAGAGAGATGGGGCCGGCAGGCCGCTGCGGCGACTGTTCAGTGCTGGTCATCAAAAGCTCCTCCGGGAAGCGGGCCATAGACCATGAAGTCCTCGATGGTCGTCTCCAGCCGGTAGTGGCGCTGGATGAAGCGTTGCAGTTCGGGATACTCGGCAAGCAGGGCGGCGGAATCGAGGGTCGACCCGGTCACTGCCGGCATGGCGTCCCGCCGCATGACCAGGATGCGGGGCGGCCGCTGTCGTTCAAGGTCGGTCATCAGTTCCTCCCGCCACCCCGGCATCTGCCAGCGGCTGGCCAGCGGCTGGTGGGTGATAAAGCGACTGGCCGGACGGCGCTCGGCCAGGAAGTAGACCAGCGTCTCGTAGCCCCAGATGAACACAGGGTCGTCCGGGCCCGTGTTCTGTTTCAGGTAGTCGGCCATCTCCAGGTCTGCGGCGAGGGAGAAGTCGGTACCGTCGCGATAGTGATCGATCCCGGCCCGCGCATCGCGCCAGTGGTGACGGATCGTGCCCTGGTCGAGCAGGAAGGGCAGGGCGAGCAGGGTGGCCAACAGAATCGCGCCGGAGCGCCGTCGGGCCTGCTCGCCCCCCTTGACCCGCGCCGAGATGGCGCTGGCCAGGGTGGCGGCCGTGGTGCCGGCCAGCAGGCCCAGCGGCATGTAGAGCGGCAGGTAGTGGTAGAGGAAAAACTTGCCCTGGATGAAGATCACCAGCAGGGAGAGCAGGAACCAGAGCGGCAGGACATAGCGGCCGGAGATCCTCGGCGATTGGCGACAGACGGCCAGGCCCACCAGGGCCAGCCACTTGACCAGGGTCAGCCCGGCACCGGGCAGGAAAAAGCCGCCGAAGACGACGACCGCGTGGGCCAGCAGTCCAGAGGAGGCGGTGATCCCAGCGTAGCGCGGGGCGAAGACAAAAAGGGTCTCCACCATCGGGCCCCAGGCGCCGCCCAGGGCGAACCAGGCCCCGGCAAGCGCAGGGGCCAGCAGGGCGCCTGCGGCGAACCAGGCCAGCAGAGGCAGGCGTGGGAGCCCCTTTCCCTTTTCCTGGGCCGGGAGCAGCAGGGGCAGGCAGCAGGCCAGGGGCAGGATGTTGGGAAATTTGAAGACAAAGACGATTCCAGTGCAGAGGCCGGCCATGACGGCGCGGGCCAGACCCCGGCGTTTCTCACCGGCCTGGAGCGCGCCGATGGCGAAGTGGATGCCCAGGGCCAGGGGCAGCATGAGGAAGCTCTCGGCCTGGGCCGTGTGCCAGTAGTTGAGGTTATGGCCGCAGAAGAGGAGGAACCAGGCCGCGCCCACCGGTCCGGCTGCCGGGAGCTCTGGGAAGAGCCGGCGGCCGGTGCGGGCCAGCAGCAGTGCGGTGGCGGCCAGGCTGACCAGCTCCAGCACCCGCACGCCCCACATCACCCGGCCGAAAAGGGCCAGGGCCGTGCGGAAGACGAAGAAGATGCCAGGTGTTTTCAGGTCCCAGGCGTCGGCATAGGGCATGCCCCCCCGGCTCATGGTCTCGGCCACCACCATGTACATCCCGTGGTCCCGGGCAAAAGGGAAATAGAGCAGCGGGGCGAGCATCACCAGCGCCAGGAGGGCCAGGCCGGCGCCGCTGAACAGCCCGGAAATGCTGATTCTGCTTGTCGGCATGAAAATCCCCCGATTCCGTGCCATTCTAAAGAGGCGTCCTGTCGAGGTCAACGCATGGGGAAAACGTGCCGCATGCGCACGGGGGGCGTCCGGGCATTTCTGCAGGACGTGGACGGAAACGCTGAAATGCCGTTACGTCCACTTTATCCTGTTGCACCTGCCCGGGTCGAGGAGTAATATGCGCGGGGACATCAACGGGAAAGGGGTTCGGGGATGAGAATCGTATTCGCCTGTTCGGCGTTCGAACTGCTCGGCGTGGGCTACATGTCGGCGCTGCTCAAGCAGCGGGGCCACGACGTACGCCTGGTCTTCGACCCCGGACTGTTCGACGACACGTTCAGCTACAGCCCGCGGATGGCAAAGCTGTTCAGCTACCAGCGGAACACGATCAAGCAAATCATCGAGCTGGAACCCGATTTGCTGGCCTTTTCCGTGGTGCGGGCCACAAACCAGTGGGCCATCGAGGTGGCCACCGAGGTGAAGAAGCACCTGGAGGTGCCCACCGTCTTCGGCAACATCCACGCCACGTCGGTGCCCCACGAACTGCTGGCCGAACCCTGCGTCGACTTCGTCATCCGCGGCGAAGGGGAATACGCCATGCTCGACCTGGTGGACTCGCTGGAGAAGGGCGACTTCGACCCCACCATCGAGAACATCTCCTTCCGCGAGAACGGGCAGGTACGCGACAACCCGCTGCGGCCGCTGATCGACGATCTCGACGAACTGCCGTTTCCGGACAAGGAGCTCTTTCTCAGCGCCGGGGTGCCCTTCGACTACGGGCACCTGCTGATCAGTGAGCGCGGCTGTCCCAACGCCTGCACCTTCTGCTACAACAACGTGGTGAAAAGGGCCTACGGCTTTCCCAGGAACTATCTCCGGCGGCGCAGCCCGGAAAACGTGGTGGCCGAACTGAAGTGGGCCAAGGAGACTTACGGCATCAAGGTGGTGCGCATGGCTGCGAACAACTTCACCTCGAGCCTGGAGTGGCTCGAGGAGTTCGCCGACCGCTATGCCGCGGAGAAAGTGCTCGTCCCGTACTGGTGTTACGTCCACGTGCGCAACATCAACGAGCGAGCAGTGAAGGCGCTGGAAAAATCCAACTGCTACCAGGTGGAATTCGGCATCCAGTCCCTCGATCCGGAGGTTCGGCAGAAGGTGCTGCATCGCACCGAGACCGACGAGATGGTGGAGCGTGCCTGCCAGTTGATGATGAAGACGAAGATCTTCACCGTTGGCGACTACATCCTCGGCCTGCCCCGGCAGACCACGGATGAACTGGACAAGCTCTGTCGCTTTTATAACAAGAACCGCATCAACCGTATTCACGTGCTCTGGCTGCACACCTTCCCCGACCTGGAGATCACCAAGATCGCCGAGTCGGAGGGGATGCTCGACACCAGGCCCACACCGGAGAAGCTGAAGGAGATCGAGCGCAAGTCCTATCTCACGCCCGACCTGATCTTCAGCCCGATGTTCAACCGCTACCGTACGGTGCTCATCCTGATCCGCTACCTGCCCCGCTCGTGGATTACCTGGATCCTCGACCATCCCAGGGCGATGAGGCTCATGCCCTCCATTCCGCCGATCATCGGCTCCTTCCTCGTCTACCAGTTCGGCGGTGAGAAGAAGTTCGAGCTGATCCGCAAGCGGCTCTACCGCCGCTATCGCCATTACACGCTGAAAAAGGTCTTCCGCGCGCTGACCGGCCGGCTGGCCCGGCTGCCCCGTGAGCCTGAAGTCCCGGTGAACAAGTGGCCGGGCGAACTGCCCGGGCAGTTCCCGGTTCCGGTCACCGAGGGCATGTTTCGTTCGTTCGCCGACCCGGTGCGCGGTCCCGACGGTTGCGGCGTGGCGCTGGCCGTGGAAGATCGCGATCCGGCTGGCCATTCCGGCCCGACGTCGTCATGAAGATCCTCTTCATCGTGCCCCCGGCGGCCCTCGAGGAACGCTACGGTGCCCTGACCAGTGCCGGTGCGGTCTACCCCTCGCTGGGGCTGGCTTACCTCGCCGGCGTGGCCGAAGGCCTGGGCCACAGGGTGCGGATCATCGACGCCGAGGCCGAGGGGATGACCATGGCCGAGCTGGAGGTGGAGATCCGCCGTGAGGCCCCGAAGCTCATCGGGCTGCAGACCTTCTGCACCACGATCAGGAAGTGTGTGGCCATCTGCGAGAAGGCCAAGCGGATCGTGCCCGGCGTGGCCACGGTGCTCGGCGGCGTGCACGTGACGCTCTACCCCGAGGACGGCATCGGCAGCCCGGCGGTGGACTACCTGGTGCTGGGGGAAGGGGAGCGGACCTTCGCCGAGCTGCTCGACCTGGTGGAGCAGGGTGGCGACCCGGCCACGGTGGACGGGCTGGTCTGGAAGCCGGCGCCCGACGGCGAGCCGGTGACCAACCGGGCCCGGGCGCTGATCGAGGACCTCGACACGCTGCCCTTTCCGGCCCGGCACCTGCTGCCCATGGAGCGCTACCGTTCCGGGGCCCAGTTGCGAGGCAAGCGCACCGTGCACCTGATGACCTCGCGGGGTTGCCCCTTTAACTGCGGTTTCTGCTCCAGCCACGAGGTCTTCGGCCGCACCCATCGTTTCCAGTCCACGGAGCGGGTGCTGGCAGAGATCCGCAACGTCGTGCAGGAGCAGGGGGCGGACGAGATCCAGTTCTACGACGAGTCGTTCACCGCCAACCGCAAGCGGGTGCTCGATCTCTGTGCCGGCCTGCGGCGCGAGTTCCCCCGGCTCAGGTGGACCTGCTTCACCCGTGCCGACCTGGTCAAGCCCGAACTGCTCCGGGAAATGAAGAAGGCCGGCTGTTACCAGGTCTTCTACGGCGTGGAATCGGGGGTGCCGCGGCTGCTCGAACTGGTGAACAAGCGCATCCCGCCGGAGAAGACCAAACAAGCGTTCCGCTGGACGCACGAAGCCGGCATCCAGATCACCGCGTCGTTCATCCTCACCCTGCCCACCGAAACGGTTGAGGAGACCGAACAGTCGATCCGTTTCGGCCTCGAGCTCAACCCGGAATTCGTCTACTGGTTGACCTTCGTGCCCTACCCGGGGACGCGGCTCTCCGAGTATGCCCTGGAGACCGGAAGCCTGACCCACGACGACCCGGAGAAGTACAATGTCTTCGAGGACGTCTGCTACCTGCCCGAGGGCCGGGATGCGGATGAAATCTCAGCAACGGTGCGCCGGGCCTACCGGCGCTTCTACCTGCGGCCGTCGTACCTGTTGCGTCACGGCTGGAAATATTTGCGGCTGCCGCCGTCCAAACTGTTCGGCTTCGCCAAGGGCGGGATGAAAACCCTGGCCGCCGGCATCGGCCTCGACAGCCATAAATGAGAAACCGGGGAGTGCTTCGGTGTCCCAGAAACGAAATTTCAGTATCATTGCCCACATCGACCACGGCAAGTCGACGCTTGCCGACCGGCTGATCCAGGCTTCGGGCCTGGTGGAATTGCGCGATTTCCGCGACCAGATCCTCGACAGCATGGACCTCGAGCGGGAGCGGGGCATCACGATCAAGAGCCAGGCGGTGACCCTGCCGCACGATGGCGAGGACGGGGAACGCTGCGACCTGAACCTCATCGATACCCCGGGGCACGTGGACTTCTCCTACGAGGTCTCCCGTGCCCTGGCCTCCTGCGAGGGGGTGCTGCTGCTGGTCGATGCGGCCCAGGGCGTGGAGGCTCAGACCGTGGCCAACCTCTACCTCGCCCTGGAGCATGACCTGGAGATCATCCCGGTGATCAACAAGATCGACCTGCCATCAGCCGATATCGAGCGGGTCAAGGAAGAGATCGAGGCCGACCTGGGGCTGGATTCCGACGAGGCGGTGCTCTGTTCGGCGAAGACCGGCGAAGGGATCGACGACGTCTTCCGCGCCATTGTCGATCGGGTGCCCGCACCCCGGGAGGAAGTGGAGAAGCCGCTGCGCGCGCTGATCTTCGACGCCCATTACGACCCTTTCCGCGGCACGGTGGTCTCCTGCCGCGTCTTCGAGGGTACGCTAAAGGCCGGCGACACCATCCGTATGATGTCGAACAATGCCACCTTCCGGGTGGAAGAGGTGGGCATCCACCGCCTGGACCGCGAGCCGGCCAGGAGCATCAGCGCCGGCGAAGTGGGCTACGTCATCGCCGGGATCAAGCGGGTGGGGGACACCCGCATCGGTGACACCATCACCCTGGACAGCGAGCCGGCGGCCGAGCCGTTGCCGGGATTCAAGGACGTCAAGCCGGTGGTTTTCTCCTCGCTCTACCCGGTGGCCTCGGACGACTACCCCTCGCTGGTTGAGGCGTTGGAGAAGTATACGCTCAACGATGCGGCGCTGGTCTACGAGAAGGACAGCTCCGCGGCCCTGGGCATGGGCTTCCGCTGCGGTTTCCTCGGGTTGCTGCACCTGGAGATCGTCCAGGAGCGTCTGGAACGGGAATTCGACCAGTCGATCATCCTCACCGCCCCCACGGTGCAGTATCGTTTCGTGCTCAACAGCGATGAGAAACTGACCATCGACAACCCGGCCCACTACCCCGACCCCACCACCATTGCCACCGCCCTGGAACCGTTCTACCGGGCGATCATCCTCGTGCCCGAACGCTACATGGGCGTGGTGATGGACCTCTGCCGCGATCGCCGCGGCGTAAACCCGCAGTTCAATTACCCCACTCCGGGCCGGCTGGAGATCCGCATGGACATGCCCCTGTCCGAAATCATCTACGACTTCTACGACCGGCTGAAGACCGTGACCCAGGGCTACGGCTCCTTCGATTACGAGGAACTCGATTACCGCGAGAGCGATCTGGTCAAGGTAGACATCCTGCTCAACGGCGAAAAGGTGGATGCGCTTTCGATGATCGTGCATCGCGACGGCGCCCGGCCCCGGGCCCTCAGGGCCTGTGAGCGGCTCAAGGACGAGATCCCCAAGCACATGTTCAAGATCGCCATCCAGGGCGCCATCGGCGGCCAGATCATCGCCCGGGAGAACATCACACCGTTTCGCAAGGACGTCACCGCCAAGTGCTACGGTGGCGACATCACCCGCAAGCGCAAGCTGCTGGAGAAGCAGAAGAAGGGCAAGAAAAGAATGAAGATGGTGGGCTCGGTCTCCATCCCCCAGGGGGCCTTCGTGGCCGTGCTGAGGTCGGAGAAGAAGTAGGCCGGCCGGAGGGAACCATGACCGCCCCGGGACTCTACGTTCACGTGCCGTTCTGCCGCACCCGCTGTGTGTACTGCGCCTTCTGTTCCAGCACCGACAGCGGCATGGCCGGTCGCTGGCTCGAGGCCCTGGCCCGCGAGGCGCAGGATTCTGCCGAATTGACCGAGGCCTTCGACACCCTCTACATCGGCGGGGGCACGCCCTCCTGCCTCGATCCGGACCAGTTGGAGACCCTGTTCCGCTCGCTTCACGATGCTTTTGCCTTCGATCCCGGGGCCGAGGTGACCCTTGAAGCCAACCCGGCCGACCTGGACCGCGAGGCCGCCGCCCGACTGGCCGGCCTGGGCGTCAACCGGGTGAGCCTCGGCGCACAGTCCTTTGACGACGAGGTGCTGGCGTTCCTCGGCAGGCGGCACCGTTCCACTGACATCACGGCAGCGGTGGAGGCCCTCCGCGCCGGGGGGATTCACAATCTGAGCCTCGACCTGATCTCCGCCGTGCCGGGCCTGACGGCCGAAGGCTGGCAACACTCCCTGCAAAGGGTGGTGGACCTCGAGCCGCAGCACATTTCCTGCTACCAGCTCACCCTCGAGGAGGGCACACCGCTGGCCGCCCGTGTGGAGAGGGGAGAGGCGGCCCTGCTGGACGAGGACACAGCGGTGGGCCAGTTTCTCGCCGGCTCAACCTTTCTGGCGCACGCCGGGTTTGAGCACTACGAGGTCTCCAACTTCGCTCGTGGCCGGGAGCAACGCGCCCGGCACAACATGAAGTACTGGACCCACGTGCCCTACCTTGGCCTCGGCCCCTCGGCCCATTCCTTCGACGGCGCCGTGCGCCGGTGGAACACTGCCGACGTTTCCCGCTACTGCGAGCTGCTGGAGACCGAGGGCAGCGCCGAGGACGGACGGGAGCGGCTCACCCCTGAACAGCTGGGCATGGAGCGCATCGCCCTGGGACTGCGCCTGGCCGACGGCATGGATGTGGGTGACCTGGGAGAGGATCCCGACGCCGCGGCCGTGCTGGAGCGCTGCCGCGAGCTGGACCTGGTCACCATCGACGGTGACCGCATCCGTCCCACCCGCGAAGGACTGCTCATGGCCGACGGCCTGGCGCGCGAACTCTGCTCACTGTGAACGTCTGTTCACGATCTCGGCAAGCTCATGACAATTCAAAGCTCGCGTTTCGGTAAATACGTGTTACGCTGTTATGCCTACATAGATTATCGATGAAGGAGTGAATGAAAATGAGGAGAACAGAGACGGAAGCGAAAACCCCGATCCACCTCTGGATCATCGGTGTTTTGACCCTGTTGTGGAACGCCATGGGCGCCTTCGACTACACGGCGACCAAGATGAAGCTCGATTTCTACATGAGCAGTTTCACCGAGGAGCAACTGGCCTACTTTTACGGGTTCCCGGCCTGGGTGACGATTTTCTGGGCCATGGCCGTCTGGGGTGCCCTTGCCGGCTCGCTGGGGCTGCTGCTGCGGAAGAAATGGGCCGTGGGGGCGTTCATCGTCTCCGCGGTGTCGATGGTCATCACCTCGGTCTATAACTTCGGCCTCTCCGACGGGGTGAAGCTGATGGGCTTCGGTGCCGTGATCTTCAGCGCGATCATCTGGGTCGTGGCGTTTTTCCTGCTCTGGTACTCGTGGCGCATGTGCAAGCGCGGCGTTCTGTCCTGAGCCGTCTGATCCCGTGTCGCGACGCGGTTCGGAGCGCCCTGCGGGCCACGCCGCCGAAGAACGTATTTCCAGTTCCATATTCCTTGCGAAAGAGGTGCTCCCTGTGAAAATGAGGATGTTCCGCAGCCTGTCGTTCACACTCATGGCCCTGCTCGTCGTGGCGGGGTCAGTCCCGGTTTTGGCCAGCTGCATTGTCCCCGTGAGCCAGTATCGTTCCGTTGGCGGCTCCGCCTACGTCGAGGATTACTACAACGGGTACTCGGACAGCGACTACAACGGCGATTCCGCTCCGGATTTCGGGCCGTTCGACAGTTCGCAGTCAGCCACCGCCGATGCCGTGGGCACCGGCTACGCCTCGGCCGGCGGTTGGCAGGTGTCTGCCATCGGAGCGAGCCGAATCACTGCCCGGGGCAGCCAGTACTCCAATGCCGAGGGCTATGACTGGGATACGGGCGCCAACGCCTCGGGCGGATCGGTGTTCGACGTCACCTTCGATCTGACCACGGGGAGGGACGTGCGCATCGCCGGCTCCCTGGCGTCCTACGACAACGGCTACGGTTTCATCGCCCTCTACGGCCCGTCCGGTGACACCATCGCCGAGTACGGCTACGGTTCCGGGGAAGAGACGTTCGATGACACCTATTCCCTGGCCGCCGGCACCTACCGGCTGGAAGCCCGCGCCGACGGCGACTCCTATGCCTACGGCTATGAGTACAGCTACTCCTTCGCCGAGTACGACGTGACGCTCACCGCCTGCCCGTTCCAGGCCTCTCTGACCTGCGTGCCGGGGGCGGGAACCCTGCCCCTGGCCAGCACGTTCACCGTTTCACTGGACAATTTCGAGACGACACGACCGGTCTCCAGGATCGCCGCACGGGTCCACGTGGCCCTGGCCAACGGGGCGACCTTCCCCAACTGGCGGGTGGGGTTCACCCAGGTGGCCATCGGGGAGTCCTTCAGCACGAGCTGGAACCAGAATCTGCCGCACCTTCCAGCCCTGGAGGGCAGCAACACGTTCACCGTGGAGGCGATGGACGTGACGCCCCAGCCATACAACCAGCCGCCATACGGCCCGTCCGGATTCATGACCTCGGGCAGCTGCACCGTCACTGCTTCCGCCCCGTAAGCCGGGCAGGGCAGGGCGAAACGGTGCGACGATCCGGTTACGCTCAGTTTTTCGGCGTCTCGCCGCTGAGCATGGAGCGGATGAGGGCCACCCGTTGCTCGAGGTCCGGCCCTTCCAGGGCCTCGGCCACCTCGGCCATCATCTCCGGGATCTCGATCTGCTGCGGGCACTTCTTCAGGCACTCGCCGCAGGCCACGCAGCGGGAGGCCCAGCCGGGAGGATTGCCGGAGAGGTCGCCGCACATGCGTACGGCGTAGCTGAAGCCGGCCCCCTGTTCATCACCATACATGGACAGGGTATTGAAGACGTCGAGGCACTCGGGGATCATCACGCCTTCGGGGCAGGGCAGGCAATAACCGCAACCGGTGCAGCCCACGGCCATCAGTTTGCGGTAGGCCTCGGCTGCCCGGTGCACCAGCTCACGTTCAGCCCGGCCGAGCGAACCGGGGTGCGCATCACCGGCGATGGTGATGTTTTCCTCGATGTGGCGCTCGTCGTTCATGCCGGAGAGCAGCAGGGTCACTTCCGGGCGGTCCCAGACCCAGCGCAGGGCCCACTCCGCCGGCGATCGCCGAGTCTCCGATTCGGCCCAGATCGACTGCACCGCCGGCGGGGGAGCGGGGCGGGCGAGGTTGCCGCCGCGCAGCGGTTCCATGACGATGACCCCGAGGCCCCTGGCCGACGCGTATTCCAGGCCTGCGGTGCCGGCCTGCATCTCTTCGTCGAGGTAGTTGTACTGGATCTGGCAGAAGGTCCAGGGGTAGGCGTCGACAATGGGGGCGAAGTCCTCGGGAGCGCCATGAAAGGAAAACCCGGCGCTGCCGATACGGCCTTCGCCAATGGCACGATCGAGGAAATCGGCGACCCCCAGCCCGGCCATGCGGTTCCACTGGGGGCCGGAGAGGGCGTGCACCAGATAGTAGTCGATGCGGTCGGTGCCCAGACGTTCCAGCTGCCGGTGGAGGTAGCGGTCCATGTCCTCCTGCTGCGCCACGAGCCAGGATGGCAGTTTGGTGGCCAGCTTCACCTTCTCCCGGTAGTCGTTGGCCAGGGCCAGGCCCACCAGCGGTTCGCTGAGCCCGGCGTGGTAGGGCCAGGCGGTGTCGATGTAGTTGACCCCGCGGTCAACGGCCGTGCGGAGCTGGCGGATGGCCCGGGGGGCGTCGATGGCGCCGTTTTTCTTCAGCGGCAGGCGCATGGCCCCGAAGCCGAGGATGGAGAGCTCGTCGCCGCTCCCGGGCATGGTGCGATAGAGCATATCCGACTCCCTTCCTGTTGACGGCTGTCAACATGCCCAATTCTACGGCACCGGGCTGGAGAAGAAAAACGGCGCGACGGGTACCTTCCCGTCGCGCCGCTGGTCTGTTCGGACGTTTGTGCCGGCCGATCAGACGTCGAACTTCACGCCCTGGGCCAGGGGAAGTTCGGTGCCCCAGTTGATGGTGTTCGACTGCCGGCGCATGTAGGCCTTCCAGGCATCGGACCCGGACTCGCGGCCACCGCCGGTATCCTTCTCCCCGCCGAAGGCCAGGCCGATCTCGGCGCCGGAGGTGCCGATGTTGACGTTGGCGATACCGCAGTCGGAGCCGCGGTGGCTGAGGAAGGCCTCGGTCTCAAGGATGTTGTTGGAGAAGATCGCCGAGGAGAGGCCCTGGGGCACGTCGTTGTGCATGGCGATGGCTTCGTCGATCTCGTCATACTCCATGAGGTAGAGGATCGGGGCAAAGGTCTCGCGCTGCACTACGTCGAGGTCGTTCGAAGCCTTGACCAGCGACGGGGTGACGAAGTGGCCGTTGGCGTACTCGCCATCGTTGAGCTGTTCGCCGCCGCAGAGCACCTCGGCGCCGTTCTCCCGCAGCTCGGCCATGGCCGCCATCATGGTGTCCACCGCGTTCTGGTCCACCAGGGGGCCCATGAGGGTGTTCGGATCCAGCGGGTCGCCGATGCGGATGTTGGGGTAGGTGGAGAGCAGCTTGTCGCTCAGTTCCGTGGCCACGCTCCTGTGCATGATCACCCGGCGGGTCGAGGTGCAGCGCTGGCCGGCGGTGCCCACGGCGCCGAAGAGGATCGACCGCATGGCCATGTCGAGGTTGGCGCTGGGGGTGACGATAATGCAGTTGTTGCCGCCCAGCTCGAGAATCGTGTTGCCCAGGCGGCCGCCCACCACCTCGCCCACGCGCTTGCCCATTTTCGTCGAACCGGTGAAGCTGACCAGCGGGATGCGCTTGTCATTGATCAGCTGCTCGCCCACCACGCTGCCCTTGCCGATCACCGTGGTCATGATGCCCTGCAGCCCGTGCTTCTCCAGCACCGTGTTGACGATGTTCTGGGTCGCCACCGCGGTGAGCGGAGTGGAGGAGGAGGGCTTCCAGATGCTGGTGTCGCCGCAGACGGCGGCGATCAAAGCGTTCCAGGCCCAGACGGCTACCGGGAAGTTGAAGGCGGAGATGATGCCGATGGTGCCGTATGGATGCCACTGCTCGTACATCCTGTGCAGCGGGCGCTCGGAGTGGGTGGTCAGGCCGTAGAGCTGGCGGGAAAGGCCCACGGCCAGGTGGCCGATGTCGATCATCTCCTGGACTTCGCCCAGGCCTTCGGAATGGATCTTGCCCATTTCGATGGTGACCAGGGCGCCGAGCGCTTCCTTGTGCTCGGTGAGGGCCACGGTCATGTCATGGACCACCATGCCGCGCTGGGGGGCGGGCATCATGCGGAAGCTCTTGAATGCCTCTTCGGCGTCGGCCATCACCCGCTCGAAGTCCTGGTCATTGGCCTGGAGCACGCTGGCGATGGGCTTGCCGGTGGCCGGGTTGACCGAAACGAGTTCGTCACGGCCGCTCTCGCGGTACCACTTCTTGCCGCAGGCCCCTGGGTTCACGGCTTCAAGGCCAAGCTGCTGGAGAACATCCTTCACTGCGGTGCTGCTCATCTGTTCGCTTCCTCCTCCACGGCCCGCGGGTGGGGGCCTCGATTGGTAACCGGCACCGGCTTTCTTCGACCGGGCCGAAAATGGTGAGCAAAATCAAGGCGTGATTATAGTGCAGGCCCGTTTAGCGGGCAATGGTTGATGCGCTTTTTGCGGTTGAAGAACCGATTCTGTCGCAATTTACCCGATATTGGGCTTCCGTGGGCCGGTTTCCTTGACAAGGCAGGTTGCTGACCGTATTAATAGGACACTGGCTATCCGGGGGCCGCCACCGGGCGGTGGCGCTCTCCAGCCCGCCATTCAGCGGGAAATCCGGCTGGACCGAGCATGACGATGGGGGTCGTCTGCTCTCCTGCGTCGAGGAGTGGTTGAAGCACTGGCGATCGTTCAGATCAGAGGAGTGTGGCGATGAGCAAGAAGGATCCGCGGGCGTCGGAACGGAAAACATGCTGCAGCCGTCGGGATTTCCTGAAGACCGGCGCCGTGGCCGCGGCGGGCGCGGCGGTGGCCCAGCCCCTGGCCGGAAAGCAGGCTCATGCCGCCTCCGGGCCGCGCTCGCGCCCCAAGGTGGTGCGGGTCTATGACGACCGGGCCACTGACTGGGACTACTCGAGCAACTACTATTTCGACCAGGTGAACCAGTCGGTGGTCGACGACATGCTCGGCGTCGGTGTCAAGTGCCTGACCAACACCTTCACCGAGGAGGATGCCTGGAACGTGATCATGGCCAGCTACCAGTCCGGGGACAAGGTGGCGATCAAGATCAACATGAACAACTACGCCGGCATGTCCAATGAAATGGACGCCATCGCTCCCTCGATCAACGCCCTGTGCCACGGGCTGGTCGACGTGCTGGGCATCCCCGCCGCCGACCTCCGCTTCTACGACTGCTCCCGGCCAATCCACCAGCAGCGGGTCAAGGACCGCACGAACTACGCCGTGACCTGGGTCGAATCGGGCGACGCCCTGGCCCAGGCCGACTACGATGCGCCGGTGACGTTTCGCAATATCTCGACGCAGTACATCCCCCTGGTGGTCAGCCAGTCGCAGCACCTGATCAACCTGCCGCTGTTCAAGGACCACTTCTACGTGCTGGCCACCATGTGTTTCAAGAACCACCTCGGCACGTCCAAGCCCGGGCCCTCGAACCTTCACTCCTCGATGCACACCAACCTCTCCGACTTCTACGTCAACCCCCACATCCGCGACAAGACCCGGCTGGTGCTGGGCGACGCGCTGTTCGGGCTCTGGAACGGCGGCCCCTACGGTGAGCCGATGCAGTGGGACACCTTCCCCAACGGCCCCACGCCGAACAGCCTCTTCCTCTCCTTCGACCCGGTGGCTCACGAGTCGGTGATGATCGATTACCTGCTGGCCGAGCAGGCGCACCACGGCGTCTCCGAGACGTCACACCAATACCTGCACGAAGCGATGGACTATCACAACCTCGGCGTGCACGAGCACTGTAACGGCCTGGGAAATTATTCCGACATCTGGTACATCGAACGCGACGCCCATTTCGGCGAGGAATGCTGGAAGGGCAACGTGAACAAGGGCGTGGGCCTGGTGCCCAACGTGCTCTTCGTCAACGGCAGTGCCGGCGGCTCCGGGGGCGTGGTGGAAGTGCCCGCCGGGCAGCCTATCGTGATCACGCTCAACGCGCCGCCTTCCCGCTCGCAGTCGCGTTACGCACTCTACGCCTGGACCCGGCAGCCCGAGGCCTGCTGTCACAAGACCCAGCCGTGGGACCTGGGCCACACCTGCCTGCCCACGCCGATGAACGGTTCGTTCCCGCAGCCGGTGCTCATCTGGAACAATCTCGGCCACCAATCGGTGCTCGGGGTGCCCAACCGCCAGGCGCCGCAAGCGCCCTGCACCGTGGCCAACGTGGCCAACGGGCTGCCCGCGGGACGGATCTACACCCTGCAGGGGATCATCCAGGACGACGGGGCGATCCATCCCCAGGCGGCGGTGACCAATGCAGTGGTGATCAAGACCGTCTGATTCGCACCTTCGTACGCGACAGGCCCCCCGGACGGCCGGGGGGCTTTTTCTGTGTGGGGCCGGCCTCTGTCAGTCGAGCTCGGCAGCGAGCATGGTGCGGAAGCCCTCGAAGCTTGGCTGTTCTTCGATGAACCGTTTCACTGCGGCCAGGGTGGGTTCATCGTCGCAGACGAACGTGGTGCAGCGGCAGTCATGCCCGCAGGTCGTGCAGCGGTAGTCCTCGTTGAGCTGTTCGCCACAGCGGCAGTAGGGCTCCATGGACAGGCCGCCGTCTTCCAGGTAGGCGCGAAAATAATCGGATTCGGCTTTCTTGTATTGCTTCTTTGGCGTGTCGTTCACGGATGGTTCTCCCGGGGCGGCTATTCCTGCTTGCCGAAACCCTCGATGACATAGGTGCCGCTGCGCGTGTCCTTGCGCAGCAGGATCACGCCGTGTTTTTCCGCATCCTCGAGCAGCTCGCTGAAGGTTCGGTAGCCGTGGTAGGTCTCGTTGAAGGAGGGCTTCTTGCGCTTCATCGTCTCCTTGACCATCGACGACCAGAGCACCGGCTTGTTCTCCCGGACCAGCGCCACCACCGAGTCGACCATCAGCTGGAAGGCGTCCTTCTTCTTCTTCGGGATCTTGGTGCCGAGCTTCGTCGGCGGCTTGCTGCTCGGGCGCACCAGGTCTTCGTAGAAGATGAATTCGTCGCAGTTCTGGATCAGCAGGTCTGAAGAGGAATCCTTCATGCCCAGCCCGATGACGTGCTTGCCGTTTTCCTTCAACTTGGAGACCAGTGGCGAAAAGTCACTGTCACCGGAGACGATGACGAAGGTATCGATGTGCTCCTTGGCCCAGGAGAGGTCCATGGCATCCACCACCAGCCGAATGTCGGCCGAGTTCTTGCCCGTCATGTGGCGCTTGGGGATGTCGATCAGCTCCATCGCCGCCTCGTGCAGGGCCCGTTTGTACTCGCCGAACCGGGACCAGTCGGCATAGGCCTTTTTGGCGATGATTTTACCCTTCTCCACCAGCCGTTCGAGCACCTTCTGGATCTCGAACCGCTGCTTCGATTTCAGGTCCTTGAACCCGAGGGCCAGGTTCTCGAAATCGACGAACACGGCGAGGTTCTGTTCAGTGTCCTGCATACGGATGCCCCTCTGTTATGGTCTCATATTTTTCCCGAGACCGCGACTATAGCGTAGCGTCCCCGGTCAAGTCAAACTTATTGATAGTAAATGCTGTTGTGCTTTCCATTCCCCGGAGAGATCCCTGCGGTGGCGTACAGAGAAACGGGGGTGCGGCCCCTCTGGGCCGGCACCCCCGGAACAGTCGGTTGTCGTCTTGAGCCTAGTGGCCTTCGGTCACCTGCTCGGCGGCTTCTTCGGCGGTATCCTCGATGGCCTCGGCACCCTCTTCAACCGCGGCGGCACCTTCCTCGATCACGTCATCGGCGGCCTCGGCAGCCTTCTCGGCCTTGGGCTGGTGGGCCATCAGCTTCTTGCCGGAGGGCGAACCGGCGGGCTTGGCCTCGTCGGTGGTGTCGGTCGCCTGCTCCGCCTGCTGGCAGGCGATGGGGGCGAGCACGAGCATGGCCACGGCGATGAAGGCGACGGCGATCTGAAGCAAGCGTTTGGACATTCCTGTTCTCCTTCTTTTTGGGGGAGTCCCCTGTGTCGTGAAGTTACGGAAAAAACACGCTTTCGCTGATGAATTTGGAACGTTGCTATTCAGCGAACAATAACAAAACCGCCTTCTGACGTCAAGGGTTTGGTACCCGTTCTGCGCCTCTCCACGTGGTGTGGCGACACGGGCCGAAGCGTTTGAGGCGGAAGAATGGAAAACAGGGAAATCACTCGTACGAGAAGCCTTAAGCTTGCCGCATCGTATTGGATCACGAAAAAATGCGCGGCCGGCTTGACAGCAAGATATGGTGGCATTATTATCTCAAGGCACAAGATATAGTATATCCCCCCAAATAATAACGAGTGAGACGTTAGGGTCTGCGCCAAGGGGTGGCGTGTTCTTTTCGGAGGTTGCGCATGGGTCATGAAGAGGTGAAAGCGGGGAATGTCATGCCCAAATTCCGTTTCCTGCTCAACAAGCATCAGATCAGGAAACGAAACGGGAATATCGCGCCGTTCGACCAGGAGCGGATCACGGAAGCGATCTTCAAGGCGGCGAAATCAGTGGGGGGGACCGACCGGGAGACGGCCGTACGGTTGTCGAACAAGGTCTGCGAGAAGGTGCTGACCAACTTCCACAAGCGCAGCATCCCCGCGGTGGAGCAGCTCCAGGACCTGGTGGAAAAAGTGCTCATCGAGGAAGGGCACGCCCGGACGGCCAAAGCCTACATCCTCTACCGCGAGCAGCACGCGAGGCTCCGCGACGCGAGGAGCATGCTCCTCGATATACATACCACCATGGACGGTTATCTCAGCCAGGCCGACTGGCGGGTCCGGGAGAACAGCAATGTCAACTACTCCCTGGGCGGGCTGATCCTGCACAATTCCGGTACGGTCACCGCCAACTACTGGCTGAACCACATCTATACCAAGGAGATCGCCGACGCCCATCGCGACGGCGAGATGCACATCCACGACCTCTCCATGTTCTCCGGCTACTGTGCCGGATGGAGCCTGGCCCAGCTGATCCGTGAAGGGCTCGGCGGGGTGGAGAACAAGATCAGTTCCAGGCCGGCCAAGCACCTCAGCACGTTGAGCGCCCAGATGGTCAACTTCCTCGGCGTGCTGCAGAACGAGTGGGCCGGGGCCCAGGCCTTCTCCAGCTTCGACACCTATCTGGCGCCCTTCGTCCGGGTGGACGATCTCAGCTTCGAGGAGGTGAAGCAGCACATCCAGAGCTTCATCTTCGGGGTCAACACGCCGTCCCGCTGGGGCAGCCAGGCGCCGTTCACCAACATCACTCTCGACTGGACCGTGCCCGAAGACCTGAAAGACAAGCCGGCCCTGGTGGGCGGCGAAGAACTGGATGTCACGTACGGTGACTACCAGAAGGAAATGGATGTGGTCAACCGGGCCTTCCTCGAAGTGATGATGGAGGGTGACGCCGACGGCCGCGGGTTCCCCTACCCGATCCCAACCTACAACATCACCCGGGATTTCGACTGGGATTCCCCCAACGCCGACCTGCTCTTCAGCATGACCGGGAAGTACGGCACGCCATATTTCCAGAATTTCATCAACAGCGACCTCAAGCCCGGGGACGTGCGCTCCATGTGCTGCCGGCTGCAGCTGGACAAGCGCGAACTGAAGAAGAAGGGCGGTGGCCTCTTCGGCGCCGCCGAACTCACCGGTTCCATCGGCGTGGTCACCCTGAACATGCCGCGCATCGGCTACATGTCCGAGACCCGGGACGAGTTCTACGGCAACCTGACGCGGCTGCTGGAGATCGGCCGCGACTCGCTGGAGACGAAGCGCCGGGTGGTGACCAAGCTGATGGACGAGGGGCTCTTCCCCTACACCCAGCGCTACCTCGGTTCCTGGGACAACCACTTCTCCACCATCGGCATCGTGGGCATGAACGAGTGCTGTCTCAACTTCCTGGGCAAGAGCATCGAACACGAGGACGCCGCCAATTTCACCATCGAAGTTCTCGACTACATGCGCGACGTGCTGGTCACCTTCCAGAAGGAGACCGGCAACATGTACAACCTCGAGGCCACACCGGCCGAGTCCACGTCCTACCGCCTGGCCAAGATCGACCGGCAGGAATTTCCGGAGATCGTCACTGCCGGCGCTGAGGATCCGTATTACACGAACTCCACCCAGCTGCCGGTGGACCTCACCGGCGACCTCTTCGAGGCGCTGGACCTGCAGGAACCGGTGCAGTCCCGATACACCGGCGGCACCGTGTTCCATTCGATGATCGGCGAGTCCATCGATGACGTGGAGGCCTGCAAGGAACTGGTGAAGCGGATCGCCGAGAACTACCGCATCCCCTACTTCACCATCACGCCGACATTTTCGGTCTGTCCCGAACACGGCTACCTCAGGGGTGAAAAGTTCCGCTGCGACGACTGCGGGTCCGAAACCGAAGTCTACTCGCGCATCGTGGGCTACTACCGTCCGGTGGGCAACTGGAACAAGGGCAAGCGCGAGGAATACTTCATGCGCAAGACCTTCGATGAGTGTCCGGCAAGCCTGCCCCATACGCACAAGCCGCGCAGCGGCGATGCCGGCACGGCCGCGTCCCCGGACATGCCCGAGCCCGATGCGCCGGCACCGCCGGTTCTCAAGGATACCGCGATGGACGACCCGCTTCCCCTGGCGGCAGACGCCGTCGGTGGAAACGGTCGGAACTACAAGCTGTTCACCATGCCCAACTGCAACGCCTGCACCGAGACGATCTCCAGCATCGGAGACGTTTTGCCCTTCACCGACCGGCAGGTCTACAACCTGAAGGAGAAGCGTGGGCGGGAGATGTTCACCCAGTTCTACCCCATGCTGCGGAAACGGGTGCAGCGGTCGGTGGACGGCAGCCTCGACGTCCCCATCCTGCTCGAGCTGGACGGGGACGAGCAAGTGGTGGGGGTCGCCACGGGCAAGGACGAGATCCTTCAGCATCTCTCGGCCACTCCCGGTTCCTGATCCCGAGTCTGTTGAAATGACCATCGCCATCGGCGGCATGATCAAGACCACCCTGGTGGATTTTCCCGCCAGGGTGGCCTGTGCCATTTTCCTCCAGGGCTGCAACTTCCGCTGCGGGTTCTGCCACAACCCTGCCCTGGTGCCGCCAGGGGCACCGGCTGACCCGGTGGAGCCGGAAGCGGTCATCGATCTGCTGCTGCGGCGTCGGGGACTGGTGGACGGCCTGGCGGTGAGCGGCGGGGAACCGCTGATGCAGCCGGGCCTGGGAGCATTCCTCCGTCGGGTGAAATCTGAAACCGGGGTGGCCGTGAAGTTGGATACCAACGGGGCCTACCCGGGGCGGCTGGAACGGATGCTGACCGAGGGCCTGGTGGACCTGGTGGCCATGGATATCAAGGCCCCGCCTGATTTGTACAACCGGGCCACCGGCGGCAAGGGCGACCATCGGACAGTGGCGGAGAGCCTGGCCGTGCTGCGGCGCAGCGGAACGCCGTTCGAACTGCGAACAACCCTTGTCCCCGGTCTCGCCGGTGCGGAACAGCTCTCAGCGATCTGCCGCTGGGTCGGTGACCCCGCTACGGCCTACGTACTCCAGCCTTTCCGGCCCGATGTCACGCTTGACCCCGAAGCCGCACTTCTCGCTCCCTTTGGCAGCGAGGAAATGGAGCGCCTGGCCGAACAGTGCCGGCCCTATTTCGGCAAGGTGACGGTCCGCCGTGCCTGAGGGCAGGCGCTGCAACTCTTTTCGCACAATCATCATGAAATCACCACCAACGCAATCGCCATCAACCTTTTAACGTATAGATAATAAATGAATAATCTGAGTCAATCTTGACAGGCCATTCCTTGTGGATATGATATTTCATTTGATGCGTTTTATGTTGCAGGCTATGTTGCAGCGTGAGCCTTCCGGGGGCCGGACAGAATGCCGGCCTGACCCGATTCGCATGGATGACCGTTCAGTCTGATCCAAACGAGGTGTGCTTGTGGGAATCGAGATATCGGATCGAACATATGACGAGGATTTCGTCAAAAAGCTCGAGGAGATCAGCGGGGAGAACTTCCACAAATGCATGCAGTGCGGCACCTGCACTGCAGCCTGTCCGATGACCGACAGTTCAGACGTGCCGCCGCGACAGATCATCCTCCTTTCGCACTACGGGCAGAAGAAGAGCGTGGAAGAGGCGAAGATGATCTGGCTCTGTGCCACCTGCCAGAGCTGCACGGTGAGTTGCCCGAGGGGCATCGACCTGACCAAGGTGATGGAAGCCGCCCGCATGCTGACCCTGCGCCAGAACGAGAACCACATCGAGCCGTCCGAAATTCCCGAGGAAGAGCTCGAGGAGATGCCGCAGATCGCCATGGTCAGCTGTTTCCGCCGGCACACCTCATGAGGGGTACGATGAAAGTAAGCTACTATCCCGGATGCACCCTGAAAACCAAGGCCGCGAATCTCGATCGTACCGCGGTGGCCGCGCTCGGGGCCCTGGGCGTGGAACTGGAAGAACTGCCCCGCTGGAACTGCTGTGGTGCGGTGTTCTCCCTGGCCGACGACAACCTGATCAACCTCCTTGCCCCGGTGCGCGACCTGATCCGCGTCAGGGAGCAGGGGGAGAGCCGGGTGCTCACCGCCTGCTCCATGTGTTACAACACCCTGGCCCGGGCCAATCTGGTGATGCGCGAGGACGAGGAGAAGCGGTTCACGATCAACAGCTTCATGGAAGAAGAGCCGGACTACGAGGGTGATGTGGACGTGCTGCACCTGCTGCCTTTCCTCCGCGACGAGCTCGGTTGGGACGCCGTGCGGGAAAAGGTGAAGGTGCCCCTCACGGGCCTCAAGGTGGCTCCGTACTACGGCTGCACCCTGCTCCGTCCCCGGGACGTGGCCATAGAGTCCACCGACCGGCCCACCCTGTTTAATGAGTTCATCACCGCCCTGGGTGCAGAGCCGGTGAGCTTCCCCGCCTCGGTGGATTGCTGCAGCTCGTACCAGATGGTGAGCCACCCGGAGGAGGCGCTGAACAGTGCCCGCCATGTTCTCGATTCGGCGAAGAGCCACGGGGCCGAAGCGCTGGTCTCCAGCTGCCCGCTCTGTGAATTCAACCTGGGGCGGAAGCAGGAAGCCATGGTCAAACGGGACGAGGGCTTCCAGGGGATCCCGACCTACTATTTCACCCAACTGCTGGCCGTGGCCCTGGGCCTGGAGGAGAAGGTCTGCCGGTTCGAGCTGAACGAACCCGCTTCGAGGGAATTGCTGGACAGCCGCAAGTTCATCAAGAGCGCGTGAACCGGCTGCCGGGCTTCAGTTTTAAGATTTAGAGCGATTCACCGTATTTCATATCACCGAGAGGTCCAGATGAGCGACGAAACTGCCAAAGCCACCGAGGGCGTCAAAGCCGAGCTGATCCCCATCTACGTCATGGGCAAGCGCTACGACGTGCCCGACTCCCTGACCATCATGAAGGCCCTCGAGTATGCCGGCTACAAGTACATCCGCGGCTGCGGCTGCCGCGGCGGCATCTGCGGCGCCTGCGGCACGGTCTACCGCAAGCCCGGCGATTACCACATTCGGGTCGGCCTGGCCTGCCAGACGGTGGTCGAACCCGACATGTACCTGACCCAGATCCCCTTCTTTCCGGCTATCCGCGCGACGTACAACTTCGAGGAGCTCAGCGGTGACGCCACGGAAGTGCACAAGCTCTACCCCGAGCTGTTCCGCTGCGTGGCCTGCAACGCCTGTACCAAGGTCTGCCCCATGGACGTCCAGGTCATGGACTACGTGGCCGCGATCAAGCAGGGCGACCTGAAAAAAGCCAACGAGCTCTCCTTCGACTGCATCCAGTGCGGCCTCTGCACGTCCCGCTGCATGGCGGAGATGGCCCAGTACCACATCGCCCAGATGGTGCGCCGGATCCACGGCAGCAAGATCGCCCCGCGGGCCGAGCACCTCACTGTGATGGTGGAGAGCATTGCCGACGGCAAGTTCACCGAGGGGATCGAAAAGCTGAAGGCGATGGACGAGGAGACGATGAAAGACGTCTACCAGAACCGGCAGCAGGAGCCGCACATGGCTGAAGAGGATTGGAAACCCGAGGATCCCAGCTACCTCTAGCCGGCAGCAGACGGACGTCAGTCCAGGAATCTATCGCGCACGCGCGCAGAGCAGGTGAAAAAGATGCCTTACCCCGAATCATTGAAAGAGCTGATCAAGGTCGTCGAGAAGACCCGGCCCGAGCGGGTGGCCAAGAAGAAGGCAGGCGAGGAAGTGCCCTTCCTCGACCTCGACGAGCGGAAAAAGCGCCTCGACTACCATCCCGATTTCAAGGAAGAAGGCCGGCGGGAGATCACCATCGGTCCCAGCAAGGGCTACCGCATCGCCCACGAGATGGTGGACCTGCTCGAAGCCCGCAGCCGGGTCAACCCGGAGAAGATCGACCTGGCCACCGCGGCACACGAGACCGACGTGCTGGTCATCGGCGGCGGCGGTGCCGGCACTTCGGCGGCCCTGCTGGCCCAGGAGCAGGGGGCCAAGGTCATTCTGGCCACCAAGCTGCGCCACGGCGACGCCAATACAATGATGGCCGAGGGCGGCATCCAGGCGGCGACCAAGGTGGGCAAGGACTCGCCCTATTACCACTACCTCGACGTGATGGGCGGCGGCCACTTCAAGAACACCCCCGAACTGGTGGAGACCCTGGTCAACCAGGCCCCGGACGCCATCAAGTGGCTCGAGCACCACGGCTGCAACTTCACCAAGAAGGCCGACGGCACCCTGGAGACGATCCATGGCGGCGGCACCTCGCGCAAGCGTATGCACTACGCCGCCGACATCACCGGCGCGGAGATCATGCGTACCGTGCGCGACGAGGCGCGGAACCGCATCGAGGACATCATGGTCATCGAGTTCTCCCCGGCGGTGGAGCTGGTGCTCAACGAGCACGGGCAGTGCGCCGGCGCGGTGCTCTACAACATGGAGACCGAGGAGTACACGCTGGTCAAGGCCAAGGCGGTGGTCATGGCCACCGGCGGCAGCGGGCGGCTCCACGTGCAGAATTTCATGACCACCAACCACTACGGCGCCACGGCCGACGGCATCATCATGGCCTACCGCGCCGGCGTGCCGGTCTGCTTCCTGCACACCGTGCAGTACCATCCCACTGGCGTGGTCTTCCCCGAACAGGCCGAGGGAATTCTGATCACCGAGAAGTTCCGCGGTGCCGGGGCCAACCTGGTGAATATCGAGGGCAAGCAGTTTGTCAACGAGCGCGAGCCCCGCGACGTGGAGGCGGCCTCGATCATCCGTGAGTGCACCGAGGCGGGAAAGGGCGTGCCCACGCCCACCGGCAAGTTCGGCGTCTGGCTCGATTCACCGATGATCGACGACCTGGTCGGCCCCGGCACGGTGGAGAAGGAGTTCCCCGGAAAGTTCATCCTCTACAAGCGCTTCGGCATCGACATCTCCAAGGAGCCGATGCTCATCTTCCCCACGCTGCACTACCAGAACGGCGGTCTGGAGTTCCAGAGCGATGGCAGCACAAAGGTGCCCGGGCTTTACGTGGCCGGCGAGGTGGGCGGCGGGATCCACGGCCAGAACCGGCTGATGGGCAACTCACTGCTCGACATCATGGTCTTCGGGCGCATCGCCGGTGAGAACGCCGCGAAATTCGCCGCTGACGGCGCAAAGGACGGTGCGCTGAGCCTGGAGCACGTGGTGCAATACAACAAGGAAATCGACGACTCCGGGATCAAAACCAGCCGCGTGGCCCCGATGCTGCTGCCGGACTACACCCTGGCGCACACCAAGGAGAAGCAGCTCACCAGCACCTACGTTGGCACCATGCGCTGAGCAGACGCCACCCCCACGTTCAGCAGTTCTGAGCCCGCCGGTTCACCGGCGGGCCTTTTTATTCTTTGGGAACGGGCAGGGCGGTGGCCTGCTTTTCCGTGCCGAGGACAAAGTAGGTTTCGAAGGTGCGGATGCCGTCGAGGGAGGTCAACCGGCGCAGGGCGAATTCCTGGTACGCCGGGATGTTCTCCACCCGGACCTTGAGCAGGTAGTCGAAATCCCCGGCGATGTGGTGGCATTCGAGAACCTCCGGGATGGCCCGAATCGCCTCGAGAAAGCGGTCGATGGACTCGATGCCGTGACGGGAGAGGGCGACCTGAACGTAGGCCAGCGTTCCGCGGCCCAGGGCATCCGGATCAACCAGGGCCACGTATTTCTCAATCACCCCACGGTTCTCCAGACGGCGCACCCGCTCCAGCGTGCGCGAGGGGGAGAGGCCCACCTCGGCGGCCAATTGGGCATTGGTGATCCGGCCGCGCTCCTGGAGGATGCTGATCAGCATGAGATCGATCCGGTCGAGTTTTTGCCTGTCCATTTGCTTCTCCGATGGTTCAGCATACTATACTGTGTTTCCCGTGGAGTGCGAAAGAAGCCAATGGAAATCCTGATCAACAGCCCCCGGGGGGTTGACCTCTACGATCTTGCGGGTCTCGCCGCCGAAAAGGGGTTCGACGGCATACAGCTCTACCTCGATCCCGGCCTGGCAACCGATGCCGAAGGCCTGGAGGCCTGGCGGGGCCACCTCGAGGACCGGGGGCTCACCCTGGCCGTGCACCTGCCGCCGGCTCCGGCCCCCGGGGTTATCACGGCGCTGGAGCGCATTGCCCGGCCGGGCACGCCGGTGATCAGCCACTACCCGGCCGAACCGCTTGCGCCGTCCGCCGGACGGGCGGCCTGGGAATTTTCGCCTTTTGGTGTGCGCACCGGGGATTACGAGCAATGGCTCCGGCATTGCCGCAGGGCGGGGGCCCTGCCGGTGCTCGACCTGCCCAGGCTGTTCAACGGAACCGACGAGCAGGAGGCCTGCCGCTTCGCCGGAGCGCTTTTCAGCCGGCTGGCGGGACAGCGGTACCTGCTGCACCTCATCGATTGCGACACGGAGGAGCAGAATCGGGATGACTGGTGCGAACTGGGCCGGGGACGGGTGGGGCGGTGTTTGGAACGGCTGACGTTTCCACTGCCCGAGCTTGCCGTGCTGGAATACGAGTCGATGATCCAGGCGGTGAACAGCCTGCCCTGGTTACGGGTGCTTGCCCGTCAGCTGGGGCACTGAACGAGACGGTCCACCAGGGCGGGGAATTCCTGAACCAGGGTGTGGGCACCGGCCCGGATGAGTTCCTCGGCCGTTCCATACCCGTAGCGGACCCCGCAGGTCCGGATCCCGGCATTGACCCCGGTTTCAATGTCGTAGCGCATGTCACCAACCATCAGGGTCTTCTCCTGCGGCACGCCGCTCCGCCGGCAGATATGTTCGATGCACCACGGATCCGGCTTCTTCCGCTTCATGGTGTCACCGCCGAGCACCACGATGAACAATCGGTCCAGGCCAAAGGTCTCCAGCAGCCTGTCGATGTAGAACGTCGGCTTGTTCGAAGCGATGGCAAGGGTGAGACCGCGGCGGTGCAGGCGGAGCAGCCCGTCGGCCACGCCGGTGTAGGGACGCGAGGTCCGGTCGAAGCATTCCCGGTAGCGTTCGCGGAAGCGTTCAAGCATTTTCGGCAGCAGATCTTCACGCTCCGGGGGCAGGCACTGCCGGGCCAGGTTCTCCACGCCACGGCCGATGAACCCGGAGATCTCAGGCCCCGGGCGGCAGGGCAGGCCCAGGTCCTCCAGGGCCAGGTTGACCCCGGTGATGATGTCACCCCTGGTGTCGGCCAGGGTGCCGTCGAAATCGAGCACCACGAGGTCGATCCCGGCAAGGGGATGCGCTTTGGTTTGTTCTGACGCACTGTTCATCAATGCCCCCAAATCACCATAATCCATCGATTATTTGCCGGGGAAACCATTGTTGTCAATACGGTTATTGATACACCAGGTGGGCTGTGCTATCCTTCCCCGGAGGGTGGTGCAAGACGGCGCCTGCGCCGTCGGCTCCGGTTGGAACCGACGACGGGCAGGCGTTTTCGGTTGAGGCGAGAGGAGTGGAGTCCCCGATGACCAAACGTTGGCAATGCTTTCATCTGTTGTTGATCCTGCTGCTCGTGGCCAGTCTGCCGTTCGGCTGTTGTGATGACTGTGATGATTCACCCTCCGATCCCGGCGAAGGCGAAACCGCGCCTGACACGACCATCGATTCTGGCCCGGAGGGAACGGTGACCAGCGGTGATGTCACCTTCACCTGGAGCGGCACGGATCCCAGCGACGACCCCGGGGACCTCGTCTTTTCCTGGATTCTCATTCCGCAGGAATCCGAGTGGAGCGCCTATGACAATTCCACCATGGCCAGTTATTCCGGCCTGGAGGACGGCACGTACACGTTCAAAGTACGGGCCCGGAACACCGGTGGGGAGGTGGACCCCACACCTGCCGAGCGGACGTTCGTGGTCAACAGCAGCGGCGGGGGAGACACGGAACCGCCGGAAACGGAAATCACCGACGGCCCGGACGGCACGGTGAACATCCCCGACGTCTACTTCGAGTGGACGGGCAGTGACGACACCGACACCCCCGACCAGCTGGTCTACTCCTGGCGTATGGACAGCGGCAGCTGGTCCACCTATGCCGGGGACACGTCCACCTCGATCACCGGCCTGGCCGACGGCACGCATACGTTCCAGGTGCGCGCCAGGGATACGGCGGGCAATGTCGATCCTTCACCGGCCTCCCGGACCTTCGACGTGGACACCAGCGGCGGCGGCGACACCACGCCGCCGGAAACGGCGATCACCGGCGGCCCCAGCGGCACCATCGATTACACCGACGTGAGTTTCTCCTTTAGCGCCACGGATGACATCGACCCGCCATCGGCGCTGCAGTACCAGCACCGCATGGACAGCGGTTCCTGGTCCTCATGGAGCGGCAGCACCGCGGCTTCCTACAACGGTCTCGCCGACGGTGCGCACACCTTCGAGGTGCGCGCCCGCGATACATCCGGCAATGTCGATCCGAGCCCGGCATCGCGTAGCTTCTCCATCGACACCGGTGAGCCGCCGGACACGACTCCGCCTGAAACGGTGATCACGTCGGGGCCCAGCGGTACCATCGACTACGCCGATGTTGACTTCACCTTTACCGGCAGCGACGATGTGGATCCGCCGTCGATGTTGATCTACCAGCACCGCATGGACGGCGGCTCCTGGTCCTCCTGGAGCGGCAGCACCATGGCGACCTACTCCGGCCTGGAGAACGGGATGCACGTCTTCGAGGTTCGGGCCCAGGACAGCTCCGGCAACATCGACCCCTCGCCGGCATCGAGGAGCTTCACCGTAGAGGCCGGTGCCGTCGATGGACTGGTCATCGAGCCGGGGATCGAAGACGTGACCGGAGACCCGGGGACGTATGTGGTGATCGATGTGAATATCTCCAACAATACCGGTGCGGAGGCGATGGTCCGTTTTTCGGCCACCAGCACGCCGGCCAACTGGGCCAATGCGTACTGTACGCCAACCCTCTGCGTTTCCTGGGATACGGTGATCGATGTGCCGCTGGCCCCGGGCCAGAACCACTGTTCGGTGGACTTCTCGATTCCCGAAGGAGAGCCGTCAGGAACAGTGAGCCGGATTCACCTCTACGTGGAACTGGTTTCCGACCCATCGGTGGCCGATGACAAGGAATATACCTGCACCGTGAACTAAGGGGACGTCTCCCGGTGACCCGCAGCGCGTGGTATTGATTTCGCAACAGTGCCCGGCAACCGATAGACCGATCGGTTGCCGGGCTTTTCTTTCTCGGGCCGTTTCGCCAGGCACACGGGAAGCATGAACAGCTGGACGCCACCCAGACCGCAGCCGTCGGGCTACTGCCGCCGGGCAGTGCTTCCGATCTTCTGCGCCCTGTTCTTCCTGCTCGCTTACCCCCCTCCACTCCACGCGGCACGGGCGCCGGCAACGCCGGAAAGATTCCGTGCCCTCGTCCTTCCGCGCATCGAAGAGGCGTGCCTCGCCGAAGCCGGTGCCGCCAACGGACTCCAGCTGGCGCCGAAGATCACCCTCGAATGGAAAAAACGGGCCCTGGGCTTCAAATTGACCTACGAGCGGCGCATCGATTACGACGATGCCGGCCGTCTCTCCCTGCTCGAGATCTGGCGGTTGCCGAGGAAGAGGCTGGGCGAATTCCTCATCCAGTGGGGGAATGGGGATCCCCCCGGTTGGGACCAGCTGACCGGTGAGATTTTTGGCGGTTTCATCATCGCCTCCCGACGAGAGAAGACACTGATCGTGATTCGCGAAGGCCACGATCCGCGGGCCCTCTGGGCTCTGCCGCCATTTTCGTTCGACGGCGTCGGCCCGATGGTCCCGCCGCCGGTAGAGGAAGAGCGGCCATCCGGAGTTGAGCGCGGTTTGATCAAGGTGGGGCGCAACATCAAGCAGCTGTTTTCCGAAATCGTTATCGATGAATTGACCGATATTCGCGGCGTGCCGATCAAGGCTTCGATGCACACCACCATCGAGTTCAATATCGGCGACCTTACGCCGCGGATCAGTCTCCAACGCCGCCTGCGCATGGAAGATGACGACACGTTCACCGTTGTCGATTCCCTGGAGGGGGAGTTGGGCCTGCTGCTCGGGTATCTCGGCTCGAGCTCGGAGACCGGGGCCTTCCTCGAGGCCAAGCGACGGGTGGTCATCTTCCGCGGCGGGTATGACAAGTGGTACAAGGCCCTCTTCGCCAAGCCCTTCGATCCTCGGAGGCTGCCCTGGAACGTGGAGAAGCTGCGCCGTATGCCGCCTGGTGTGCGAGTGGTCTTTCCGGCGTCCACCGGGTTCTACGTTGGCGAGGACCGTGTGATCGACGAGATCGTGGAAAACCTGCCCTTGAAGGAGACCTTCAAAATAGGCTTGCGCGGCACCTTCTTCCTCTCCATGTCCCGGGACTTCGACAACCGGCTGGAAGTACGTTTCGGGGGCCGTGTGGAACGGGTGGCCTTCGCCCAGCTGCGGGCCCGCTACGACCGCGTCACCGCCATCGACTGGCGGCGGCTGCTGGGCAGCTTCATCAAGGGTCGCTTCGAACACATCCGCGGGGCACGACTTTTCTATCAGCGGGAGATCGACCTGGCCGACGACCAGCAGGCCGCCGATGCCATCGTTGCGCTCAAACAGGGGCTCAAAGTCTCCGGATACCGCCTCGGCGGCGCGGCCATAGGCGACTTCCTCTTCTTTCTCGGTGAAGTGGACCAGCGAACCCTGGACAAGGTGATCACCAAAAACCTCCCCGATTTCCAGTGGGACCACCGGGTGGAGAGCAAGTACCTCTCCCACAACTGGTACGGCAAGGGCGATATCAAGCTGGCCTCCGTCGGCCGCTCGAGCACGGCGATGAACGACCGCTGGAAGCTGGTCAGCCCGCTGACCGGCGATAGCGTGAGCGGCACCAGCGGTCGCCGGCACTACAAGAAGTCGGCCCGTTTCTGGGTCAACCGCGACCGCCACGACATCCAGGTCCACTACC
>Ga0180430_10000158_pt1 | contig 75911 bp, 60 predicted proteins | sample SS_ome_9_FD_132999 | JGI IMG/M metagenome (GOLD analysis project Ga0180430, IMG submission 132999) | Hypersaline lake sediment archaeal communities from the Salton Sea, California, USA - SS_1_S_2 metaG | ecosystem: Environmental > Aquatic > Non-marine Saline and Alkaline > Hypersaline >...
CCCTGTTGTTCGAGCGTGATCAGACGGGCCAGGCGCATCAGCGTCCGCCGCCGCGCCGCCAGACTCCCGAGCAGCCACCGGGCCTGCGACCGTTGGACGCGCAGGAAGGCACCCGCCTGCGATTGGCGGCGCACGCCTGCCGGTGGCGCCGCCAGCCGCAGCCGCGGAATGAAGTACTCCTCGAGACTCACTTCGTAACCCCCCGCGATCTCATCGATTCGCAGGTCCGGCAAGATGGGTGGGGCGCCGGGCCCGCCCAGACCGCTGAGGGGTCGCGGTGCCAGGCGTCGAATCCGCTCCGCCGCGGCGGCGACCGCCCGCGACGTCGTCCCCAGCCGCGTCGCCAGCCGTCCGTAGCGCCGCGCCGCGAGGAGCCTGAGATCCTCGGCCAGCAGCCGCGCGGCGAGGCCCTGCGCCTCGCCGCTGGCCTGCAACTGTGCGAGCAGGCACTCGGCCAGCCCGCGAGCCGCCACCCCCGGCGGCTCAAGCGCCAAGAGCCGCTGGCGGACCGCCTCCACCTCGCCCACCGGGCGGGCGAGATCGGCGGCCAGCAGCTCCACCGGCAGGGCGAGGTAGCCGCGCGCATCGAGGCAGCCGAGCAGGTATTCGGCGATCGCAACCTCCGCCGCGCTCGCCCCCTGAAGACGCAACTGGCGCAGCAGGGCTGCGCGGCCATCCTCGACCGGCGCGGGAATGCGCGCCATGCGTTCGCGCCAGTCGATGCTGCGCCGCCCGCCCGCCGGCGGCCGGCAGGTGGCCCGCCGCCCCGCGCGCCGCAGCCAGCTCGGCTGTCCCGCCCCGGCGGGCGGCGAGGATGCGCCCGTCCGTGGAATGCCCCCCTGGCGCCCGCCTGCGGTCTCTTCTTCCAGGCAGACGTTCTCGCTCAACAGATGCCGCAGGAGGGCCGCCAGTTCAGTCTGCGGCGCCTGCAGGATCTGCAAGGCTTGGCGCATCTGCGGCGTTAAGACGAGTTGCGTCCGTGGGCCCAGGCCGAGACGCGGTCCGAGGTCCATGACGGAGACGGCCTCCGCGGTGCGACAGGCGGGGGCGGGGCGCCAGGCTCAAAGGCGGAAGTCCTGGCCGAGGTAGATCTCGCGCGCCAACGGATGGTTGGCCAGCTCGTGCGGCGGCGCTTCGACGCGAATGCGCCCCTCGTACATCAGATAGACGCGGTCGGTCGCCATCAGCGTCTCGCGCACGCTGTGGTCGGTGATCAGCAGTCCCAGACCGCGCGCCTTGAGTCGCATGATGTTCTGTTGGATCTCCGCCACGGCGATCGGATCGATGCCGACGAACGGTTCGTCGAGCAGCATGAACGACGGCTCGCGCACGAGCGCGCGGGCGATCTCGACGCGACGGCGCTCACCGCCCGACAGGTGATAGCCGCGCCTCCGGCGCAGGTGGGCGATGTCGAATTCCTCGAGCAACGCTTGGCAACGCGCATCCCGCTCGGCGCGCGAGAGCGGGAGCGTCTGCAGGACGGCGATCAGATTCTGCTCAACCGTCATCCGGCGGAAGATGCTGGCATCCTGCGACAGGTAGCCGATGCCGAGGCGTGCGCGCCGGTGCAAGGGCAGGTCGGTCACATCGCGCCCGCGCAGCAAGATCCGGCCTGCCGAGGGCCGCAGGAGGCCGTTGATCATGTGGAAGGTCGTCGTCTTCCCGGCGCCGTTCGGGCCCAGCAAGCCCACCACCTCGCCCTGCTCGACCTGCAGGCTGACATCGTCGACGACGCGCCACTTGCCGAAGTAGCGCACCAGCCCCCGCGCCGCCAGCGCGGCCCGCTCCCCCGCCGTCGCGTTTCCCGACGCGCGCGCTGGCTCCCTCTTCGTCTCGGACTCAGAGCTCATCGGTGGCGGCGTCCTCCTCGCGCACTCCCGCTTCGACCTCGGAGAGTATGCGGTAGACACGCAGCTGCGGATCGCTCTCGATCCCCACCCCGGTCAGCACGCTTGTGCCCTTCGTCAAGCGGACAAAACGATCGGACACGACCTTCTCCGCCTCCGGATCCCAACGCAGCTCCTCCGTCTCGAGCACGTGCCCCGCGCGGCTTTCCACGACGACCTCCCCCCGCGCCAGGAACGCGTGGCTGCGCTCGCGGACCTCCCCCTCGCGCGCAGTCAGCGTCGAGCGAATCGTGTCTCCCGTATCGTCGTAGAAATCAATCGCGACGCCGTAGAGCTGAGTCGGCTCGTGCTCGCCATAGCTGAAGGCGGTGTCGGCCTGCAGCACCCAGCGCAGCCGCCCCGCCTCGCTCTCACGCAGGTGCAGATCGGCGACGACTTGAGCCGGCTCCTCGCGTAGCGGCGGCAAGGTCGCGTCCTCGTCCTGCTGGCAGGCCGCCAGCAGGCAGAGCGCGATCAGAGCCATCCCCGCCCGCCGTAGCCACAGGGCGGGGCGCACCGCCCGTTCGCCGACACCCCGCCTCTTCGCTACAAGCCGCATGCCACGACCTCCACTCGCCGGCTCGCGCCGCTAGTCCCAACGCGCATGGAACCAAACCCACTGCTCCGGATGCGCGCGGACCCGCTCCTCCAGCGCCGCGTTGCAGGCCCGACACCCCGCTGTCAGGCGCGCTGCCACCTCCGCCTCTCCCGCGGCCGGCTCGGGCGGCGGCGGCAGAACAACCTCCGGGCCGATCGTCAGCGTATAGCGCCGGTCGGCATCGCGCGCGATCGTCACCGGGACGACGGGTGCGCCGGTGCGCCAGGCGAGCCGCACCGGCGCCGTCGGTGTCGGGGCCGGGTGGCCCAAGAAGTCGGCCGGCACCGATTCAACCCGGGTGCGCTGATCGATCAGGATACCGACCAGCGCGCCGTCGCGCAGGCTGCGCCAGACCGCCCGCCCGCCGCCGTCGCGCGTGTGCGTTGCGACCCCGAGCCGACGCCGGCGCCGGGCGACGTACTCATCGAGCGCCCGTTCGCGCAAGGGTCGATAGACGACCGCCACCGCGTACCCCGCCGCGCGCATGCGCGCCGGAAGCAGCTCCCAGCAACCGAGGTGGGCGCTGATGCAGATCACCCCGATCCCGGGTCGCCGCGCACGCCGCAGGTGTTCCGCTCCTTGCACCCGCACCAAGCGTTCGATCTCCGCCAGACTGTAGCGGCGCAAGCGAATGAAGTCGAACAGGTTTCCCGCCACCGCGCGCACGTTGCGCCGGGCGAAGCGGGCGTGCGCCGCCGCCGGCCAGTCGGGATGGATGCGCCGCGAGTTGACGAGAATCTGCGCTCGCCCGCGCGGATGGCAGGCCAGCGCCAGCTCGCCGAGCTGGGCACACAGCGCGAGCCCCGCCCGCCGCGGCAGGTAGGAGGCGGCTCCGAGCACCGCCCGCAAGAGCAGGAAGCGCACTCGGCGGCGCAGGCGTTTGCCGCTCGACACCATGCGCGCCCTCCTCCCTGCTCAGTCGCCTCCGCCCAGCGGCCCGCGCAGGATGTCGTGGATGTGCACGACGCCTGCGGGACGGCGCTCCTCGTCGGTCACGACGAGCGAGGTGATCGCCGCCGGACGGTTGCGCTCCATCCGCGCCAGCGCCGTCGCGAGCTGGGCTTCAGGTTCGATCGTGCGCGGCTCGCGCGAGGCGACGTCGCGCACGATCACGCCGCGGATGTCGCCGCCATGCTCGACCAGAATCCGCTTGAAGTCGCCGTCGGTAAGGACCCCGCTCAGGCGCCCGGCTGGATCGACGACGGTTGTCATGCCGAGGCGCTTCTCCATGATCACGAGCAGCGCGTCAGCCAGGGGGGTCTCCTCCGACACGATCGGCAGCGCCTCTGCGCGGTGCATGACGTCCGCCACGCGCAGCGCGAGTTGGCGGCCCAGCTCGCCGCCCGGGTGGAGCAGGGCGAACGCCTCCGAGGTAAAGCCCTTCAGTTCCGAGAGCAACACCGTGAGAGCATCCCCGATCACCTGCACCTGGGTCGTGCTCACCGTCGGCACGGCGGCGAAGGGGGCGATTTCCTCTGCGCCTCGCAGGCAGAGACAGATGTCGGCCCCGCGCGCCAAGGGCGAGTCGGCCACGGCGGTGATCGCAATCAGCGAAACGCCGAAGCCGCGCAACAGCGGGAGCAGGCGGCAGACCTCCCGGTTGCCGCCGCTCTTGCTGATCAAGAGCGCCACGTCGCCGCCGTCGACGATGCCGAGGTCGCCATGGGTCGCTTCGACGGGGTGAATGAAGAGCGCCGGCGTTCCGGTCGAACGCAGTGAAGCAGCGATGCGCCGGCCGATCAGGCCCGACTTGCCGAGCCCGGAAACGAGCACGCGCCCGCGACAGGCAGCCAGACGCTCGACCGTCGCAAACCAGGCCCGGCTGGCGAACAGAGGCCGCAGGGCGCGCACCCCGCGCAGCTCGGCCGCCAGCGCCTGGCGCGCGCGGCGCTGGACGTACTCCGCGGTCAAGCGTGGCGCCCCCATCACCGCTCCTCTCCATCCCAGGGCGAAAGCCCCGCCGGGCCGCTCGCCTCCAGCTCGGCGACGAGGCGCGCCAGGCGGCCCCATTCCTCGATCAGGGCGGGCACCGCCGATAGCGGCAGCTGCGTCGTCGCGTCGCTCCAGGCGCGCGCCGGGTCGGGGTGGGTCTCGACGAAGAGCCCTTCGGCGCCGGCAGCCAACCCGGCCCGCGCCAGCGGACGCGCGAAGGCGCGCGCGCCACCCCGCCCCGGATGCTGCAGCGAGTGCGTCACGTCGAAGACAACGCGCGCCGGCAACGTGCGCATGTACGCGATGGCACGCATGTCGACGACAAGGTCATGATAGCCGAAGAACGTGCCGCGTTCGGTCACCAGCACATCGGCCTGCGGCCGCCGCGCGCGGACTTTTTCGACCGCGCGGCCGAGGTCGTCCATCGCCAGAAACTGCCCCTTCTTGATGTTGATTGCGCGGCCGCTCGCCGCGGCGGCCTCCAGCAGCGGCGTCTGTCGGCAGAGGAAGGCGGGGATCTGAAGGATGTCGACCACCTCCGCGGCAGCCGGGATCTGATCGACGGCGTGCACGTCGGTCAAGACGCGCACGCCGACGTCGCGCCGCACGCGCGCCAGCTGCGCCAGCCCCGCCTCGAGCCCCGGGCCGCGCGGCGAGTCCCCGGCGGTGCGGTTCTCCTTGGCGTAGGAGGCCTTGAAGACGTAGTCGAGGCCGTGGCGAGCACAGGCCGCCTGCACCGCCGCGGCCACGCGCAACGCCAGGTCCGGTTCTTCGAGGACGCATGGACCGGCAATCAGGAACGGACGCGCTAGCACGGATCCCCCCCGGGCGCTTCGCCCGAAATCACGCGCGCGTCGCTCGTCACGCCGCTCGCGCCAGCTTCCTGCGCGTAGGCGACCGCCGCGCGGACAAACTCCCGAAAGAGCGGCGCCGCCGAGCGCGGCCGGCTCTTGAACTCGGGATGGAACTGGCAAGCGAGGTGCCAGCGGCACTGGGGCACCTCAAGCACCTCGACCAGGCCGCGCTCCGCGTCGGTCCCGGTGATCCGCAATCCGGCGCTCTCCAGGCGCGCCCGATAGCGGTCGTTGACCTCGTAGCGATGGCGGTGGCGCTCGGAGATCCGTTCGGCGTGATACGCCTCCCACAGACGGCTACCCTCGGCGACGACGCACTCGCTCGCCCCGAGCCGCATCGTGCCCCCGTAGTCGACGTCGCCGCGCTGTTCCGGCAGGAGATCGATCACCGGATGGGGCGTCGTCGGATCGAATTCGCTCGAATGCGCTCCCGCGAGTCCCCCCACGTGGCGCGCGAAATCGATCGTCGCGCAGTGCAGACCCAGGCAGATGCCGAAGAAGGGCACGTCCCGCTCTCGCGCCCAGCGCACGGCACGCACCATCCCCTCGATCCCACGCACGCCAAAGCCGCCCGGGACGTGCACCCCATGCACGCCGGCCAGGTGTGCATCGAGCTCCTCTCCTTCCAGGCGGCTCGACTCGACCCAGCGGATCTTGACCCGCACGCGATTGGCGACCCCGGCATGGACAAAGGCCTCGATCACGCTCTTGTACGCGTCGCGCAGATGCGTGTACTTGCCAACCAGCGCGATCTCGATCTCCTGTGGCGGGGTGAGGACCATCGCCACCATCTCGCGCCAGGCACGCAGATCGATATCACGCTTTCCCTCCAGACGCATCAGCTCGAGCACCAAGACGTCGAGCCCCTCGGCATGCAGCGCGAGGGGCACTTCATAGATCGACTCGCTGTCCGGATCGCCGATCACCGCTTCGGGCGCAACATTGCAGAAGAGCGAGATCTTCTCGCGCAGTTCCTGCCCGAGCGGCATCTCGCTGCGGCAGATCAGGATGTCGGGCTGGATCCCGATTTCGGTCAGCCGCCGCACGCTGTGCTGCGTCGGCTTCGTTTTCAGCTCTGCCGCCGCCTTGATGTAGGGCACGAGCGTCAGGTGGATGAAGAGCACCCGCTCGCGGCCGAGTTCGAGACGCAACTGACGGATCGCTTCGAGAAAGGGCAGCCCCTCGATGTCACCAACCGTGCCCCCGATTTCGACGATGTTGACATCTGCATCCTGCTCGCGCGGCGCCGCCATCACGCGCCGCTTGATCTCCTCGGTCACGTGCGGAATGACCTGCACGGTCTTGCCAAGGAAGTCGCCGCGCCGTTCCTTGGAGATGATCGTGTCGTAGATCTGGCCCGAGGTGACGCAGTTGCGCCCGCGCAGCGAGAGCTCGGTGAAGCGTTCGTAGTGTCCGAGATCGAGGTCGGTCTCCGCTCCGTCGTCGGTGACGAAGACCTCGCCGTGTTGAAAAGGACTCATCGTTCCCGGGTCGACATTCAGATAGGGGTCGAACTTCTGGTTCGTCACGCGCAGGCCCCGCTCCTTGAGCAGCAGCCCGACCGAGGCCGAGACGATGCCCTTGCCCAAGGCGGAAACGACACCGCCGGTGACGAAGATGTGGCGTCGCTGCTTGTCTCGCTCGCTCGCGGTGGTACTGATCCTGGTCACCTGTAGCCTCCCTGCTCGAGGTCCCTCGCCTGGGTGCCCGCGGCGAACAGCCGCCGCACTCGCGCCAGATCGGCCGGCGTGTCAACCGCCGGCGCCGCCTGCGCTACGTGCACCAAACGAATCGCGATTCCCCCCTCGAGCGCGCGCAGTTGCTCGAGAGATTCGGCCGCCTCGAGCGGCGTCGGCGGCATGGCGACGAAGCGCTGCAGGAGGGAGAACGGATAGCCGTAGACACCGACGTGACGCCAGACGCGGTCGCGCACCCGCTCAAACGTATCGTCTGACGCTGCGCCGGCATAGCCGGGAATCGGGCGGCGTGAGAAGAAGAGCGCGTGCCCGTCGCAGCGGGCGACGACCTTGACCACGCTCGGGTCGCGCCACTCCGCCGCGCTCGTCAAAGGGGCCGCGCACGTGACGAGCGCCGCGTTCGGCGCATCGAGCGCGCGCGCTACGGAGCGAATCACCTGCGGGTCGATCAGCGGCTCGTCGCCCTGGAGATTGATCACCGCGGCCGGCCGCGGCTCGAGCTGGGCCGCGGCGGCGGCGACCCGTTCGCTCCCGCACCGCGCGGGGCCGGTGCGCACAACGTGTGCCCCAAAGCCACGAGCCACGGCCGCGATCTCCTCGCTATCGGTCGCGATCGAGACCAACACCGGCGCCAGGGCCGCTACGGCTCGCGTCCAAGTCCATTCTAGAACGGTTCTTCCGGAGACTTCCTGAAGTAGTTTGTGCGGGAGTCGCGTGGAGGGCAGGCGGGCCGGGATGATCAGGGCAAGTGGCGTACCTTCCGGCCCCATGCAATCTCCCCCGTGGCCCGCCGAGCGGCGGACCGGCCCCGGCCTCGGCCGAGGCCCCGCTTCGCAACGCTACTCGGCCGGGGTCGGATCGACGTTGATGCGCCGCCGGGTGCGCCCGCTGCGCTCGAAAACGACCCGTCCCTCGACCAGCGCGAAGAGCGTATCATCCTTGCCGCGGCCGACATTGCGTCCCGGCAGGATGCGCGTACCGCGTTGGCGGATCAGGATGCAGCCTGGTAGAACCGCCTCACCGCCAAAGCGCTTGACGCCCAGATGCTGAGGGTTGGAATCGCGCCCGTTGCGCGAACTGCCGACGCCCTTCTTGTGTGCCATGAGGTTCTCCCTCCGCTCAGCTGGCGGCCCGCACGATGTCGGCGATGCGCAGTTCCGTGTAGTTCGTGCGGTGTCCCCACCGCCGACGATAGTCCTTGCGGCGCTTGTATTTCGCGGCGTGGAGCTTGGGCCCCCGCCCGTGGGCGAGAACCTCGGCCCGCACGTGCGCGGCCTCGATCGTCGGGTGCCCGACCTCGATGCGTTCGCCATCGGCGATCAGGTGGACGTCGGGAATCGTGATCTCGCCTCCCGGTTCCGCCCCCAGTGCCGGAACACGAATGGTCTCCCCCGGCGTGACGCGGAACTGAAATCCCTGCATGGATACGATGGCGTACACGGCTGCCTCCTGGCCCTCTTGGATCGGGTATACAAACGGGAGACTTTAGCAATCGGGCGCGCCGGCGTCAAGCCCATCCCGCCCCGCTAGCCCTGGAATTCGGCCGTCACATCGCGCTTCGTGCGTGGGAAGTAGAGCTTCGCCTCGTCGCGGCGCAGGCGCGGGTCCTCGCGGATGTCGACCGTATACCCGTAGCGGCGCTCGAGCGCCGCCAGCCGCTCCCCCCGCTCGTCGAAGAGGTAGATCGCCAGGTCGGGGTGGACCTGCAACTCGACCTCGCGTTCCTTGGCGTGGGCGCCGATCCTGTGCAGGCTGCGCTCCACGCCCATCGCGGCCGAAGCGAGGGAGAGCACCTTGCCCGTGCCCCGGCAATGGGGGCAATCGACGCTGAAGTACGTCAGCAGCGGCTCGCGCACGCGCTGGCGCGTCATCTCGACCAGGCCCAGCTCGCTCGGCGGGTAGACCTTGGTCCGCGCGCGATCATGGCGCAGTGCCGCCCGGAAGGCATCGACCAGTGCGCGCCGGTTGCCCTCGACTTCCATGTCGATGAAATCGATGACGATGATCCCGCCCAGGTCGCGCAGCCGTAGCTGGCGCGCGATTTCCTTGGCCGCTTCCAGGTTGGTGCGCAGGATCGTATCCTCTTGCGACCGCTTGCCGGTGAAGCGCCCGGTGTTGACGTCGATCGTCACCATCGCTTCGGTCGGCGAGATGATGATGTAGCCGCCCTTGCGCAGCCAGACCTTGTTCTCGAAGCTCTTCTGGATTTCCCCTTCGATCCCGTATTCATCAAAGATCAGACCTTCACCGGTGAAGAGCTTGACCCGCGGCTTGAGCTCCGGTGCGACAACCTGCAGGTAGCGCAGGATCTCCTTGTAAACCTCTTTCGAGTCGACGACGACCCGCCCGACTTGCTCGGTGAAGATGTCGCGGATCAGGCCGGCCGCCATGCCCATGTCCCGGTGCATGATCGCCGGCGCCTCCTGCGCCTGCGCCTCCTTCTCGAGTTCCTTCCACAGCCCGACCAGGTACTGCACGTCCTGTTCGAGTTCCCGCTGGCTCAGCCCGGCCGCCGCCGTGCGGCAGATCAGGCCCGCGTTCGGCGGGCGCAACTCCTTCAGGACGCGCTTGAGCCGTACGCGCTCGTCGTGATTGCCGATCTTGCGCGAAACGCCGATGCGGTTGAGCCCGGGCATCAGGACGAGGAACCGTCCCGGCAGGCTCAAGCGTCCGGAGACCTTTGCGCCCTTCGTCCCGATCGGCTCCTTGACCAGCTGGACCAGGATCTCCTGGCCCTTCTCGAGCAAGTCCTGGATCTGACGCTCGCTGCCGCGGCGCGGACCGCGCCCCCCCTCCTCGTCAAGATCGAAGTGCTCCAGATCGAGCGTCGCCATGATCAGATCCGAGGAGTGGATGAAGGCCGCCTTTTCGAGACCGATGTCGATGAAGGCGGCATCCATCCCCGGCAAGACCTTGCTCACCCGACCCTTGTAGATGTCGCCCACCCGCCGCCGGTCCTCGATGCGCTCGGCGAAGGACTCGACCAACGTCGCGTCTTCCAGAATCGCGACCCGCGTCTCACTCGGATCGGTATTGATTACGATTTCACGGAACATCTGTGCTCCTCATCCCCTCCCGCGAAACTGTCCGGAGGCGGCGTGCCGGCGGCACGCTAGCATACTGCTTGCGGCGCGACAACGCTCCAGCCGCCGGGGGCGTGATCGCCGCTGCCAGCAGGTCGACCGCCTCGGCCCCGGCGGCGAGCAGCGCTCGGCGACCGGCGAGCAAGGTCGCCCCGCTCGTGGCGACGTCGTCGAACAGCAGCAGGCAGCCCTGCGCCGGGTGCGCGACGAACGCCGCGCGTACGACCCGCCGTCGCTCCGCGCGGCCGCGCCCCGCCAGCGGCGGCGTGGGACGCACGCGCCGCAACGCGGCCCGCCGCGGCAGGTCGCAGCGCGTGGCGACCTGAGCGGCCAGGTCTGCGACCGGCTCCCAACCGCGCTCGCGCCTACGCAGCGGGTGCGCCGGGATGGGCACGAGGGCATCCCAGGCGGCGCCGGTGCCGACGGCGAGGGCGACCTGGCGGGCGAGCAGACGCCCCGCCGCCGGGTCGCGGCGGAACTTGTAGGCCAGCAGCAGGCGGCGCCAGGCACCGCGGAAACGTCCCCCTCCGAGCAGCAAGTAAGCCCCCTGGCGGTCGCTGCGCAACTGGCGGACGCAGAGCGGCGCGGCGGGCAACCGGCAGCGTCCACAGCCATCGTCCCCCGCAAGGCGGTCGCCGCAGAGGGGACAGCAGAGTGGCGCCCAGAGGTCGAGCGCCGCCCGCATCCAGGCTCGTCCGGTCGCGAACAGCATGCGCCTCGCGCGTAGCCCGAGGCGGGCCGTGGTGCGCCCACGCGGGCGCCCGGGAGTTAGCCGTCGGCGGCGTCTGCGGCCCCGTCCGGCGCCGGTCGCCGCTCGCGGCGCACCCCGGGACGCCAGGCAATCAGCGCCGCCAGGAGAATCAGCGCCAGGCTGAGCCACTGGCTATGCGCCAGGTCGAGGCCAAGGAGCGTCACCCGATCGCTCGGCTGGTAGAAGCGTGTGAAATCGACGGCGAAGCGCAGCGCCGAGGAGAGGGCCAGATAGAGGGCGAAGACGCGTCCGGTCCCGAACCACCGGCCCTGGCTCCAGGCGAGCAGGGGGAAGAAAAGGAGATTGCCGATCGAGAGCAGCACCGGAGAAGGATGCACGGCCGTCTCTCCAAACTGCCAGTGCGCGGGCGATCCTTCCGGATAGCAGATGCCCCACGCGGCATCGGTCGGCGAACCGTGGCAGCACCCGGCGAAAAAACAGCCGATGCGGGTGATGCCCTCGCCGAGCGCCAGCGCGGGGGCGATCAGGTCGGCCAGGGCCACGAACGACCAGTGCCGCGACCGGGCAAAGAGCCAGCCGACGGCAATCGCGGCCATCACGCCGCCATGTTGCGTCAACCCCCCTTCCCAGACCCGGAACACGGCGATCCAGTTGTCCCGGAAATCCTCCGGGTGCTGAAATCCGTAGTAGAGCCGGGCGCCAATCAGCGCACTGGCGAGCACCCAGAGGAAGAGCCGGCTCAGCTCGTCTTCGCGATACCCGAGCGGCCGACCGCGGCGCGTGACCCAGAGGCTTCCGACGAGGAAGGCAATCGCCAGCGCGAAGCCATAGGCGTGGATCGTCAGCGGACCCCATTCGAGCAAGATCGGTCGCAACGCCGCTCCCTTCTTCGCCGCGCTCGCCGCCCGGGGCCGCGCCATCCGCCACCGGGTGTTCGCCCCGCTAGCGTTCGGCCCGTCGCGCGGCCACTCCCAACAGGAGGCCGACCGCGGCCAACGTCGTCACCAGAAACGATCCCCCGAAGCTGAGAAACGGCAGCGGGAGCCCGGTGACCGGGACGAGGCCGAGTGTCATGCCGATGTTAATCGCGCCATGGTAGAAGATCAACGCCGCCACCCCGACCGCCACCAGACTGCCGAAGGGCGTGCGGATCCTGCGCGCCAGTTCGAGCGCGCGCAAGAGGAAGACCGCGAAGAGCACGAGCACGCCGGCGGCCCCGAGGAATCCGAGTTCCTCGCCGATGACCGAGTAGGCGAAGTCGGTGTGTTGGCGCGGCAGGAAGGAGAGCGCCTTCTGCGAACCGCGCCCGAAACCACGCCCGCTGAAGCTGCCGGCGCCGATCGCGATCTTCGACTGGATCACCTGATAGCCGGCACCGGACGGGTCGCGCTCCGGATCGAGGAATGTGCTGACGCGCGCCTGCTGATAGGGTGCCAAGCTATTCCAGAGCCGGGGCGTCTGAAACGCGACAATCAGGTGCACGCAGAGAAACAGCGCGACCCAGTGCCATCCGACGCGACGATGACGCAGCACCATGACCCAGACGGCGGCCACGGGAATCCAAGCCAAGCTCCAGAGCGGCGAGAGCGCCGTGCCGACGAGACGCAGCCCGGCGAGAATGGCGGTCACGAGCGGGGAAACGAGCACACCGAGCGTGAGCCATGGCATCCCGGCCCAGACGAGCATCAGCGTTCCAGTCGCGGCGAAGGCGAGCGCCGTCCCCAGGTCGGGCTGGCGCACGACGAGAGCGAAGGGCACGGCGATGATCAGCAGCGCGCCAACGATTGAGCCGCCGCGCGCAAGATCGCGCCGGCGCCCCGCGAGGTAGTGCGCCAGGAAGAGAATCAAGGCCAGCTTCGCCGGCTCCGAGGGCTGCATGTGCAGCGGCCCCAGCGGCAGCCACCGGCGCGCCCCGCCGTGCGCCTCGCCGACGACGAGCACGGCCGCCAACAGGAGCATCGCCAACGCGTAGATCCAGGGCGACAGGTCATCGAGACCTCGCGGAGGCAACCAGGCGAGGAGCACTCCGCAAGCCAGACCTACGCCAGCGGCCACAAGATGGCGCAGGAAGTATCCGGGGCGGGCGATCTCGGTCAGCACGGTCGAGGAGTAGACGGTCAAGATGCCGACGAGCAGCAAGGCGAGCGCAGCGCCAAGCAGGACGCCATCACCGACGCGCAGCCGCATGCGCCCCCGTCCGAGCCCTTCGAGCATCCCGTCCATCTCCTCCGCGCCGCCTCAATCCCCGATCACGGCCGCGCGATCGGGTGCGGCGTCCGCCAGCGCAACGCCCAGATGCGTGGCGAGCAGCCGGCCGACGATCGGGGCGGCAACGCTGCCGCCGTGTCCCCGGCGCTCGAGCACCGCCAGGGCGACGATCTCCGGCTGCTCGATCGGGGCCACGCCGACGAACAGGGCATGATCCTCGCCATGGGGATTCTGGGCCGTGCCCGTCTTGCCCCCCACGCGCACGCCTGCCAGGCGCGCCAGCCGGCCGGTGCCATCTTTATCGGCCACCGCCGCCTCGAGCAGCGTGCGCAGCACCCCCCGTTCGAGCTCTCCGAGCGGCAGCTCCCAGGCGATCTCGGCTGTGCGCGCCGGAAGCACGAGTGACCCGTCGCGAGCACGCGCGGTGCGCACGACGAAGGGTCGGCGCACTGCCCCGTCGCTCACGACGGCGGCGACGAAGGCGGCCAGCGCCAGGGGGGTCATGATGATCTCGCCCTGGCCAATGATCAGGTTCAGGGCGTGCCCCTCGGGCGGTTCATGCCCCAGTCGGGTCCGATACCAGGCGCGCGTCGGCACCAAGCCGCCCATCTCGCCGGGCAGATCGATGCCGGTGCGGGCGTCGAGCTTCAGCCGGTGCGCTTCCTCGAGCAATGCGCGCAGGCCGAGGCGCTCCGCCAGCTGGTAGTAGTACACGTCGCACGAGGCAGCGAAGGCGCCGCGCAGTGCCAGCGTACCGTGCCCCTCGTCTTTCCAGCAGTGGAAGACCCGGTCTCCGAACAGGTAGCCGCCCGTACAGGGCGCGAAGCGCGTGGCGGGATGCAATTCCCCACTGCTGAGCCCGATCAACGTCGAGGCGATCTTGAAGATCGAGCCGGGCGGATAGCCGGCCTGCACGGCCCGGTTGAGCAGCGGATTGCCGGCCTGCCGCAGCTCAGCCCACTCCCGCGCACTCCAGCCGGTTGCGAAGCGGTTCGGATCGAAGTCGGGCTGACTGGCGCAGGCGAGCAACGCGCCGCTCCACGGGTCGAGTGCGAGCAGAACGCCGGCGCCCGGATCGGCCGCCGGTTGGCCCGACGCCAGCGCACCGGCGAGCAAGCTCTCGGCCGCCGCCTGGAGCCGCGCATCCAGGGTCAGGGTCAGATCCGCGCCCGGTACGGCGGCGCGTGGCGGCCCGCCGGCGAAGAGGTCGGTCTTGCGCCCGACGGCATCGACCGTGATGTACGTCTCCCCGTCAACGCCACGCAGGATCTCCTCGTAGTGCGCCTCTACGCCGGCGCGCCCGACTTGCGCCCCGGGACGGTATCCGCCGCGACCGGGCGCACGGCCGAGTTCCTCTTCCCGCACTTCCCCGACGTAACCGAGCACGTGCGCCGCGAGGCGTCCGCGCGGATACCAGCGCATCGGGCCACGCTCGACGTGCAGGCCGGGAATCGGCTCCAACCGTTCGACGAGGCGTGCCAGCGTTGCTGGCTGCAGGTCCTGAGCCAGCACGAGTGGCTCCCGCCGCCGGCGCTGGCGCAACGCCCGTTCGGCCAACGCGATCGAATCGGCCGCCAGCACGGCGGCGATCTCGCCGACCGCCTGCCGCACCTGGGACGGATCGCGGTAGGCGGGATGTGCGCTCTCCAACCGCAGGCCGAAGCTGACCCGATTGCCGGCGAGCAATTCTCCCCCCGCGGCGAAAATGCATCCCCGCAGGGCCGGCAGCGGGTCGGGGCGGATCAGATTGCGCTGCGCCGACTCGCGCAGCTGCGGCCCGCGCAGGATCTGCAGATGGAAGAGGCGCACGCCGAGCAGCAGCAGGACGAGGGTAACGAAGGCGATCAAGATGATGCTGCGGCGCCGGCGCTGGTGCGGATTCTCAAGCGTGGACATGACGCGACCTCCCGGGCCAGAGCCGCGGGAGCAGCCAGACGGCAAGCGGCGCGAGGAACGCCGTGTAGACCGCCGCCGGCGGAGCCGAGTGCCACCAGAAGCCGAGCGCACGGGGCAGGCTGGCCGAGGTCACGACGAAGGCCCGCACCAGATCGTGCGCCCCCAGGAGAAGCGCCAGCAGCAGCGCCTGGACCAGTGGGTGCCCGCGATTGACGGTGGTCGAAGCGACCCCGGCCACGAAGCCAACCAGGCTCAGCAGCAGCGCCTCGAGCCCCATCCACTCCGGCTCGGCACACCCGCGCAGCAATCCGATCAGCAATCCGACCAGCACGCCGCCGCGCACGCGGTGAAAGAGCCCCGCGTAGACGACGAGCGCCAGCCCCAGATCGGGTCGGGCGCCGCCCACCGCGATGCGATTGACGACCGTCCCTTCGAGCAGCAGCACGACGAAGCTCGCCAGAATGTAGCGCAAGGCGATCATCAGCGGGTCACTCCCCGATCAGGAACACCTCTTCCACCCGCCCCAGCTCCATATGGGGCGCGACCCGAATCCGCTTGACGAGCGCGGTCGAGTCGTCCGCAACGGAGACAATGCGGCCGATTGGCAACCCGGGCGGGAATACCATGCCCTCGCCCGACGTGATCACCTCGGCCCCGTCCGGGACGGGGCGCTGAATCGGCACGCCGGTCAGCGCGAGACGCCCCTCGCGCGCGTGCCAGTGCAGCAAGCCGACCGAACGCGTCTCGGCCACCCGCGCGCTGACCTGCAGCGCGCCATTGCGCAGCGTGCGCACGAGACACCGCTCCCCCTGCAGGCCAACGACGCAGCCCACGAGCCCGCTCACCCCGACGACCGTTTGCCCCGGATAGGGCCGCGCTCCGCCCGCCGGCTCGGCAATCAGGGTCTCGCCGAAGCGGTCTTGCGTGCGGCCGACAATGCGGGCCGGCACGAGGCGGCGCGGGCTGCGCTCGGCAAAGGCGAGCATCTCCCGGAGCCGGGCGTTCTCGCTGCGCGCCTCAGCCACCGCGGCCCGCTCGAGCACGGCCGTGGCGAGCTTCTCGCGCAGGGTCTCGATTTCGCCGTAGGCGTCGACCGGACAGCTGCCGTAGGCGAGGACGAGCTGGTACGGGCGAAAGAGGGTATCGCGCAGGTAGCGGGCGGCCGTGATCCGCGTCGCGCGCGATGTGCTCAGCAAGCCGATACAGAGCACGAGCGCGCCGGCGAGGATCGCCCAATCAGCCAGCGTGGGGCGTTCCGAACCGGTTCGCATCCTCTCTCCCCCGCGGTGGCGCTAGCGATGGATGCGCTTCATCAAGACCGACTCGTACGTCTCCATGTCATCGAGGATCTTGCCACAGCCCAGAACGACACAGAGCAGAGCATCCTCCGCCACCGTAATCGGGAGATTCGTCGCTTCACGCAGGAGCACGTCGAGTCCGCGCAGCAACGAGCCGCCGCCGGTCATCACGATGCCGTGATCGACGATGTCGGAGGCGAGCTCGGGCGGCGTCTGTTCCAGAGATTGCTTCAATCCCTCGACGATCGAGCTGATCGGTTCTTGCAGCGCTTCGCGGATCTCGACCGAGGTCACCTTGATCGTCTTGGGAATCCCGCCGATCAGGTCGCGCCCCTTGATCTCGAGCTCCAACTCCTCTTCCAGAGGAAAGGCGCTACCGATCTCCATCTTGATCCGCTCGGCGGTGCGCTCGCCGATCAGCAGGTTGTAGGCGCGCTTGACGTACTGCTGGATCGCCTCGTCCATCTTGTCGCCGCCGACGCGCAAGCTCGTGTCGTGAACGATGTCGTTGAGCGTCATCACCGCGATCTCGGTCGTCCCGCCCCCGATGTCGATCACCATGTTGCCGGTCGGACGTCCGACTGGCAATCCGACCCCGATCGCCGCCGCGATCGGCTCCGCCACGAGGAAGACCTCGCGCGCTCCAGCGCGCTCGGAAGAATCGCGCACCGCGCGCTTCTCGACCTCGGTGATGCCGGAGGGCACGCTGACGATGATGCGCGGATGGACCAACGACCGGTTGCGTTGAACCTTGACGATGATGCGGCGCAGGAGCTCTTCGGTCATCTCGAAGTCGGCGATGACGCCATCCTTCAGCGGTCGCACCGCCTCGATCGGCTGCGGCGTGCGCCCGAGCATCTCCTTCGCGTCATGTCCGATCGCCAGCACCTTGCGCGAAGCGCGCTCGACCGCGACGACCGAGGGCTCGTTGAGCACGATCCCGCGACCCTTGACGTAGACGAGCGTGTTGGCGGTGCCTAGATCGATCGCGACATCACTGGACATGTACTGGATCAAGCGCCCCAGAAACATGGATCGGGGATCTCCCGCACGGCGACGTGCCAAGGATGTATGAAACCCGGTAAGCTTAGGCTTGTTATAGAGATAGGAACCCCAGCCCGAGCGTTGCCGGGGTGAAGCTAGCAGAAGCGTTCAACCGGCGCAAGCCGTTTCGCGCAAACACCTTCTCGCGCCGAGGAGGGCCTTTGCGCTTGACGCTCGGCCAAACGGGCTGTTAGCTTGGCTGCCGTTCAAACCTAGGAAAGCGCCCACAGATACAGCGGTCGTTGCCCGGTCGCAGCGCGTGGGCAGGGAGGTCGCGGTGAAGAGATCTGACGTGGCAATCGGCTTGAGCCTGCTGCTGCTCTGCGCCCTGGTGGGACCGGCGCCGGCCCAGACGCCGCCCGGTGGCCCACACGCCGCACGCGCCGATGCGGTCCTCAGCGGCCAGGTGACCGACGCCGCCGGCGCTCCGTTGGCAGGCGTCACGGTTCAGGTCTTCGAGGAGGGCTTTCTCCTGGTCGAGGCCGAGACCAACGCCGATGGCTCCTACTCCCTGCCATTCGGCTACTTCCCCGATATCGACTGGACGATCATCGCCTGGTTCGTGCCGCCTTCCGAAACGCTCGTGCCCGAGATCCTGATCCTGCGCGAAAGCCTCAAGTCGAAGAGCCTCGAACTCTGGAGCACCTGCTTGCCGCGCCTCGATCTGCGGCCGCAGATGCAGTACGACGTCCAGCTCGTCGACGGCAACACGAAACGGCAGCGGATGTCCGAACTCGAGTGCCTGGAGCAGTAGACGACCGCGGCTCGACCCGGCGCGACCGGCCGGCGAAGCTCCCCGGAAGTCGCGAATGCGCGTAGACTGCCCGGGAGGCGTGATGGACAAGAGCCCGCGATGCAAGGGGGAAGCGAATGCGCGTCAGAGGTTGGATGCTGGCCGCCGGACTGGCGATGCTCTTGATCGCAGCCTGCAGCGAGGACGACACGGTTTCGGTCGTGAGCGACGACGGCTCGACACCCGCCCCCACCTGGGTGTATGTCGCGCTCACGCAAGCCGACCGCATCCAGCTGCGCTGGACCGACCCCTCGAATGAGGAGGGCGGCTTCAGCCTCGAGCGCGCGACTTCCGCCGGCGGCCCGTTCGAGGAGATCGCCCGCACCGAGGAGAACATCCAGACCTATGTCGACCTGACGGTCACCGCGGGCGAGACCTACTACTACCGCGTGCGGACCGTCGGCGCGATCGGGCAGCTAAGCCCGCCCGGCGACGCCCACCGCGCGGTCGCCGTCAACAACTCGGCGCCGCAGGTTCCGAGCGATCCGTCGCCCGCCAACAACGCCTTCGACCTCGATCTCCCGGGCCTCGTCTCCCTCACCTGGGAGACGGCCGACTCCGATGGCGAGGCGCCTCGCTGCCGGATCTACTTCGGCAATTCGCGCGCCGCGCTCGACCTAGAGGCGAGCGATCTGACGGAGTACAGCTACACCCTCACCGACACGCTCCCGCTCTCGACCTTCTTCTACTGGCGTGTCGCGGCCGCCGACACGTTCGGCGCCACCGCCCTCTCGCCCGTCTGGAGCTTCGGCACGACGGTTGAGGAACTTACCATCCCAGCGGGCGAGTTCGTGCGCGGCGACTGCGGCGACTTCTACCCCGCGGATCCCCAGCGCTTCTGTCCCGAGCAGCGCCTCTTCTACGTCGACGCCTTCACGATCGACAAGTTTGAAGTCTCCAACCAGCTCTTCGCGCAGTTCCTCAACGAGCTCCTCGACGACAAGTGGATCACGGTCGTCAATGGCGAGGTCTGGAATCGTTTGCGCGACACGCTCTTCGCCGAGGTCTATCCCGCCGGAGACAACCACTCCGGCATCGAGTATGTGGCGCTGGGCACGAGCGGCGCCTTCGTTCCGCGCGCTGGCCTCGAAAACCACCCCGTCGTCGAGGTGACGTGGTTCGGCGCACAGCGCTACGCGCAGCACTACGGGCGGCGCCTGCCGACCGAGCTCGAGTGGGAAAAGGCGGCGCGGGGCACAGCGGCCGATCTTGGCTACTACTACTACGATGACGGCGGCACGCTCGATTCGCTCGGTCTCGGCTACCCCTACCCCTGGGGGGCGACGGCCAACGCAGCGCGCTGCAACTACCTCAACAGCGGCGATCCGTTCGAAACAACGGTTGGGGTCGGGACGACTCCAGTCGGCTTCTACAATGGCCAGATGCAAAGCGGGTTCGCCACCGGCTCGAATGCCAGCCCCTACGGCGTCTTCGATCTCGCCGGCAACGTCGTCGAGTGGTGCGCCGATCCTTACCTCGACTACCAGGTCGGGACCAATCCCGAGATGCGCGTCGTCAAGGGCGGCGGATGGCGCAAGGCGGCGGTGACGTGTCAGACGTTCTGGCGCGAGGCGGTCACCCCCGATTCGAGCGACAATGTGATCGGATTCCGCACGGTCGCCGCCGAATAGACGCAATTCTCGCTCCCGGTCCGCGAAGCCCCCGTAATGAGTGCGGGATCTCCCGCGCGGAGCGGGTGCCTAACAGGAGATGGTTCTGATGCCGAAGGTCGTGTTGCCCGACGGCGCGCGGATCGAAGTTGCCGCCGGGACCCCGTTGGATGAAGTGGCGGGACAAGTCTCGGGTCGCCTGCGCCGGCGGGCGGTGGCGGCCGAATGCGACGGCGAGCTGGTCGATTTGAGCCGCACCGTCGAGCAGGACTGCCACCTGCGCTTCGTCACCGCGGACGACCCGGAAGGCCTCGATGTCCTGCGCCACTCCTCGGCGCATCTGCTGGCCGAAGCGGTCGTTTCCCTCTTCCCCGAGGCAAAGCCGACGATCGGCCCGGTCGTCGAGGAGGGATTCTACTACGACTTCGATCACGCCCCCTTCACCGCTGAAGATCTGGAGCGGATCGAGCAGCGCATGGCCGAGATCGTGGCCGCCGGGCGCCCGGTCGTACGCCTCGCGCTCTCGCGCCGTGAGGCGCTCGAACTCTTCGCGGACAATCCCTACAAGGTCGAGATGATCGAGGAGATGCCGGAAGGGGAGGCGATCACCGCCTACCGGCAGGGCGAGCACTTCGTCGATCTCTGCCGGGGGCCGCACGTGCCGGATCTGAAGCAGATCAAGGCCTTCAAGCTGCTCAAGCTCGCCGGCGCCTACTGGCGCGGCGATGCGCGCAACGCCATGCTGCAACGCATCTATGGCATCAGCTTCGGCGACCCGAAGGCGCTGCGCGCGCACATGCGCATGCTGGAAGAGGCGAAGAAACGCGATCACCGCCGCCTCGGGCGTGAGCTCGACCTCTTCTCCTTTCACGAAGAGGGCCAGGGCTTCCCCTTCTGGCACGCGAAGGGGACGGTAATCTACAACGAGCTCGCGGACTACATTCGCACCGAGTGCGCGCGCCGGGGCTACGTCGAGGTGCGCACCCCGATGATCCTGAATCAAGATCTCTGGCTGCGCAGCGGGCACTGGGATCACTACGCCGAAGACATGTACTTCGTCGACATCGACGAGAAGCCACACGCGGTCAAGCCGATGAACTGCCCTGGCGGCTTGCTCGTCTACCGCAGTCGGAAGCACTCCTATCGGGACCTGCCGATTCGCCAGGCGGAGCTCGGCATGGTGCATCGCAACGAGCTTTCCGGCGTGCTCCATGGCCTCTTCCGCGTGCGCGCCTTCACCCAGGACGACGCCCACGTCTTCTGCACCGAAGAACAGCTGACCGCGGAGGTCGTCAAGCTGATCCGCTTCTGCATCGACGTCTACCGCACGTTTGGCTTCCCCGATCCGGAGATCAAGCTCTCCACCCAACCGGACGAACACATCGGCGAGCAGGAGATCTGGGAGCTGGCGACGGACGCGCTGCGCGAGGGCCTGCGCGTCGCGGGCCTCGCCTTTCAGGTCGCTGAAGGCGAAGGCGCCTTCTACGGGCCGAAGATCGACTTCGATATCCGCGACAGCCTCGGGCGCCGCTGGCAGTGCGGGACCGTCCAGGTCGACTTCTCGATGCCGCAGCGCTTCGACCTGACCTATGAAGGGGCCGACGGGCAGCCGCACCGACCGGTGATGCTGCACCGCGCGATCCTCGGCAGTCTCGAGCGCTTCATCGGAGTGCTGATCGAGCACACCGCGGCGAAGCTCCCGCTCTGGATCTCTCCCGTGCAGGCGCGGGTCATCCCCGTCGTCGACGCCGTCGGCGAATATGCGCAACGCGTGCGCACCGAACTCGCCGCGGCCGGGATCCGCGTCGAGCTCGATGCGCGTGATGAGACCCTCGGCAAGCGCGTGCGCGCGGCCCAGCTCGATCAGGTTAACTACATCCTCGTCGTCGGCGAGCGCGAGGCGGCGAGCGAGAGCGTCAACGTCCGTACGCGTGACAATGTGGTCCACGGCGCGAGCCCGCTGGCCGACTTGATCGCCAAGCTGCGGGTCGAAATCGAGAGCCGCGCGCTCTGCGCCACCGAATAGCCGCGGCGCCAGCGCGCCGCTGCCCGCCGCCTAGCCGGGGTGCCGGCGTGCCCTACCGCCCCCCGCCGGTCGCATCCTCCGCCACGAGCACGTAGTCTCCGAATCCGGCGCGATCGACGAAGACGAAGCGATAGCCAAGCCGGTCGTAGTACCAGATCTCGGTCGGATCGCCCTGGGAACGGAAGGGATAGCGCTCGATCTGCTCCGGCGGCCCGTACTGGAGGTAGATCCGGCCGCGGTCGCTGCGCCAGCCGGCGCGCGTCGCGCCGAACTCGGCGTTGACGTAGCGCAGGCGTGCGAAGAAGTCCTCCTTGAACTCGTTGCGCTCGGTCGTCGGGGTCGGATCGCGCCGCTCCCAGAATGCATCCCAGACGGCGCGGCGGTCTTGGGGAGCCGCCATCGAAAGCCGCTGCAGCTCTTCCTCGCTGGCGAGATAGGCGAGCGCCCCCAGCATGTCGCGGAAGAAGGGGCCCAGCGCCAGGTCCGACTCGACCAGGATGCCGAAGACGGCGCTCGCCTGCAGCTTCTCCTCCCCGATCGTCACCTCGACTTCGAGCTCGTAGGTCGCCAGCATCAGTTCCCCGAGCGGGAGGGGCCACGAAAGGCGTGTGACCCCGGCACCGGCCGGCTGCGCGAAGCTGCTATCGGCCAGCACGTCGCCCCCGCCCGTGCGCCGGAGACGCCACGCAAGGGTCAACGCCTCCGGTTGCCGATCGCGATGCGAAACCTCGGCATACGCACACAGCTCGGCCGGCGGATCGGCGAAGTCGGTGCCGATCCGCTCGTCGAACATCAGTTGCGAAACGCGACCCTGCAACCCGCATGGACCGAGTAGCAGCGGCGAAAGACGCACGTCGGCTTGCAGGGGCAGCGGAATCTCGAGCGGCAGGCGCAGGCGGCCTTCATGTCCTGAGCGCGGTTCGGAGACAACCGCTTCGAGCGTGTAGTTGCCGGGCGGCAGTGGGAAGAGAAACTGCCGCCGGTAGCGCGCGGTGCGTCCGCGCAGTGACTCGCGGTCAGCGACGACGATCTCCTCGTGCCACAGGTCGCCCGTGAGCAGACGCTCACGCCCGAAGATCTGCAGGATGACGTCGAAGGCGGCCGCGAAGCCATCCGCCGTCTTGGTGAAGCTGAGCTCACCGTATGGGACTTCGATGCGCACGAGGGCAAACGCGCTGTCCCCCTCGAAGAAGGCGACTGCGTCGCACTGAAAGGCGGGTCGCTCCGCATGGATCGCCCGGCCGGAACCGGACTCGCCACGAGCCGTGCCGGCGCCGAGCAGGAGGCTCGCACCGGCGAGCAGCGCCAGCGCTGACCCGGCAGCGAGCCGCCCCCTTCGTTCTCGTTTCCAGCCGCCATTCGCCCCTGCGCGCACGCCATTCCCCCGCTCGGCATCGGCGGGAACGAGCCTCCCACCTAAGATACTCCAACAACGTCGGCTAGCTGGTGTTTCCCGCTTTCTTCGCCCGCGATCCTAGCCTATCCTGCGGGGCGCTGCCAGGCGCGGGATGGACCTCGTCGTGTGCCCCGCCGATAGGATAGGCAGAGAAGGAGTAGTACGCAGCCATGGCGAAACGCCCAGCCAAGCGCTCGGCCAAACGCCCAACGCAGCGCCGCGGCGAGCGCCGGACGGAGCGCGCCTCCAAGCGCACCCCTGCCACCAAGGCCAAGTCCCCGGCTGCAGCGCCCCGCGCGGCGCAGGCGGACGCGGCATCCTCGCACCCCTCGTCCGCCCCGCCCTCACGCGAAGAGCAGGCGGCCGCCGCCCCGGCAGAACGCGATGTCCTGCTGCATCTTGAAGAGCGCGTGCAGACGCGCATCGTCGGCCGCCGCGACGAGATCGCCCGCGTGGCCAAGACGATCCGCATTCGGCGCATCGATCTCGATTTCCGCCCGCGCCGCCCTGATGGCGCCTTCCTGCTCGTCGGCCCCGCCGGGGTCGGCAAGACGGAGTTCGCCTGCGCCTTCGCCGAGGCGTTGCAGGGGAGCGACGAAGAGATCCTGCTCTTCGACCTGGCCGACTACAGCGAAGAAGAGGATCTCGCCGACCTCGTCGTGACGCCCCTGGCGGGAAGCGATGACACCTTCGTCGAAGGCTCCCTCACCTCGCGCGTGCGCGAGAATCCACGTGCGATCATCCTGCTGCGCGGACTCGAGCATGCCCATCGCACGTTCTATCGGCTCCTGCTTCACATCCTCGATCGGGGTCACATCACCGATGCGCAGGGAGAGGTCGGCTTCAAGGAGACGATTCTCTTCGCCACTACGCGCCTGCATCCTGAACTGACCGAGACGGTCGAGCAGATCGGCTTCAATCGGGAGGCGATTTCGCGCACGGAACGCTGGCGGCGCATGCTCGAGGAGCGCTTCTCGAGCGAGCTGATCAATGCCTTCAATGACGTGCTCTACTTCGACACCCTCTCGCTCGCGGACGTGCGCCAGATCGCGCGCACCAAGGTCAACGCGGTCCTCGCCCGCTTGCGGCGCCGCAATCGCGGCATCGAGATCAGCGATCGCGTATACGACACGTTCATTCGCGAGGAAGAAGTCCGCACGCAAGGGGCCCGCCATCTGAACCGTGCCCTCGAGGAACAGCTCTTCAATCCACTCTCGAAATACCTGCTCGCCCACACCAAGGCGCGACACATCCGCGTCGACGTCCGCGGCGGACGCGTCGTGATCCGGGAGACAGCGAGCTAGTCGCGCACCCCGGCCTCGCCCGCGCTCAGCCAGCCGCGCACCAGCGCCGCCACCCCCGCCGCCAGTTTCTCGCCCGCTTGCGCCCCCACCGCCACGACTTCCTCGTGTGTCAGTCGGGAGGGCGCGAGCCCGGTCGCCAGATTCGTGACCAGCGACAGCCCGACGACTTCGAGCCCCAGCCGCGCGGCCTCTTCGGCCTCGATCACGGTCGACATGCAGGCCGCGGTCGCCCCGAGGCGCCGGATCATCTCAACCTCGGCCGCCGTCTCATAGCTCGGCCCAAGACCGCCGAAGAGCACGCCGCGCATCGTACGCAGTCCGGCCCCGCTCAAGCAGCGAAAGGCCTCCTCCGTCCGCCCGGGATGGTAGGGCGAGCCACGCAGCCGCACCGCCTGCGCCCCCGGTGCATCCGCCGGTCGCGAGCGGACGGCGCGCGGGCCGAGCAGCAGGCGCACATGATCGTCGATCACCAGTGCCGTCCCGGGCAAGACACGCGGGTCGACGGCGCCCGAGGCGTTGGTCAGCAGCAGCCAGCGCGCACCGACGGCGGCCGCCAGGCGCACGCGATAGGTGACGGCGGCCCGGTTGTGTCCCTCGTAGAAGTGGACGCGCCCCGGGAAGACGAGCACCGCCTCCCGCGACGACCCGATCAGGGCGAGGCCACCGGCGTGCCCGGCGACCCCCGCCGGCGGACAGCCGGGGATCGTCTCTGCCGCGGCCGTGTAGAAGGGCCGCCAGCGCTCGAGCAGGCGGCCCAGGCCCGAGCCAAGTACAATGGCCCCAACGATTGCGCGGTCCCCGCCGGCGCGCCGCAGCGCCGCGCAGGCGGCCGGGTCGATATCACTGCGCGCATCGCGCACCCTCTTCTCCTCCCTGGTTGTGGATCGAGGGCGTCCGGTCCAACCGGGCAACCGACTCCGCAGGAAGCTCCTAGCCGATCGCCAACCCCAGCCCTGGCAAACGTTGCCCGCCGACGTCGTCCCGGGCTTGGCCACTTGCCGCCGGACCGACTCCGCCTGCGAGCAAGTCGGTCACATCCTACTGCCTACCCTGCAGATGGCGCCAGGGATGCTGCCCGCGTCGCACCACAAGCTAGTCGTCCCGTTCGGGGTCGTACGGCTCGCCGACCGCGGCCGGAGCCACCGCGCGGCCAACCCAGAGCACGAGCACGAGTATGGTCAGCACAAACGGCAGCATCTGCATCAGTTGCGTTGGCACAAGGCTGCCCTGCAGCCGGATCTGCGCCGTCTCTGCTGCGCCGAACAGGAGACAGGCCGCGGCCGCGCCGAGCGGATGCCACTTGCCGACGATCATCGCTGCCAGCGCGATGTAGCCCCGGCCGCCCGACATCTGGTCGGTGAACGAATGCTGCTGGAACGCCAACCAGGCGCCGCCGAGTCCTGCGAAGAACCCGCTCACGAGCACGCCGGTCCAGCGCAGGCGCGCGACACAGAAGCCGGCCGCGTGGGCGGCTTCCGGGTGCTCGCCCGCCGCGCGCAGGGCGAGACCGAACCCGGTGCGGAACAACACGTGCAGTGCAAGCAACAGCAACACCAGAGCGAGGAGGAAGAGCGGGTCGGCGAGCACCGCCGCCAGCGGCGAACTCCCCGTCACCCGCTCCAACCCAGCCAACTCCAGTCCGGGGATGCGTGGAGAATTGCTGGCGCTGTGGAAGAGCACGCGCAGACCGCCGCGCGTCAGACCAAAGGCGATGATGTTGATGGCGAGCCCGGAGATGATCTGATCCCCCTTCCAGGTCACCGACACCAGCGCGTGCAACGCCGCCGTCAGCGTTCCACCGACGGCCGCCGCCGCCAGACCGACCGCGGGCGAACCGCTGAAGTGCGTGCCGACGACAGCGAAGAAGGCACCGTGCAGGAGGATCCCTTCGAGGGCGATGTTGACGACTCCGCTGCGCTCGGAGAAGACGGCCCCCGCCGCCGCCAGGGCGTAGGGCACGCTGATCCGCAACGTCTGGGCCACGAGCGCCATCACCAACGCCGCCTCGCTCATGCCGCCCCCCCACCACCGCGCACCGCGCGGCGGCCGCCGAGCCGCCGCCGCCAGCGTGTGCGCGCATGCTCGCCCGCCACGAAGGTGAGCAGAATCACACCGGTCAGAATCTCAATCAGCTCGCGCGGCAGCAACGTATTGACGACGAAGCCGGCTTGGGACAGAAAGCCGAAGAGCAAGGCTGCCGGAAAGACCGCCAGCGGCGCATTGCGCGCCAGCAGCGCGACGGCGATGCCGAGGAAGCCGATGCCACCACTGAAGCCGTCCTCGTAGTAGTGCTTGTAGCCCAGCACAACGTTCGCCCCGACCAGGCCCGCCAAACCTCCGCCGAGCAGAAAGGCGATCTGGATCTGACGTCCGGGGCGGATGCCGAGCAACTCGGCCTGACGGCGCCCGGCGCCGACCGCGCGCAGCCGCAGTCCGGCCGGCGTGTGTTCGAGAAACAGGTGCAGCGCGGCCGCCGCGCCGAGCGCCACGAGCAGGCCGAGATTGACGGCCGACCCCCGCAGCGCGGGCCAGATATCGCCGAGCCGCGGCAGGACGGCACCCGCCCCGATCTCCGCCGTGCGCACCGTCTCGGGGAGTCCAAGATAGCGCGTGATCATGAGATTGGAGAGGGCGAGGGCGATGAAGTTGAGCATGATCGTGTTGATCACTTCATGGGTGCCCCAACGAGCCTTGAGCCAGCCCGGAATCCAGCCCCACAGCGCCCCTCCCGCGAATGCCCCCGCCAGGGCCAGCGGCAACAGGAGCAACGGCGGCAAGCCACTCGCCGCGAGCGCGACCAGGGCGCATGCGAGCGCCCCCACCACGGCCTGCCCCTCGCCGCCGATATTGAAAAGCCCGGCGCGAAAGGCAACGGCGACCGCGAGCCCGGTGCACGTCAGCGATGTCGCCTTGTAGAGCACTTGGCCCCAGCCGTACGGCGAGAGCAAGATTCCGTCGGCCAGACGTCTCCCGATCGTCGCCGGAGCGACGCCGAGGGCGAGGGCGATCGCGGCGCCCACACACAGCGCCGCTGCGAGCGCCCCGAACAGCGGCAGTCCCCGCAGCAAACCGCGCCTCAGCGAAGCCGCTCCCTCCATCAGGCCACCTCGTCGCCGGAGCTGAGGCCGACCATCGCCCGCCCCAGATGCTCGAGATCGACCGCCGCTCGCGGCCGCGGCGATGTCAGGCGCCCGCGGTAGAGGACGGCGACCCGATCGCTGAGGGCCAGGATTTCGTCCAGGTCCGCGGAGACGAGGAGCACGCTGCCCCCCGCATCCCGATGGGCGCGCAGCAATTGGTGAAGAAAGCGGGTGCTGGCAAGGTCGATGCCGCGCGTCGGCTGGGCCGCGACGAGCACCGGGGTGCGGCGCGAGAGCGCCCGCGCGCAGAGCAGCTTCTGCTGATTGCCGCCACTCAGCGCCTGGGGCCGTAGCTGCGCTTCCGGCGGCGCAACGCGAAAGCGGTGCAGCAGCTCGGTCGCCCAAGCGCGCACCGCGTCGGGGCGGTAGAAGTGCCGCCACGGACGCCCCGGCTCCCCGAGATGACCGACCAGCAGGTTCTCCCACAGACGGAAACGCGGGAAGAGCCCTTCCTGCAGGCGGTCCTCGGGAATCAGCGCCGGGCAGTCGCGATCGGGCACGGGCTGGCCGGGACCGAAGCGACGCGTCCCGATCTGCAGGCACCCCGCCGCCAGCGGGCGCCGCCCCGCCACTGCTTCGACCAGTTCGCGCTGCCCATTGCCTTGCACGCCGGCCACGCCCAGGATCTCGCCGCGCTGCAAAACGAAGCTCGCCGCCTGCAAGCGCCGGCGTCCCTGGCGGTCATCGGCCGCCAGCGCCTCGGCCCGCAAGGCCACCTCCGCCTTATGCGCGTCGCTCGGTCGCGCCCCGCGCACCTCCCCCGCCACAGGCGCCTCCGGCTCCGCCGCCAGCGGGGCCGCGCCCTGCCCCTCACCCATGATCCAGGCGACCAGCTGCTCGCGGTCAAAGGCGCCCCGCTCCGCCCCACCCACGACGCGCCCGCGGCGCAGCACCGTCACGCGGTCGGCGGCGGAGAGAACTTCGGCCAGCTTGTGCGTGATCAAGACGATCGTGCGCCCTTCCTCACGCAGCCGCTCCAGCACGGCCAGCAAGGCGTCGACCTCGGGCGGGGCGAGGACGGCGGTCGGCTCGTCGCAGATCAGCAGCCGGGCACCGTGGAAGAGCAGTCGGGCGATCTCGACGCGCTGGCGCTCGCCGACCCCGAGTTGGGACACCGGCGCTGCCAGCGGCAGATCGAAGCCATAGCGCGCCAGCAGGTCGGCCACCTCGGCTCCGAGCCGGGCGCGCGGCAGGCGACGCAGCCCGCGCCAGCCGGGATAGCCGAGAACCACGTTCTCGAGCACCGTCATCGGGGGCACGAGCATGAAGTGCTGGTGCATCATGCCGATCCCGAGAGCGAGCGCGTCGGCCGGCGAGCGGATGCGGCGCGGCCGACCATTGATCAGGATCTCGCCCCGGTCAGGCGCCACCAAGCCATAGAGGACGCGCATCAGCGTCGACTTCCCGGCACCGTTCTCGCCGACCAAGGCGTGGATCGAGGCCGGTTCGAGACTCAGGTCGACATCTTGATTGGCGACCGTCGCTCCAAAGGCCCGGGAAATCCCGCGCAGTTCGACGCGCGGCGCGCCCGCCGCGACTGCGCTACTGGCGGGGGACATCGATCTCGCCTGCGGCGATCTGCCGCCGCAGGGTATCCAGCCGCTGCGCGCGCTCGGGAGTGATCCAGGCGCGGTTCGTCTCGTCACGCACGAAGTCGACCCCTTGTTCCGCCAGCCCGAGCTCGCGCACGCCCCCCTCGAAGCGCCCCTCGATGGCTCGCTGCACGGCTTCGAAGAGCACGCGGTCGACGCGCTTGACCATGCTCGTCAGCACGTGGCCGGGCGCCTCGGCCGACTGGTCGGCATCGACCCCGATGACGAGCTTCTCCTTCTCGCGCGCCGCCTCGAAGACGCCCAGGCCCGTCGAGCCAGAGGCATGGAAGATCACATCGGCCCCCTGATCGAACTGCGCCAGCGCCAGTTCCTTCCCTTTGGCCGGGTTCTTGAACGCCTCGCCGGTCACGCCGGCGTAGTTGACGATGACGCGCACCTCGGGCCGCACGTGCTGCGCTCCGGCCCGGTAGCCCGCCTCGAACTTGTTGATCAGCGGGATGTCCATCCCGCCCACGAACCCGAGCACGCCGGTCTCGCTCACCATCGCCGCCAGAGCGCCAACGAGAAAGGCGCCCTCCTCCTCCCGGAACTTCAGGCCGACCAGGTTGGGCGGCACCGGTTGACCTGCGCTCCAGCTGTAGTCGATGCAGATGAAGTGCTTCTGCGGGAAGTCGGCCGCCACGGTGCGGATGTCGTCGCTGAACAGGAAGCCGACGCCCACGATCAGGTCCGCGTCGCCCTGGGCAAAGAGCCGCAGCGCCGCCTCCCGATCGGAGCTCTGTGTCGGCTCGAAGTACTCGAAGCTGATCCCGAGCTCCTCGCGCGCACGCTGCAGCCCGGCGTAGGCGAGATCATTGAAGGACTTGTCGCCGAGTCCGCCGACGTCGAAGACGAGGCCGACGTGAAACCGCTCCACGGCCGCCTGCTGCTGCTGTTCGCCGCCGCAGCCGACGCCTCCCCAGACCAGGCCCAGTATCGCCAGCGCGATCAGAATCGATCTCATGGTTCCTCGCTCTGCGGCGCCACCTCGGGCGGCGCCGGGAACAGATCGCCCGATCCTTCTTCGGGCGGCTCGAAACAACGCCGGCAGCGCGGCTCATAGACCTCGCTGCCCCCGACGAGAATCCGGTCACCGCCGCGGATGACGCGCTGCGTGCGGCTGGCCGGATTGCCGCACACGACGCAGACCGCGTGGACTTTGGTGACGTACTCGGCCACCGCCATCAACTCCGGCACCGGCTCGAAGGCGCGGCCGCGGTAGTCGGTGTCGAGGCCCGCGGCGATCACGCGCTTACCGGCGTTCGCCAAGCGCTGACAGACCGCGACGACCGAGCGATCGAAGAACTGCACCTCGTCGATGCCGAGCACCTGAGCGGTTCCGGCGCGATCGAGGATCTGCCGCGCGTGCCGTACGGGCAACGACGGAATGCGTGTGCGATCGTGCGTCACGAGACAATCGGGGGCATAGCGGTCATCGATCACGGGCTTGAAGATGGCGACCCGCTGGCGGGCAATCTGCGCGCGACGCAGGCGCCGGATCAGCTCTTCCGTCTTGCCGCTGAACATCGAGCCGCAGATCAACTCGATCCAGCCGCTGCCATGCGGCAGGCCGTCTCTCATGACCGCCTCCGCCGGCGCGGCGCCTCGAGGATCGAACGCACCTTGGTCACCAACAGGTCGATCGCCACATCGTTGTGCCCCCCCTCGGGGATGATCACGTCGGCGAAGCGCTTCGACGGCTCGACGAATTGCAGGTGCATCGGACGCACGCTCCCGCTGTACTGCTCGATTACGGTCTCCAGCGTCCGCCCGCGGTCGGTGACGTCGCGCCGAATGCGACGCAGCAACCGCACGTCGGGATCGGTGTCGACATAGACCTTGATGTCCATCAGCGCCCGCAGGATCGGATCGACGAGAATCAAGATTCCCTCGATGATGATGATCTGGCACCCGGCGACCGGAGTTGTCTTCTTCAGCCGACGGTGGCGCTTGAAGTCGTAGACGGGAACCTCGATCGCGCCTCCTTGCAGCAGCGTGCGCAGGTGTTCGGCGAGCAGCTCGCCATCGAAGGCGTCGGGGTGATCGAAGTTCTGCTTCTGGCGCTCATCGAAGCTCAGGTGCCCGATGTCGCGGTAGTAGGAGTCCTGGCGGATGATCGCGATCCGCCGCGATCCAAGCTCGGATGTCACCCGGTCGGCGATCATCGTCTTCCCCGAAGCGCTGCCCCCGGCGATCCCGATCAGGATCCGGCGCTTGGCCGTCGTCTCCGTCCGCGCCATCGCTAGCGCCTCCCCTCCCGGGCCGCGGCCGCGTCGGCGAGACCGGCATGCGCGCGGCGGGCGCGCTCGATCTCGGCCACGATTTCGTCGATCAGCCCGCGGTCGGGCGGCACGCGCACGCGCTCGGTGTCGAGCGTCAGGAGCGGGCAGCTCCCCGCGATCGAGGTCAACCAGCGTTCGTAGGCGCGTTCGAGCTGTACCAGGTAGGGCGCGTCGATGCCCGCTTCGCATGCCCGTCCGCGCTGGGCGATGCGCTCGAGCAACGTCTCCGGCCGGGCGGTGAGGTGCAGGAGCATCCCGGGAAAGGGCAGCAGTTCGACCATCTCACGAAAGAGAGCGAGGAAGCTCTCGTACTCGTGCGTTCGCATCGCCCCCCGTTCGTAGAGCACGCGCGCGAAAATCTCGCCATCCTCGTAGATCGTCCGATCCTGGATGAACGGCTCTTGGCGGGCCACGAAGCGCTTCTGGGCCTTGAAACGCTCCGCCAGGAGAAAGATCTGCAGATGGAACGCCCAGCGGCGCATGTCGGCGTAGAAGTCATCCAGGAAAGGGTTCTCGGCGACCGGTTCGTAATAGACCTCCCAGCCGAGGCGTTCGCCCAGCGTCCGCGCCAGGAGGGACTTGCCGACCCCGATGTTGCCACAGATCCCAACGAAGAAGGCTCCGCGCGCTGTGAGCATCTCCCCTCCGCAGGTGCGCCGCAGATCAGCGGGCGGGCGCCTCGCCGGCGCTCAGCTCCTCCTCTTCGAGGACCGCGACATGGGGCAGCTCCCGATAGCGCTCGGCCAAGTCGAGCCCATAGCCGACCACGAAGAGATTCTCAATTTCAAACCCGACGTAGTCGACATAGACTTGCCGTTCGCGCGGCACGCGCTTGTCGAGCAGAGTCACGATCGAGAGGCTGCGCGGGTTGCGCGACAGCAAGTTCTTGCGCAAATAGGAGAGCGAGAGCCCACTGTCGATGATATCCTCGACGATCAGGACATCCCGGCCGGTAATGTCATGATCGAGATCCTTGAGCAGACGCACCGTGCCGGACGAAGAGACGCCGGAGGCGTAGCTCGAGATCGAGATGAAGTCGACCTCCGGGTCGAGATCGAGGCGCCGCATCAAGTCGGCCAAGAAGAAAGCCGAACCCTTGAGAATCCCGATCAGAACCAGACTCTTGCCAAGGAAATCGCGCGAAATCTCGCGCGCCAGCTCGGCGATGCGAGCAGAGATCTGTTCCTCGGACAGGAGAATGCGCATCGGGTCCCCCTCCGCGGGAGCCAGGGCCGCCTGCTGGAATTGCTTGAGGAGTATCGAGTTCGCAGCCCAAGTGTCAAGCGCTAAGCGGTTGACGCAGGGCCGGAGGAAACATGGCGGGGTCTGAGAGTGGCACCTGGCGCATGGAGCAGCTCGAGCTGCTGGTCAACCCCGGCGCGCCGCCGATCGAGGGCGCGCTCGAGGTCCGCGATGGGCGTATCTGCGCCCTCGGCCCCGATCTCCCTCCACCGGCCCCCGGTGTCGAGCGGCTCGACCGTCGCGGAATGGTCGCTCTGCCCGGATTCGTGCAGGGGCACGTCCACCTCTGTCAGAGCCTGATGCGCGGCCTGGCCGAGGAACGCCCACTCGACCGCTGGCTGCGCGAGTGCATCTGGCCGCTCGAGGCGGCCCACGATCCCGCCTCGCTGCGCGCCTCGGCCCGCCTCGGCCTGGCTGAAGCGCTGCTGCACGGCACGACGAGCCTGCTCGACATGGGCGCCGTTCGTGACCCGGATGTGATCGCCGAATGCGTGGCCGAGTTTGGCCTGCGTGCGATTCTCGGCCCCGCCTTGATGGATGAGGGCGACGGCGTACCGCCGCCGCTCTGCCGGCCGCGAGCCGAGGCTCTCGCCGCTGCGGTTGACTTCAATCGCCGCTGGGCGGGTGCGGCCGACGGCCGAATCGGGGTCGCCTTTGCGCCGCGCTTCGCGCTGTCGGTCTCGGCCGGGCTGTGGCGCGAATTGGCCCGCGAGGCGCAGCTGCAGGGCTGGCCGATCCATACGCACGTCAGCGAAACCCGCTGGGAAAACCAGCAGGCCGAGGCGCTCCACGGCGCGCGCCCGGTTCCGCTGCTGGCGCAGTGGGGCGTGCTCGCGGCGCGCACGATGCTCGTGCACGGCGTCTGGCTCGACGACCGTGACCGCGCTCTGCTCGCCGGCGCGCCGGCCGCCGTGATCCACTGCCCCGGCAGCAATGCCAAGCTCGGCTCCGGCATCGCCGACCTGCCCGCCCTGCGCGCCGCCGGCATCCCGATCGGCATCGGCTCGGACGGCGCCGCCTGCAACGACCAACTCAGCATGCTGGCCGAACTGCGCCTGACGGCCCAACTGCAGTCACTACGCCACGGTCCGGGACGCTGGAGCGCGGCCGAGACGGTCGCCTGCGCGACGTCGGGCGGAGCGCGCGCCCTCGGTCTGGAGCGCTCGGTCGGCCGTTTGGCGGTCGGACAGCGCGCCGACGTGATCCTCTTCGAGCGTGCCGCCACCGACTGGGAAGCGGATCTTCCCTGGGAACATGGGCTCGTCTACGCCGCCGGCGGTCTGCGGCCGCAGGAGGTCTACATCGACGGCATCGCGCGCGTGCACGCCGGCCGCCTGCTCGTCGCCGACGAGCAGGAGGTTCGCCGCACGGCGCGTGAACAGCGCCGGCGCCTGATCGCGCGCGCCACGGGGAGCGATTGAGATGGAAATCCCGTTCGAATTGATCCAACGCCTGCCCAAGACCGACCTACACGTCCATCTCGACGGCTCGCTCAGGCCGGCGACGTTGCTCGCGCTCGCTCGTGAACAGGGCGTCTCGCTGCCGTTCTCCGACGAGGCGGCCATCGAGGAACACATGCTCCATCGGGCCGGTCCGGACCTCGCCCACTATCTCGAGGTCTTCGATCTGACCCTATCCGTCTTGCAGACGCGCGCCGCGCTCACGCGCGTCGCCCGCGAGCTGGCCGAGGACGCGGCGCGCGAGAATGTCTGGTACATGGAAGTGCGCTTCTCGCCCGCCCTGCATGCGCAGGCTGGGCTCTCCTGGAGCGATGCGGTCGATGCCGTGCTCGATGGTCTGGCGGCCGCGGAGGAACGCTACGTCATCCGCACCGGACTGCTCGTCTGCGGCATTCGCTCGATCAGCCCCCAGATGAGTCTCGAACTCGCCCAACTGGCCGTCTCCTACAAGGGCCGCGGCGTGGTCGGCTTCGACCTGGCAGGCGCCGAAAAGGGCAACCCGGCCAAGGATCATCGCGAAGCCTTCTACACGATCCGCAATCACAACATCAGCAGTACGATTCATGCCGGCGAGGATTTTGGTCCGCCGTCGATCCACCAGGCGTTGCACTACTGCGGGGCGCACCGGATTGGACACGGCACGCGGCTGTGCGAGGACGGGGGGCTGATGGCCTACGTCAACGACCACCGGATTCCGCTCGAGATGTGCCTGACGAGCAATCTGCAGACCGGTTCGGCCACGCTCGCCGAACACCCCTTCCGGCTCTACTTCGACGCCGGCCTGCGCGTCTGCCTGAACACCGACAACCGATTGGTCTCCTCGACCAGCGTCAGTGGCGAGCTCGACCTGGCCTGCCGCACGTACCTGCTCGACCTCTACGATCTGCGCCGGCTCCTGATCCACGGCTTCAAGAGCGCCTTCCTCCCCTACGAGGACAAGGCCAACCTGCTGCGCGCCGCGGTCGATGCGATTGATCGGATCTTCGAGGAGGGTTTCCCCGGCAGCTACCACCGCATGCGCACCTTCCTTTAGAAGCCGCGCGCGCCGCGCTCGTTGTCGGCCAGCGCGGTCCACTCGGCGTAGAGCCGCTCCAGGGGCGCGTGCAAGGCCTTCAGCTCGCGCACGTAGAAGGCGGTCTTGCTCGGATCGGCCGCCAGCGAGGGATGCGCCAAGGCCTGCTCGTAGCGCGCTCGGCGCGCCTCGAGCTCCTCGATTTCGCGCTCCACGTCACTCGCCCGACGTCCCGATCCCTTCCGGCGCCCCTTGCGGCGCGCGCGCGAACCGCGCCCGCGCGGCGTGCCGGCGGCCGGGCGCGCGGGCGCCGGCGCCTCCCGCTGACCGCCGAGCGGTCGCGAACCCGAGGCCGGCGGCGCGCCGCGGTCGGCCGCAGCCGGCGTCGGTCCGTCGACGCGGCGCCCGTCCTCGCGCTCCGCGCCGCCGCCGCGCCCTGGGCGTTGTCCCCCGTGCGCCTTGGCCCACACGTAGCTCTCGTAGGTGCCCGGATGCTCGCGCGCCCCGCCGGCTCCGACTTCGACGACGTGGTCGGCGAGCGCATCGAGGAAGTGTCGATCGTGAGAAACGAAGACGATCGTCCCTGGGTAGCCCTGAAGCGAATCGAGCAACGCCTCCTTCGAGACGATGTCGAGATGGTTGGTCGGCTCGTCGAGCAGCAACACGTTCGATGGGCGCACAAGCAAGCAGGCGATCGCCAGGCGGTTGAGCTCGCCCCCGCTCAAGGCCGCGACCCGCTTGTCCACGCTGTCGCCGGAGAAGAGAAAGGCCCCGAGCAGTGACCGAACCTCGGGCACGAAGTCGTTCGGCGCATGCTCCAGCACCGTTTCGTAGACCGTCGCGCGACGGTCCAGACGCTGCCCCTCGTCCTGGGCAAAGAAGGCGATCTCGGCCCGGTAGCCGAGCTGCCGGGCGCCGCGATCCGGGGTCTCGCGGCCCGCGAGGAGGCGCATCAGGGTCGACTTGCCCGCCCCGTTCGGACCGACCAGCGCCACGCGCCGCCCGCGTTCGATACGCAGATCAACGTGCTCCAAGACCCGCGTCGTGCCGTAGGCCTTGCTCGCCTGCCGCAGCTCGAGCGGAATGCGCCCCGAGTGCGGGCAGTTCGGGTAGCGGACGCGGATCCCGCGCCGTGGCGGCTCGGGCGGCTCGAGGCGCTCCATTTTCTCCAGGGCGACCATCCGGCTGTGCGTGCGCGAGGCTAGCCGCTTGTTCGCCCGGTTGCGCTGAATGAACTGCTCGATGCGCCGGATTTCGCTCTGCTGCTCTTCGTAGGCCTTCAGGCGCTGCGCGTAGCGCGCGTCACGCTCGCGCTCATAGAAGCTGTAGTTGCCGGCATACTCCTCGAGCCGATAGCCGACGATCTCGCTGATCCGTTTCACGGTCACATCGAGGAAGTAGCGATCGTGGGAAACGAGCACGAAGGCATAGGGGTAGTCTCGCAGGTAGCCCTCGAGCCACTCGCGCGCTTCCAGATCGAGGTGGTTCGTCGGCTCGTCGAGCAGCAGCACTTGCGGTCGGCGCAGAAGCATCCGCGCCAGCGCCGCGCGCATCTGCCATCCGCCCGACAGATTGGCGACCGGGCGCTCGAAGTCGGACTCCACGAACCCGAGGCCGGTCAGCACACGATGCACCTGGCGGTCCACATCGTGCGCACCGAGAATCTGCAGCCGCTCGAGGATCTCTCCGTGGCGCACGCTGAGCGTTTCTAGCGCCTGATTCGATTCGGTCGCGCGCTCAAGACGCGCCTCGAGTGCCGCCCGTTCTTCCTCGAGCGCGAGCACTTCACCAAAGGCCTCGCGCGCCTCTTCCCAGACCGTGCCGCCGCCGATGACGAAGTCGGCCTGCGCGAGGTAGCCGATCTCGCTTGGACTCGGGCGTTCGACCCGGCCGGCATCGTAACTCTCGAGATCGGCCACGATCTTGAGCAAGGTCGACTTGCCGCTGCCGTTGCGCCCGATCAGCGCGACGCGGTCCTGCGGCCCGACGAACCAGTCGGCCTGGCGCAGCAATATCTGGCCGCCGAAGCTCTTGCATAGCCCAGCTGCTTTGATCATGGCGGGGAGGTTAACGCAGACGTCGCCCGGAAAACAGCCCGGGCAACGGAATCGTGCGGGAAAATAGAGCCGGCGGGGCGGCAGCGTCTCCCGTGGCGGGGGGGGACGCCTCGCGGCTGCGCTCTCCGTCTGCCGCCGGGCGGCGGGGGGGCAGCGGGCCGCGCCCCGCTAGCCCGCTTGGGCGCTGGAATCGCCGCGCAGACGGCTGCGCCGCGGCATCCACTCCTCAACCGGCCGCTCCAGCCAGCGCTCAACCGCATCGAGCAGCTCGCGGCGCCGGATCGGCTTCGACATGTAATCGTCACAGCCCGCCTCGAGCGTCTTCTCCGCATCGCCCTTCATCGCCTTGGCGGTCAGGGCGAGGATCGGAACGCCGTCAAGCCGCGCATCTTGAATCATGCGCCGGGCTGTTTCGTACCCGTCCATCACCGGCATCATCATGTCCAGCAAGATGATGTCCGGCCGGCGCCGCGCGCCCTCTGCGAGCGCTGCCTGGCCGTTGTCGACGATCTGGACCTCATACCCGCCGCTTTCGAGAATCGCCCGAAAGACGTACTGGTTCGTCGGTTCATCCTCGGCCAGCAGAATGTAGGCTCCGGATTCCACTGCGCTCATGGTTCATCCTCCCGCTGCACTGCAAAGCGCTCACGCTGCGTCCTGGCGGGGTGCCTCTTCGTCCGCCCCGCCGAGTTCGGCCGGTTGCGCCGCCACGGTCGCCACCTGCTCCACGTGGGCCACCAGATCGCCGATCGTCTTGCCTTCCAGATCGAAAAACGACTCCTCAGGCGCTGGGAAAGGCGCCGAGGTCGCCGCGGCGCGCTCCCGAGTCCCGTAGAGCAAGAGCGGTGGCGCGCAGGCGGCGGTGCTCCCTTCATCCGACGCATGACTCTGGCAGGGACCGAACCCGGCATTCGCGACGACCAGATCGATTCCTCCCTCGCGCAGCTGCCGCCCGGCGTCGGCTCCGTTGCTTGCGATCGCCACCGACAAGCCCCGCTGTCGCAGGTAGCGGCGCAAGACGCCCGCTTCAACCGGATCGCGCTCGAGCAGCAGAATGCGCCAGTCGAGGGCGACCGGCGCACCGGCCCCCACCTCGTGTTCTTCCGCCCCCAACTCCTGTTCGTCCTCCGCCTGCAGGGGAACAACGAAGGCGAAACGCGAGCCCTGGCCAACCGTGCTGTCGACCCAGATGTCGCCTCCCATCAAGTGAATCAGCTTCTTGCTGATCGCGAGCCCGAGACCGGTGCCGGCGGATCCCAGCCCTTCACCTTCGAGCCGATGGAACTCGAAGAAGATTCGGCGCTGCTCATTCGGAGGAATGCCCGGTCCCGTGTCTTCGACTTCGACCGAGAGCATGCTCTCCTCCCCAAGCAGCTGAATCCGCACGGCGACATGCCCCTGCTGCGTGAACTTGATCGCATTGCCGAGCAAGTTGACGAAGACCTGCCGCAGCCGTTGCGCATCGGCCGGGACCCGGGCGCCGCGGCCGTCGGCCTCCACTTCGAATCCAAGGCCCTTCTCCTCGGCGAGCAGGCGCAGCTCCTCGGCCGCGTCGGCCAGTTGATCGACGATCGTCGTTTCGACCCGACGGATCTCCATCCGGCCCGCCTCGATCCGCGACAGATCGAGCACCTCGTTGATCAATGCCAGCAGCTTCTCACCGCTGGCGTACGTCATCCCAAGATGCTTGCGCTGCGCCTCGTTCAGCGGACCCGGGACTTCGTCTCGCAGCATTTCGGTCAGGGCCAGAATCGCATTCAGCGGCGTACGCAGCTCGTGCGAGACGTTGGCGAAGAAGGCGCTCTTGAGGCGGTTGACCTCGGTTACCTTTTCGTTCTGAAACGCGAGGGCGAGGTTCTTCTGGCGCAGCTCGGTCGTGCGCTGGCGCACCTGTGCACGCAAGCGTCGATTGAACTCGTTGACTTCGCGGTAGGCCGCCTCCACGCGCGTGCGCATCGCGGCGAAGCTCGCTTGGAGCTCGACGAGCTCGTTGCGCCGGCCCGAGAACACGGGGACTCTCTCGCTGCGGCTGAGTCCACGCCGGGTCGCCGCGCCCAGCTCATCGGCCGCGTCACAGAGAGCGCGCAGCGCCGCACCGAGGGCGCCCGCTGTCCGCCAGAGCATGCCGAGGGCGAGCCCGCCCCACAACAGCACCCAGCCAACGAGCAGCAGCGGCCACCCGGGGAAAAGCACACCCCGCCCGCCCAGCCACGCAAGCGCAGCGGCGCCAACGAGCTGGAGCGCCAGCGGCGCCGCGACCGCGCGCCCCAGGGCATGGCCGAGCGGCAGCGAACGCGTTCTGATCGGCCGCGTCTGCAAGGCAAGTCCCTCATCGTTGCACGGATGCCGGCGGGCATGTCCCTGTCCGTGGCGGTGTCCCGGCCGGCCCGTCCCTCCAGGTATCGTCCGTGCAAGGGCTTTCATTGAGTCGCTTCTCGATCGCTTCCCCACCCGGGAGGCTTGACCTACCCTGGGGTGGCAGGCGACGTTTCCCGGGTGCCCGGGCCGTGCGCGGCGGCGGCCGGCGGGCCCGACCCGCTTGGGGAACTGATGTTGCGCCAGCCGGGTAGCGCCAATGATCGAAGTTTCGGGTGAGGGGGGAACAGATGGCCGACGCACACGACTTCTATCGCCTCGACTTGGAGCTCAGCGAAGAGGAGCGCCTCCTGCGCGACACCGTGCGCAGCTTCGTCACCAAAGAGCTGCTGCCGGAGATTGCCGAGCACTTCGAGCGCGGCACCTTCCCCACCCATCTCGTGGCGCCCCTCGCCCAGCTCGGGCTGCTCGGGATGAAGTACGAGGGCTACGGCTGCGCGGGCGCCTCGAACGTCGACTACGGCCTCGCCTGCGAGCAGTTGGAGTGGGGTGACAGCGGACTGCGCAGCTTCGTCAGCGTGCAGACATCGCTCGTGATCCACCCGATCTACACTTGGGGCAGCGACGAGCAAAAGGCGCGCTACATCCCCAAGCTCGCCGCGGGGGAGTTGATCGGCTGCTATGGCCTGACCGAGCCGGACCATGGGTCCGATCCCGGCGGGATGACGACGCGCGCCGTGCGCGACGGCGACAGCTACGTGCTCAACGGCGCCAAGATGTGGATCACCAACGGTTCGATTGCCGACCTCGCCATTGTCTGGGCGCGGCTCGAGGACGAGATCGCCGGATTCATCGTGGAGCGCGATACGCCCGGGTTCAGCGCACCGGAGATGAAGCAGAAGCTCTCGCTGCGCGCCTCGGTGACGAGCGAACTCGTCTTCGACGACGTGCGCGTGCCCGCCGCCAATCGGCTGCCGGGAGCCCATTCGCTCGGCGCGCCGCTCGGGTGCCTGAACGAAGCGCGCTATGGCATCGCCTGGGGCGCGATGGGCGCCGCCGCCGCGTGCTACGAATCTGCGCTCGACTATGTCCAGTCACGCGAGCAGTTTGGCCGTCCCCTCGCCCGCTTCCAGATCACCCAGGAGAAGCTCGTGGCGATGCTCGCGGAGCTCACCCGCGGACGCCTGATGAATCTGCGCCTCGGTCGGATGAAGGACGCCGGGCTGTCGGCCTATCCGCACGTCTCGCTCGCCAAGTACGCCAACGTGCGCGCCGCGCTGGAGATTGCCCGCTCCGCGCGCACGCTGCTCGGCGCGAACGGGATCACGCTCGAGTACCCGCCGATCCGTCATGCCGCCAACCTGGAGAGTGTCCTGACCTACGAGGGCACGCACGAGATCCACACGCTAATCGTGGGGCGCGAGATCACCGGCGAGAACGCGTTCAGCTAAGCGCCGCAATCCGCTCGCGCATGACAAAGCCGTCGGCCCCCACGCCGATGCGGCCGCCCGCCGTGCGCGGGTCGTGGTTGAAGACGACCAGTGCCTGCGACTCGGCCGCCTGCCGCAGGAGCGCCTCCTTCTCCGCCATCAGCCGCTCGGGCCACATGTCAAAGCCGGTCGTATAGGGCATGCGGACGTGCGCCAAGGTCGGCACGAGATCGGACGGATAGAGCAATCGCTCGTGTTCGCCGGTTAGGTGCACGACGAGCAGACCGGTTGCATGCCCTTCGGTCGGTTCGACGCGCACGCCGGGCACGATCTCACGCGCCCCTTCGATCAGCTCGAACCGCATTGCGCGCACGCACTCCAAGTCCTGCGTCCGGTAGCTGCGCCGCTCCTTCACCGTCGGGTGCTGTGCGCGATCCCACTGGGCCCGGCTGAGCCACACACGCGCCTGGGGAAAGGCCGGTGCCGTCCCGCCTTCTGCGGCGGGAGCGGCAAGTCCTCCGGCGTGGTCGAAGTGCAGGTGCGTGAGCAGCAAATCGGTCACCGCCGTCGGCGAGACCCCGATCGCCGCCAGCCGATCGGCGGCCGTACCGAGCGCGGCATCCACACCGAGACGCAGGCGCTCCTCGCGTCCGAAGCTCTGCCCCAGCCCCGGATCGACCAGCAGCAGGCGATCGCCGCGGCGCACGAGCAGCGCGCGCAGGACCAGCGGGATGCGATTCTGCTCGTCGGCCGTCGCGAAGCGCCCCCAGAGTGCCTTCGGCACCGAGCCGAACATGCTGCCGCCGTCGAGCCGAAAGCGGCTCAGCACGTGCGCGCGGGCGCTCAGGCCGCCCAAGTCGAGCCAATCCTTCACCATGCGCCCACCTCCCGGGACCTCATCTTGGCCAACTCGGTTTGACCGTACAATGGGCCTTTCCTATACTGAGGGGCTCGCCCCCCGCCCGCCGGGGCAGGCGCCCGGCAGCGCCTGGCGTCCGCCGCGCGGGCTGGCGCCACGTGGCCGCGCGCAGGGAGGACTCAGCATGCACGCCAGGCACGCTCTTGCGGGGCGCCGGCTCGCCCGTTGCGCGCTCGCCCTCAGCCTGCTAGCGCTCGCCGGGCCCGCGCCCGGTGCCGGCGGTGTGCGCGTCGCCGGCCCGGTCGTCCAGCTCGATCCGGAGACGATCGACTTCGGCACGCTCGCCCAGGGCGAGCAGCCTCAGCACGACGTGCAGCTGCACAATCGCGGATCGGCGCCGCTGCTGATCGGCGAGGTCACCAGCAACTGCGGCTGTACCGTGGCCCAGCTGCCCGACAGCGTGCTCGCCCCGGGCGCAACGACGCAGATGCGCGTCACGCTCCAGACGCTCTCCTTTTCGGGCGACGTCGTCAAGCAGATCACGCTGCACACCAACGACCCTGGCGCGCCGCAGGCGACGATCACACTGAAGGCGCACGTGCGCCCGCGACTCGACGTGCGTCCGACGCAGGTCGACTTCGGCTCGGTGCCGGTCGGCGAGTCGCCCGTGCGGACGGTGACGCTGAAGGCGGCGCGGCGCGATTCGCTGGTCGTCGACAGCCTGCTCTTTCCCGCAGACTACGTGCGCGCACGACTCGAACAGGCCACGATCGCCGACAGCGTCGTCATCCAACTCCACCTCGAGCTGCGTCCCGACGCGCCCGCCGGCCCGTTTCGCGAAACCGGTCGCATCATTACGAATCAGACGACCGCCCCCCGCGTGCCGATCCACCTGCGGGGTCAGGTGCGTGGCTTCTTCACGGTCTCTCCCCCGGCGCTCTCTTATGGCCTCGTGCGTTCCGATCGCGGCAAGAGCCAGAAGGCGGTTCTGACCGGCGCGGGGGACGGGCATCATCGGGTGACCGGCGCCGACTGCCCGCATCCGGATGTCGCCTGCCAGGTCGTCACGGTCGAGGAGGGACGCCGCTACGAGGTGCGCGTCACGCTGCAGCCCGGGATCGCGGCCGGCATGCTGCAGACCGAGGTCGTGATCTCGACCGACGATCCCGCTCAGCCGCAGATCCCCCTCGAGCTGCGCGGCAGCGTGCGCGCCGTCCCCGGGCAGGGAGGGTCCTAGCGATGCGGTGGTGGGGACGGCGGCTACTCGAAGTGGTGCTCCTCGTGGCGATCGGAACGGTCGCGGGCCTCGCGCTCAATGCGGCCCGCCGCGATCCGCTGCCCTACGATCTGCCCGCGTCGCTGCTGCTGACCGAGAGCGGCACGCGCGTCATCCTGCCGCCAGAAGCCGAGCGGCTCTACACGCAGGCGGCCGCCGTCTTCGTCGATGCCCGCGCACCGGGAGCTTTCATCGCCGGTCACATCGAGGGAGCGCTTGGTCTGGCGCCCGATCGCTTTGCCGAGCTCTATCCGGAACTGGAGCTCTGGAGCGGAGGCATGCCGCTGATTCTCTATGGCGAGCGCGGCAATGTGCTTGCCCCCGATGACTTGGCGATGCGCCTGCGCGAAGCGGGCCAGACAGAGGTGGTGCTCCTCGGCTTCGGGTTCGAGGGCTGGCAAGCGCGCGGTTTCCCGACGGCGAGCGGGCCCGAGGGCCTGCTCGGCACCGCTCCGGGAAGCGCCGGGGGAGGTCAGTGAGATGGCGCCGGTCTTGATCTTCCTGGGGATTCTTGCGCTGGCGACGCTCGTCGGCTACTTCTGGCTTGGCCGGCTCGCCGCGGGCGGCCTTCCGCGCGGGCCGCAACGCGCATTGGAATGGATCGCGCGCGTCGTGCTCGCGACGGTCTTTCTCTGGGCGGCGTACGAGAAGGCAAGCGATCCCTACGGGTTTGCCTCAAGCATCTACGCCTACCGGGTCACGCCGGCCGGGCTTTCGATCCTCGCCGGCCTGATGATGCCCGCGATCGAGATCGCCGCCGCGGTCGCGCTGCTGACCGGTTTCCTCTGGCGTGGCGGCGCGATCATCCTCGGCGGCTTGCTCGTCGTCTTCATCGCCGCTCTCTTCCAGGCAATCCTGCGCGGCATCGACATCGATTGCGGCTGCTTCGGCCAGGAGTCGAGCCCGGTCAGCTTCTGGTTGATCGCGCGCAATTTCGGCCTGCTCCTGCTCGCCCTCTTCCCGCTGGTGACCGATCGCCGCCGCGCGCGTGCGGCCGCTGCCTCCCGCTCGCCTACCGCCTAGCGCGCCGCCTCCGCACATCCGCCGGACCAATCGCCCGCGATCTGGGTGGGGCAGCCGGCCAGTACCGCTGCGCCGAGCGTGTCGCCCAGGCTCTCACCGGCACGTTGCCCCGTAGCGAGCAACCAGACCTCGCCGCGCTCCGGCACGGTGATCCAGAGCTGGCGCGCCTCGGGGTCATAGGCGATGCCGCGCACCGGCCCGAGCCCGGACAACGACTTGACGATCACGCCATCCCGATCGACCAGAGCCACGAGCCCCGCTTCCGGGTCGGTGACCCAGCAGCGGCCCTGGCCGTCGGCGGCGAGACCGCGCGGTGCGATGAAGGGACGGCCCGCGCGTGCGCGCACGGAGAGCGCATCGGTCACGTAGAGCACCTCGCCCGCCTCCCGATCGGCAATCCAGCAGCCCCCCCCGGAGACGTCGTCCGCGACGTCCACCGGGCGGGCGACCTCGGCGGCCAACGTGTCGACGAGTTGGCGGCCGAGATCGACGGCCAGCAGGCGCCCCGCGCCTCCCGTCGAGTCGGTGCAGGCGATCCAGGTACGAGTCGAGTCCCGAAAGGCGAGCGCCTCGGGGTAGAGGCGCGACGGTGCGGCAAGATCGAGCGACAGAATCGTCTCCCCGGCGGTTGTCATCCAGACAACGCGCCCTTCGTAGAAGGCGCCGACGGCGAGTCTGTCCGCTGCGCCGCTCAAGGCGACCGTCGTTGCGCCGGCCAGCGGCAGCGCGTCGAACTCCTGTTCCCCATCCGTACTCCAGATGCGAACGCCGCCCGGCGACGCGAGATCGGTGGCGTAGACGCGGTGATGCACGGCATCGACGGCAAGGTCATAGACCAGGCTCCCGTAGGAAGTGGCCAAGCGCACCGTGCCCGCGTCCGGAGCGAGCAGCTGCAGGCCGGTGCCGCACGGATCGGCGACCCACGGCAACGCGGCTCCCGGTCGCGCGGTCACCGTCTGGACGCGGGCGGTGGCAGCGCCAAAGACGAACTCGAGCGCGTAGCGATACGCATCGCCATTGCACACCGTCTCGTCTTCGAACCGGCGCGTTGCTGCAGACAGCGGCGTCGCGGTCAGCAAGCTCTCCGGAGCCTGCGCCGCGAGCGCGGTCCGGTAGACGCGAAAGCCGCGCACGTCCTTGAGACCGAGGTCGCTCCAGGTCAGGCGCACGGCGCCACAGCGCGCCTCCGCCCAGAGGGCGCGCGGCTCCCCGTCCGTCTCCGGGTTGCGCGGATCAAACGGGTTCCCCCGCTCGCGCCCGGAACAGCTCAGGAGCAGGCCCGCGACCAACACCAGCGCCGCGCTGCGACGCAACGCCAGACGGGCGGCGCGCAGCGCCTGCGTCTCGGCCCCGATCGCCCTCCGCGGGCGAGATCCGGCGCTCACGGCCAGGTCTCCCCACGCGGCGCGAGCCAGGCGCGCAAGCTGAGCAGGAAGCAGACCTCCGCCCCGACCCAGGCCCCAACGACGTAGCGATCGTAGCGCTCGGCCCGATCGAAGGCCGCCTCCCGGCGGCCCGGGTCGCCACTGGCGAGATAGCGGTCGTACTCGCTGTCCGCCTCATGCTGCAGCCACAGCGCGAGTCCGCTGAGCGCCGCCCAGCCGAGCGTCGTCGCCCACCGATACCACCCTCCGCGCCGCTCCTCCTCCCCGGCGGCAGGCAGCGAGCGAAAGCGCTCGTCGCCGAGCGCGGCCGCCGGCAACCGCCAGCGCCCCGTCGCCGCGGCGTGTTGCGGCGCGAAGAAACGCAAGCGCGATGGCGACTGTGGCTCGGTCGCTCGCGGCGCCACCGCGCGAGTGCGCGCGTCGGTGCCCGCTCCTCCCCCTGCCGACCGCGACCAGCGGTAGGCGACGAGCTCCCCGCGTCCGCCCGCCACGAGCAGGTGATCGGACGCCACGGCGGGCGGCGCCGTGACCGGAGCGGCGACGCGCAACGCGCAGCGCGCCGCCCCGTCGCGCAGCGCCAGTGCCGTCACCGAGCCGTCTTCCAGCCCGATCCAGACGAGGCTGTCGGCAACGGTCGGCTGCTGCACGCCGACCTGGCCGAGCGGGCGCTCCCAGCGCGTCTCCAACCCGGGGGTTTCGATCGCGGTCACCCGGCCGGCGGTCGAGAGCGCGATCAGAGGATCCCCTCCGGCCAAGGGCGCGCGGAAGAAGCCGTCGAGCATGCGCGCGCCGTGGATCTCGCCGCTGGCCGCATCGACGGCCAGCAGGCGCCCGCCGTAGGTCAGCACGTAAAGGCGGCCGCCGCGCTCGATCGGCGCCCCGTAGAGCGCGCCGCCCGGGGCCATACTCCAGCGAATGCCGCCATCGAGCACCGAGAGTGCGAAGAGCGAGTCGACGGCGCTGGCCACATACAGCAGGGAATCGCTCGCGGCGAGCGGCGCGCGCACGACGATCGGCAGCTGCCGCCACCAGCGCAAGCGTCCATCGCTCACCCCGTGCGCCGCCACGCGGCCCGTCACACTGGCCGCATAGCAGGTCTCGCCGACGACCAGCGGCGCCACGCTCACTTCCCCCAGTGCATGGCGCCAACGCACCGCCCCATCCTCGGCGGCCAAGGCGATCAGGCGTCCATCGGGCGGGTCGGTGACGCCGAGCCAGACGCCCGCAGCGGGCACGACCCCGCCTTGCATGGCGACGGCGGTGCGCACATCCCACAGCTCGGCGCCATCCGCCAGGCGGTAGCGCCCGCAGCGCCGGTCGTGGGTCGTCGCCACGACGGAGGTTTCATCGCACGCCAAGCTCCCGCTCAAAGCGCGTCCGAGATCCTTGCGCCAGGCGAAGGTGAGCGCATCGCCGGCGGACGCCGCCGTCGTCGGCGCAGCGAACAGCCCCCCGAGCGCGAGGCCCACCGCCAGCAAAGCGTGACGGCGCCGTGCGGCTAGTAGTTCCATCCGACGAAAAACTCCGAATAGGTTTCGCGCGGCCAATCGCGGAAATCGGTCCGGCGCGCCAGATCGTAGCGCAGGACGAGCAACCCGCCGAGCCCCATGCGCAGGCCGAGCCCGTAGCTGCCCCGCCAGCGGGCGGGCCAGTCGTCGTACCAGGCCTGGCCCGCATCGCAGAAGAGGGCCCCCTCGATGCCGGGAAAGAGCAGCGGCCCGACGAGCGCCGGGTCGATCAGGAAGCGCCGGATCAGCGGGAAGCGGCACTCGACGTTGGCCAGCGCGGCGCGCGTACCATGGAACTGCCGCCAGGGATAGCCGCGCAGCGAATGCGAGCCGCCCAGCAGAAACACCTGCGGATCGGGGCCGCCCGAAGCCCGCATCTGCAGGCGCAGCGCCAGCGCACTCCGTCGCGAGAGGCGCAGGTAGCGCCGCGCATCAGCCAGCAGGAGGACATTCTCGACCCCCGGCCGGCGCAGGTTCATCGTCATCCCCAGCGTCAGGTGCATCCGCCGTCCATCGATCGGACCGGTCGGGAGCCAGAGCGCCGTGTCGTGGATCCACGACAGGTAGTGCGTTGCCACCGCGCCGTGGCGCTCGACCTGGGTCGAGGGCTTGTCCTTCTCGGCATACGCGAGTCCGAGCGACGTCTCCAGGCGGGTGAAGCGCGAGAGCGGATAGCTCAGCAGTCCGGTCGCGCCGACGCGCCGTTCGAAGAAGGGCACGCGCAGCTCGTCGTAGTAGTTGCCGGCATGGTGGTAGACGCTGAAGCCGCGATTGAGCCGGCGGCTCAGGTCGAGATAGGTGATCCCGGCGGAGAAATTGTCGAGGAAGTCACGGGTCGAGATCGTCGTGTTCCCGATCTGAAAGAAGATCAGTTGATTCCCCATCAGGTCGCGCAACAGCAGCTGCAGCCCTTCCCCACTGCCCAGTCCCGGATCGACGGCGACGCCGCCCTGGGCGGCGTCCAGGGCAAACGTCGTCTTGTAGCTCTCCCGGCGTTCGATCGCCGGGACCGGGATCGCCGGCTGATCCCCCTCCCGCGGCAGGCGACGCACTTCGCACGCCAGCGTAGGGGCGACCTGCTCCGGCGCGATCGGAATCCGCACCGTCTCGAAGCGGCCTTCCTTGTAGGCGGTGCCGAGCACCTCGCGCCCCGATGGAAGCCAGCGTGGATCGAGAATTGCCTGGAGCGAGCGAGTGACGCGGCCGCCACGGCCCTGGCGATCGACGACGTAGAGGTCGCGCAGTCCATCGCGCGTCGAGGCGAAGAGCAGCCACTCCCCATCGGGAGACCAGGAGGGCGACAGGTCCCAGCCGTCGCCCCGGGTCAGCTGCCAGATGTCGCTCGTCTCGCGATCGTAGAGAAAGAGGTTGCGCGCGCCGGGACTCCCCTGCGCCCCCCGGTCGGAGACGAATGCAATCCAGCGGCCATCCGGGTGGATGGCCGGCTCGCGGTCGCTGTGTCGATCGCGCGTCAACCGCTCGAGCGCGCCGGTCGTCGCATCGAGCAGGTAGAGATCCTGATACCCGTCACGGCGCAATCCGGAGAACACGACCTGGCGACCGGCGCGATCCCATTGCGGCGACGTGATCCCGACCAGCTCATCAAAGCGCCACGAACCGACGACCTCGCGCGACACGAGGTCGTAGGCAATCAGCTGATCGCGGTCGCCCCGATGCGAAGAGAAGAGCAGCACGCCTTCGGCCGAAACATCCAACCGGCTGTGGAAGGCGTGAAAGGAGAGGTACTCGGCGCTGCGCTGGCCTTCGATCACCGTCTCGATGCTGCCGCGCGCCCGGTCGGGGTCCAGCTGCGCAAGGTAGATGTTGTCGTACCCGGACTGGGGCGAGACGAAGAGGAAGACATCCTCGTCGCCCAGCACGCCCGCCGGCACCGGCGTCGGCTTCAGCTCGGTGCCCCAGATGGGAATCCGTTGCGCTTCGGCGATGATCGGATCGGCACGCAGCACGTCGGGGTAGTAGCGGCGCCGCAGCCAGTGGGCCCAGCGCTCGGAAAGCTCGCGTTGATCGACTCCCAGCAGGCGCGGGTAAAGCTCGCGGAACGAGCCGACCTTCCACAGCTCGCGATAGAACTGGACGACCTTGTCATCGCCATACTCCTGTGCCAGGAAGGCGAGCACCGACTGCCCGAGCTTGTACATCGCAAAGCTGCCATCGTAGCGCCAGAACTCGTCGAGCGCCGGGAGATTCCCCGAGATGACGAGGTCGCGCAGGATCAGATCGGCGTCGGCATCCCACTCCCGCGACCAGTGCTCCGCCATCCCTTCGATGAACCAGAGCGGCGGGGAGGGCATCCGCCGGCGGTAGTGATCGCGGTAGACCGTTTCCCCCAGCGACAGCTGAAACGCGTGGACCAGTTCGTGCTGCAAGGTGCGGCGAAAGTCGTACAGCGATCCGTCGAACGGCATCAAGACCCGCCCGCGCATCGTCTCGGTCAATCCACCGACCCCCTCCGGGATCAGCATCGGCGTGATGTTCGTCTGTTCGAAGTCGTGCTGGCTGCTGTAGAGAATGATCGGAATCCGGTGATCGATCTCGTGCCAGAAACGCTGGCGGTGATGATCGTAGCTCCGCTCCGCCGCGGCGAGGGCAAGCTGCGCGAACTCCTCTTCCTCCGGGTAGTAGTAGAGGTCGAAGTGCTCGCTCTGCAGCACGCGCCAGTCGAACTCGCGATAGTTGACCTTGTTCTTGCCGAAACGGATGTACTGCCCCGCCGCCGGTGGCGCGAGCGCAACCCAGGCCAGCGCGGCCGCCGCGGTTCCCAGCAGAGCCGCGGCCCACCAGCGCGCGCGTGGTTGCCGCGCGGCCGGCCGGCCGTCGCGCCCGCTAGAGGATCCGAGTGCCATCGAAGTATTCGTCACGCCACCACTGCATGCGCCGCAACTCGCCGGCGCTGAGTTCTTCGTCACCGGCCTGCGGTTGATTCGTCCAGACGACCCGCGTCTCATTCCCGACCTGGCGACGCACCGGGCGCCCCGGCAGGAAGACGCGCGCATAGACGCGTAGATCTCCCTCTACTACACGCCAACCGCGATTCAGGTCGGCGCTGAGCCCGGAGCGGGTCCGCCGCAAGGAGGCCCGCCAGGGGCTCCATCGCTGGCGCGCGCGGATCAAGCGCGCATCCGTCTCGGCGCGATTGCCGGCGAAGAACTCGGCTCGGTAATTCGAGTGTTCAAAAGGGCTTTCGCCGATAGCCGGCCCCTCGACGGCATCCTCCCGAGTTCGATAGCGATCACCGTAGAGCCGCACCCAGGCCCCGCCGCTCGCTTCCACGAGCCGCAGCTCGATATCGATCTTATCGGCCTGGAGCGCACTTACCGGAAGCGGGATGCGCACCCAGCGGCGGAAGTAGTCGTATCCGGGACTCGCGGCCCCATACATCGGGTTGAGGCGTTCGGTAACGAAGCGGGCATACGTATCGGCGACGCGCCGGTAGCGGTCCTGCGCGCGGTGAATGTGCGGGTCGAAGAGAAACGCGGCGTACTCCCCCCCGAGCGTGTCGACGAAGCTCTTCACCCGCGCCCCTTGTACCCAGACCTCGAAGCGGAAATGCCCGCGGATCGAACGCAGCAGGTCGAGCTCGAGCTCGACACCGGCAAAGGAGCCGGGAGGCGCCTGGCTGAAGCGCGGTGGCAGCCCAATGCGGTGCAGCAGCACCTCGCCGGGCCGACGGAGCGTCACCGCAAACTCGTCCCAGTCGGGCTCGCTGACGGCACTGCCGGCGAGCGGAATCGCCAGCAGTAGGAGGGCGAGCATGAGCCCGAGGCGCCGACGCGGTCGCCTACCCGGCAACCCGCCCCACAGGACCAGCAGTCCCGGCAGCGCCGCCAGCGGCGCCAGCAGCAGCAGCACGGCTCCGAGTGCGTAGAGCACCCGCGCCTGGTCGAGCGCGACGCTCACGGGGGGCATCAGCAGGGCGCCAGCCAAGAGCAGGCCCACCCCCGTCGCCAGCGCGGAGAGGAGCAACCGCCGCAGGCCGCCCGCCGCGGGGCGTCCCGGCACCACTCGCTGCCCGTGTGCAGGCCGGCGCCCGACTATCTGGCGGACCGTGATCACGAGGCGCCGCGCTCCGAGCAAGGCGTAGACGAAGAGCGCCGGCAAGACGGGCAAGTGGTAGCGCGCCACCAAGTGGCTGCCAGCATGCACCGCGGCGACACCGAGGGCGAGCGCCCCTGGCAGCCAGCTCCCGTCGCGCCGCCCGATCGTGACCGCCAGGCCGAGCAAGGCCAGCGGAACGAGCGCGAGGTGAACGGCGCGCGGCACGGGCCAGGCGCCGAGCGGGGTCGCCAGGTAGCTCTTGACCGCCGGATAGCTCCAGAAGAGACCAAACTTCTTCGCGACCAGGCCGACCCAGCCCAGCGGGTAGCGGGCGATTGTCAGCTTGAGCGCCTCGACGTAGGCGCCCCGCCGGTCTTCGAAGCCCAGCTCATCGGGGTCCGTTTCCGCGATCACCTGTTCGCCTCCCGCCGCCAGCTCCGGCGTGATCGCATCTCCGAGCCCGACGTTCTCCCAGCCTTGATCGGGCACGTAGTTGCCGCGATAGACCCAGAGCATGTCCTCGCCTGAGCGGGCCACCGGATTCAGCGGCAGGTCGGCCGCCAGCAGGGCCACCATGCCCGCGAGCAGCGGCATGACCATCCCGCCCGCCAGCGCCGCCGCGGCACCGAGCCACGGCCGCTCCACGAGCGCGCCGCGTCCGCCGCTCCGCCTCCGCCGCCAGCGCCCACCCCACCGGCGCCAGCACAGGTAGAGCAACTCCGCGATCAAGATCAGGACCGATAGGGAACGAAAGGTCGTCTTGGCGAGGAAGAGGTGCGCCAGCACCAACCCCAGGAGCAGGGCGCGTCGCGGCGTCGCCCGGCGGTGATAGCGCATCCAGGCCCAGGCGGTCAGCGCGACGGAGAAGAGCGCATGCGGTTCGGTGGCAATGCCTGAGCCGTAGTAGAGCAGCGGCGGGTAGAGCAGGCACAGCGGCAGCAACCACCAGGCGCAGCCGCGCGCCAGACGCCGCGCCACAACTGCCCACAGCGCAATCGCCGCCGCGAACAAGAGGATCGAGAAGGAGCGCCCCGCCCCCTGGTCGTCGGGGAAGAGGGCATAGAGCAGGCCCAACGGCAAGATGTAGCCGGGCGCGTGCTGCAGTTCCCAGCGCTCCAACTCGAGCGCCGCGCGCTCCTCGGCCGGCAGCGTGCCGCGCACGAGGGCCCCGACGGTCGACGGCGAGCCCAGCAGCTGCGCCACGGTCCGGGCCAGCGCGTCGTACTTGGCGCTGTCCCCGGCGACCGGCAGTTGATCGGTGTCCGGGAGGGCCAGGTGCAGGGCGCCGTAGAGGAGCGCCAGCGCCGCCACCAGCAGGAAGACCGCCGGCGTCGAAAGGTGCCGTCGGCGCAGCGGTCGATCATTGCTCACACGCGCCATGCCGGTCCCCCGATTCGCGCCGCAGGCGCGGCAGGCGGCATTGCTCGCGGGCCAGGAGGCTGGTCGGAGCCGGCGGTAAGCCGAGTTCTGTACGGACCCAGAGGGTCCGTGGTGATCATTTCTCTGGGACGTCCGTTGCCGAACGCCTCGAGCGACCTACCCGGGAGTCATCGCGAGACGGGCCGCCTCATCCTCCCCTATTTGGTCTTGCTCCAGGTGGGGTTTGCCTAGCCGCCGGCGTCACCGCCGACGCTGGTGAGCTCTTACCTCACCGTTTCACCCTTACCGTGCGGGCCAGCCGCATGGCGGTTTGCTTTCTGTTGCACTTTCCTTGGGATCGCTCCCACTGGGTGTTACCCAGCACCCTGCCCTGTGGAGCTCGGACTTTCCTCGAAAGCCGCGGCGCGGCTTCCGCGACCACCTCGCCGACTCCGACCCAGACCTGCCAAGCCGCGCGCCGCCGCCCGGCACACGCTCATCCCTCGTCCGGCCAGACGAGGATCCGGCCACAGCCCTCGCAGGTCATCAGGCGCCGGCCGGAACGAACCTCATTGACCATCTGCGGCGGGAGTTGGTAATGACACCCGCCGCACGACGCATCGAGGACGGCGACGATCGCGCTGTCTCCCTTCGCTGCCAACAGCCGTTCGTAGCGCGCCCGCGTCGCCGCGTTCAGCTGGGCGAGCAGCTCCGTGCGCTGTGTCTCAAGCTGCGCCTGCTCGCTCCGCGCCGCCTCGGCCGCCGCATCGAGCTCTTCACCGGCACGGGCGGCGGCCGCCTCCTTGGCATCGAGCTCGGCCTTGACCCGGCTCGCCGTCGCGCGCGTCGCCTCCTCGAGCTCCATCGCCTCGAGGATGACGTCCTCCCACTCCCGCGCCCGCTCCTCGGCGGCACTGATCTCCTTGAGCAGCGCGTGGAACTCGACATTGGTCTTGACGGCCGAGAGCTTCTTCTGGAACTCCGCCTTCTGACTGCGGCACGTCTCGACCTCGCGTTCAGCATCGCGATGCCGCTTCTCGGCCGCCTGCAGGCGCGCCTCTTCTTGGGCCAGCTCGTGGGCAACCAGGTTGACGTCGGTCCGCTGTCGTTCGCGTTCGGTCGCCTGCGCTGCGCGGCGGTGGTGCAAGGCGCGCAGCCGCTCATCGACCGTCATCAGCGCTCGCAAGATCGCCACCTGCTCCTGCACCGCAACGCTCCTCGGGCCGGCGTGCTGCCCGCCCCGCGCGAGTCCCCGCCGGCGCCCTACCCCGCGCCGACATAGGAACGGCGCGTCCGCACCGTGACGCGCCCGGCCCGCACACCGCCTTGCCCTGGCAACAGACGATAGATCCAGACTGTGGGCGGTACAGGACTTGAACCTGTGACCCCCGGCTTGTGATGCCGATGCTCTGCCAGCTGAGCTAACCGCCCCAAAGCCCCCTCTCCAACCGTGGGCCCACTTGGATTTGAACCAAGGACCTTCCGGTTATGAGCCGGCGGCTCTAACCACTGAGCTATGGGCCCGCCCGCAGGAACCGCTCCCGGACCCTAGCAGAGCGCTTCCCTGACGGTCAAGCCGCGGGGCCACGGGCCCCGCAGCCATCAGATAATCTCCAGGAACGCCTGCAACCGGCGCCGCCGCGTCGGATGCCGGAGCTTGCGCAGCGCCTTGGCCTCGATCTGACGAATGCGCTCGCGGGTCACGTTGAAGAAGGCACCCACCTCTTCCAACGTCCGCGGGCATCCATCCTCAGTCAGACCGAAGCGCAAACGGATCACGCGCGCTTCACGTTTCGTGAGTGTGTCGAGGACTTCGTTGACCTCCTCGCGCAGCATCGCGAACGTCGCCGAATGCGAGGGTGAGATGGCGGAGGTATCCTCGATGAAATCGGCGAGATTCGAGTCGTCATCCTCACCAATCGGCCGATCGAGACTAATCGGCTCCTGAGCCGCCTTCAGCACACTCTTGACCTTGTCGGCCGGCAGTTCGAGCTTCGAGCCGATCTCTTCGGGCGACGGCTCGCGACCAAGATCCTGGACCATCTTGCGCGACGTGCGCACGACCTTGTTGATCGCCTCGATCATGTGCACCGGCACGCGAATCGTGCGCGCCTGATCGGCGATTGCGCGCGTGATCGCCTGGCGGATCCACCAGGTGGCGTACGTCGAGAACTTGTACCCCTTGCGGTAGTCGAACTTGTCAACGGCCCGCATCAGGCCGCTGTTCCCCTCCTGAATCAAGTCCAAGAACTCGAGTCCGCGATTCGTGTAGCGCTTGGCGATGGAAATCACGAGTCGCACATTCGCTTCGATCATCTCGCGCTTCGCCTGTTCGCGGTCCGCTTCCGCGCGCCGTATTTCGCGCATCAACTGGCGCACCTTCGGCGTGCGGATCCCCGACTCGCCCTCGATGCGTCGCAGTTTGCGGCGTGTATTGCGTACCGCGCGCGCGAAGCTCTCCTCCTGCGCGCCAAAGGCCTCGAGCTCCTCGGCCTGCTTGCGGCTCTTCGGCTTCGCCTTCTTGCGCCGCCGGGTTGTGCCCTCGTCGCCGCGCAAGCGCGCGAGCTGCTCGCGCACCTCGGTCAAGGACGCGCTCTGGCGATTGAGCTCAGACTCGGCTTCGATCAGGCGTGCCTCTTCCTTCTTGAGCCGCTCGACGATCCGCTCGACGAGGCGGGGATTGAGATTGAACTTGCCGACCTCGTCGGTCAGCCGCTGCAGCGCCTTCTCCCGCTGCTGCGTAACCTGCTGGCGCTTCTTCTCCGACAAGCGCTTGGCAAGTTGCTGGTCGTGCTTGACGAAGTCGGCCTGCCGCTTGACGATCCGGTTGACGGCCTGGATCGCCTTGCGCCGCTCCTTCTTGCTCGAGAAATCCGCCGTCCAGTTGCCCATGTCGACCTGAACCAGGTCTTCCAGTTTGGCGCGATTCTCCTTCAAGCGTTCAGCGGTCTGCTGCAACTCGCCGACGGCCCACGGTAGCTGGAACATCGTCGCGTGAATTCGCTGGTCGGCGGCCTCGATGCGCATCGCGATGCGCACCTCGCCTTCACGATCGAGCAGCGGCACGCGGCCCATCTCACGCAGGTACATCCGCACCGGATCGTCGTAGCGCACGGCCTGCGTGGCGACGACCCGCGCCGCGGCGCGCGGGTCTTCAACTGCCCGGCTGCGCTTGACGCGACGACGCGCTTCCTCTTCCGACTCGAAAATCTCGAGCCCCAGTTCGCGCGTCATCGCGTAGGCGTCGTCCATCACCTCGACCTGCTCAACGGCGTCGAGGCCTGGATCGATGCTCTCCAGCACCTGCTCTTCGGTTAAATAGCCCTGCCGCAGCGCGGTAGCCTTGAGCGCCGCCACAGGGTTGCGCTTGGTCGCCTGAGCCATACGCGGTTGTTCCTCCCGAATGTAACTTACCGATAGTAGGGACGTTCCGCTCCGCTGTCAATTGGGAGCTGCGCGGTTGGCACCTCTGTCGCTCGCCCCGCGCCCCCGCCGAGCCCGCAACTGCGCCAACCGGGACGCGAGCGCCTGCTTGCGCTCGAGCAGCTCAGCGAGCCCCTCGCCCGCCTCCCGTTCCCGGCCCGCGCCGTCGGACGCAGCCGACATCGGCGGCCCGGACTCGCCGGGCGCCCCCTCCAGCGAACGGATCCGAAACCCCAGCCCCTCGAGCTCCGCTTCCAGCACCTGCTCACGCAGGCGTGCGATCAGATCCTCGCGCAGACGGGCATCGGGCGCCGGCGCGCCGGCCGCAAACAGAAAGCCGACGTTGACCGCGCAGCCAAGATCGTCCTCCAGGTGGCGCAGCGCCTCGGGCGCGCCGACGTTCTCCCCCGCCGCCTGGCGGTCCTCGATCCAAGCGAGCAACCGCACCACGGCCGGCGCAATCGAGCCGACGCCCTGCGCCGCTTCGCGCAGCTCCCCGGCCACTTGCGGATCCGCCTGCACGAGACGGACAATCGCCTCTTCAAAGCCACTCAGCTTGAGTGGGGCGGGTGCGGCGGGTTCGGGATCCCCGTCGCGCCGGGCCTTGTACCGAGCCGCCCGCCCCCGGTTCCGCGCGACCTCCTGGCGTACGACCCGGACCGGCAGGTGGGTGCGCTCCGCCGCCTCGTCGATCATCCGTTCGCGAGCGATGTCGTTGCTGGCCGCGGCGATCATCTCGGCCAGTTCGGCGATGCGCTGCGTCTCGGCCTGCCCCGCATCGGCGAGCAACTCGATCCCGAAGGCGACGGGCGTCGCCGGCCGCGCGACCGCCTCCTGCAGCACCGCGATCTCGCCCGCTCGCACGAGATCGTCGGGGTCCTGGCCCGGCGGGAGTAGCGCCACACCGACCTCGGCGTGCTGCGGCAGCGTCGCCTTCAGGGCGCGCCAGGCCGCCGCGCGCCCCGCCGCATCACCATCGAACAGGAAGCAGAAACGAGCATCACGGCTGAGCCGGACCAGCCGCTGCGTGTGCGCTTCCGTCCACGATGTCCCGCAGGGCGCCACCGCATGGTGCAGCCCGGCGGCGGCGAGACTGAGGACGTCGAAGTAGCCCTCGACGATCAGCACGACCCCCGTCTGGCGAATCGCCTGACGGGCTTGCGGCAGGCCGAACAGCTCGCCTCGCTTGCGGTAAACGGGCGTCTCGGGCGAGTTGATGTATTTCGGCTCGACCTCCTTGCGCAGCGCGCGCCCGCCGAAACCGATCGGTTCGCCGCCGACCTCCAGAATCGGCAACACGATCCGATCCCGGAAGCGATCGTAGAGCCGGCCACTGTCGCTCTGGCCGACGAGACCCGCCGCCACGAGCACCTCGCGTGGATGGCTGGGTGACAGGCCGTCGAGCAGGGCGTGGCCGCTGCCCGGCGCATAGCCGGCGTAGTAGAGGTCGAGCATGCGTCCCGGTAGGCCGCGCTGGCGCAAGTAGTCCCGCGCCGCCCGGCCCGCATCGGCGCGCAACTGGCCGCGGTAGAACCGCACCGCGTGGCGCAATGCGGTGTAGAGATCGGTCTTGCTCGGACCGGCCCCGCGCTGGCGCGCCTCGGGCAGCTCGATGCCGGCGCGCCGGGCCAAGAGGCGCAGCGCGTCGCGAAACTCAAGCCCGGCGTGGCGCATGATGAAGCTGAAGGCGTCGCCGCCCGCCCCGCATCCGAAGCAGTGGAAGACCTGCTTCGCGGGGCTGACCGTGAAGGATGGTGTCTTCTCCTGGTGGAACGGACAGCGACCCTTGAAATCGCGCCCGGCCGGACGGAGCTCGACATAGGAGCCGATCAGCTCGACGATGTCGGTCGCCGCACGCACCTGCTCGACGACGTGATCGCGGTCCATCCTGCCCTCGCTCTACGCGTCTGGGTCCGTGTTGCGCTTCCCACCCTCGCCGAGAAGCGCAATCGTTACACCCCAGCCGCCCTCGGCCGGCTCCCCCTCACGAAAGCCGCGGACCTGGGAATGGGCGCGCAGGAAGCGCTCGACCTCGCGCTTCAAGATTCCCTGGCCCTTGCCATGGATGATGCGCACCTGCGGGTAGCCCGCCAAGAGCGCGCGATCGATGTAGTTTTCGAGCTGCAGCCGGCACGCCTCAGCGCGTTCCCCGCGCAGATCGATCTCGCCCCGCACGTCGTGCTGCGCCGCGTCCTGCGCCGCCAGGAACGCCTCGGTGGCGCCCCGGATCGCAGGCTTGGCGCCCGCGGCGTCACCCCCCGCTGCCTCGGCCGCGAGCGCCGGATAGAGGTCGCTTGCCGGCAGCGCTATCCGCCGGCCCGCATATTCGACCCAGACTCGCTCGCCCCCATCCGGTGCGGTAGCGATGAGAACATCGACCCCCAGACTACGCGCGTACGCCGGTTGCCCGGCGCGTAGCTGTGTGCGCGCCAGTGGCGACCCGAGCGCCGGTCGCGCCGGCGGCCGAACCACACGTCGCTCGCGCGCCCAGCTCGCCGCCTGCCGCTCGCGCGCGTGCAGCCAGCGGCGGGCTTCCCGCACCTCCTGCGCGCGCAGCGCCTCGCGCTCGGCGCGCGCGCTGAGCTCTTCGATCCGGCCCCGCAGCTCGCCGAGCATCCGGCGCATCTCCTGCAGGCGCCGATCCTCCTCGACCGCCTTCTCACTGTCGAGTTGCGCCAGGCGCGCCTGCAGCGCTTCCTCAAGCGCCGCGTGGCGCCCGCGCGCCCGGGCGGTCTCTTCCTGCTCGACTCGCAAGCGCGCCTCGCTGGCCGCGAGCTCGCGCCGCATCGCCTCGGTCTGGCGCAGCAATTCCTCGACGCGGCGTCCCTCCTGGGAGAGGCGGCCACGCGCCGCGGCGAGCACCGCCGCCGGCCAGCCCTCGCGCTCGGCGAGCTCGAAGGCATGCGAGCGCCCCGGCAGGCCAACGCGCAGTCGGTAGGTGGGACGCAAGGTCTCGGCGTCGAACTCGACCGCCGCGTTGACGAAGTGCGTGCTCTCGGCCGCGTAGGACTTGAACGCTCCGTGGTGTGTCGTCACGATACAATGGCAGTCTCGCTGCGCCAGTTCATCGAGCAGAGCGCCCCCCAGCGCGGCGCCCTCGTCCGGGTCGGTCCCCGCCCCGAGCTCGTCGACCAGGATCAGGCTGCGCGCCGTCGCCGCCGCGAGCATCATCCGCATGTTGCGCAGCCGCGCCGCATAGGTGCTCAGGTCCGATTCGAGTGATTGCTCATCCCCGATGTCGACGAAGAGGTCATCGATCCATGGAATGACGCTCCCCTCCGCGGCCGGGACGTAGAGACCGGCCAGCGCCATCAAGACGAGCAGCCCGGCCGTCTTGAGGACGACCGTCTTCCCGCCCATGTTCGGACCGCTGACGATCAACCCGCGGCGTCCCGGTCCGAGATCGAGCTCGAGCGGCACCACCGCGGAACCGTGCGCCCGGTAGAGCAGGGGGTGACGCGCCTGAACCAAGCGCAGCTGTTCGGCCGCGGGATCGATCGTCGGCTGCTGCGCCCGCAAGTCGAGCGCCAAGCGCGCCCGCGCCTGGACTTCGTCGAAGGCGGCCAAGGCTTGCAGGCTCGCCTCCAGCTGCGCAGCGTGCGCGCGAACCCATGCCGTCAGCTCCGCCAGAATCCGCGCAATCTCGGTGCGCTCGTCCGCCTCCAGCTCCGCGAGTGCGTTGTTCTGCTCGACAATCGTCAGCGGCTCCAGGTAGACCGTCTTGCCGGTCGCGGAGCGGTCGTGGACGATGCCGGGCAGCCGGCTGCGCGCCGACGCGGCGAGGCTGAGCACATAGCGCCCGCCGCGCAGCGTCACATGGCTCGCCCCCGCTTCGCCCAGATCTCGACCCAGGCGCTCGGTGCGCTCGCTCAACTCCTGGCGCAGACGAATCAGGCGCCGCCGCACCGCACGCAGCGCGCCACTCGCCGTATCCCGCACCTGGCCGCCGGGGTCGAAGGTACGCTCGATGCGTTCCGGGAAATCCGGGGCGCGCAACAGGGGAGCCGCCATCTCGCGCAAGCGCGGAAAGCGCTCTTCCCATCGCGACTGCGCAAAGATCGCCGCGACTTGCTCGGCGATGGCCACCAGACGCGCGACATCCCGCAGCTGCCCTGACTCCAGGAGGCCGCCCGCGACTCGTGCTTGCTCCAGCGCCGCGCGCACGTCGGGAGCCCCGGCTCCTTGCCAGCGGGGAACCTCCATGATCAGGCTGAGCATCTCCGCCACCGTGGCAAGCACGGCGGTGACCGTCTCGGGCGTGGCCAACGGCGCCAGCTCGGCGGCTCGCTCGCGCCCCACCGCGGAGGCGGTCCGCTCCATCAGAAGCTCACGAATGCGTTCGAACTCGAGAGCTTCCAAGGCACGGAGATTCACCGACCCCTCCGACGGTGGACCGCGACCCCGACCTGGGGATCCGGTCCCGGAGTAGATGAGCTGTCAAGTGAAGTGCAAAGAGAGGCGACCCAGAGCCGGCCTAGCGACCCTTGCCGCGCGAGAGCGCCTTGCGACGGGCCGCGTTCTCTTTCCGCTTGCGCCGTTCGCTCGGCTTCTCGAAGTGCTGATGCTTGCGCAAGTCGGACAGGATGCCGGCCTTCTCACATTTCTTTTTGAAGCGACGAAGAGCGCTTTCGAACGACTCTCCATCTTTGACCCGAATTCCGGGCATTGAGCAATCGCCCCCTTCCTGGACGCAGGATTCTTTCCCCATCCCTCTTGCTGGATAGGGACACCTAGCGCTGTGCCGAGCGCGACACAGTCGAAGCCCACCGACTATAGGACACTGCGCCCTGCAACGTCAAGCCCGCGAAACCCCTGGCTACGACGAGGGGCGGCACGCGCCGTCTCGGAGTGCCGAGCACATCGCGTCCGCCCCAGGCCGAAGGTGGTTGCAGAGAGAGAGAGCCACAACCGACAACGGGCCGTGCATGAGCCATGCCAGTGCGGTGTGCGCGCTGGCCTTTGTTCGCTGCGGCGCCGGCCGCCGGCCCGACTGCCGGGCGCGGGAACGCCCCAGTGGGGATCTTCCGCGCAACCAGCTATGGATCAACCGATTGCCTCGATTGGGCGTCACGGCCCGTGGCTTCCGTTCCCGCCCGGCGCGCGGCCGGCGGCGCGAGGGACTGCTTCCGACCCCGCGCCCAACGCCCACCCGCAGCCTCACAAATCCGAGCCAGCTGCCGGATTCCTGAGGCAGGCGTCGTCGATTGCGCGCCCGTTTCCCCTCGGCTATCGTCCGGTCGTGGTCGGTCTTGGAACCTGCGGCGTGTGATTCGAGACAGGATGCCGAGCATGCATGCCTCACCGCTACCCCCACCTTCCCGCGCTGCGCGCGTCGCGACCCGGCTGCGCCGCCGGGGACCGATGCTGCGCGCGGCCGTCGTCGCGCTAGCGCTCGCTGCCGCCGCGGGACCGCCCCCGGCCGCGTCGGCCGCCATCGAGCTCGGCGCGGCCCGTTTGGAGTTCGCGGCGCCGCGCATCGACGGCCACTACGGCCCGCGGTATGCTCCCTATCTTGCCTGCGACCTGCCCCTGCGCTGGCACATTCAGCCGCGGATCGCCCTCCTCTACACGCGCGGTCGCCGCGACCTGCAGGCCCCCTTCTACGCCGCTGCGGCCGAGAGCGGGTTCGACTTCGCGGCCGCCACGTTCGGGGGATCCTATCGGCTCCGCGTCAGCGATCGGCTGTCATTCGGCGCGGGGCCGCACGCCGCCCTGGCGTGGGTCCGCGAACGATGGAACTTGCAGGCGCCCGACGCAGATCTGGAAAGCGATCAGCACGGCACGCGGGTCTGGGTCGCCGCCGGCGCCCACCTCGAGGCACAGGTACATGCCGCGGACTGGGGAACATTCCGCCTCGGCTACGAGCGGCTCTGGGGCACGCTGGAGCGGGAACGGATCAGCGGCAACGCGGCCGGGGCCGCTTCGCTGGCGGGTGGCTGGTCGCTCGTGCGCGTGGCCTGGTCACCGTCGCAGACGGGCGGGACCCGGGGGGGCGACGATGAAGGTTGAGCGGCTCATGGCCGCGGTGGCTGGGCTCCTCGCGGCCGTTGCGATCTTGGCGGCGGCCGCCGCCAGCGATCTGACGACGCTCGAGCCCTGGTGCCGGCAGCTCGCGCGCCACGGGCCGGCGGTGCGATCGCAGCCCGATCCGACCGCGCCGCTCTGCGTGCTCGATGCGGGCCTGCTGGCCGCCGGGCAGGTGCGGCTGCTGCTCGACACGGGCCCTCGGGGGGGGCCGGCGGCGGAGATGCGCAGCGCGTGGCAGTCAGATCTGCCGGAGCTGATCTGGGAAGCCGCCAGCGGACATCACGCCCAGGTGCGCGTGCCGGTCGCCGCACTCGATGAGCTCGCTCGCCTACCGGGCCTGTTCCACGCGGGAAGGCCCCGCACGGGACTCCTGCTCGACGACGTGGTGAGCGCCGGCGTGACCGAGATCGGCGCCGACGCCTTTGTCGCGCACGCCACCGACGGCGATCCGATTCGCATCGGCATCATCGATCAAGGCTTCGCAGGCGCCGAGGCCCTGATCGGCACGGAGCTGCCGGCAGAGACCCGCACGGCCGCGTTCTATGGTGACGCCGGGGGCGCGGGCGACCTCTCCGGCGGTGGCACCGACCATGGCACCGCCTGCGCCGAAATCATCCATGACGTCGCCCCGGGCGCGCGCCTCTACCTGGCGAGCATGCAGACTTCGCTCGAGCTGCAGGCGGCGATGCGGTGGATGATCGACTCCGGCGTCGACGTCATCTCCCATTCCGTCGGGTGGTTCGAAGGCGGGGGCGACGGCGGCGGCCCGCTGAATGAAATCGTCGCCGAAGCGCTCGACGCGGGACTCCTGTGGGTCAATGCCGCCGGCAACCAAGCCCAAGCGCATTGGGGCGGCCCATTCCGCGACACGGACGGCGATGGTCGCCACGAATTCGACGCCGCCGGCGATGAAACGATCACCTTCGATGCCGGCGCGGGCGGCCGTAGCTTCACGCTGGTGCTGACCTGGGATCGCTGGCCCTACTCGACCGACCTCGGCTACGATATCGAGATTTTCGAGGATGGTGAGCGCGTTGCCTCGACCGCCGACCTCTATAGCGGCCGCTACGCCTATCGCGCCTTGGCCCACGCACGCACCGTCGGGCGCCAGCTCGACATCGGTGTGCGGCGCACGACCGGAGCCGAGACCGCCCACCTGCGCCTCTTCCGGCTCGACGCCGGCGAGACGTTCAGCGAGCACCGCACCCCCGCTGGTAGCCTGCTCCTGCCGGCCGACGCCCCGCGTGTGCTCGCCGTCGGCGCCTATGATGTCGCCAGCGGCGAACTCGAGGAGTTCAGCGCCCGCGGCCCCACCGTGGCCGGTGACGAGAAGCCCGAGCTGATCGCGCCCGACCGCGTCGCGACGGCCAGCCGCGCGTCGTTCAGCGGCACGTCGGCGGCCGCCCCGCATGCGGCCGGCGCGGCCGCCCTGCTGCTCGCCAGCACACCCGAGGCGCCGTTCTTCGATTTCCGTTGGCGCGCCAGCGAGCTGCGCGGCTTGCTCGCCGCCTATGCCGCACCCGCGCCGGGACTCGATCCGGGCAGCACGAGCTGGGGCCGCCTGCGCCTGCCCCGCGCCCCCCTGGCGCCGGCGGGGAGGCGGCTGCCCCTGCCCGCCTGCGGGCAGCCGCCGCTGACGCTGCGGCTGCGGCGCCCGCCGCCGACTCCGGCGGCACTCGAAATCTACGATCTCCTCGGCCGCCGGATCGCCAGCGAACACGGGGCAGGGGGCGCGCTCGTCGCCCTCGGCGCCACCGAGTTTCTTTGGAAGGGGTGTGATTCCGACGGGCGCCCCGTTGCCAGCGGCCGCTACTGGGTTCGGCTGACGACGCAAGCGGAGGCCGCGCCCGTACTGCTCCTGCGTTGAACGCCACTTGACGGACCTCGGCGTTGACGACCGACGCCGGCCGCGGCTAGAGTGGGTCCCTTAATCTCTCTACGCGGCGGTCACCGCCGGAGAGGATCGTCAGCGCACCGGCGAGGGGAGGCGCACCGTGTTCGAGCGACTCGCACGCCAGCTGCAATCTGCCCGACGCATCCTGCTGTCGACGCACGAATGCCCCGATGGCGACGGCATCGGCTCGCTGCTTGCGTTGCTGGCGATCCTCGCCGACGACGAGCGCGCCGTGCGGGCGGCCACCGTCGGCGCGTTGCCGCGCAGCTTCCGTTTCCTCCCCGGGGCCGAGCAGGTCGCCGACTGGACCCGACTCGATCCTGCCGCGCGCCGCGCGCTGCTGGAGCAGACCGATCTCGTCTTGATCGTCGACACGCACAGTCCGGCGATGATTGGATCGCTGGGAGACGCGCTGCGTGCGAGCGGGCTGCCGGTCACCTATCTCGACCACCACCCCCTCCAGCCAGGGGCGCCCGAGGGCGTGTACTGCGAGCCGGAGGCTTCATCCACGGGCGAGCTCGCCTGGTGTCTGGCCCGCGAGCTGACCGCCGAGCTCGATGCGGCGATGGCCACCTGTCTCTATGCGGCGATCGCCTACGATACGAACTCCTTCAAGTATCTGCGCGGCCGAAGCGCCACGCATCAGGCGGCCGCCGATCTGGTGGCCCACGGCGCGGACACCGACGCGATCTACCGCCATCTGTTCGCCTCCAACTCCCGCGGCAAGATGCGTTTCGTCGGCGAGGTTTTGCAGCGGGGAGCCTACGCGGCAAACGGACGTATCGCCTGGGTGCGCATCCCGGCCGACCTGGTCGAGGAATGCGGTGTCTCACGCGACGACCTGCGCGATGCGATCACGATGCTGCTCGAGGTCGAAGGCGTCGAGGTTGCGGCGAGCTTCCTGGCGGTCGGCGACGGAAGCTGCCGCGTGAGCCTGCGGTCGATGGGGCGGTATCCGGTCAATTGCGTCGCGGCCGAACTGGGCGGCGGGGGACATGTGCTCGCCGCCGGCGCCCACTTGCCCCTGCCGATCGCGCGCGTCATCCCCCTGGTCATGGAGCGCCTGACGGCGATGCTCGGCGCCCCCCCCGAAGGACCCGACTGCGCGACCGCCTCCTAGCGACCCGGCAGCAGCCCGGTGATGACGTCGGCGGGCAGCGGCAAGGAGCGCAGCACCGCCGGGCGCGTCAGCCACCAGAGGTAGTTGCTCGCGCTGCCGATCGCACGCCGGGGCAGCGGGGTCATCGCGCTCGGGCGCGGCAGGGCCGTGCGGCGTTCAGGATCGGCCATCGCCGCGGCGAGCTTCAGCTGTGCCGCCGTCTCCTCGAACTCGCGCCGTGCGCACTCACGCGCCTCCTGCAGCATCATCTGCACGCGGCTGCGAACGTGGACCTCGCCGTCGCCGGTCGTCTCCACCGAGACGAACAACGCATCGGGATGATCGGCCAGGACCTTGACCTGCACGCCGTCGCTCTGCGTGCTGGGCATGCAGCCGAACGGTTTGATCGAGACGACCATGTGCGCCCTGCGACGGCGCACGGAGAAGATCGTCTTGGCGACTTCCATGAACGCCTCACCCCCACCGATGCGGGTGTTGTAGTAGGGTTCGGCGTAGCGCGCCAGCGCCTCGATCGCCGCCAGCGGCTCGGTGCGGAAACCGACCGCCGCCCGGTAGGTGTTGAAGACCGAGTCGAAGAGGACCTGCCCCAGCCGCAGCTTGAACTCGAGGCGCGAGGCGTGGGCGTCACGCCCCTCATGGGGCAGGCCGCGCCGGTCGCGGACATGACGCAGGCGACTCCAGAGCAAGTACTCGATCCAGGTCCCGATCGGCTCGACCAAGACCTCCGCCCCCTCTTCCTCCAGCCAGCGGGCCAGGTGATAGCTGCCATCCCCCTCCGTCGTCTGCGCCCAGAACTCGCCCGTCAGCTTGACCTTCGGCTTGACGCGCGTGTAGTCGAGCGGAATCCGGTCCAGGTGACGGCGCACGCGGCGCAGAACCGGCACCGGGCTCTCCCGGTCCCGGAGCGCCCAGTAGAGCCACTGGCGCGCATCCTCCAAGCCGGCATCGACCGCGCCCGCTTCCTCTTCGTAGGGCCGCAAGGCATGGCCGAGCTCATTGAGCAGGTCGCCGATCATCAGCGCGCGCACGAGCGCGAGGATGAACGAACGTCCCGCCCCCGACTCTTCCGCGCCGCGCCATGCCTCAACGGCGCAGCGTTGCTGCAGCACGAGCACCGGCAGGTCGGGGAAGCCGGCCTGGCGCAGGGCATGCCGCGCTTCGGCGCCGTACATGCCAAAACGGCACGGCCCGCAGGAGCCGGCGGTCACGTAGGCAAAGCGCCGCTCGATGTTCGCCACACCGGCGCGTCGCAGCCGCAGCAGGTAGCCGAGCAACGCCCCGATCGTGTAGTAGGCCGGATTGCACATGCCGCGGTTGCAGTACTCACGACCGAGCGCCAACGCGCGGTTGTTCGGCTCCGGAAGCGCCTGGGCCCGGTAGCCGAGTCCTTCCCAGGCCCCCTGGACGAGCCGGTCGTGAGCCTGCGTCAGCCCCCCGAAGAGCAGCGTGACCCCCTGCGACCGCAAGTCGGGGATCGACGCCTCGGGCGCCAGCCGGTAGTGAGCGTCGGCCATGCACACCGTCTCCGCACCCCCCTGGGCCGTGCGCCCGGTCACTAGACCAAGACCCCGCCGCCGATCGGCAGCTCGACCGCGGCGGGGGCCTGCGGCACCGGCCGCGATTCTGCGCCGCGCCGCCCCAGCCGGCGTCGCTCGAACTCGCGCAGGAAGTAGTCGATCGTCTCGACGCGCAGCCGGATCGCGCCGGCGGGTCGATTCTCGTCGACATCGTGCAGCGTGAAGTACGGCGTCGCTGCGGCCTCGAGAATCGCCTCGATCGTGGCGTATAGCGGCGCATCGTGACCGCAGCGGAAACTGCTCACATCGAGCGCGACCAAGTGCGCATGTCGCGCAACGACCTTCGCCGCCCAGACCTTCTGGTTCGAATTCGAACAGAAGGAATCCCGCCAGACGTCACCGATGTCGAACGGGCCGCGGATCAGGCCCGCCGCGATCTCGCGCCCGAAGAGCGGCTCCCAGAACTGCGGCGCACGGGGCAGGGCCAACGCCGTCAGGATCGTGTAGCCGCGCCGCTGCAGATCGCGCAGGATGCCGTGATTGAGCCCCGGGTCATCATGGTAGGGCCGGCCGAGCACGACGATGCCGACCTGCCCCGTGCGCTCCAGGCGCGTGATCGCCTGGTGGGCCGCGCGGCGCACTTCGGCCAACGCCGCCGCCTGCGCCGCGGTCGCCTGCGTCAACGCCGCCGCATTCTCACGCCGCGTCACGTCGAGCAGCGGTCCCCACAGCGCGTGCATTTCGCGCGCCAGCAGGTGCGGCTCACCGGCGTGCAGCACCGGGGTCAGCAAGCGCATTCCGGCACGGGCAAGATCGTCGCGCTCGCGCGTGTAGGCGGCGCGCACAACGTCGGGGGTGGCCTGGGCGCAGGGACAGCCCGCGCTCGCCACCGCCGGCTGCACGTCCTGCGGCAGGTTGACGAGCGCCGGGAAGAAGATCCAGTCGACCGTTCGGCGGCGCACCAAGTCATCGACATGCGCCAGCGCCAGCTTGGCCGGGTAGCAGGTGTCGATCGCTCCGCGCCGGGCTCCCTGGCGGAAGAGCTGCTCCGTCGAACGTCCCGAGAAGTGGATCTGTTCTCGCTTCAGGCCGATGGCATGCAAGTAACCGAGGAAGAAGGGCGCCGTCTGGTGTAGATCGAGCGCGCGCGGCAGGCCAATGCGCACCGTGGCGCGCCGGCGGCGCGCCGCGCTCGGCCGTCGCCAGCGGGCGGCCCGCGCGCCCCCCTGCGCTGACCGGCCCGCACCGCCGACCGGACCGCGCGGCCGCCGTGAGAAGATCGCCCGCTGACTGCGCGCGGCGAAATTCTCTGCCACCGCCGGCGGCGCGCCCCAGTCGGTTGCGGCACCTTCGCCCGCCGGCGTTCTCCCCCGGGCGGCGCCATCGCGCTCACCCACCAGCGCCGATCCTGCCTGTGCACCGCGATGCGCCTCACGTCCCTGCTCGCAGGGCGCGATGATATGGCGTCGGCGCCGGCCGTCGGGCAGCGTCGCCTCCAAGAATGTCCGCGCGCAACGATTGGTGCATCCGTCACAGCGCGTCGTTGCGTCTTGGCGGTGGCGTACGCGCATAGCAGCCAAGGCGGGCAGGCCGATGAACCGGCTCGGGCCGGCGTGCGGTTCGCGTGCCAAGAGCTCCAGGGCGACTCCGATCGCCCCCGCCTCACCGGCATGCGGATGGACCCGGACGTCAGCCGCGGGCACGCGGCTGCGGATGTAGTCGGCTTGCGCCTTGACCGCGGCCAGGTTCCGCTGCGTCCCCCCTTGCAGCAAGAAGCGTCGGCCGAGTCGCGCCAGATTCGATTCGCCGACGACATAGAGCCAGATGTTCTTCGGCAGGACGCGAGCGAGGCCGGCCAGGATCTCTTCCGGCTGCCAGCCGAGCTGCTGGAAGTTGACGATGTCCGCTTCGAGAAAGACGGCGCAGCCGAAATGGAACGCGGGGCAACGGCGCGCGCTCAGCGCGTAGTCCGCATACGCGTCAAGCGGGATGCCGAAACGCTGCGCCGTGCTCTGCAGGAAGAAGCCGTTGCCGGCGGAGCATTGGCCGTTGAGGCGGAAATCCCGCACGCGTCCGTCGCGCAGCACCAGGACCTTGATGTCCTGCCCCCCGACATCGACAATGACGTCGCAATCGGGCGCGACCCGCAGCGCGCTGCGCGCATGGGCAACCGTCTCCACCAGCGCCAGATCGGCCCCGAGCAGCGCGCCAAGCATGTCCTTGGCATAGCCGGTCACGCCGAATCCGGCGACCTCCAGCGTGCGTCCCGCCTGCAGCGCCTCGTCGGTGAGCGCCGTCAGCACCGCGCGCGCATCGGCGAGTGGATCCCCCTCCGACAACTGATAGGCCCGCGCCCGCAGACGGCCATGACGATCGAGCAGGACCGCTTTGGTCGAAGTCGAACCGGCGTCCAGACCGATCCAGGCGACCAGGGGACGTCCCGCGGGCCCCTGGAGCCCGAGCGCCGGGGACTGGCGCGCCATGGCAGTTAGCGCGGCACGCTCTTCGGGATCCGCAAGCAGGCCCGGCAAGCCCCGTTCTTCGAGCTGCGCCCGCTGGCGCGCTTGCAGCCGGGCGAGCGCTTCGACGGCCGACACCGGTGCCGTGCCAGAGTCGCGGGGATCGCGGGCGGCGGCATGCAAGACGGCGCCCAGCGCCGCCAGCTGGCAGGCGTCGGGCGGCACGCGGACGGCGCCTTCCGGATCGGCGGGCAGCGGTTCGCCCCGCTCGCGCCACAGTTCGATCAGTGCCGCGCGCCATCGCTCGACGAGTCCCGGCAGGAAGGCGTGCGGCCCGCCCAGCAAGAGCACCGGCGGCGGCAAGGTGGCGCCTCGCGCGAGCACGCTCAGGTTCTGCTGCACGATCGCCTCGAACAGCGAGGCGATCAGCTCGCGGCGCTCGATGCCCTGTTTCTGCAGTCCGTTGATGTCGGTCTCGGCGAACACGCCGCAGCGCGCCGCCACCGGATGCAGCCGGCAGTTCGCGGTGCGCACGGCCTGCAGCGCGGCGCAGGAGTAGCCGAGCTTGGCCGCGATGCGATCGATCACGGCGCCCGTCCCGCCTGCGCACTTGTCATTCATGCTGAAGAACTTGCGCCGCCCGCGCGGGCCCTCGTCCTGCCAGCGGATGATCTTCGCATCCTGCCCGCCGAGATCGACGATACTGCCCGTGCCGGGATGGAGCGCTTCGACCGCCTGAGCGACGGCATTGACCTCTTGGACGTACGGCCCGCCTGCGGCGTCAGCCAGCGCCCGCCCGCCGCTCCCCGTCCACGCAATCTCCGCCGCGGCGACGGGCGCCGGTGCGCCAGCCACGAGCCGCGCCAGCAGACGTTCCACCGCCGCGGCTTGCCGCGTACCGTGGCGCTCGTACCAGCGTTGCGTGATCCGGTTCTCACCCGGCGCGCAGACCACCAGTTTGACCGCGGTCGAGCCGACGTCGCAACCGATGCGCCAGGCGCTCACGCGATCGCGCGCCCGGGTCATGAGGCATCCTTCTCCCGCAGGCGGAACTCCCAGGAGCAGACGCTCTTCGCCGTCCGCGGGTCCGGAGGACAGTGACGGCAGCGCGTCTCGATGCGGGGATCGATCGCCGAGGCGAAGGTGCTGTACTCGACGATCCCGACTTCCCGGCAGGGAAAGTCGGGCAACCCCTTGCGCTGGCGCGCATCCTGGACGCGGCAGCTCTCCATGCGAAAGACCAACGTCTCCGCATCAGGGCGTTCGCTCGACTGTCGGTTCAGATGGCTGTACAGCCGATAGCGCAACGCGCGTTCGAGCGCCGCGAGCCCTCCTTCGGCCGGCAGATCGAGGTGCTGGCGAATGCGTCGCGCCTCGATCGGCGAGAAGCGCGCCCAGGCGTCGCGGTCGCACGCCATCGCCGCCTCCATTCCAAACCGCGCCTCGACCGCCTGGAACCAGAGCCCGTCGTGCGCCAGCCAGAGCTTGGCGGCGCTGCGCAAGAACTCCCGCAGCTCCTCGGCCGACAGCTGCGCCCACAGATCGGTCGTCGACTGCCCGTGCTCCCCGGCCGCACGCTCCCCTGCGGACATTGCCTCCTCCTTGATTCGTCTCGCCGCGCCAACGCCGGCCGGCGCTCTGCCGCCGCTAGAGCACAGGTCTCTCACTGCCGTGGGCCGCCTCTTCTCGGCGCCGGTACCCGCGCAACACGAGCGTACGCCGCATCGGCGAGAGCCGATCGACGAAGAGGGTCCCGTCGAGATGGTCGATCTCGTGCTGGATCACGCGACTCATCATCCCGGCGAATTCTTCCGTCACCGGTTCTCCCGCGCGGTTCCGATAGCGCACCTGGACCCAATCCGGGCGCCGCACGTCGGCGTAGGTGCCGGGGACGCTGAGGCAACCCTCCTCGTAGACCGTGGCCCCGCGGTATGCGATCACCTCGGGATTGATCAGCGCCAGCGCCCGGGTGTTCTCTTCGGTGACGGGTGTTGGATCGACGACGATCACGCGCTCGAGCACGTCGATCTGCGGCGCCGCCAAGCCGATGCCGTTCGAGGCATACATCGTCTCGAACAGGTCATCGATCAAGATCCCCGTCTCGCCCGTCACCTCCGCCACATCCGGCGCCCGCCGCCGCAGCGTCGGATGCCCGTAGGTAATGATCTTGCGCACTGCCATCGGCTCGCCCCCTGCGCCGCGGCATGCCCGCCGCGACGGCTACACCACTTCGCCGGCCAGATAGCGCTCAGCGTCGATCGCCGCCATGCAGCCGCTGCCCGCGGCGGTGATCGCCTGCCGGTAGCGGTGATCGGCAACATCCCCGGCCAGGAAAACACCGGGAATCGAAGTCCGCGAGGTCCCCGACGCCGGCACGAGATAGCCGGCTTCGGTCATCTCGAGCTGGCCGCGAAAGAGGTCGGTGTTCGGTTTGTGCCCGATTGCGATGAAGACGCCGTCACAGGCAAACTCGCGACGCTCGTCCGAGTTGACGTCGCGTAGGACGGCGCCGGTTACTTGCCCCCGCTCGACGTCGCGGATCTCATCCACGACCGCGTTCCAGACGAAATCGATCTTCTCGTTGGCCAAGGCGCGGTCCTGCATGTACTTCGAGGCACGCAACTGGTCGCGGCGATGCACGACGTGCACCTTGGAGGCAAAGCGCGTCAGGAAGAGCGCATCCTCCATCGCCGTGTCGCCACCGCCGACAACGATAACCTCCTTGCCTTGGAAGAAGAAGCCATCGCAGGTGGCGCACGCGCTCACGCCGGCCCCCCGCAGCGCCTTCTCCGAATCGAGGCCGAGCCAGCGGGCTGACGCGCCGGTGGCGATGACCAGGGCCTCGCTCTCGAGCACCGACTGGTCCTCGAGCGTCACGCGTAGCGGCTGAGATTGCAGGTCGGCGGCGACGGCGCGGCCGAACTGGAAACGCGTACCGAAGCGCTCCGCCTGCTTGCGAAAGCGGTCCATCAACTCCGGCCCCTGGATCCCGTCCGGAAAGCCGGGGAAATTCTCGACATCGCTCGTGATCATCAGTTGCCCGCCCGGCTCCGACCCGTCGAGCACGAGCGGATTGAGCTGGGCGCGTGCCAGGTAAATCGCCGCCGTCAGTCCGGCGGGGCCCGTTCCCATGACGACCACTTTCTCCACGCTACGCCTCCTTTGCCCAGACGGCCGCATCCGGCGCACCCGCCCGCCGCGTCGCCAGCTGGCGCGCAGCCTGCTCCGCGAGCCCGGCGGGGGTCAGACCGATCTCCTCCAGCAACTCATCGCGGGTCGCATGTTCCGCGAAGCAGTCAGGCAGGCCGAGCTGCACGAGCCGCCCCGGTCGCTCGCGCGGCACCGCCCACTGGGCGAGCTGGGCCGCTACCTGGGCTCCGAAACCGCCCGCCAGCGCCGCCTCCTCGACCGTGATCAGCAGCGGTAGCCGTGTCGCCAGCCGGTAGAGCGCGCCGGTGTCGAGCGGCTTGACGAAACGTGCATTGACGACCCCCATCTCGAGGCCGCGCTGCGCCAGGTGCTCGGCGGCAGCGAGCGCGCTCGCCACCATCGTCCCCACCGCCAGAAAGGCACCGTCGGTTCCCGGCCGCAGCTCTTCCCAGACCCCGACCGGCAGCGGCCGGGCCTCCCCTTCTGCCCATTCCAGATCGGGCACCGTCGCCCGCGGGTAGCGGATCGCGAACGGGCCCGTGCCGTGGTTGGCCGCGGTCTCCAGCAAGCGGCGCAACTCGGCCCCGTCGCGCGGCGCCGCGACGACGAAATTGGGAATGCAGCTCAGATAGGCGAGGTCGAAGACACCGTGGTGTGTCGCTCCGTCTTCCCCGACCAATCCCGCGCGGTCGAGGGCGAAGATGACCGGCAGCCGCTGGAGGGCAACGTCGTGCACCAGCTGATCGAAGGCGCGCTGCAAGAAGGTCGAGTAGACCGCCACGATCGGGCGCAGGCCTTGCGTCGCCAAACCTGCGGCAAACGTGACGGCATGGGCTTCGGCGATGCCGACGTCGAAGAAGCGCTGCGGGAAGCGGCGTGCGAAATCGGCGAGCCCCGTGCCATCGGTCATCGCGGCGGTGATCGCCATCACCTCCGGACGGCGCTGGGCCAGATCCTCCAGCGCCTGGCCGAAGACGCGCGTATAGGAGACCCCGCGCGGGGGCGGTTCGGTCTTGCCGTTCGAACTGCGCACCGGCGCGATCCCGTGGTAGCGGCGCGGGTCCTCCTCGGCATCGGCCAGGCCCTTGCCCTTCTGCGTCAGGACATGGACGAGCACAGGTCCGCGCATCTGACGCACCTTGCGCAGCACGGGCAGCAGCTCGCGCAGATCGTGGCCATCGATCGGACCGAGATAGCGGAACCCGAGGCTTTCGAAGAAGAGCCCCGGTGTGAGCAGCGTCTTCAAACTTCCCTCGATGCGCCGCGCGACCTCGCGCACCGTGGCCGTATGCGGCATCTTCTCCGTCAGCGCCCAGACGTCCTTCTTCATCCGTTCGAAGAGCGGATGGGTGATGATGTCGGTCAGGTGGCGCGACAGGGCACCGACGGTCGGGGAGATCGACATGTTGTTGTCATTGAGAACGACAATAAAGTCTCGCCCGCAACCACCTGCGTTATCGAGACCTTCAAACGCCATCCCACCCGAGAGCCCCCCGTCCCCGATGACGGCGACCACCTTCTCGTCGCGCGCCAGCGCATCGCGCGCGGTGGCGATCCCGAGCGCCGAGGAAATCGACGTGCTGGCATGGCCGGCGCCAAAGGGGTCGTGCGGGCTTTCCTGACGACGGCAGAACCCACTCGGGCCGCCCCGCTGGCGAATCTGAGCGAAGGCCCGCGCCCGCCCGGTCAGCAACTTGTGCGCGTAGCACTGGTGACCGACGTCCCAGATGATCTTGTCCCGCGGCGACTCGAAGACAGCGTGCAGCGCAACGGTCAGCTCGACCACCCCGAGACTCGGCGCCAGGTGTCCGCCCGTGCGCGTGATCGTATCGACGATCCGGCGGCGGACCTCACCGCACAGGCGTTCGAGCTGTGCCGAGTCCCACCCATGCAGATCCGCCGGTCCCGTGATACGGGACAAGAGGTCCTCTTCGGCCACGACGCCTCCTCACTCGGGCACCACCGGGTACGCGCTCCGGGGGCTCACCGCGGTCACTCGGTAACCGACGCCGGGGCCTCCGGTTCCCCGAAAGCCAAGGCTAGGCCGTGCCGCGCGGGGCTGTCAAGCAGACCGCGGCGTTGCGGACGACGATCCGTCTCCCCTAGAGTGACCGCTTCGGACTCGGCCGCGGGTCCCGGCGCCCCCCCTTGGGCAGGCGCCGGCCTGCGCCCAGCGAGGATCGGGTCGTGGAACGCCTGGCTGCCATTTCTGCCCTGCGCCGCTGGGCGCTGGCGAGCGAACTGCTCGCCAGCGCCCCGGAGGGCGCACGGGCTGCCGCCCGCGCGACGGCGCGCCTGCTCGTCCGCACATCGGATGCTGACTGGCACGCCTGGCGCGCAGCCGGTTTCCCGTCGCAGTGGGACGCGGCGACCCGCGCACGCCTGCGTGCCTGGGATGAGTCGCACGGACGCACGGCGCTCGACGCACTGCTGCTGCGGATCCCGCCCGGCGTTTGGGAGCTGCTGCGCGTGCCCGGGCTCGGGCCCCGCCGGGCGCGTGAGCTCTGGCGTAGCGGGGGGCTCGTCACCGTGCAGCAGGTCCGGCGTGCCGCCCGTCGCGACCAGCTCGCCCGCCTCCCTGGATTCGGACCCCGGCTGCAGGAAAGCCTACTCGCCGCGATCGAGGCCGACCGGCGCCGGCAGGCGCACTGGCTGCGGGCGGAAGCACTTGCCGCCGCCGACCGGCGCGAGTCGGAATTCGGCGCGACGCGCGGCTTGCTCCGCCTCGCGCGGGCGGGCGGACTGCGGCGCGGCGACGAGACGGTGGCGCAGCTCATCTGGGTCGCCGCCACGGATGACCCCCCGACGCTGCTCGCACGCTGGGCAAGCCAAGGGGGCGAAATCGATCCGTCCGGTGACGGGCAAGAGGTGCGCTTCGAGCCCGAAGAGGGGCCGCCCGAGCGCTGGATTGCGGTCACTCCAGAGCGTTTCGCCGCCCGCCTGTTCCTCGAAACCGGCACGCGCGCCCATGTCGCGGCGCTCCTCGCTCGCCTCGACCCTCCGCTCGCCGGGCAAGAGACCTCCGCCTCCGCGCCTGCCCGGCGGCCCGCCGGCGGGTGGCTCCCGGCGACTGAAACGCAGATCTATCGCCGCGCCGGATGCCGCTTCGTACCGCCCGAGCTACGCGAGGGGAACGATGAGCTTGCCGCGGCATGCGCTGATCGACTGCCGGAACTGATCGAGCCCGACGATCTGCAGGGCGTCTTCCACGTGCACACGCGCTGGAGCGACGGGCGGGCAACGATCCCCGAGCTGGTTGCCGCCGCTCGCCGTCTCGGTTGGCAGTACATCGGAATCGCCGATCACTCGCGCGCCGCGTTTTATGCTCGCGGCCTCGATGCCGATGCCCTCGCACGACAAGCGGCCGAGATCGCCGCCTGCCAGCGGGAGAACCCGGATATGCGCATCTTCCATGGCGTGGAGTGCGACATTCTGCCCGACGGACGGCTCGATCTGGACGCACGCACGCTCAGCCGCCTCGACTATGTGATCGTCTCCGTTCACAGCCTGACTTGGATGGATCGCGCCGCGATGACCGCGCGCATCACGCGCGCCCTCGCGCATCCCTGCGCGCTGATTCTCGCCCACCCGTCCGGTCGGTTGCTGCTCGAGCGCGAAGCGCTCGATCTGGACTGGGAGGCCCTCTTCACGGCCGCCGCCAGACACGGTACCCTGCTCGAGTTCAACACGACCCCGGCGCGGCTCGATCTCGACTGGCGACTGATGCGCGCGGCGACTGCGCGCGGCATTCGTTTCGTGATCAACCCCGATGCCCACCGCCTCGAGATGCTCGAGCAGGTCCGACCGGCGGTGGCGACAGCGCGCAAGGGATGGCTGCGTGCCGAGCAGGTGCTCAATACCGCCGGCACCGAACAAGTGGAGGCCTTTCTCCGTGAGCGCACGTGCCGCTCGTAAGGCAGGTCGCCGGCCCGCGACCGAACGGACCCTGATGCGACGCCACGCGGCCAAGGTCCTGCGCCGCCTCGC
>Ga0180430_10000160_pt1 | contig 75851 bp, 53 predicted proteins | sample SS_ome_9_FD_132999 | JGI IMG/M metagenome (GOLD analysis project Ga0180430, IMG submission 132999) | Hypersaline lake sediment archaeal communities from the Salton Sea, California, USA - SS_1_S_2 metaG | ecosystem: Environmental > Aquatic > Non-marine Saline and Alkaline > Hypersaline >...
AAGCCTTCTATGGAATAGCAGCTCAGCATCTTCCATCCTGCCGGTCAGTTCCAGCTGGGTCATCAGTTCGTTCTTATCCACCCGGATTCCCATGGAGGTAAGCTCAACAGCGCACTCCAGGATCTCGTTCCAGACGATGATGTCCCCATTCAGTCCTCTGAATCCATCTACCGTTTCAGTGCTCCAGTCATCGTAGTCCGGTGCCCGCAAATCGTGCGGCTTGCCATCAGGAAGATCGGATCCGATGCCGATGATAAATACAGCTCCATGTTTTTCAGCAATCTTATTCTCCCGATCTTTGGGAGAAAGATCAGGATATAGCTCGTAGAGTTGTTCCGAGTGTATGAAGGTGAGCTCTTCCGGCAAAATGGGTTCAATATTGGAGTAAAAGGTGTAGATAAAAAACTCGGTTCGCTTGATATTCTGCCAGACCTTTCGAACCGCGTCTTTCAGAGTATCCAGGGTACGTTCTTCCGGGTAAATGGCCCTTTCCCAATCCCACTGGTCCACATAAAGCGAGTGCAGATTATCCAGTTCCTCGTCAGGGCGGAGTGCATTCATGTCGGTATAAATACCATAACCGAGGCTGATATCATAATCCCTGAGCATCATTCGTTTCCATTTGGCGAGGGACTGAACTACTTCAGCCTCCTGGCCCCGCATATCCTTAATGGGAAAAACGACAGGTTTCTCAAAGCCATGCAGATCATCATTCAGACCTGTGCCTTTTAATACAAAAAGAGGTGCAGTCACCCTGCGTAACCTGAAGTCGGCAGACAGACCAGCCTCAAAATGATCCTTTAACATCTGGAGAATCTTCTCTGTCTCCTTCAGTGTAATTAGGGATTTGTACCCTTCCGGTATGATTAATCTCATGATCCAAATATTTAAAATAGTCCGTTATTCTGATAAATCTCCATCTGTACATCTGAGAATGGAGCTGATTTGAGCTGAATATTCTTCGTTTTATTCTGCAGAGCGCCTGTCTCAAAATTTAATTCGATCAGATCCCCGTTTTCAAGCTTAAGAGCTGCAATATCCTCGAATCCAACAATGGGAAAAGCAGCATTGATGGCATTTCGTTCATAGATGGACCCAAAGGATTCAGCCACCACACACTGCACTCCCAGTGAGATAAAACAATCCACAGCCTGCTGGCGGGAACTCCCCGACCCAAAATTCTTCCCGGTCAACACAATGTCTCCGGGTTTCACTTTTTGAGCAAAGTCTTCGTATCCATCAAGGTTACCAAAAGTATGTTCCCCCATTTCCGCAATATCTGTTATGGAGAGGTGCCGATTGTGAAAGATCATATCTGTATCAATATTGTCCATGGGAATATACCAGGCTCTGCCTTCAATTTTGTTGGGACGGGATAAAGAGCTTGTGGAGGGAGTTTGTTTTTTCTCACCTGAATGATCACTCATGCGTCCTGTATATTTCCGCTTCACCGGGTGCTCCGGAATTTGGTCCGGCGAGGTTATGTACCCTGCAAGCGCCGAGGCTGCTACTACAGAAGGTGAGGCCAGATAGACCTCGCCCTGACCCTGTTTCCCGGGGAAATTGCGGTTCCCTGTGCTTACTGTTACCTCTCCGGGTCCGTTCTGTCCCACCTGCCCGGCGGCGCACCCGGCACATCCGGCATTGGAAACCAGTGCTCCCGACTGCTTAAAAATCTCGAGCAAACCTTCCTCCATACACCGTAGCCAGACCCTGTCCGTGGCAGGAACGATCTTCAGCACTACCCCATCTGCCACATGGCGGCCTTTAAGAACTGCAGCGGCGGCCCTCAAATCCTCCATCCTCCCATTGGTACAGCTCCCGATAAATGCTGAATCGATCCACACTTTCTCTTCAGGTAAACCTGAAGTATCATGAGGTTTGCCGGGAAGAGAAATTCTGCAGGTGAATTTTGACACGTCCAGGTGATACACCTCCCTGTAATCAGCATCCTCGTCAGCAATTACGGGTTCCACCTTTTTCCTGGTCCGGGACTCGCAATACCTGATCACCTCCTTGTTGGGCCGGAACAGTATGATAATAGCTCCCATTTCTGTGGCCATGGATGCAATGGTGATACGTTGATCCAGGCTCAGGTTCTCCACCACCTGTCCTTCCATCTCAATGGCACTTCCCAGCAAGGTGCTGGCTCCAAAGTGATTCAGCAGGTTTAATGCGATATCTTTGGCCTCTATTTGCGGATCGAGGCTTCCCTCCAGAATAATCTTTACAGAAGAAGGAACTTTGAACCATGTGGAGCCTTTGTGCCAGGCAACAGCAATGTCCTTATCACCCATGCCCTGTCCAAATGCACCAACAGCACCCAGGATGTTGGCATGCGAATCTGTAGACACTGCCGTGGAACCCGGATAGCACAGTCCTTCCTCCATCAAAATGTGGGTTCCGATCCCCTTGTCAATATCATATACTTTGATGCCTTCTTCCTTCGCAAACATCCGGCACTTATGCTGATTTGCGGCATATTTCTGATCCGAACCGGTGGGATTGCAGTCAAAAGTAAAAAGGGTGCGGGCCCGGTCATCAATTGATAAATTGTTATCTTCCAGGTGCTTGACCACATTTGCTCCTCCAAAATCGCGCGCTGCACGTGCATCTATCAATACATCGACTATATCGCCCGGACTTACTGTATCCTGGTCCGAATGTGCAGCCAGAATCTTTTCTATAACCGTCATACCCATATTCAGCAGTTTGTACCAAAGATAGCCACAAAGCCATTTCCTTAAATATTTTCTAAAACATCTATAGGCGATCGCCTGGCTTTTTATAGTTTTGTCCCAAACCTCATTCTATTGCCCCGGTCGGTCCATCCAAATATTATCCGTCTCTATCTGATCAAGATCGCTAAATGGTTCATGCTCTACATGCCCATTGTGGTCCCTTTTTACGAAAGTAACGGTCTTTCGATGAAGGACATTATGATCCTGCAGGCCGTTTACTCCATCGCCATCGTGGTACTGGAAGTGCCTTCAGGTTACCTTGCCGATGTGATCGGCAGAAAGAAGACACTTATCATCGGAACCGTTTTTGGAGTGCTTGGATTTACCACCTATAGCCTGAGCTTTGGGTTTATGGGATTCCTGATAGCTGAGATTATTCTGGGTATCGGACAGAGTTGCGTTTCGGGAGCTGATTCAGCTATGCTGTACGACTCTCTCCTGGACAAAGGTGAAGAAAAAAAATACACCCGTTTTGAGGGCCGTATCACTTCACTGGGAAATGTGGCCGAGGCCGTAGCCGGGATTCTGGGCGGTTTGCTTGCTGGTATCAGCATCAGAACACCCTATATTGCACAAACCTTTGTGGCTTTTATTGCCTTCCCTGCAGCTCTCACCCTTGTGGAGCCCACCCGCAAGATCCCGCTGATCAAAGCCGGGTTCATGGAAATTGTTCAGATAGCAAGGTTCGCCCTGATCACAGATCGTCCCCTGAGACGAAATATACTCTTTAGCGCCATCACAGGCACAGCCACCCTTACCATGGCCTGGTTCGCTCAACCCTTTTTTGAGTATTCCAGGATCGATATTGCCTGGTTCGGGATTCTGTGGACCACACTGAACCTGACCGTAGCCATCACTTCCTATACGGCTCACAGGCTGGAAAAAAAACTGGGGCAGAGATGGTCCGTATTAATTATTGCACTGCTCATCCCAATGGGATACCTGGCTTTGAGCAGGTTCCAGCAACCCATCGGCCTTTTTGTGCTTTACCTGTTCTACCTGGTCAGAGGATATGCCACTCCGGTGCTAAAGGACTACATTAACAGGATCACGGCTTCCCACATCAGAGCCACCGTATTATCGGTCAGGAACTTTATTATCCGTTTGCTCTTTGCACTGACAGGGCCATTGCTGGGCTGGGTGAAGGACATCTATTCCCTGCCTCAGGCCCTGACTCTTGCCGGCATTATCTTTTTGGTTATCAGTCTGCTTACGGCCATTCTTTTTATCAGTACGGGAAAGGAGATGGAACATGTCAGGGATTACACCTCCAGAACCAAACCATCATAGGCAGGACGTATGTGGGAAGGCAGTTCCTTTATAAGGTCTGAATAAGGACCCATCTGATGAGAAATATGAGTCAGATAGCCCATCCGTGGACTCAATTCCTCAATCAGTCTGACAGCTTCTGAAAGAGTAAAGTGTGAGATATGGGTCTCACGCCTGAGCGCATTGACCACCAGATACTTGACTCCGAACAGCTTCTCTTTTTCTGATTCCGGAATGTAATTACCATCTGTGAGATAAGCAAAATCGCCCAGACGAAAACCAAAGACAGGCAAGCGGTAATGCATCATCCGGATGGGAATGACTTTCATTTCTCCTATCTGAAAAGGCTCGGTGGTAATCACATGCATTCTAACCTGGGGAATTCCCGGATATTTTTTCTCCGCAAAGACATAAGGAAAACCGCTGTTCAATGAGCGCATCACCCGTTCTTCGCCATATACATCCATGGGACTTTTCTGCAGATAATTGAAAGCACGAATGTCATCCAATCCGGAAATATGATCCCGATGCTCATGGGTGTAGAGAACGGCATTTAATTTGCTCAGTCCGACTCGTAGCATCTGCTGCCGGAAATCAGGACCGGTATCAATCACCACAGTCTCCTCCCCCTGCTCCACAAGAACAGAAGAACGCAGGCGTTTATCGTGCTCATCAGCAGATTTACAGACTGTACATCCGCATCCAATCACCGGCACGCCCTGAGAAGTACCCGTACCTAAAAAAGTAATTTTCAAATGCTTTGGTATTGCATTACGCTATTCACGAAGTTATAACTATTTTTAATACTTCATTCTTCTGTTAAAACCATGAAAGGAGTCCTCTACCTGGTCCCGAATACACTCGGAAATCCCGATACCTCTCTTACCATCCCAGACAGTATCAAAGGGAGAGTTAGCGGTATCAGCCTGTTCATCGTAGAGAATCTGAGGAATGCGCGTCGCTATCTGAAAAGCCTTAACAGAGAGATAAATATTGATGCCCTTACATTTTTCGAACTGAATGAGCATACGGCTGCAGAAGAGATCCCCTCGTTCCTTGATCAGGTTTCCAAGGGCCTGGATGCTGCCATTATCTCTGAAGCAGGTGTACCCGGAGTTGCCGACCCCGGAGCGGAAGTGGTACGTGTGGCACATGAAAGAGGCATCAGGGTAGTCCCTTTAACGGGCCCTTCTTCCATCCTGCTGGCCCTGATGGCTTCCGGATTGAACGGACAATCCTTCTGCTTTCATGGTTACCTGCCAATAAAGCGGCCCGAGCGGATCAAAAAACTCAGAGAGCTTGAACAGGTGGCCATCCGTAAGGGCCAGACGCAGATGTTCATAGAGGCCCCATACAGGAACGATGCCCTGCTGACTGATATCCTGGATACCTGCCAACCCTCCATGCGTCTCTGCTTTGCAGCCGATATAACACTTGATACAGAGTTCATATATACCTTAACTGCCGGAGAGTGGAAAAAGAAAAAACCGGCCCTTCATAAAAGACCGGTATTGTTTTTGCTGGGAAGATAAAAGCATTATTCTTCTTCCTCGTGAAGATCATCGTCATCAGGAGCCTCACTGATTATCTCCACAAACGACCAACACTCTTCCTAATAGGATAATACTAATTTGATCTTATTTATCTCTACGTAAACGCATGACCATCCATTCGGAGAAATCCTCTCAGGCTATACTGTGGTAAAATTATTAATTGAAAACATAAAATAGAAGATCTTACACTTCGGATTAGTAATGCAATAATAAATAGATTGCAGGCTTAGAATGTACAAAAAAGAGCACTTGATGTTGATCATTATGAATCTAGTCGGAAAATGATTATTATTCGTCCTCTTTCTTTATAACAATAGCTTTTTTTGTAACCATTATAGTATATAGGACAACCAAACTCTTTAAGTGACCGTAGTATCCTGAAAATAGTTCTTTTCGAAACACATATCTTATCAGCAAATTCCTGAGGAGTTCCAGTGGATTCCATTCTGATAAGTTGATCAATTCTTCCAATCTTATTTCTATATTCCTCCAGATCCATTTTCCGTACTAATTGACTGCATTTTATATGCTTATCCGGTTTACTATTAAATTGTTACCCGAAAATAGCAGGCTCAAAAGCACACCCTTAAATCATGTAATCATTTTCATTTCTTTGAACCTCATATATGGTTTAATCAGATATAAAAAGCATTTGTTACCCCATTTCAACATGTTGTAGGACATTAAACAAACGAAAGGGTAGAATTAAGGTCTCAAGGGATAAGTGTCGTTGCAAGAATGAAGGAATATAGCGCCAAAAATTGTCGCTACATGAATATACATTTATAGAGTTCAACCCTTAAAATCCAACATTATGAGAAAATTTGCAATTATTGTTCTACTGACCTGCCTTTTAGGCTGTCAAGAAAACCTAAACAGAATTGATGTAGAAGATGCGAGTATGATTACTTCGGATGTCATTGTAAGTAACAACAGACTTGTATTTAATTCAATCGAAAGTTATAAATCAACACTTGCTCTAATCTCAAATATGAGTGACACAGAGTTTTCACAATGGGAAAAAGATATGGGATTCAAATCGTTCAAGACGATCTGCAATGAAGAATATAATAAGTTTTTATCCAATCCTTTCCAAACAACAAATAAACTTATTGAATCAGTGCCAGATGACAGCAGGTACTATTTTATTGTAGAAGATGAAAATGGTGAGATTACATTGGAGACAAGAGATAGGGACCTTCTCTACAATTCAATTATAGCTTCAGATAGAACATTCCAAATTGGAACTACAGTTTATAAATCATTAGTAGGAAGCATCTTATATACATCAATTGAAAACCTAGATATATTGTCAAATATTGATGAAACAAACTGTGAAGAATTCTTGCAATATGAGGAAATAAACTTATTTAAGGTATCTGAGAAACAGCAATCAGCAAAGAAGGGCTCATCATGCTACACCTGCGATATTGACGGTGATCATATCAATGTAAGTGCAAAAAGGAAAGTTTATTTAAGATTATATGTTACACCTTTTGGTGTAGATGAAGGTTCACATTATTCACTTTCAGTTGAATTCCATGCTAAATCAATCTCATATAAAAAAGTCCTAGGCATTTGGGTGAAATACAATACAACACACATCCATAATATTAATTGTTATAATATTTCTTGGAGTTTTGATCCAGATGCTGACGGAAGCGTCGAAGTTGATTATTATAGAACCTCATCTTCTACTACAAAGGAGTATAATACCTATTATACTCAAACTGCTATTGACAACCTCTCGATTATGCCCACAAATCTAGATTCTGATTTAACTTCTTGGGATTGTAGGGCAAGAACCGCAGGAACAAATCCAGAATGGGTCGTATTGCAGTGCAACCTATCCATACCAATGGCTCCAGACTGTTCCGGCTTTTAACCAAACTGAAGGAAGTCGAATTAAGTAATTCAGATGAAAGTAGCATAGCCAATTTCAAATAAAATAATGGCTATGCTGCTTTTAATTAAACTTGTTATCTGTATCAATCCGAATCCCATTGCTTTGGTAGGATGGAAACAATATTGCTGAAAAACTAAACTCTGAAAATACTTAGATCATTAAAAAAAATGCTATTATACCTGAGAAACAGATATTTGAGGTGTAACTACGAGGAATAGAATACTTAAACACTAGAGGGTAAAGACCGGTCAAGCTAGTAAATGATTTTTAAAAAACTTACTCCTCTTCTTCATGCAAGTCATCATTGTCACCAGCTTCAACACTGAGGATCTCAATATTAAAAAGTAGAGTTTCGTAGGGGGGTATCGCTACATTTCCCATGGAAGTATACTTCCCATAATCTCCATATGCAAGTTGATAGGGGAAAATCATTCTCGCTTTTTCTCCCTCTCTCAATCGAGGTAGTACTAGATCCCATCTGGCTTCCCATTCAGTTGTACTAGATTTAAAAATGAAACTACTATCCTCCTCCGTTTCATCAAATATACGACCATCCATTAAATAGCCTTTATAAGTCACCTCAATAGTAGAATCTAAACCCACAAATGGCCCATCAGTGGCCTGATCAATAATGTAATAGATGGCAGCATCAGTTTCGACATCATAGACGGTATCATAGACAGCAACAGTATCCAAATAGGAGGCAATCATTGTTTCATTGTAGACATCAATATCATCACCCAGAACCTCCAGCAGCACTACCTCATACTTCAAAGAGGAGTATGCCGGAAGATCACCGGTATTTTTGGAGCCATATCCCAATTCACTGGTAAACAGAAAGGTCGCCTCTCCGCCCTCATTCATCTTCTTCAAGCCTTCGGTGAAACCCTCGTTCATAGTTCCATTCTTCATTTTAAAGGGACCATAAAGCGCATCTTCATCATCAATGCGGTTATCTATAGCTACTCTTTCAATATAAGTCTCATAGACCTGATCACTTGGAATGACATAGGATACATGGTTCACCAGAACCCATGAACTGTCACCAGCCATGCTTCCTGTACCTGCTTTGTTTTCAATATAGTAAAGCCCGCTTGCTTCGGGGGCCACACCCGGGTAGTTGGCTCCTATATAAATGTTAAAATAGCGCTGCTCCTGTTTCAGATTATCCTCCACAATGGTATCCTCTGTGCAAGAGCTCATGATGATAAGACCTGCAATCAATATTAAAAGGGGATATATTCTACTCACGTTCTTCATCTTTTCATCTTTCCTTAACGCAATACTGCCTGTTCAATTGTGCAAAAATAATATAAATAATGGACCTTACTCAACCTTCAGAACCTGTACCCGGTAAATAAGTGTTGAATTACCGGGAATTTTTTCACGGTCCCCAAAATTTCCATGAGCCAGATGAGGAGGGATCATGAATACGGCCTCTGCTCCTTCTTTTAGCTTCTGCAAGCCCTGTTCAACTCCTGATTCAACGCCCCCCTTCCCTATGGTGATTACTTTGGGTTGCTCAATGGAAGCTGTGTAACATGGCGTTCCATCCAGCAGTGTGGATTCGAAAGCATAACTAACCCTGCTATTTTCTACAATTCGCTTGCCTTGTCCGGACTTCTCCACAACTATCCATAATCCGGAAGGTGTTACTTCTGCAGGCCAACCCACCCTTTCCAGGAAGGCTGAGATGTGATCCTGATGCCGCTGCTGCATGTACTGATTGGCCCTGATAAATTGCTCTGACACCTGGTTGCCCCCTTTTTCCTGCTGCTCCTGAACCGGTGGATCACATCCACAAAACACCAGGAAAATCAGGACGAGAAGCGTGTAAGGGACTACCCTAATCATCTTTCAGCAACTTTGAATATCCAGGCAATAGTGATTCAAAACCGGCCAGTGTTTCCTTCATTGTAAGAAAGGAATCGCCTCCGGCAGCATTGATATGGCCACCTCCATGATAGTGTTCCGACGCCACGAGATTTACAGGAAAACTACCCCGCGATCTGAAAGAGGCCTTAATGCGATCCTTCTTCTCGACAAAAAGTGCAGTAAATTTCACGCCCTTAACAGAGAAAGGAATATTCACAAACCCTTCGGTATCCCCCTTGCGATGATTAAATTTCACCAGTTCCTCATCGGTCAGGCTGATATATGCGGTATGAAACTCAGGCAGTACCACCATCTTCTCCAGCATGCAATAGCCCTGCAGGCGCATTCGATCCTCAGAAAAAGCATCATATACATTGGAGTAGATCCGGTCCTTCTCAATATCATATTTCATCAGGTCGCCCACGATATGAAAAATTTCGGGATAGCTGCTGGCGTAGTTAAAATTACCCGTATCAGTCATAATGGCCACATAAAGGCAGGTGGCAATCTCTTTGTCCATCAAGTCTTTTTGCAGCACTTCTTTAATAAACAGATAGATCATTTCACCCACGGATCCCCTCTCGGTCTCTGATATGGCAATATCCGTAAAATCCAGGGGTTCCTGATGGTGATCAATCAGTACTTTCCTGGCGCCTGACTTCTGCAGGTATTCCTCCACTCCATTCAAACGCTTTGGATCATTGAAATCGAGACAGAAGATCAGATCTGCTCCCTCAATCAACTCAATGGCCTTTTCACGCTTATATGCAAAGGTGGTGGAACGTTCTATACCAGGCAGCCACCGTAAAAAATCCGGCAATCCATCCGGGATCACCACCTGAGCATCTATTCCCAGTTTTTCAAGTGCCAGGCACAGAGCCAGACTGGAACCAATGGCATCCCCATCCGGATTGGTATGTGTAAGTACTGTCACTCTTTCAGCCGTCTCAATCCAGCCCTGAATTGTTTTTGCAATTCCTTCCTCTACCATTGTTCTTGCAGTCTTTGAAAGCTCAAAGTTAAAAAATATTGAAAGTGGCTTAACAAAGCCCGAAATAATTTGTTAATATGCATTATCAAACTGAGAACTTATGTCTGGAAACTTCACTTTTACGATTATCAAGCCATTTGCTGTGTCCGAAGGACATATCGGTCCCATATTGAACAAGATCCATGCTGCAGGATTTAAGATCTCTGCAATGAGAATGCTCTGGCTTACCCAGGGGGAAGCACAACGTTTCTACGAAGTCCACAAGGAGCGTCCTTTCTATAATGACCTGGTAGATTTCATGACCTCCGGCCCCATTGTAGTAGCAGTGCTGCGTAAAGAGGACGCAGTTGCAGAATACCGCAAGCTGATTGGCGCCACTGATCCGGAAAAAGCAGAAGAAGGAACGATCCGAAAAGAGTTTGCCAAGAGCATGCGTGAAAACGCTGTCCATGGTTCAGATTCTGACGAGAATGCGAAGTTTGAATCTTCGTTTTTCTTCTCCGGCCTTCAACGGTTCTAAGTATTTCGATCAGCGGAGTACCACATCATCGATCACATCCATTCCTGCAGCTTCATTGAGTTTTGGAATCAATGATTCTTTGATCATGCTCAGTTCATTCCTGACCACTGAGGAGTGAAGGGTGACAAATAATTTCCGGTTCTGTATGCGGAGCGATTTGGTCTTTTTGGCCACAGTGATGCCCAGAAGATCCTTCCAGGATTTCATGAGCCGGTATTCGGCAAGTCCTCTCTCCAAACGATTTGACTTCACAAACTGCTGGAGCAGAGAATCAATTTTCCGGACTTCTTTCCTCTCCATGCTTATCCCTCCATTTCTTCTACCCTGGCTTCCGGGGTGATACGGTAAACCTTGTGATCGGTTGGAATTTCTTTTAATATCCCCTTCAGGCGCTGCTCATTGGTATCGGTTATAAATATCTGCCCAAACTGATTTTCAGCCACCAGGCTGATAATATGTTTCACCCTGCCGGCATCAAATTTATCAAAAATATCATCCAGCAAAAGTATGGGGGGTATTTTCGTGAGTTTTCTGATAAACTCAAATTCAGCCAGTTTCAGTGCCACCAAAAAGGTCTTCTGTTGTCCCTGTGAGCCACTCTTCTTCAGGCTGTAGCCTCCCAGTTCCATTCCCAGATCATCCTTATGAATTCCGAAGGTTGTATACTGGACGATCCGGTCCTTCTCCAAAGAGGCTTTGAGCCCATCCCTGAAAGCACTTTCCTGAAGTTGGGCCTGATAAGTGAGGCGAACATGTTCACGATCGCCGGAAACATGGGAGTGAAACGAGTTAAATACGGGCAGAAGTTCGTTTACAAATCGAATTCGCTCTTCATAGATTGGTTCGCCGTAGCGAATCAGCTGCTCATCCCAAAGCTCCAGCATCGCCGGATCAAAATTCCTGGAAAACGCAAAGTCCTTGAGCAACTTGTTTCGCTGGGTCAGCGCCCGGTTATATTGTATGAGGTTATCAAGATAAATTTTGCTATACTGGGCAATCACCCCATTCATAAATTTCCTGCGCTCCTCGCTCCCTCCGTTAATCAGAATGGCATCGGCCGGCGATATCATAACCAGGGGAATCAGGCCGATGTGCTCGGACAGCTTACTGTATTCCTTCTGGTTCCGTTTAAACTGCTTCTTCTTCTGCCTCCTGATCCCGCAGTAAATATTCTCTTCCTTGCCCTTTCGGTCAAACAAACCCTGAACTACCAGAAATTCTTGCTCATATCTAATATTCTGACTGTCAATCGGGTTCAGATTACTCTTGCAGAGGGAAAGATAATGAATGGCATCCAGAAGATTGGTTTTCCCCACACCATTCTCCCCAACAAAACAGTTGATTTTCTCTGATAGAGGAATATCCACCTGTTCATAATTCTTGAAATTAACCAGGGAAATTGTTTTCAGATGCATATACAAAATTACTAATTTTCAACAAAGCATTCTGGGAAATTTCACTTATCTTTAACTATACACCTTAAAACTCTAATCAATTGATTAAAAGACAATTATTAATTCTGTCCCTGACATCCATACTTCTTGGCGGATGCGCTGAACTAAACTCTCTTATCCAATCTGTACCTACAAACGCTCCTTTGTCAGAGGCTGAAGTAATTGAAGGACTGAAGGAAGCCTTAATTACAGGTTCATATAATGCCTCTTCAATACTCTCTGCGGTAGATGGTTACTACGGCGATCAATTGGTGAAGATCCTGCTCCCCGAAGAAGCAGGGGTGATTATTGATAATCTTTCGAAAATTCCGGGAGGAGATAAACTCGTGGAAGATGTCATTTTGAGCATCAACCGCGCAGCTGAAGATGCTGCCAAAGAAGTGGCACCCATTTTCGTCAACAGCATCAAACAGATGACCATTAATGATGCTTTCGGCATTCTTCGTGGTGCCGATAATGCAGCCACGCAGTATCTTATCAGCACCACCCGTACTGATCTGTATAATCTGTATAAGCCAAAAATCACCAGATCCACCGAGAAGGACATCCTTGGTGATATTTCAGCCAAAGATTCCTGGGAAGCACTGACGGGAAAATGGAATCTTTTTGCCAATTCAATTGCGGGAAGAATGATGGATGTAAGTCCCGTGAATACTGATCTCGATGATTTCCTAACCAACCAGGCCCTGGATGGTATGTTCCTGAAAGTCCAGGATGAAGAGAAGAACATCAGGGAGAATGTATCTGCACGCATTACTCCAATCTTAGAAAAGGTATTTGGAAGTCTGGATTCTTAGTCGGCAACACCTATGCAAAATTGCTAATTTTTGTTACTTTTGCGGAAGTTTTTTAAAACCAACACAATCAGAGTAATGTCGAAGAAAAAGAATGTGCAGCAAACGGACAAGAATCTTGAAGGCATTGAACAGGCTTTAACACGTTCCGAACAGTTTATTGAAGATAACCAGAAAGTACTTACCTATATCCTTGGAGGACTCATTGTTATTCTGCTCATCATCATCGGTGGGAACAGGTATTATCTGAAACCCCTGAATGAAGAAGCTGCAGCGGACATGTATTACGCTGAACGTTTTTTCGAGATAGATTCCTTCAACCTTGCCTTGAACGGATATGGTACCTATCCCGGATTTCTGAATGTCATAGATGATTACGGAATCAGTAAATCTGCCAAGATTTCCAGGTATTATGCCGGCGTTTGTTACCATCAGCTTGGTGATCATGAAGCTGCTATAGACTTACTTAACAAATTCAAAACCAAAGACTTGCTGGTGGGAGCCGCAAAATACAGCACCCTGGGTGATGCATATGTGGAGATGGGTGAGATGAATAAGGCCCTTTCAGCATATAAAAGTGGTATTGAGAAGTACGAGAATAATTTTTCCTCCCCCATTATTTTGAAAAAAATGGGTCTTGTCTATGAAGAAGTGAATCAGCTGGAAAACGCGCTTAAAACATATCAAAGCATCGAATCTACTTATCCGGAAACACCTGAAGGAAAAGAGATTAAAAAATACATTGGAAGAGTAGAATCAAAAATGTCTCTCTAATCTCTCACCCTGAATACATGTCTTCAAGTCTTAAAAACCTCTCGGACCACGACCCAGCATCAATTCCCGACGGTTCCTTAATGAAATTTGGAATTATTGTCTCTGAGTGGAACGAGGAGATTACAGGAGCACTGTTGGACGGGGCTCTGAAAAGACTAAAAGATCAGGGTGTCAAAGAAGAAAACATTCTTGTAAAAACGGTTCCCGGCAGCTTTGAACTCCCCTATGGTTCAAGGATTGTAGCTGAGCAATTTTCACCTCATGCAGTCATCTGCCTGGGTTGCGTGATCCGGGGTGAAACCAGCCATTTTGATTACATCTGCCAGGGGGTGACCAAGGGAATCACAGAATTGAACCTGGATTATGATATTCCCTTTATTTTCGGAGTCTTAACAACTGAGAATCAACAACAGGCCCTGGATCGTGCCGGAGGAAAGCATGGAAACAAAGGCGATGAGGCTGCAGTTACAGCATTAAAAATGGCCGCTCTCCGAAATATACTCTTGCAGTAATCCACTCATAAAACAAAATATTAAAAGGGGCGTTTCAAATGAATTGAAACGCCCCTTTTCCATATCCGTATGCTGTGCTTTACCTGCTCTTCTTCTTGGGTTGAGGCTTTTTTCCTCCCAGAGACTGTTGTTGCTGCTGTTGCTTTTGAATAGCTTCAAGCCGTTGCGCAAACTTCGATTTCTTGGCAGGTTTGTTCTGCTTGGAGGCGATCTTTTTCATGATCTTATCCTCATCAATAAACCTCTTGAATAACAGGTTCTGTCCAATGGTAATCAGGTTGGCCAGGAAATAATAATATGTAAGTCCGGCCGAGAAGTTGTTCAGGATGAACATGAACATCACCGGCATAATATACATCATGGTCTTCATGCCTGGCATCTGGCTGCTTCCGGCCGATGCCTGGTTGTTCCATTTCATGGATATCATGGTAGTGACTGTCATCAAGAGCGTAAACAAACTTACATGATCGCCATACATGGGAATGTTCCAGGGAAGGTCCAGTATGGAGTCGTAGGTGGACAGGTCATGGGCCCACAGGAATCCCTGTTGCCGCAGTTCAATGGATGTGGGGAAGAACCTGAACATGGCATAAAGTATTGGGAACTGCAGCAGCATGGGAAGACAGCCACCCATGGGATTGGCTCCGGCCTTCTTATAGAGGTCCATGGTTGCCTGTTGCTTCTTCATGGCATCATCCTTCTTCGGATAACGTTCATTGATCTCATCCACCTGGGGCTTTAGCAGGCGCATAACTGCCTGAGATTTAAAAGAGCGGTAAGTCAGAGGGAAGAGTGCAACTTTAATAATCAGTGTCAGCAAGAGGATAATGACTCCAAAATTGACGAAATACTTGTTCAACCAGTTAAATATGGGGATCACAACAAAGGCATTGATCCACCGGATCATAGATCCACCAACGGTAACCACATTCTCAAGACCCAGATCTCCATATTCCTTCAGTGATGTAAAACTATTGGGACCAAAGTAGAGTTGCATACCAATCAGCTGATCACTGGTCCGGTCGAATGGCATATCCAGGGAGGTGGAGTAGCGACGCACATGTGGGCCGGGATCGTTAAAGCGTTCCTGTAAAAGGTAAGCACCATCGAAATGTTCATCGGCAACCAGGATGGTAGAGAAAAACTGGTGGCTAAACGCAACCCATTTGATACGTGTAGTTTCGGTCACATCTTCAATTTCCTTCTTGGATCGCGATTTAAAGCTCTCCACATCTCCCCCATGGTACCTGTAAAAAAGCGTAGTGTACATGGCTTCATTCTGATATCCTTTCTCCTGCGAAGGTGCATAGAAATCAAACTTGAACTCCATACGGTCGGTCCGGTATTGATCCAGGCCCTTAAAACGCATATCAAAATCCATCATATAATCATCGTCGAACAACCTGTAGATATATGAAATAGAAGCTGATTCCGAGATAGCCATCTCCATGGTAAGCTGTTGATAGGATCGACCATCCTCATCTGAGAGGTTTTCAATGACAGGTGTGAAATACAGCTCGCCCGTATTAATACTCCTGTTTTCTGCAAAAAACTGCAGTGCAAAAATGGTTGAGTCCCCATCAAACAGGTACAGCGGCAATGAATCGTGAGTCTGATATTTCTTTAACTCTACCGTATAAGGTCTCCCTCCAAGGGTCGAGAAACTTAATTTTACATTTTCATTCTCCAGCACCACCTGTTCCGATGTTCCTGCAGCCGCATTTGCAAAATCGCCTAATTCAGAGGACAATCTGTCCATGGAAACAGAATCAAGTTCAGCACCGCTTTCTGTTTCAGTGACTGGTAATGAGGCCTCCGCCTGTCTGGCAGCTTCCATGGCCCTGACCTGTTCCACCCGGGCGATGGAATCGAGCCTCTGGCGTTCAGCCATCTGAGCCTCGCGTTGAGGCTTGGTCATAATGCTGTAGCCCACAAGAAGAAGTCCGATAACTCCCAGGCCTATAATCGTATTTCTATCCATTTTCTGCTTTTAAAGTCAGGCACAAAAATAATGCTTTAGCCTGTATATCAATATAATTTCAGGTAAAATCAGCAAGATTTCGGCGAATTGCAGCAGACTGAGTGTAAACAACTAAGACCTGTTCTTAATAGCGGCCTTAATAAATGCGATGAACAAGGGATGAGGGTTCAGTGCTGTACTACTGTATTCAGGATGAAACTGAGTACCAACGAACCATGGATGTCCGGGTTGCTCCATGATTTCCACAAGACCACTCTTTGGATTTATACCGGTGGGGATCATTCCATGCTCCCTGTATGTTTCAAGAAAATCATTGTTAAATTCATAGCGGTGGCGATGACGTTCCCGGACCATCTCACTATCATATGCTTCCTGCACCAGCGATCCCTTCTCCAAGGAACAGGCATATCCCCCAAGACGCATGGTACCTCCCTTTTCGGTCACTTCCTTTTGCTCATCCATCAGGTCAATAACAGAGTGGCTGGTTGCAGGATCCATCTCGGTGGAATGGGCATCTTCATATCCCATCACATTGCGGGCAAACTCAATAATAGCACATTGCAGTCCAAGGCATATCCCGAAAAAAGGAATCTTGTTCTCCCGGGCATAGGTAACAGCAATTATTTTACCATCGATACCCCTGTCTCCGAATCCCGGGGCTACAAGAATACCATTATAGTTCTTCAGAATTTCAGCAACATTGTCTGCCGAAATCTCTTCAGAATGTAAACAGTCAACCTTAACTTTCACCTTGTTATAAGCTCCAGCATGGCTCAGTGATTCGATTATGGATTTATAGGAATCATATAGTTCAACATACTTCCCCACCAGTGCTATTCTGATCTCAGTTTTTGAACTCTTCAGGCGCTCCACAAACTTCTTCCAGTCTTTCAGATCGGAGGGTCCCTCTGAAGTAATATGAAGCTTTTTCAATACCATCACATCAAGCCCTTCCTTTTTCATGAGCAGGGGCACCTCGTAAATAGTAGAAACATCGATGGATTGAATTACGGCTTCCAGTTCCACGTTACAAAAGAGTGCTACCTTCTTTCGAAGGTCTTTATCCAGGTCATGCTCTGCACGAAGAACCAGTACATCAGGCTGAATCCCGTTCTCCAGGAGTACTTTCACAGAATGCTGAGTGGGCTTGGTCTTCAATTCACCCGAAGCAGCCAGGTAGGGGACCAGGGTCAGGTGGACAAATACGGTATTTTCGACTCCCAGGTCCCAGCGCAATTGCCTGACCGCTTCAATGTAGGGGAGCGACTCTATATCACCTACGGTACCGCCAATTTCGGTAATGATGATATCATATTCATTTTTCCTTCCCAGGAAAGTTATTCTTTTCTTAATCTCATCTGTGATATGTGGAATCACCTGTACGGTTTTCCCAAGGAAATCACCCCGGCGTTCCTTATTAATTACCGACTGATAGATTCTCCCGGTGGTAACATTGTTTGCCTGAGAAGTCTGTATATCCAGGAAACGTTCATAATGACCCAGATCCAGATCTGTTTCAGCTCCATCATCTGTAACATAGCACTCACCATGTTCGTAGGGATTGAGGGTTCCGGGATCCACATTGATATAAGGGTCCAGTTTCTGGATGGTCACCTTGAATCCCCTGGACTGCAACAGTCGTCCCAGGGAAGCTGAAACAATACCTTTACCAAGCGAAGAAGTAACTCCTCCGGTTACAAAAACATACTTTGTACTACGCAAAATGATTTAGATTTAATTTCGTGGTAAAAGTAAAGATTTAATTTTCATTTTCAATATCATCCAGAATGCGAATTTTCCGTTCAAGAACTTCAATTCGCTTGTGGGCCTCTTCAATCTTTACCTGGAATCCCTGAATGGTTTCCTCCGAACTGTCCGACTGCTTAAAAAAACCTATATTATTCTCCCAGACCCCCATGTCATTCTTAAGCTGCTGCAATTTATTCAGCAATTTGTCCCTTTCGAAATTCAGTTTCATATCGGCCCGGGGTGCATTTGCCATTCCTTCGATCCGGTAGCGGAATTTAAAAATACTTCTTTCAGACTCATCCATGCCGGTTTTTTCCAGGAACTTTTCCTGTGCCAGTCTGAATTGCTCCTTGATCCACTCCTTCTTACCAGAAGGCACATAGCCAATGGCATTGAAACTTGACTGAAAAGCTTTCAGCGCCTCAATATTATCTTTAAGCTTCTCCTTGACGGAAAACGCCTCCATCTCGGCCACAATCTTCTCCTTGGCTTTCAGATTATCTTCAAAGGTGGAGTCTATATCTTCAAAATACTTTGACTTGTTATTGAAGAAGGTATCACAGGCAGCCCTGAATCGTTTCCATAGTTTATCTGAGTCTCTTCTTGGAACCGGTCCAATTTCCTTCCAGCGCTTTTGAAGTTTTATCAGCTCATTGGTTGTCTCCTTCCACTCCTGGCTGGCACTCAATGCTTCTGCCTTCTCTGTAATCTCAAGCTTAAGTTTGAGATTCTCCTTCTGATCATCATATGCAGCCGCATAGAATTTGGCTTTATTCCCGAAAAAGACATCACATGCTGTTCTGAACCTGGCATAGATAATATTGTTGTCCTTTTTTGGAGCATAACCTATGGTCTTCCAGTTTTTCTGAATCTCAAGTACCTGGTTGGTTTTATCAACCCATGCACCATGCGTTTCATATACTGTTGCCGCTATCTTTTCAACTCGCTCACACAGTTTTACTTTCTTCTCCAGATTTTCGTGCAAGGACTCTTTCAGTCTCGAATGATAATCCTGGTGTTTTTTGTTAATTATTGAAGTGGCCCGCTTAAAACGATCCCAGATCTCATCCCTGTTTTCACGGGGTACAGGACCAATCTCTCTCCACCTCGCATGGTTTTTCTGAAGGGCTTTAAATGCCTGTACAATATTGGGATCCTTATCCAGGGCCTCAGTCCGTTCACAAAGCTGTTCTTTAAGTTCCAGGTTCTTTTTCAGGTCCAGCGCCCTCAGGTCGCGGTTTATGCGTACATAATCATTAAACTTCTCAACAAAGTAGTTATAGGAATCCCAAAGATCCTTCAGGTTCTGATGGGGTACCACACCTGCGGCGAACCACTGCTTCTGCAGATCCTTAAACTTCCTGAAGGTTATCTCAAATGTTTCCTGGTTCTCCATAAGGAGTCTGAATCCTTCCAGAATCTCCTGTTTCTTTTTCAGGTTTTCCTGCTTTGTTTTTTCCAGTTGCCGGGTAAATTCCGCCTTGAGTCCCTTATACTTATACAACAACTCTTTCATCGCAGCCTCCACAGGTTCCTCTGCAGGCTTAAAATCTTCGATATTGCCACCCTCGTCAAGAAAATGTTTCTTTTTCTCTTCCAAAACCGTTGCTACTTTCTCGTAAAAGACTTTCCTGATATCTTCTACCTCCTTCCTGATATTCCCTTTTCCGGGATTATCTAGCTTCTCTCTCATTAACTTCACCAGATCCTCTTTACTCAGCAGGGCATAGTTGACCTCCTCCTCCTTGGGTTCGGCATCATCCGAATCAGCATGATCATCGTAGGCCGCATTGTTCTGCTGATCTTCCTTATCATCAACCAACTGATCTGCAGCAGGTTTAGTAGCCGGAGCTTCTGGATCTGGGGCCGGGGTCTCAGGTTGTTCAACCGGAGGATCGGGTTCTGGGGCCGGGGGTTCAGATTTTTCAGCCGGGGGATCGGGCTTCGGTACAGCTTTAACTTCAGCTTCGTCTGAAACGGTTTCTGATGTTTCTGCATCAGGCTCTGATGCGGGTTCCGGCAAGTCCTTTCCGGACGCATCAACTAAAGGTTCCTGGTGCCTTGTGTTCTTTTTCTTCTCTCCTTTATTTATCTCCTTTAAAGGATCATTTTCATCAGAATTTTTCATGACAGGTAGAGGATTAGTAGGTCGCTAGCTCATACAAATTAGTGATTTTTCATTAAATGCACATTTTTTCAGAAAAAAACTGTTTTATCTTCGTAGAAAATCAGAGCACTATGCGCATCGATATTATTACGGTGTTACCTCAGTTATTGGACGGCCCCCTGAACCATTCCATAGTTAAAAGGGCCAGGGATAAAGGGCTTCTGGATCTCCATATTCATGATTTGCGTGACTATTCTACGGATAAGCACAGGAGCGTGGACGATTATGCATTTGGCGGAGATGCCGGCATGGTCATGTCCATTGAACCCATCGACCGTGCCATTACCCATCTGAAAGCACAGCGGGAATACGATGAAATTATTTATACATCTCCCGATGGAAAAAAACTCGATCAGCAAGAGGCCAACCACCTGGCCCTGGCAGGAAATCTGATTATCCTGTGCGGACATTACAAGGGGATTGACCAGCGGATCCGGGATCACCTGATCAGTCGGGAAATTTCCATCGGGGATTATGTGCTCACAGGAGGTGAACTGGCCGCAGCTGTGATCACCGATAGTGTTGTCCGTCTCCTTCCAGGCGCGATTTCTGATGAAACCTCTGCATTGAGCGATTCATTTCAGGATGGTTTACTGGCCCCTCCGGTCTATACCCGTCCATCCGAGTACAAGGGTTGGAAAGTACCTGAGGTTCTGCTATCGGGGCATGCAGCAAAGATCGATCAATGGAAACACGATCAATCACTTGAACGCACCCGAAAGCTCAGACCTGATCTCCTGGAGGAGAAAGAAGATTGATCAACGGAGTATTTTTCTTACAAAAGCCACTGTGAAGTAGGACATCAGGAACAAACCCAGAAAACCTTCCAGGGAAGATACCCAGCGTACTGCCCCATAGGGATAGTGATCTCCATATCCGATGGTAAGAAATGTGATGGCGCTATGATAAAATGAGCGGGCCATCACGGATAATTGATCATCGACCGAGGCAATAATATCAGCAGGTGACCATAGCAACATAAAATAGTAGGCCAGGCTGAAGAGCACAAAACACGCAAGCATGGTAATCAGGACCCTGACCGGACTGGTCGCATAGAGTCCGGCTCTGTCAAATAAGCCCAGCTTAAACCAGTAAAGCGGGTATTGATAAATGGCACTGGCAGGTTTTTTATCTATGGATTCTGTCAGGTTAGATTTTGATTCACATCGCTTGAATTCCACATAAGCCCTGTCTTCAGAATTATAGAGTCCCAGATTTTTGAAATTCTCCTTCACGGTCCTGAATTGCTCGGCCCTTACCCGGTAAGAACGATCCTGCTGGCTGTTAATCAAATGCTTGACATCGTTTCGGAACCAGTCCAGATAAAACCTGCCCAAGAGCCTCATACCGGCCATATAAAGGGTGCTTATCTCCGCATTAAAATCATGGGGATTCATGTCTATGATATCCCTGACCACCGTAGAGGACAAATCCATGGTTTCGCATTTATGTACCCTCATATCCACAAATCCGTTCAGATGACAAAATCTCAGCGAAAGGGTGTGAAACCATGATTTATAAAAACTAACACGCTCATCGGAAAACAGGGTACGCTCAAAACTCACATCCACATTCTCAAACATGACCTCCTCAAAACTAAATCCACCGGATCCAAGCATGACACGCTTGAAACTGAATTTCCCGGCATCCATCTCACACTCGTCAAATACCACTTCACCAGCATCAAACACTGAACGGTTGAAATTTACCCGTCCCCTTCCAAACTCCACGGTCCGGAAATCAACGCGCCCCGATCCAAATTCAGTCCGTTCAAAACTGAGATCCGCCTCCTTAAATGCAGCAAAATGAAAGTCCACCTTCCCCAGGCCAAAACGCGCTACTTTAAAGCTTACGCTGCTGCTGCCGAAATGAGTATTGATGAAATTCACATCTCCATCCCCAAATTCCGCGTTGGTAAAGGATACCGTCTTCGCTCCGAAAGATGAATACTGGAAATCCTTGATTCCCTTACCAAACTGGCAGTTCTTAAAAGTGAGCTCGTCGCCTCTTAGAACTACATTCTTAAAATTGAAATGACCCTCAGGCAGATGTGTATCGTGAAATGAAACAAGGGGAGTTTGAAATTGAGCCGATTCAAAATTGACATCTCCACCCGTAACCCAGGAACCGGCAAGAGAAAACTCCGGGCCTTCAATGATCGCTCTTGAAAAATCAAGAGAGGCATCTCTGCCAAACAGTGCGTTCCTGGCCGTAAAGCCCTTTATATGCACCTGTTCTCCTGCCGCCAGATTTCTGGTAAGCCTGTAATCCCGCAGGGAAAACTTCTCAATATAACAGTGATCCAGGTTCAGCTCCTCTTCCCTGTCGATGGCCTTGTAGATCGCCTCCTCATCCAGGTAGCCCATTAACTCGACCAGGGCTTTCTCCTTACCGGGCACATGGAAATGGATCAAAGCGGTTGCAGGAAACAGGATTCCATCTTCCGTTTCAAATTTTAATTTCTTGATCTCAACGTTAAAATAGCTGTGTGGAGGCAGCATGACCTAAAGTTATGCTTCGTATACGCAAATTTCAGTCAATGGTTTTTCTCTGACACAGGGAAGCAAAATCGCAAAAGCTGCACTTCATATCATTCTCTCTCTGAACAAAGGGAACATCCGGGTTAAATAGCCTGCTTAAAGCCTCTTTCATTCGCTCTATAAACGGTCCTTTCAGGTCCTCAAATGAATTTATTCTCCCCTCCTTCTTTAAGCTTGTCATGTTCAGGGCGGGATCAAACTGATCCTCAAAAAGTCCTTTCATGGTGTAGAGTCCGGGCATCACTTTCTCTCCAGGATAGTACTCTTCAACCAGCCAGGCATAAAAGAGGGTCTGCATAGCCGCTCCGTTCCTATTACTATAGTTCCCCTCAAACAGCGAGTCCAGAGTGGTAAACCTCTGGCTGGTCTGTCCCGTTTTATAATCAATCACCCGGAGAACTCCATTTACCCTGTCAATACGGTCAATTTTCCCTCCCAGGCGGATCTCCATCTTATTCCCGTTCAGCTCTATGGGCAAGTTCCTCTTGTAGTCATCTTCAGCCGAAACAAGTTCGAAAGGTGCTATGGAAAGATCTGTTCGTATAATCTTCTTCAGGTAGCGAAGCATCACACGAAGAATAATGATGTTTCTTCCCTCCAGCACTTCACGTTTTCGGCCCCTGAAATGATATTTAACAAAGACTTTTTTGAGAACCACCTCGGGCTTATCTGATTCCATTAGTTCCAGCAACTCATCCAGGGGCACCAGTTTCTCATTTCTTTCAGCTATCTCACTGTAAAGATCTTTCAGGGTATCATGAACCACGGTCCCAAAGCCCGCTGCATCGATCTCCTCGCGTATTTCCTCCGCTTCACCGATGCCGGCAATATACCGGAGATAAAACTTCAGCGAACAATCGATGTAGGTATTCAGGGCGGAAGGTGAAAGGTATCGTCCCTCTTCCCCCTCTTCCCAATAGCGCTCCAGTTTCAAATCCGCCTCACTGGTATGTGGTATTACCAGTGGTGGAATTTCCCTGGCCCGCACTTCCAATCCTGGTCTGATTATATCAAGTCCCCTGGTGTATACAAGCTGGTAAAGGTAACGACTCATCTCTCCGGTCCGCATCCCACCTGAGGCACTATTAAACAGGAGATCAATCCGCTTGGCCCGCTGTAAGAGACGATAAAAATAGTAGGCATAGATGGCATCCATATCCTCCTTTGCAGGCATTCCGAATGCCAGGCGGAGGGAATAGGGAATATTCGAATGTGCCGTATGTGAGGCAGGCATCACCTCTTCATTCATTGACAGTAAGACCACGTGATTGAAATCCAGCAACCTGGTCTCAAGGATTCCCATCACCTGCAAGCCGGAAAGGGGCTCTCCTTCAAACGGGATCCTGAGCGCAGCAAGAGACTTCCTGAGCAAGCGTTCCAGAATGGCTACCGTGATGTCGGAACGTTCAGCGATTACCAGCTCAAGCTTATTCAAATGAGTGAGCAGTTGAAAAATAAACTCCCGATCCAGCGCGTCTTGCATCACGCTTTCTTTTTCTGCAAGGCTGGCAAGTATATGAGAAAAAATGGTCTTCAGGTATTCAATGAGACCACTGGCTTCATCCACAGGTCTGAATATGGCTAAGGCCAGATCTCCGCTGAACAACTCACGGTCAACCATCACCATGTTTTCCTGCATGATCCAACTGCTCAGATCCTCTGTTGAGTCATCCTTTATCTTCCTGAAATAGGGATGCAGAAGGATCGACATCACGTCCTTATGATAAAAAAGCACTTTCCCGTTGAAGGATATCCGGACATTGTGATGCATGCTAAGCAGGGTGTCGATAAAGCTGTAGACAGGCGTATTTTTCATGGGATAACCCATTGTAACATTGATGTCATTTGCACTCCCGGGAAGTGACATCAGGACTGGCAGCAGCAGCTCTTCATCACAAAGAACCAGGGCCGTATCGGTACATTCGCGAAGCGTTTCCGGCTCTTTTGACTCCAGTATCCTGTGAACTGTTTTAGCCTGAAGCACATCGGTGGGGAGTTCAAAGATCCGGATCTCTTTTTTTTCATCAAGTCCGCAGAATTCCTCCAGCTTGTCAGCTGGTGGAAATCGCTGCATATTCTCCCTTAAAAACCTCCCGGCTTCCTTGCCATCACCGGCAGTATATTGCCGGTCGAAATCCCAGAAAAATTCTGCTCCATTCTTCTGCAGCTGAGAAAATATGCGCTTTTCGCATTGATTCAGAGCATTAAAGCCGGCGACAATGCTTCGACCCTCCCATTCATCATTCCATCCTCCGTGATCTATCCGTTCTGTAATCTCCCGGTATTGCATCCCCTGATAAGCTTCTCCTCTGTCCCGTAAAATATTCCCAAGCCGCTTGTATAAGACCGGAAGAAGTTCCCAGCTCCTGAGAAATTGCTCCTTTTCAGGACTCGGATCGCCACTGTGGAAACCTGTCCAGAACTGTCTGATAAACTCAAGCTGCTCCGGTTCCAGTCCAGCCATAGGCTCCTCCAGGACTTTCAGGTCGATAATATTTCGAAACAGCATATCCGCATCTACCAGGTACTTATCCAGCTCATCAAAATCACTGAGCATCATTTCACCCCAGAGGTAAAACTCATCAAGGGGCTCAGGATATTCCACCACTTCCCGGTAGATATCATACAGGGTGAAAAACAGTTCAATGGGATCACTCAGTTCCAGCTGGCTTTTCTCATCAATAAAATCACTGATGGTATAGATGTGTGGTGCCCATCCGGTAAGCCGGGTATGTGTGGCCAGGTGACGCTGGAGAAAAAGTCCGGCACGCCTGTTTGGCAGAATAATCCGGGTATCAGCCAGGGCTCCCGAAGAAGTCTGGATAAGATGTTTGGCCAATGTTTCAAGTATGGGCTGCATCATCTACCGTCTTTATAGGTTTTCCCCTGCCAGCTGTCATTTTCTAGAAGCAGTGCTTCAAAGGCCCGTAATACGCCATCGTACCTGATCCCCCATCCCTCACGGATCCCCATTCCAGGACTTACCTCCCCGGCAATCCGCTCCACCACGAAAGCAGGATTTAGTCGTTCAAGGATCTCCATCATCAGCTGAAGGTATTCCTCCATGCTAAAGCTTACAAAGTCTTCTGGTTTCTTCCGGTATTCCAGAGCCATGGCAGTTCCCTTAATAAGCTGCAATTGATGAAACTTGATGCTATCCAGGGGCCAGCGGGAGAGCTCATCTGCAGTAGCCAGAAAATCAGCCCGGGTCTCCCCCGGAAGGCCTATGATCACATGGCCACCCACACGCACTCCCCTGCCGGCTGTTTCGCTAACTGCCCACAGGCTCTTCTCCACATCGTGACCCCGGTTCACCCGCTGAAGGGTTCGGTTAAACACAGACTCAATCCCATATTCAAGCACCACATAACAACGTTTGGATAACTCCTGGAAATAGTCAAGCACCTCACTGTTCACAGAATCGGGACGGGTGCCCACCACGATTCCCATCACCCCGGGCACAGCCAGTGCCTGTTCATACATGGAACTCAGGTCTTCCAATCCCGCATGGGTATTTGTATAGGCCTGGAAGTAGGCCAGGTATTGTGTGGCTTTACGATATCTCTTCTTATGGAAGGCCATGCCCTGCCTGATCTGGTCAGAAATGGACTTCTCCGGATTGTTATAGGACGGATTAAACGCCCGGTTATCACAAAAAGTGCAGCCTCCTGTTCCACAGGTTCCATCCCGGTTTGGACAGGTAAACCCGGCATCAATGGTTATTTTTTGCACACGCTCACCGAAATTTCTCCTGAAATAGTCGCTGTAAGCATTCAGCCTTCTTTCTGTTCCCCAGGAATATTCCATTGCTATATCTTTACCGTTTTATCCAGCATTACATACCAGAGGAAGCCCTCCACCTGCTTGTATCCCATCTGACCGAGCCGGTCCATGTAGTTCCGGACCTGGGAGAGATGAGATGGCTTCTCAATTTCACCAAATTTAAAATCAACCACTGTAAGCTGTTCATCCTCCACAATTACACGATCGGGACGAAGGCTGGTGCCATCACCACAATGGATGGCCCGCTCGTTATAAAAACGCTTGGTTCCTTCCCCTGAGAACCAGTCCCTGACAATGGGAGCACTTAACTTCTTGCGAATCATACCTTCCAGCTCGTCCCGCTCCCCTCCCGGAATCTGCCCTTCTTTCTGTAGTTTATCCAGTACCTGAGGCAAATCCTCAAGGATGTTGATCCTGGAAAAAATCTGGTGCATCATCGTACCATACATGCGCCCGGTACGGAATATTCCCTCCTCATCCACAAAATACTGATCACTTCGAAGTCGCACCTTCAGTGAGCGCATATCCCTGTTAACCGGGTAGGACCTGAATTGCCATGGATCCTCTTCCGGATCCATGATTTGATAGCGGGGCAGCTCTCCAATGCTTATTAGCTTGTCCTTCAGATAGGACTGAAGAGGCCTTGTACAGGGTTCCTGCCGGGGTGTCATGCCCTGAATAGCCTGCAAGAGGTCCCCGGTACTCCTGACACCCTGTGCCTTCTGCTCCGGGTAGCCAATATAAAGCATATCTCTGGCCCTTGTAAATGCCACGTATAAAAGATTCAGCTTGTCCATATAACCCTTCATCCGTTCCCGGTAGTAGGCCTGTGAGAAAAGGGTATGTACCATCCGGGAGGTGAATCTTACAGGCACAGTTGGGATTCGCTCCATGGGGGTTCCTGCGGTATCACACCAGAGAATTTCCGAATTCCTGTGGTCGGTGGTCACATCCCAATCACAGAAAGGAACAATTACTGCTTTAAATTCCAATCCCTTGGATTTATGTATGGTAAGTATCCGGATGGCATTGGACTCTTCCGATACGGAAATCCCCCATTTGGTACCATGTTGCTCCCAGTAATCAAGAAAATCCCGGATTCCAAGGGGATCCCTCCGCTGAAGATCAATCACCACATCCTGAAATGCCTGGAGATAGGGCAGGTCCTCCGTACGGCTTCCCAGGGAGAAGATTTCGATCAGAGATTCAATCAGCTCATAAAGGGGAAGCTGTTTAAGAAACTCTTTCTGCCCGGAGAAGAGACCGGGAAAGTATTCCTCCGGGCCCATATCTGCTCCAAAAAGCAGAGCCGGATCGATGTCTGCTCTGGTCCCAAGCAGGTAGCAGTGATACTTGAGCAAGGTGTTATTTATCTGGTGATCAGGTTGCACCAGGTAGCGCAACAGTGCCACAAGGATGCTTACTGAATTGTTATGAACCAGCAGGAGCGATTCATTGGATATCAATCTGAATTTCAGTGTTTCCCCCGTGAGTCTGGCATGTTCAAGTAACTTATTGGCCACGGCAACGCCCTCTTTACGGGTGCGGACCAGTATGGCCATTTCGCCCGCTTCGATCCCGGTATTCTGAACCTCCTCCACCCAGAGAGGAATTTTCTCCAGTACCTGTTCCCGGAAGGAAGGCTCCTCCTCACCGAACTGCATCATTTTAACCATTCCACCCGTACCCATCTGGTGCTCAGGAATGTCCTGCACCACATCCTGATACGCCTTTTTGAAACGGTCCACTTCCTTTTCTGCTTCGAGCCTGGTCACAGGCGAACCCAGTAGTTCATTTTCAATCTTCCCGGAAAGCACCTGAGAAGCAAGCTGGAATACCGTATTGTTAAATCGGACGATCTGTTCCCTGCTCCTGAAATTTCTGGATAGCGTACGGATATGCACTTTCTGGTGGCTGAAGTCCTGTTCCAGTTCCGAAGCCAGTATCTTCCAATCGGAATTTCTCCAGCGGTAAATGGACTGCTTCACATCCCCTACCACCAGATTCTGCTGTCCGGCAGCAAGGGAATTATCAAGCAGCGGGCCAAAATTATCATATTGGAACAGTGAAGTATCCTGGAACTCATCAAGCATAATATGCTGATAGCGATTTCCGGTTCGTTCATATATAAAAGGCACCTGATTTCCCCCTATAATTCCCCGAAGGAAGCGGCTTGAGTCGGCGATCAGGAATAGGTTTCGCTCCCGGGTATATTCGCGGACATATTCCCAGGTATCGGCCAGGATCCCCAGGGTATAGAAATTGGCCCTGACAACCGCCACTGTATTTAAATCTACCTGCAGCCGGTAAACCTCATTCAGCAGGGGAATCAACTGCTCTTCCGTAAGTGAGGTCATGGCTGCGGAGGAATCTTTTTTGAGCCACTTCTCCGGCATTTCAAGTGCCAGTAATTTGGAGTCGGTGAATACCACATCATTCCCTTCTCTGGCCGCAACAAACAAGCTTGCCGGCGATTTACTTTTAAGCAGGAAATCTTCCGGTTCCAGATTCAATTCAGCGATTTGATGAAGTGCCTCCTTCCCTTTGGCAGTCATAGCTACCCGGGTAATCCGTTCCAGCTCATTTAAGTCATGGAGAAAGAGGTCCAGGTTCTCCTTGTTAAGCACGGAAATCTGGTGTTTCAGGAAAAGCTCCTGGAAAGATTCCTTGAAAAGCTGCATGCCGAGCTGAATAATCTCCTTCCTGAAATTCCATGATTTTGACTCTTCCATCCGTTCTTCGGCATAGCGGATCAGCCAGGCCTGCAGTTTCGGGTGATTCCCAAGGTCCTGGAACAGCCGGTCCACCGCCAGGGATAAAACACGTGAATGGTCAAGCTCCAGGTTGTATCCGGGCTGGATGCCAATTTCCCTTGTGAATGCCCGTATCACAGACTGGAAAAATTTATCAATGGTGCCCACCGAAAATCCGGAGTAGTCATTCAGAATGGTATCCAGTAGCACTCCTGCCCTCTTGCTGATGGAAGTTTTGTCCATCCCTGTAGCCTCCACAAGTTGTTTCATCTCCTCCATAGAATCACCTTCGCTGCACCGGGACAAGGCTGAAAGCCTGTCCAGTATTCTGTGTTTCATCTCACCGGCCGCCTTATTTGTAAAAGTGACAGCCAGAATATGACGATGGATTCCGGGATGCCTGTAAAGCAGTTTCAAATACTCCATGGTCAGGGCGAAGGTTTTACCCGAACCGGCAGATGCCTTGTATATGTTAAGGGGAGGCATTATGTAAAGATAAGATTGGATTGCTTAGAAATTCATATTTTTGTGGCAAAATCGGAAGATTGGCAAAACGAGTATTAGTTGGATTATCGGGAGGAGTTGACTCCAGTGTGGCTGCGTACCTGCTTAAAAAGGAAGGGTATGAGGTCATTGGACTGTTCATGATCAACTGGCACGATAAAACCGGGGTGATCGACGCGGATTGTCCCTGGGATGAAGATGTGGTTTTTGCCGAGCTGGTGGCCAAGAAACTGGACATCCCTTTTCACGTGGTGGACCTGAGTGAGCCCTACCGGGAAAGGGTAATTGACTATATGTTCTCTGAATACCAGAAGGGCCGCACCCCCAATCCTGATGTGCTTTGCAACCGGGAAATCAAGTTCGATGCATTCCTTGAAGCGGCAGAAGCATATGAGCCCGATTATGTGGCAACCGGGCATTATTGCAGAAAGAAGACCGACACCCAGAATGGGACAGAGATCCATCACCTCCTTGCGGGGGACGATCCAAACAAAGACCAGAGCTACTTCCTCTGCCAGCTCTCCCAGGAGCAGCTTTCCAGAACCCTGTTTCCCATCGGGCACCTACAGAAACCTGAAGTCAGGAAGATCGCCAAAGAGCAGAACCTGGCGTCGGCAGGGAAAAAGGATTCCCAGGGAATCTGTTTTGTGGGCAAGGTGCATCTTCCGGTCTTTCTCCAGCAGAAACTGAAAGCCAGGGAAGGCAATATCTTTGAGATCCCCGCCGATCTGCCTCAATATACTTCAGAGAAGCAGGACATCACTGAGCTGGAATCCATAAGTGCTCCATGGTCCTATGTCAAAGAAGACGGAGTGTGGACAGGGAAACACCAGGGGGCCCACTTCTTTACAGTGGGGCAACGTAAAGGATTGAATGTGGGAGGTAAAGCAGAACCTCTTTTCGTAATAGCCACCGATGTGAAGACCAACCGGATCTACGTGGGTCAGGGTCAGTCCCATCCGGGCCTTTACCGCCGTGGACTGCGGATCATTCCCGAAGAGATTCACTGGGTAAGACCGGACCTGGAGATGCAGGTCGGGGAAAGCCGATCCTACCTGGTAAGGATCCGTTACCGGCAGGCCCTCCAGAAGGGAACACTCCACAGGACCGATACGGGATTATATATCACTTTTGAAGAGCCTCAACGAGGCATTGCCCCAGGGCAGTTTGCTGCCTGGTACGAGGGAGCGGAGCTGCTTGGATCGGGTGTGATCAACCAGTAGGAGCTCAGGCTACTTTTTATGCAGCCCACATTCCTTGTGCAACTCGCTCTCCCACCACCAGCGACCGGCCCGGATATCCTCGCCGGGTTCGACGGCACGGGTACAGGGCTCACAGCCAATACTGGGAAAACCCCTGTCATGCAGAAGATTATAAGGAATGTTGTGTTTTTTGATATAGGCCCACACCTCTTTCTCGGTCCAGTTAATCAGGGGATTGATCTTCACCAGTCCGTTATTGGCATCCCATTCCACCAGTTTATTGAAGAACCTGGATACCGACTGGTCCTTTCGCAATCCGCAAATCCAGGCCTGTTTGCCTTTAAAAGCCCTGGGAAGCTGGGCCACCTTTCTGATGGAACAGCACAACTTCCGGTTCTCCACGCTGTCATAAAACAAATTGATTCCCTTTTCTGCCACCATCTGTTCGACTTTTGCAGGCTCAGGGAAATAGGTCTTCATGCGAATACCAAAAAACTTGTTGGTGCGGGCAATCAGGTCATAGGTCTCGGGAAATAGTCTGCCTGTATCCAGAGTAAAAACCTCCGTATCTCGTTTCTGACGTAATACCATCTCTGTTATAACCTGATCCTCAAGGCCAAGGCTGGTGGATAGCACGATATCTTTCCCGTAATGCTGCAGGAAAAAACCGATTACACCCATGGGGCTCTTGTCCTTCAACTCTTCGTTCCATTGCGCAATCTGCGCTTTCACCTTCTCAGTAGCTTCCATAAATATCAAACATATGATTCCAGTCTCCCCATATCGGTCCATGTATCCCTGTCGTGCCGGTGAAGGAATATCGGATGGGTTTTGGCCAACTCCAGGTAAAATGGCGTCAAAGGAAAGATAAGTTTCTTAGGAAACAGTGAAAACACATCCGGATTCATCACATGGACAGCACTGAAAGCAATGGGAACCAGATCCTTCTCCATGGGATCGACCAGGATGGTTTCCCCGCTCCGGTTATCACGCCAGCCCCTCAGAAAACCATGACGATTCATAAGGAGACTGCGCGTAGTGACACGTTCCTTCACTGCCAGGGTCGCCATCGCTCCGCTTTTCAGATGTGCTTTATACAGCTCAGCCACATTGATGCTGCTGTTTACATCCACATTGTATACCAGGAAAGGTTGATCCTTCAGAAACCAGGCGGCATTGGCTATCCCTCCTCCGGTATCCAGCAGTTCCTCTTTCTCATGGGAAAACACCACTTCTATTCCAAAGTGATCCTGCTGTTTTACAAAATCCATGATCTTTTCGGCGTAGTGATGCACATTGATGATAATGGAAGTGAAGCCCTGGGATTTTAGTTTCAAAATCACGTGTTCCAACAGGGGCTTGCCTTCCCATTCCACCAGGGCCTTTGGCCTGTTTTCAGTCATCTTTCCAAGCCGGGAACCGATTCCGGCAGCCAGTATTATCGCTTTATTTTTCTCGGCTTGCAACACCATTTTTCTTTTGGGGATTGTTTATCACATTTGGTACAAAGGTACTTTTTCTTCCTGTCAGCGATCTTTACCTCTAATTCATCACTCTCCTTACACAATTTTTTACTCATCTGCTTCCCTTATGGAGAGAATAACGCAAGAGCATGAAAATTGTTTTTACCCGATTGATCAGTTCAGTTCCGGGTTCATATGCTTATAATAAATCTCCCGGGTCCGTTCCAGGTGTCCCTTCATAATTTTTTGGGCTTCTTCGCCATCCTGCTCCCCTATGGCATCCACAATGGAACGGTGCGCCTTAAGTGTATAACTCTTTTCCCCGTCAATATTTCCATAGATATAATTACGCATTCTTGGGAGCAGGGAATAGATGGGCTCCATGGTAATCTGAAGGATGGGATTAAGGGTGGCCTTGGTAATGGTCAGGTGGAAACTGTTGTCCAGATCAGCTTCCTTCTGGGTGTTGTCAGGATCGCATTCTTCGAATTCAGCCAGATTCATATCTAATTCCTCCAGGTCCTTAGCGGTCCGGTTCAAAGCGGCCAATCTGGCAATCTCCGGTTCAAACATATATCGTACCTCAATAATCTGGGAGAGCAGGTTCTTATCGAATTTCAGATCATAGTAGAGATTGAGCGTATCAATGGCATCTTCAATATTTATATCACTAACATACATGCCACTCCCTTTCTGGATGCTGATCAGTCCGCGTGCACTCAGGCGTCTCAAAGCCTCCCTCAGCGCAGTCCTGCTCACTCCAAAAGACTCACACATCTCCCGTTCCGTGGGCAGTTTCGAACCAACTGCCAGCTTCTTATCCCGGATGGCACTCTCGAGGGTTCTTTCAATCCTTTGACTCAGGGTGAGCTTGCTGCCAATGTTCTTAAATATATCATCCATTCCTTCAGATTTTATATGCAATCCATTATTCCACCACCAGGGGATCGCTGAGCTGACTCTCATTATTGAGCCTGTCGAGACCTGACACACGATAGATCCCCACAGGAATCTCCTCTCCAAAGTCAATGCGTGACTCGCCGGTCAGCTCCACCAGGTTCTTTACACTTTTTATCCGATTGTTCTCGCCGGGTTCATACCTGTATACCGTAAAAAACCGGGACCGGTCCATCTCACCGGCCGACTCAGCTGCATCCCAGACCAGGGTATTTCCTTCCATCCTTAAGCCCGTGGGACGTCCGGGAGCCCGGGCATCGATCCAGTGCATTTCCGGAACCAGGGCCGGTTTCCTGCAATAATCTTTCTGCAGCTTATTGTTCAGTCGGACCAGGTCTTTCCGGAAGAAATGCCTGCTGCTGAAGTAGGCAAAGCCAGAGAGCCCCTCCAAATCCCTGATCAGATTGATCTGCCTGAGAAGATATTTTTCCTTGCGCCATTGCTTATGCTGTGACTTTTTATCCAGCCGGTAGGGTGCCAGTCCCACATACATGTGCCTTCCATAAGAATAATCATTCCACCAGTAAGCCAGGGTAGAGAATCCTACAGCAGGATGATCCTCCCGCCAGTATAATTGCGGCATCAGGTAATCAATCCAGCCTTCATTCTGCCAGTGCAGTACATCCGCATGGAGACCATCGTAATTGGAAGTCCCGGCTGTGGTTTCCGAGCCCCGTTCATCCTCAGAACGGTTTCGCCAGACACCGAAGGGACTGATACCGAACTTGACCCAGGCTTTCTCAGCCTTAATGGCAGCACCCAGCATGTCTATGATGGTATCCACATTGTGCCTTCGCCATGCTTCCAGGCGGTCGGGGTAATAATCACCCCCGAAGCGAACAAAATCCAGGCTGTCGGGCAGCTCCTGATTTTCGATAAGGTAAGGGTAAAAGTAATCATCGAAGTGAATCGCATCCACATCATATCTCCGCACCACGTCCACCACCACCTTTCTGACAAAATTCCAAACTTCGGGATTGGCCGGAGAAAAATAGGATCTCCCTCCATAAATAAAGAGCCATTCAGGATGGCTGTGAATAATGTGCTTAGGGCTCAATACATCGGTGGTATCCAGGTTGATCCGGTAGGGATTCAGCCATGCATGAAGCTCCATACCGCGTTTATGAGCTTCACTTATCCAGTACTCCAGGGGATCATAGAAGGGTTCGGGGGCCTTTCCCTGCTCTCCCGTCAGAAATGCTGACCAGGGTTCCAGTTCAGACGCATAGAGTGCATCTGCCGTTGGACGTACCTGCAGGATGATTGCATTGTTTCCATTCTTCTTGTGCAGGTCCAGAATATCTACAATTTCCTGTTGCTGCCTGGCTGTGGAGAGTCCGGGTTTCGAGGGCCAGTCAATATTGGCCACGGTGGCCACCCAAACGCCTCTGAATTCCCGTTTGAGACCCTGTGCAGAAATCGTTTGCGTGACAAATAAACATATTGCCAGAAGATATATAAGACCTCGAGGCATGGCAGATGATATATGGATCCTGTTTAAAATTTCCAAGCAGCTTTGTTACTATACTATTGCAATTTACAAATATAATCTGGAAATTTGTCATACATCATTCATATTACTAAACCATGATATTAATAGCAGACAGCGGTTCCACCAAGACCGATTGGAGGTTGCTTACGGGCAAGGAGGTCCGCAGCATGTCTACTCGAGGCATAAATCCCTATCATACTGGAACAAAGGAGATAGAAGTTGAGCTGAATACACTGGATTTCCAGGGGGATGAACGAAATATTCACGAGATCTATTTTTATGGCTCTGGTGTGGCCAATGAGGAAATGAAAGAAGTAATTCACAGCTCTCTTCAGAAGCGAATTGGCGTACATCCATACATACAGGTTCATGACGATCTGACTGGTGTGGCACGAGCTCTTTTCCTCGACAGAAGCGGGATCGCCTGCATCCTGGGAACAGGCTCAAATTCAGGGCTCTATAAAGACGGAAAGATCTCAGACAAGGTCCCAGCCATGGGTTATTCCCTGGGTGATGAAGGGGGTGGCGCCGATATTGGCAAACGACTGGTGAATGCCCTGCATAAAAGAAATCTGAGCGACAAGCTAAGGGAAGCCATTATCGCCGACGAGGGTCTCACCATGGACCAGATCCTGGAAAATGTTTACAACCAGCCACATGCCAACAGGTACCTGGCTTCCTTGACCCGGATTGCAGCAAAATATATTGATAATCAGGAGATCTGTGATATTATCTCGGCTGCCTTCAGGGATTTTATTGATAAGAATATCTCCAAGTACAATCACTACAAATCCCTGGAAATTGGATTTGCCGGATCGATAGCTTTTTATTTCAAGGAGATACTGGAGGCAGTCATGGAGGAACACCAGCTGAAAATCAGCAAAATCATGGCCTCACCCATCGAAGGCCTGGTCACCTATCATCAGAAAGTCCATACCTCAGATACGAATGGTTCCGTATCCATAACGGAGTCCTCCTCACGCTATGACAACCTGGACCAGATGAGTGTGAGGGAGTTGCTTGAAAATATCAACCGGGAGGACAGTACCGTGCATAAGGCCATCCATACCATTATTCCCGATATCGAAAAACTTGTGGAAGGCATCGTTCCCAGAATTATGAAAGGAGGCCGCCTCTTTTATGTGGGAGCCGGCACCAGCGGAAGACTGGGCATTGTGGATGCCTCAGAAATCCCCCCCACTTTCGGGGTTCCTTTTGATATTGTGATCGGGATCATTGCCGGTGGGGACCAGGCCATCCGGAAGGCAGTGGAATCTGCAGAGGATGACAGGGACGGGGCATGGCGGGACCTGGCCAAATTCAAGCCCGGAAAAAACGATGTGGTAGTTGGGATCGCAGCTTCGGGAAGAACCCCCTATGTAATCGGGGCCGTTGAAGATGCCAGGAAGAATGGTCTGCTCACAGCATGCATTACCAATAATCCCAACAGCAAACTGGCCGAAGCTGTCGATATTCCCCTGGAGGCCCTTGTTGGACCTGAATTTGTGACCGGGAGCACCCGCATGAAATCAGGTACCTCCCAGAAACTGATCCTGAATATGATCACCACCTCCACCATGATCAAGCTGGGACGGGTGAAGGGCAACAAGATGGTGGATATGCAGCTTACCAATGCCAAACTGGTGGAGCGCGGATCCAGGATGATCAGTGAGGAGCTTGGTACGGATATGGAGGAATCCAGGAGACTCCTGCTGCTGCATGGATCAGTACGAGCTGCACTGGATAGTTTTAAATAAGCTACTTTCTTCCTATGGAACGGGCATAGAGCAAGGCCGTGGTACGGTAAAAAATATGTCCAAGCTTTGTGAAGGGCAGGTACATAATTACAAACCAAACAGCCACCAGGTGAAAGAAGTAGAGATGGTAGGCCACAGACCAGTCTCCAAAGCGGGCCAGTTGAACCAGGGTTCCTGACAGGGTCAACAGGCCGATGGCCACCAGCAATAACCAGTCGGAATAGCCACTTTTACCAAATACACGCTTGTTAAATACCCGTTGCCAGATCATCATCCCCAAACCGGCATAGATCATCAGGGAAGCCAGATTCCCCACTATTTTCATGGGATTGGTAATGGGCAGTGGATAGTGATGTGTCAGAGTGGCCCAGATGGCATAGAGGGTCACAAGGATCAGGAGCGCAAATCCAAAAAAGAGCAGCATGTGTGCTACCATGGCAGGCTTCCTCGAACCACAAGCAGAAAAATTTGAATGTGAAAGGATTTCTCCCAGCACCTTAAAAACGGGGAGCCGTTTCATACCTGATTCACCCGCTGGAGTCTGCATCTTCATATCTTTCCAGAACCGGCCGATACCAAAGGATGCCAGCAGGTAGAAGAAAAGCGTAATGGCAGAAAAAGATCCATTAAGCAGGCCATGGGGGAAGAATGCAGAATAATCCACTGCACCTTCCGGGATTCTGAAGGTTCCGGCCAGGGAAAGAATGCCAATGATCACCGCCACCGGAATAGCAATAGCCAGTGGCAGCCATTTGGGATCGCTTACCAGTTTTCCAAGGAAACGGGGACGTGCATAATGCACATAGGTCTTCTGGCGTATGGCCGATATAACATCAGCCGGTTTTACATCGCGCGGACATGAAGTACTGCAGTCTCCGCACTGGTGACAGAGCCAGATATCCACATTCCCGATCAGCTTTTCTTTCAAACCCCAGCCCGACCAGATCATCTCTTTACGGGGAAAGGGCCTGTCAGCCGGAGCCAGGGAGCAAACTGCGGAACAGGTGCCGCATTGCATACACTGGTTCAGCTGTGATCCGCTCAGTCTGCTGAGTTCCCTCTTAAATCCTATATCAGGTCTTATATCTTCCACTTACATACTCTTAAATGGATTGGGGCCAATTAGCTCCATTTCCTCCACATAGTCGTTTATAATCTTCTGAATTTCATGATGCTCCGTGATCTCCACAAATTTTGTCTGAATCCTTTCCGGTTCAAGCATCATGGTCTCCAGGGTTTCCTGCAGATTCTCTCCTCTTTGCTCTGTCAGTTCGCTCCCGTGAATAAAGTGACACTGGTAATCATCGCCTGGTTTACAACCGATCTGAAGGATTCCATCGTAGCCATGGGAAAGGGCATCGGAGATCCACACTTTGTTAATGGATCCCAGGCAGCGCACCGGGATGATCCTGACAAATGGACTGAATTGAAGCCGGTTTACACCTGCTGCATCCAATGCAGGATAGGCATCATTCTCACAGACAAAAACCAGAATTCTTGGTTTTTCCTCGAATTCATCCGGTACATGTACAGCCTTGATCATTGCCGAAACCGAGTTGATATTAAAATCATTAAAACCGATCACCCGTTCCGGACAGGATCCAACACAGATACCGCATCTCCGGCAGCGTGCAGGATTGGGCAGCGGCGTTCCCTTCTCCGTCTCATCATAGGATCCAAAAGGACACTCCTCGGTACAGCGTTTGCAATCTGTACAGCGTTCCATATAGAGCTCGGGCCAGCTGGTATCCCCTGCCCTTGGATGAACAGCCTCTCCCTTTTTCACACATTCAATGGTCTGAATTGCCTTCAGCATTGCTCCGGCACCATCCTCCGCGCTCATTTCCATATCCATGGGTGCCCGGACTGTACCTGCGGCAAAAATTCCGGTCCGCCTGGTTTCGTAGGGAAAACAGATAAAATGCGAATCTGAGAAATCATATTCTATCTCGGGCAAGCCCGCTCCCAACCTGTATTGCAGGTTCAGATCGGCCGTTGTATTTGGCACCATCCCGGAGGCAAGCACCACCATATCAGAGCTAATTCTGATCTGGTCATCCAGCAGCGAATCACTTACGGTAACTTCCACTACATCCCCATTTTCGCTAAGCGAATCAATCGTGCCCCTGGTCATAAATATGGCATCGTCGGCCTGTACCATCTTGTAGAATTCCTCCTGAAATCCTGAGGTGCGTATGTCCCGGTATATGATGTAGACCTCAGCGTCGGGATTGAGTTCCCTGACATAGAGGGCCTGCTTCAAGGCTGCACTGCAACAGTAGTTGGAGCAATAGGACAGATGATTCTCATCCCTCGATCCGGCACATAAAATAAATAGAACACGTTCGGGTGGCTGTGCTTCCTGCACATAGAGTTCAAACTCTTCCAGGGTTTTCACCCTTTCAGAGCCATATCCCAGGGGTCTTAGTTTATCCTTGTCATAGGGTTTCCATCCGGTGGCAGTAACCACAGCTCCCACATGCAGCTCAGAATGCTTATTATTCTCCAGCTTGACAATGAAGTTCCCCGGTTCGCCGGAAATGGATTGAATACTGGTCTCCAGGTGAACATCTATACCCGGATGCTTCATTACTTCATCAACAAATGCCTGCAGATCAGGTTCCTTAAGAGTAGAGCCAGCTGTTACTGTGGGAAGCATCTTATAAATCCTTCCGGCATATCCCCCCAGTCGATCCGAACGTTCAACCAGGTGAACCCGTTTACCTGCCCGGGCACCCTCGAGTGCGGCAGTGAGTCCGGCTATTCCCGCTCCAACCACAAGAACTTCTGAAGAAAGCAACTCGGGAATATAAGGCCTATGATCCTTGATGGCCAAAAGCCTGGTCAGCGCCATCCTGGTCTGATCCTCCGCACACATCTGGGTATCCTCCTCCCCGGCTTTCATCACCCAGGCCAGCTGTTCCCGCAGGTTTATCCGTTCCACATGGATCCCCTCCATTTCAAATTCGGCACTTTTTGCCCTGGGTGAACATGCTGCAATGGCCAGGCGACTGACCCCCTTCTCACCGACCATCTGATTCAGTTCTGACAATCCAGATTCTGAACAAAGTGCTCCATGTTTCATACAGGAAATCTCCGGAATCATCGCAACAGCTGCTTCGTGCAGTTTATCCGCATCGATACAGGTCCCGATTTCACAGCCGGTACAAAGCGCAAGAGCCATATGCATGCGTCCCTCCTCCATCATCTTTGCATTGCTTTAAGTGCCGAGGCCGTGGCATCTTTGACTGAAGAGCTTACATCCATGGGGCGTTTGCAGCTGGCTGCGGGTATCAGTCCCGAAGGCTGGTCGGGTAGATAAAAACCAAATTCATTTGTCTTCATTTCTGCTGCCACCGGCGCAGGTGTAAGTCCCAGGGCCAGTACCACCATATCAAATGCCTCCAGTCGTTTGCTTCCACGGGCAATGTCCTCCACCTCCAAAAGAAGTCCCTTCTCCCCTTCCGGGGGCACTATCCGTCCTACTTTTCCCCTGGTAAGTCGGATACGCTCCTTTCCTTCGGCCTGCTTCAATAATTTTTCATTCCTGCCCGAAAGCCTTATATCAATGTAGAAGATCTCGCTGTGAATTTCAGGATATGAACTTTCCAGACTAATGGCATGTTTCAGTGACGCAGAACAGCATACGGCGGAACAATAAGGCAAATGATTTACATCCCTGGATCCCGCACACTGAACAAAGGCAATACGGCCTGGTATTTTACCATCTGAGGGCCTGGTCAGCTTTTTATTTTCCCTGGTACAGGCTGCCAGCATCCTCTCAAATTCCTGATTACTCACCACATCTGGCTCCTGATTATAATGATATTCCTTTATATTTGCCCCCTCATAGAGCACCCATCCGGTGGCCACAATCACTTTCCCGGCCTGGATTTCCAACTCCGAAGAGGAAGCATCCAGCTGTATTGCATTGTACTCGCATACTTCCAGGCACCTGCCACATTCTTCTCGTTTACATACTTTCGTATCAATACTATACTTCATTGGAAATGCCAGCCCATAGTCTATATAGGCCGCCTTCTCTCCTTCGCTTCTTCCAAGCTTCGCAGGCCTTTCCACGGGACAAACCTCTGCACATTTGCCGCAGGAGGTACAATTGTTATTGATCAGCCTGGGTTTCAGATCAATCTTCACCCTGTAGTTCCCATCCGTGCCGCTGATACTTTTCAGACTGGCACCTGTATAGTAATTGATCCTGGGATTGGAACGGATGCGCCGAAAATTAATCTCCAGTCCGCATGAAGGCGGACAGAGTTTTGGAAAATAGTTGTTAAAGCGGGCCACATTACCACCCAGGTATGAATCCTTCTCTATAAGCACTACATCCTGACCGGCCTCGGCAAGCTCAACCGCAGCAGTGATCCCGCTAATTCCTCCGCCTATAATTAAAGTCGGCAAGTTCAATTCAAGTCCTTTTTAAATAAGTTCGCGTTTAATCATCTCCCATTCACCTGTCTCCGGATTCCAGCGGCAATTGGCAAATGCTTCCCAATCTGGTTTCATAGTCGGATGATCGGTACGGAAGTAGTAGCCTGGCCAACGGGTCTCTTCTCTGAATAATACGGTCCGGATATGAGATTCGGCCTGCCACATCCGGTGAATATTCTCCCAGCACCTCATTAGTTCGTTCAGATCAGAGGCCGCCAGCTTTTCAGCATCCTCCTTCATATACTCCAGGTATTCCAGGCCTTTAACAAGCAGTGCTTCTGATGTCTTGAAGCCTACCGATGCTCCTCCGGCATATTCGTCCATGATCTTCTGAAGTCGAAACATAAACATTTTAGGCTTCACAAAATTGGGATTCACATCCTCGTCGTTGGCGTAACCCTGGTGTTCATCGAAAATCTTCAGGGGCTTCAAAACCCTCTCTTTTAATTCGCTTATCTGCTCCTCGCTGATTTCGACGGGATCGGGATGGTCTACGCAGAAGGCTATGGCAGCCTTTCCCGCAATCCGACCCTCGGTAAAAGATCCCGATGAAAATTTATGGGACGAAGCTCCGGATGCATCCCCGGCAGCAAAGAGACCCTTGACGGTTGTCATGTTGTCGTATCCCCAGGAGTGTGCTCCGGGAGCCAGGTCGGCCGGACCACTTACCCAGGCCCCGGAGGCCCCGGAGTGTGAGCTTATAAAATAGGGTTCACAGGCGGAGATTTCCGAAGGACTTTCCTCGGGCATAATATTGTGCGAAGCCCAGTTCAGGGCCTGACTCACGGTCATGTCCAGAAAATCCTCCCAGGCCTCCGACTCCAGTTCTTTCATTTTCCGCTTTGCCTCCTTTTCATCTGGAATTTCCGCCACCAGCTTCTGAATGGCCTCATCAGTCCGCATATATATGGGCCCATTCCCCTCCTCCAGCTCTTGCAGCATTAAATAATTACGAAGGTTTGCAGGAGTAGGTTTGGCTGTCCCATAAGGTGCCCAGTTTTCCAGTTCACCGGCCCGGGTTTCCATATAGTCCTCTCCTTTTGCATTTGTGGCTTTCGACTTAAAGAGCAGGAACCATGCCCCCACCGGTCCGTAGGAATCCTTGAAACGAACGGGGACAAAACGAACCTCCTGGCAGGTCATCTCAGCACCTGCCTTCAGAGTGAAATAGGTGGAGGCTCCACTATTAAAGGGCGGATACCAGGATCGGCCCAGGCCCTCTCCCACCGAGCGGGGCCTGAAAATATGAACAGCCCCTCCCATCACATCCAGTACGGTCTTGGCCTTGAACACATAGAACTTATTCTCTCTTACACTGAATCCCACAGCTCCCGCACAACGGTCCCCGAACATAAGCGGTTCCGTAATAAAAATCCGCTCGTAATAGGTTCCGTCTTCGCCAAGCTCTTTCAGTGCAGTTTTAGCAGCCTCCGAAACAATGTTCTTATAGGATTCGCCATGAATCATAATCTGCCAGCGGCCTTCATTCACATAATTCCCTTCCTCATCTTTCCAGATGGGGAGTCCCCACTTCTCAAACAGATGCACCGAAGAATCCACATGACGAGCTATATTGGCTACCAGGTCTCTTCGGGCAATTCCCATCAGATCGTTTTTCACATAGCTCACATAATCGTCCACTGTGTTATTGCCCTTGCTCACTCCAAGGTAGAGGTTGATGGCCGACAGGCCCATGGCCACAGCACCACTCCGTTCCATGGCCGCTTTATCCACTAAGGTGACACGTTGCTTGTGTTTTTTCGCCCAGAAAGATGCTTCATATGCAGCACCGCATGCTGCCATTCCACCACCCAGGATCAACACGTCGGTCTCCACCACCACAGTCTCAAAACTATCTGCATTCATTTTGCTAAATTTTAATTACAGGGAATCAGGTTCTGTCCTCAATACCGGACTTTTCAGGTCGTCCGAACCGGTCGCATATCCAGCATCGGGTTCGATACTACCTTCTTCAGTGGTCCGGATGGGAAACTTGAATCGCTTGACCTTCTTATTCCGGAACCTGACAGCCCACATGATGGAATCGGAACTCCTCAGTGGCTGAACCACTCCGCCCAGAGGCATGAAATCGGCATAACCCCGTATCTCAATGGCCTGGGTGGGACAAATTTTCACACAGGAATAACATTCCCAGCACATATCCACAGCCCGGTTGTAGGCTTTGTTTTTGTCTTTATCTAATACCATCAGATCGTTGGGACAAATATACTGACATGCTGTGCGATCCTGGGCCTTGCAACCATCGCACTTTTCATTTATAACAAAACTCGGCATGGATAGCTGGTTTAGTGAATCACAAACATAAGTAAATATTCCTGTGAGCGCCTGTTAATAACCTCCTTCAGCAGAAATTTAGAATGTTTTTAAAATCCCTTCATTTGAAATAAATCAGGCGGCAAAGTCATATATTTTACGGATGTGATTTCTGACATCGAGATAATTTCGCCATTTTCGCGGTGACAACATCAAAATGAATCTCTCCAGGGCGACATTTATTCTTCTCTACCTGCTTCTCCAGACATTTTCCATGGCGAAAGCGCAGGACCTGAGCATACCTGAAAATGACCCGAGTATTCTGATCGACTCCATAAGTATTAAAAGAAACTGGCGTACAAAGGACCGGATCATCATGGAGGAACTTGACTTTAAAGCTGGTCAACAGGTTTCCATAAACACCATTGAGACCTCTCTTGATAAAGTCTGGAACACCGGGAACTTTGCCACCGTAAAGTATTCAATTGACACCCTGGAGGATGGGAGGCATTTGATGGTGCTGACTGCAAGAGATGTCTTCCCCATCTACCCCATTCTATCCATCCAGGGAAACAGGCAGGACTATAAGATCGGACTTGGAGCGATTGATGAGAATTTCCTGGGCAGGAACATCCGCCTGAGCATCCGGGCAGGATTAAATACCACAGGTAATGATTGGGATTTTAAAGTCACCTTACCCAGGCAGCTTCTATACAAGAACATGGTACTGGGCTTTGGCAGCCGCTTTGGTCACAGGATGTACTCCCGGATCGAGGATCGGGAGGCCATATACATTACAGCTTTTGATTTGCTGGAAGTATACGGTAGCATTGGGAATCCCTGGCACCAGGACTACAGCTATGTTTTTTCACCGGATCTCGGCTGGAGTTACTTCAGGCATCAGTGCAATCGCAGTTTACTTGACTCAACGGAACAGGCTCTTCCCCATCCTGAGGATTATACCTACCAGGGCCTGAGGATAAGCCTCTCCGAATCCATTGGGACGGTAAATAAAAAGCGACACCGGAAGGACGGGTACCGGGCAAGTATCTCCACTGAATTTGGAATTGGACTGAATTCACAAAGCCCTTACTTCCAGACCGTGGGGCTGGGCCTGGAGTACCATAGGACCTTTAACAGAATTCTGCAAATCAGCAGCAAATTCAACACGGCCTACACAACGTCCGATGTGCCCTCTCTTCAATACTACCGGGGAGCTTCAGATATCAGGGGATACAGAACCGGGGAGATTTACGGAAAGAGTTATTATTCGGTTTACCTGGGTCTCCATATGACCTATTTCAGTTTTGACTGGCTGGCCCTGGAACACTCCGTTTACGTGAATTGGGGAAACGGTGCAAATAAATATTTCGAGCTGTACAGCACCAGGCAACTGGCTTCGGTGGGAACATCTTTCAGATTTATGATACCCATGGTGCCCTTTATTTATGCCCAGTTTAGCTTCACCTACTCCGGACCGGGCAGCAACTGGTTTGATTTCCAGTTCTAGGCGAGACTGAGAGCTTAGTTAATCATCAGAGAAGTGCTTGAGCATTTCCCGGTAGGAGGAAAATACCCGTGCACGGGAAACAAATCCAAGGTATTTGCCATCACGCAGCACCGGGAAGTTGTAGCGACCGCTTTCAGAAAATTTCCTGGCCACTTCCTCCATCTGGTCCCTGGTATCCACCGTCCACTCCGGTGTAACCATCAGGTCGCTGATTTTCGTGGTATCATACATCTCCTGGTGAAACATTATATGCCTGATATCATCCAGTTTTACAATCCCTTTTAAATAATTCTGCTCATCCACAACCGGGTAGATGTTCCTGCTGGAGGTGGTAATCACCTGCACCAGGTCGCGAAGGGTTTGGTCGGGACGCACCGTTTTGAAGTTGGTCTCAATCAGATCCGCTACCTTCATCATAAGCAGGATATTGCGGTCCTTGTGATGGGTCATTAACTCCCCCCGCTTGGCCAGCTGAACGGTATAAACTGAATTCTTCACAAAATAGCGGGTTGTTCCGTAGGCAATCGTGGCTGCCAGCATCAGAGGAAAAAAAAGTTCATATCCACCGGTAATCTCAGCAATCAGGAAAATGGCAGTGAGTGGTGCATGCACCACCCCGGCAATCATGCCGGCCATGCCCACCAGGGCCATGTTGCTTATCGACACATCGATACCCAGCTGATTCAACACAAGTCCAAAAAGCAGACCTGTATTCGCCCCGATAAAAAGCGTGGGAGCAAAAATTCCCCCAATGCCACCGGCTGAAAATGTAACAGTGGTGGCTACTACCTTTAAGCCGATTATAAGCAGCATATAGACCACCAGCAAAGCAAAGCTCTGATGCCACCCTTCAAAAAAACTATTGTCGAAAAGATGGAAAAACTCTCCTCTGAGTTCCTGATTCACCACCTCATAGCCTTCACCGTACAGAGGCGGAAAAATCAGGATGATGATCCCCAGGATCCCTCCTCCAAGCAGCAGCCTCTTCCAGGGACTTTTTATTTTTTCAAAGAAGGCGGATATTCGTATATAACTTTTTGTAAAATAAACAGAAAGCAATCCAGCTATGATCCCCAGAATCAAATAATAATGGATCTCCCCCATCTTAAAAGGTTCGGTGAGCTGAAAGGAGTAAAGTACATTCTGACCCAGGAAGAGGTAGGAGGTCACGGCTGCCGTAGCCGAAGCAATCAACAGCGGAATCACGGCCCACATCGTCAAATCAAGCATAATCACTTCCAGTGCAAATACAATCCCTGCAATGGGTGCCTTGAAAATGGCTGATAGGGCTCCAGCACAGGCACAGGAGATAAGCAGGGTGGTCTCTTTGTAACTCAGCTTAAAAGCCCTGCCTATATTTGAACCAACTGCCCCTCCTGTGGCTACGGTGGGCCCCTCCAATCCGACCGATCCGCCAAATCCAACGGTCAGCGCACTTGTAATGATGCTTGAATAAAGATTGTGTGAACGTATGATCCCGTTGTTCTTGGAAATCGAGAACAGCACCCCCGGAATCCCATGACCCACTGGTCGTTTATTAATATACTTTATAAATAGAACTGTCAGGGTGATCCCAACAACAGGCAGAATAAAGATATAATACTGACTGTATTCGCCCTGAAAACCTTTTTGAAGGGCTTCGTGTATAAAATGTACCAGATTCTTAATGATAACAGCAGCCAGTCCCACGCCAAGCCCCACAACAGCAGCCAGGAAATACAGGAATCTATGCCCAGATAAATACCTGATTTTAAATCTATTAACCCTCTGAATAAAGCTGTTTTTGGCCATTGATTGACAAAATTAACATTTTAGCCTACAGAACAATAGGGAATGCTCAATTTAGAACTATTATCTTTGTATACAGGCACTCTGCAACATTGAACACAGGAAATACGTTTATGATCATATGACCGGGAGGGAAAGATATCTGAAAATCATTTTCCAGGCCCTGCTGCTGGCAGGAATGCTTCTGTTCCACAAGGGGGTACAGGGCCAGGTTCTGCCTGATATTCCGGATCTGATCCGGGTCACTGTGGATCATTCCGACAACGGAGTACTTATCCAGTGGGAACCCAGCGAAGATTCCGATATCATGTACTACCATCTTTTTAAAAGGAACGATGCTGGCTCCTTCGAGTATATATTCGGATTTGGACCCTACACTTATGAGTACAAACACATGACCAGCGGATTGGAGAACCTTGCTTATTCTGTAGTTGCGGAAGACAGCACCGGCAACCGGAGTCTCTTCGAGGACAATGTTCAGCAGGCTGTCAGTTTATCCACTGAGTTTGATATTTGCACCCAGTCAAATCTCATTACCTGGACACCGTATTTGGGATGGGAAGGGCAGATATCAGGATACAGGGTCTGGGGAGGAATCTCAGGAGCCCCAATGCAGGAGCTCTTATTTGTTCCTGCAAGCACCCTGTCCTATACGCATGCAGAGGTGGCAGTGGATACAGACTATACCTATTATATCGAGACAATTAATAACAACGGAATCACCTCTCTGTCTGCCATTGATACAGTGACAACTATTTTCCCGGAAGCTCCCACCTACCTGACCGTTGATCACGTAAGCGTGCTTGACGAGGCCACTGTTGAAATTCAGTATTCCGCTGATATAGCCGGACCGGTGACCAGTTTCAGATTGCTTCGAAGAAGCAATTCAGATACCCCTTTTACAGAAGTGGAAACCCGCTGGAACGTCATGGAATCCACCCAGGTGGTTCAGGACCAGGTCCAAACCGGAAGCATAAGTTACCAGTACCTGGTAGAATCTGTTTTCCAGCCGGTCCCCTGCGATACGCCCATTAAAATATCAGAGTCCAACACAGGAAACAGCATCTTGCTTGTCAATGAGCTGAACAACCAGACAGTCACACTCAGCTGGACTCCCTATGAAAGTTATGAACCCGGTCTAGCAGGATACCAGGTTCAGCGAAACAGTGGTGATGGCCAGTTTGTTGACATAGCTTTGGTGGGTCCCCAGAGCACACAGTGGAGCGAAAACGTTCAGTCTCTCGTAGACGGATTCCAACAGGGCGAGATCCAGTACAGAGTAGTTGCACTTTCTAATCCCCTTGGCGGAGGAAGCGAAGAGCAAAGCGTGTCGAACATAACCACAGTTGTATTAGAAACTCACACCCAGATACCCAGTGCATTCACGCCCGGAAGCAACGATATCAATTCTGAGTTTAAACCGCTCATGGATTTTGCCCCCCGGGACTACGTAATGATTATCATGGACAGGGGTGGGCGTAAAATGTTTGAAACAAGCGATCCAGGAGAAGGATGGAAAGGAAGATTCATGGGTGGAGACTTTGTAAATGAGGCTGTTTATGTATATTATATCCAGTATACCGATTACACGGGTCTGTTCAAAAGCTACACCGGGAATGTGACCGTATTGTATCCCTGACCCGAAAATAATTTCCTCATATAAACACTCTTTCTCTTAAATCACTAATTTTGTCCATCAGGCGTATCCGCACAGAAGGATCATATGGAGGAAAAGGTACTCACAGAAGAAGGCAAAATTAACACACTGCTCGAACAGCTCATCGAGAACTGTTCCCATTGCAAATCGGCCAAGGATGAAAAGCTTATTCGAAAAGCTTTTAAAATGGCCAATGAGGCGCACAAGGGTACCCGCAGAAAATCCGGAGAGCCCTATATCATCCATCCCCTTGAAGTAGCTGTCATTGTGAGTCAGGAGATTGGGCTGGGCGTAACCAGTACCGTTTGCGCCATCCTGCACGATGTGGTAGAAGATACCGACATCAGCATCGAAGATATTGAGAATGCCTTTGGAAAAAAGATTGCATCCATCATAGATGGTCTCACCAAGATATCCGGCGTATTTGATAAGGAATCGAACTCTCTGCAGGCTGAGAATTTTCGCAAAATGCTGCTCACCCTTTCCGATGATGTTCGGGTGATCTTTATCAAGCTGGCCGACCGCCTGCACAATATGCGCACCCTGGGTTCCCTGCCTCGCAACAAGCAGATCAAGATAGCTGGAGAAACCATTTACCTCTACGCACCTCTGGCTCACAGACTGGGCCTGCACATGGTTAAATCCGAGCTGGAAGACCTCAGCCTGAAGTACAGGTATCCTGAAGTTTACAACGAAATATCCGAGAAAATTAAACTCACCGAGGAGCGTCGCCTCCACCTTATAAATCACTTCTCACTCCCCATCATAGATGCCCTTGAACAAAATGGATTTGAATTTAATATCTCGGGAAGGCCCAAGTCCATTTATTCTATCTGGCAGAAAATGCATCAGAAGAATATCTCCTTCGAAGAGATATATGACCTTTTTGCCATCAGGATTGTTTTCAAACCCAAAGAAGATGTGCCTGAAAAAACACAATGCTGGAATGTCTATTCCATTATTACAGACATCTATGCTCCAAAGCCGGAGCGTATCCGGGACTGGGTATCAACTCCCAAGGCCAATGGTTATGAGGCACTTCATACCACTGTGATGGGCCCCAATGGCAAATGGATGGAGATACAGATCCGCTCCAAGAGGATGGATGAAATCGCTGAAAGAGGATTTGCGGCTCACTGGAAATACAAAGATAAAACCTCCCCTGAATCGGAACTCGATAAATGGATCAAGCGGATCAGGGAGACATTGGAGACCCCTTCGGGAGATGCACTTGAATTCCTGGATGATTTCAAGCTGAACCTTTTCTCTTCTGAAATCATGGTTTTTACTCCCAAAGGGATGATCATCACACTGCCAAGTGATGCAACGGCCCTGGACTTTGCCTATGAGATCCATACAGAGATCGGAAACAAAGCCATTGGTGCAAAAGTCAACCACCGGCTGGTTCCCCTAAGCCACGTATTAAGAAGTGGTGACCAGGTGGAGATCCTCTCCTCAGATGTGCAAAAGCCCACCATGGAGTGGTATCAGTTTGTAAGTACGGTAAAAGCTAAAACGGCCATTAAAAACGCCCTGAAGGCTGAGACAAAAAACCGTACGGAAGTAGGAAAACAAATCCTGATTGATAAACTGAAGGAATTGAACCTGACTCCCAGTTCCAGAATCCTGAAGAAACTGGTTCCTGCCTACGATTCCACCCACAAAGATGAGCTATATTCAAAAATTGGCAGCGGCATAATTTCCCTTGATGATCTGAAAGATGTGCTCAGCAAAAACACAAAGAATAAATGGGTGAGAGTCTGGGACCTCTCCGTGGGCAGGTCACAAAAAAAAGCAGACAATAAGGCAGAATATGACTCCAGGGGAACCCTGATACTCAGGGAGACAGTTGGCAATGAAAAAAGTGCCTACAATCTGGCAAAATGCTGCAGTCCCATACCAGGAGATGAGGTTGTCGCCGTGCGTCAGGAAGATGGTACAGTTCTGGTTCACCGGACCGACTGCAGTACAGCTGTAAAGATCATGTCCAGTCAGGGAGACAAACTGGTGGCTGCCAAGTGGACCCAGCACAAAGTACTCTCCTATCTGGCCAGAATCCAATTGAACGGGTGGGACCGTTTCGGAGTCTACAATTCCATAACGAACACCATTACCGAGGAATTGAATATTAGTATGAGAACCATCAATTTGCACGGCCACGACGGTATTTTTAATGGCACCATCGACCTGTATGTACATAACACAAATGACCTCAACAACCTGATTCTTAATCTCATGAAACTCCGGGGAGTGGATTCAGTTCACCGGGTGGATGCGAAAGAGTAAAATTCCCCTTTTATCTGTTCTAAATTAAAATTATTATTATCTTGCACTGTAATTTTTACTTAGACTAAGTATGGTGCAAGAGGAGACCAAAGAAACAGTTAAGCAGATATTCACTGATTACCTGGAAAGAAAAGGGCACCGGAAAACCCCCGAACGCTACGCCATTCTGGATGAGATTTATTCCCGGGACGGGCACTTCGATATAGAATCTCTCTATATCTTCATGAAGAATAAAAACTACCGGGTAAGCCGGGCTACACTATACAATACCATAGAGTTATTACTTGACTGCAGCCTGGTGGTAAAACATCAGTTTGGCAAGAACATCGCCCAGTTTGAAAAGGCCTACCGGTGCATGCAGCACGATCACCTGATCGACATGGATTCGGGCAATGTGATCGAGTTTTGTGATCCCAGAATTGAAGAGATTATCAAGACCGCCTGCGAACTGAATAACTTCTCTCCCAGCCACCACTCACTGTATATCTACGGGAAGAGCAAGATTGGACAGGACGGGAACAAATAAGTACCAGTTTTTTTCTTAATTTTATCCGGACCATAATCTCAGTATTTATGAAAGTTGATGTGCTCTTAGGTCTCCAGTGGGGAGATGAAGGAAAAGGAAAAATAGTGGATGTTCTGACCCCCCGCTACGATATTATCACCAGATTTCAGGGCGGCCCGAATGCAGGTCACACCCTGGAATTCAATAACATAAAGCACATCCTTCACAACATTCCTTCCGGAATTTTCAGAGAAGATAAGCTTAACATCATCGCCAACGGCGTAGTCCTGGACCCCATTGTATTCAGACGTGAAATTGAATCACTGGAGGAAATGAACATTGATCTCACAAAAAACCTCTGGATCTCCAAAAAGGCCCACCTGATCCTTCCCACGCACAGGATCCTTGACGCGGCATCCGAGGCAGCCAAAGGTAAATCCAAAATCGGTTCCACTTTGAAAGGGATTGGTCCGACCTACATGGACAAGACCGGACGAAACGGGCTGAGAGTGGGAGATCTGGATCTTAACTTCGAGAAGAAATATGAAGCTCTGAAGGCAAAGCATATCCAACTGCTAAAACAGTATGACTTTGAGTACAACTTTGATGAGGAGAAAAAATTCTTTGAAGCCATTGAGGTGATACGCAAATTCAACAGGGTCGATACAGAATATGAAATATTCAAATTCCTGGAGCAGGAGAAGAGCATTCTCGCTGAAGGAGCCCAGGGGACATTGCTGGATATTGATTTCGGATCCTATCCCTTCGTCACCTCCTCCAATACCATTTGTGCAGGTGCCTGTACAGGCATGGGTGTTGCCCCTTCTGCCATTGGTGAGGTATATGGCATATTCAAGGCCTATTGCACCCGGGTGGGAAGCGGACCATTCCCCTCAGAACTTGAGAATGAAGAAGGTGAAAAGCTCAGGGATATCGGAAAGGAATATGGAGCAACCACCGGCAGGCCGCGCAGATGCGGATGGCTCGACCTGGTGGCCCTGAAGTACAGTCTGATGCTTAACGGGGTCACCCAGCTGATTATGACTAAGACCGATGTACTTGACACCTTTGATGTGATTAAGGTAGCCACAGCATACTCGGTGGATGGCGAATTAAGCGACCAGATGCCTTTTGAACTGGATGCGGAAGTCTTTCCTGTATATACCGAGATGCCCGGATGGAATACCGATCTGACTGGCGTACGCTCCAGGGAACAGTTCCCCAGGGAGCTGAAGGACTATATTGCCTTCCTGGAAAAGGAACTGAAGGTCCCTGTAAAATATGTCTCCGTCGGTCCGGACCGGGAACAGATTATTGAGCTGTAGTATTCCTACCGGCCCACCACAAGTTTGATTGTTGCAATCCCTTCCGGAGATTCAAACCGGCAAAGATAGATTCCACTTTTGTGAATAAGATCTCCCACCTGCAGCGAATGGTTCCCCTGTGGAAGCTGCCTGTCAATCGGGGTTCCCACCAGTCGGCCGCTCATTTCATATATGGAGATTTTAACCCTTTCAGAGTTACTTGTTCTGAAATAGAGAACAGATTCTGAAGTCAAAGGATTGGGATAACAGCTTATTTCAATCTGCCGGGACTGCATGGATTGCACCGAAGTGCCATTTCCTGAAGCAGAGAAGTCGACTACTTCTTTTGTGATTCTTAATTCGTCCATATAGCCATCAAACTCCATATTACTCGCGCCTCCCAGGCCCCCGATCTTCAACAGGTTGCTATTACTCTTTATTGCTCCATTGCTCCCGGAGGGAAATGATTTTATGTCTTCATAAATGAGATTCTGATCTTTGTCGTGCACCAGGAAGGTAATCTCCTTCGTAGCCTCATCACTTACCATGGCCAAATGATACCATTGATTTAATGTATAGGCCTGTGGATACCTAAACTCACAGCTACTTCCATTTTCAAAATTCACAAACCCCCCAAAGTGTTCCCATCCTGCATTCATTCCAAAGGCATCCCATTTATCGATGATAATTCCAGCTGCAGTTTTTTCACCCATTGTACTGACAACCTTAACCCAGGCTTCCATGGTCCAGTTAATACCAAGCTCCAGATCTTCCGACTCATCAACCCACACATTATGTGTAATTGGAGTTCCATCTGAATTATCAAAACGGAAGGCCTTCCCCAGATGTCCGGAATAGTTCTCAACGAAATATCCGCTGGGCGTCCCTTCAACGGGGAACAGTGGACTGTTAGCCTTATTGATCAAATTCTCTTCAAAGTGCATCAGCAGCACCGTCTGATCGTTACTTTCATAGGGCCCTCCCCACAATGCTGTGGGGACAAGTTTAAATGTTTCTGATTGGAAAGAGACAGATGCATCTTCTAAGTCGGTGGCTTTCAGCACAACATCAGAGCTGCTGATGGCGGGGAAGTGGCAATACGCTCTGCCATTTCTGGCAACAAGGGAGTCCCTCAGCAGCGTCCATTCCTGGTCGCCCGTGGTGTACTCAAGCTTAAAAGCATTTATTCCGGACACGTCCCAGTAAATGGCCTGTGAACTACCACTCAGGATTTCAGTGCCAAGTGCAGGATATTCGAAAGACAGCTGCTTCTGATCATAAACGACAAAGGGAATGCTTCGGTAAACATTCAGATCTTCCGTGTCACTTACTCTGATTTTGTAGTCATCTGATCCGGCCGAAGGAACCGTCCATGTAAAAGTTCCCGGGGCTGCATCAACACTCCCGGAAATTGTTATCCAGTTTTTCCCGCCATCCAGAGAATACTCCAGCATCAGGGTGTTCACATTGGCAGAGCTCCACTGAACCTCGATCTGGGTATCCGTCTTGATGTTGATGGCAGATTCAGGGCTTATGATTTCAAGGCTTTTATCTCCCCAGTCGGGTTCCATGAAAATTATAATATCCTGCGCAATTCCATAGTCAAATTCATCCAGGGGCGCCCAGAAGTTATCGTTGAAGGAAAAATCGGTGAAGAACTCGTCTTTGCTGTTGTAGCCATTGCAAATATAATAATGGCCGCTGCCACCATAGGCCGTTCGTTCGGCTACACCACCAATCAAAATGGGACGACCATTATTTAACTCGTTCTTGAAAATGTTCTCCCACTCTTCCGCCGTATACTCTTCTTCAAAAAGGACCCGGGTATTTTTTGAAAACAGAAAATTTTCCTTCAGGAATTTGGGCATGGCATACATGCTGTCGAAGAATTTCATGGATGCGGTTCCTACCTGTGCCGATAATGTGGCAGCAGGAGCATATTCCTCCTCAGTGGTACCCGGAGGAAAGCCTTCGGGGATCTGGTCCCAAAAATATTCGGTGTTGTCGAAATCGGCATACCAGTCACAGTCTTCCATGTCATGCGCAATAAGTCCGGAAGGAAAGCGGGGATGCTCCCAGTAATGAATGGTCCGCATCAGCATGGTGGGCCCGCAGGAATTGGCCCTGTTAATCTCACCGCTACTGTTGTAAGTCGGGTAGTACTCCGCCAGGGGCCACTGATATACGGTCCATTTATCCTTAAGCGGAACAAAAACAGAATCCTTAAAAGCACTTACATCCACATTCTTCAGAACATCGTCCCTGTACTTCCGGTATTTATTAGTGATTCTGAGTTCATCAATCCAGCCATCAAAACAGGATTCATACCAGCCTCCATATCCTATCATAAGATTCCCCTCCCCGTTCACTGGTGGCGTCTCAGACCAGCCTCTGGAAGCAAAGATCTCCTCATAGTTTTCATCTCTGATCAAGCAGTAGAGATGCTGGTGGGCATGATTGTAATACAGGGCCAGGTGATACCATTTGTTAAGTTCCAGAAAGTCGGCCGATCCTGCATCAGCCCCCCATTCTCCCTGCTCATTGTCAATGCAATCCAGGTTGGCCTGGAAACTTTTGCCCTGGGGATTCAGTGTGAACTCATATTCAGGCAGGCCCGATTGCCACTCTTTTTTAAGCAGGGCACGGATTCCAGAGGTATTCTCCCCCCAGGAATTCAATTTGAACCAGCATTCGATTGAAAACTCCTCCGTGAAATTCAGTTCATCATAAAAGGGAAGCTCAACCCAGGCTTGCTTATCAAAAGTAGTATTGTCCAGTCGAAGGCTTTTCCCGAATCCACCATCAACAGTCTCATAGGATACTCCTGATCCATGGGCAATACCATCATTACCTGCTGTGGCCGAGTTGCTGAGATCATCTTCAAAATGCATCAACAATACCGTGCTTTCGTCAGGCTCGTAGGGCCCGCCGTTCTCCTGGGAAAGTAGATTAATGGAAGAGGTTAAAAGGAGGATGAAGAGGGGTGCAAGATGTCTCATAGAATATACGTAATTGGTTTAGTGGTGGTTTTTGCCATAAAACTAAGGAGGCTCATGAGGGTAGATGAACCTTTCTGAAGGTAGCAATAATTTGAGAAGAGGCAGAATAGAATTAAGCTTTTATTCGTATTTTCATATCTTGCTTTAATTCAAAAAAACATCATAAATGAAATCACTGGTTCAGTTCTTCGAAGAAAATGTCGATAAGTATTCCGATAGCCCTTATATGTGGGAGAAACGGGATGGGAAGTACCAGTCCACCTCCTACAGGGAAATGAGGGAGCAGGTCTATCAGTTTGCTGCCGGATTAATGACCCTCGGGATAGAAAAGGGAGACCGGATCACCCTGCTTGCTGAAGGACGTGCCTGGTGGGTGGTGGCCGAAATGGGCATGTTCTACCTGGGTGCCATAGATGTTCCCATCTCCATTCAACTCAATGAACCGGCCGATCTGACCTTCCGGATCAAACATTCCGAGTCGAGAATGATCGTTGTATCGGGAAGTCAGGCCGGGAAGATTGACGCCATTAAGAAAGAGCTACCCCTTCTGGAAAAGATTATCCTGATGGACCCCAAGGATAATTACGAAAAGGATGAGATCTATATGGGTGATGTTATGGAGGCAGGCAAAGATTTGTTGGAGAAAGACTTCGAATCTTTCCGAAAGGTTTATGAATCCATCAGCGGCGACGATGTGGCCAACATCTGCTATACTTCCGGCACCACTGCTGACCCAAAAGGGATTATGCTGACCCAGAACAATTATGCCTCCAACACCGAACAGGCCCTCACCATAATCAGTATTCCTTCTGAATTCCGCTTGTTCCTTTTCCTTCCATGGGACCACAGCTTTACACATACTTGCGGGATTTTCACCCTGATGGCAGTGGGTGCCAGCTTGTGCGCCCTGGAGATGGGTAAAAATGCCATCGAGACCACCAAGAATATCGGAAAGAACATCAAGGAGATCAAACCGGAGGTGATGTTCAGTGTCCCAACTATTTCTAAAAATTTCAGGGGCAACATCGAAGCCGGTGTTCGCGCCAAAGGCAACTTTACCTGGAAACTCTTCCAGGCAGGATTGAAGATTGCCTATCGTTATAATGGCATCGCCTGGGACAAGGGGAAAGGAATGAGAATCTTTCTGAAGCCCATCTATGCCCTTTTCGATGCCGTGATATTTAAAAAGGTAAGAGAGGGACTGGGTGGAAACATGCAGTATTTCTTCGGTGGCGGAGCTCTGCTTGACATTGAACTTCAAAGGTTTTTCTATGCCATCGGCATACCCATATACCAGGGATACGGACTTACAGAAGCCAGCCCCGTCATTAGTGCCAATGGCGAAAAAGCATATAAGATGGGATCATCGGGACTGATCCCTGAAAACCTGGAAGTCAAAATATGCAATGACGAGGGCATTGAACTGCCACTTGGCGAGAAGGGGGAAATCGTAGTCAGGGGTGAGAATGTGATGAAAGGTTACTGGAAAAACGAAGCAGCCACCGCTGAAACAATCAAGGATGGTTGGCTCTTTACAGGCGATATGGGATATATGGACCCGGACGGTTTCCTATATGTTCTTGGGCGGTACAAGAGTTTGCTGATAGCAGATGATGGAGAGAAATTCAGTCCGGAAGGTATCGAGGAATCCTTTACGGATCAATCCGAATACATCAATCAGGCCCTGCTACACAACAACCAGAATCCATATACAGTGGCGCTGGTGCACCCCAGCAAGGAAGCGCTGAAGAGATTCCTGACAGGAAAAGGACTGGCATCTGACTCGAATGAGGGCATTGAAGCCTGCCTCCAACTGGTGGATAATGAGGTGCGCGCCTACCGGAAAGACGGCAAGTACGGGGACCTGTTTCCTCAGCGATGGATTCCAGCCAATCTTGGCATCCTTGAAGAAGGATTTTCTGTCGAAAACAAACTGATGAATCCTACCTATAAGGTAATACGGCCCAAGGTGGAGGAGCATTACAAAGATTTGTTTGAATACCTCTACACCCCGGAATCTAAAAAAGTAATTAATCCACGGAATGTGGAGGCCATGAAGAAGCTGCTCAATGGATAAATTTCCCACAAGATGTGTGCATGCAGGAACCATGCACGATAAGCTGAAGAAAGGGATCAACTCACCCATTTATACCTCCACGTCTTTTGAATACATCGACCAGCCGGATACGATTTATCCGCGCTATCTGAATACGCCCAATGAAAAAGCAGTAGCTGAAAAGATTGCCTCCCTGGAAGATGCAGAAAGCGCCCTGGTATTCAGTTCAGGGATGGCAGCTATCTCTACGGTTCTGTTTACTTTTTTGGGGAAAGGTGATCATGCTGTTTTCCAGAAAGGGCTCTATGGGGGTACCTCCCATTTCCTGGAGCGGGAATTTGAGCGCTTTGGAATTGAATGCACTGTTGCGGCAAGTCAGCAAGCCGTTGATCTGGAGTCCTGTATAAGGGAGAACACAAAGCTTATCTATATCGAAACCCCTTCCAATCCCCTGCTAAGTATTACGGATATCCAGGCAGTGGCTGATATGACCAGGAAAAGGGGGCTGATATCCATCATCGACAACACCTTTGCCTCACCTGTCAACCAGCAGCCTTTTGGCATGGGCATCGACCTGGTGGTTCACAGTGCCACCAAGTATATGGGCGGACACAGTCACATCCTGGCCGGAGCGGTGGCAGGCAGGGAGGATCTGATGAAAGAAGTTTACCAGACCGGACTGAATTTCGGGGGATCGCTGAATGCCATGACCCTTTATCTGCTGGAGCGCAGCCTGAAAACCATCCATATACGTGTGGAACGGATCAATGACAATGCCATGGAACTTGCACATTACCTGGAGACCCATCGGGCCGTTAAACAGGTTTTTTACCCCGGACTTCCCGGGCATCCCGGGCATGATCTTGCAGCAAAACAAATGAAGGGCTTTGGTGGCATGCTCTCCTTCGAGGTAAAGGACAGGGAGGGTATCGCCGTTCAAAAAGAGCTGAACCTGATTAAACCTTCCATGAGTCTCGGGGGACTGGAGTCCATTTGCTGCTCTCCGGCCCACACCTCCCACAGACACCTTGGTCCGGAAGGACGCAAGGCGGAAGGGATCTCAGAGGAGCTGATCAGGCTTTCAGTGGGTATTGAAGACGTGGAGGATCTGAAGGCGGACCTGGAACAGGCTCTGAAATAGGCAGCTGGCTTCCAGCCCTGCCGGAACTCCCTAAGCCACAATGGTAACCCCTTGAACCTGAAGCTTTTCCAGTTGCCAGGCTGGAATGCGGTTCCCCATTACATTCAGATAGGTGAGATGCGAGAGCTCAAACAAGGGTGAAATATCATCCACATCATTGTAGGAAATATCCAGAACCTGCAGTACGCTCAGGTTATACAGGGCATCGATTAGCCCGACCTGGTTATTGCTCAGGTAGAGCCGCTCCACCTGGCGTAATTCTCCCAGTTCAGTGATATCGGTCAGGTTGTTATTGGACAGGTCCACCGCCCTTGCATAATGACAGGCCGAAATTCCATCCAGGTCCTCCAGCTCATAATCGGCCATTTCTATTTCCTCCAGGTCCTCCAGCAGGTACATGGGAAAGTCAACATTCAGATTGCCATATACCCTCCGTTTCAAAACCGAAATAAAACTGCGGCTGTTTAATTCGGAGTTATCCTCCATATCCTGCTCCAGTTCCTCACCGGCCATAAAGTAGGAGTAGCCATCTGCCCCTTCATCCCAACCAAACTCCTCTGCCAGATCCTCATCAGTAAGCACCGAACTAAGAACCGCATGCTCGGGTTCCAGGTTCTGCACGGTCAGGATATGGGCCATTGAATAGAGGGTCTCAAAATCCCCTTCGCGATAGGCCTTCTCCAACTGCTCCAGGTTCTGACTGAGGCGGTCGGGATGGTAGAGCATGATCAGGCGTGAAAAAATCTTGTTTACCTTCTCTTCATTGCAGGGGATGTGCTCATTGACCACCTTCTGAATGGCCCTCAGCGCATCGTATTTTTTATCCCTGAAAAGCCCGATAATCCTTCCGGAGATCAAACCCAGGTTTTCATCCGTATAGGCCTTAAGCAGGTTGCCGTATAGCACTCCGATTTCCATAGGCCGAAAATATAAAAATCGGCTCAGATCCTCCTATTCCACCTTGAATTTCTTCCCGTCTTTTTTTGCAATTAATTGAAAGACCCATTTCCCCGACTGGGCTGAAGGAGGCAATCCGCCACCGGGAAAAAGCCATTGCCCGGCCAGGAAAAAATTATCAAGTCCTTTCACCGTATTGCTCAGGGTCTTGGTCATGTTCTTGCTGGCAGGCAAGAATCCTTCGTAGGCTCCTCTATAGACCCCGGTATACCTGATATCTGTAAGGGGTGTAGCCACATCCACCACCTCAATATTCCCCTTCACTGCGGGATAGAGCTTTTCAAGCTTCTCAGTGGCATCCAGGACAATTTTCTCTTTCTCGCTGCCATACTCTTCTCCCTTCAGATCTTCCCAGATCTCAAAGGGCGATTCAAACAGCATCTTCATCACACATTTCCCCTGGGGGGTAATCATGGGATCATGATTGTAATTGGAGACGCCATATCCTGTCGCCAGCGTGGTCCTTCCAATGGATTCACCGGGCGCAATCACCTGGTAGGTATGGTATTTGCTTTCAATGGCACAGGATATCCCGAATGAGACCTGAACAAGGGATTTGAAAAGGGGCCATTCTGCGAAAGCTTTTTCAATCTTCGGGCTCAGGTACTTGCCGTCCAGCATATCATACATCAGGGCATGAAGATCACAGGCGCCAATTATATAATCGGCATACTTCAGGCTACCATCATCCATTCTTACGCCCACAGCCCTGTTTCCATCCACCAGGATTTTCTCCACTCTGGACTTTCCGCTGAATACCCCACCCAGAGATTTATACTTATTGGCCATGCGCATGGTAAAAGGCATGGATCCTCCTAGTGGGTAACCCGCATTTTTCTGAGAGAACCAGAGCAGTGTAAGAAGAAAGGCAACTGCGGAAAAATCCTCCATGGCTCCGGCGATTCCCATGAGTCTCTCTTCTAACTGCCCATTCTGAAAATCCAGCTTTTTAAAGTAATCTTCCAGGGAAGTTTTCCCATACTTCATAAAAAGCCTGACTGCAGGTGCGCTATTTAGTAGAAAACGCACATAATCTAATGCACTTCTTCTGAAGGCAGGATCGTCAAACATCTGCATGGTGGACATTTTCCGCATGTCCCTGCACATCCGTCCAATGGGCTTCCAGTCTTCCGGTGCAAGCTCAAGCAGATAGGCTTCCCAGCGATCAATGTCTGCATAGATAATGAAATCCTCTCCATCGGGCATACGCATGGTCGAAAAAGTATCGGGATCCCAGATCTGAGTATCTTCATCCAGTGCCCCGGTTTCTTTCCACACATCGTGAAAAGGGCCTGAGGTCGTACCTATCAGCCAGTGTATGCAGTAATCAAAGGTATAGCCCTTTCGTTTCCAGGCTGTGCATTGTCCCCCTGGTAAAGAGTGCATTTCCAGGATTTCGGTGTCGTAGCCATTGAGTTGTCCGTAGATGCCGCTCGAGAGTCCGGCCACTCCACCTCCGATAATAATCACCTTTTTTTGCATGTCAGTAAAAGTTGGTTCTGATCAAATTTACAAAGCTCTAAACAGCAGGGAATAAAAGAGATAGAATATCGGTAAAAAATCGGTTTACGGTTTAAAAGCAGCTGTGAAACAAATATGAATTAAATTTGTTATTGCATTTGAACTTTACAAGACATGAAATATACCTGCGAAATACTGATCGGTCGTCCCCGGCAAGAGGTCATTGATCTGTTCGACAGTAGTGAAAACCTGAAAAAGTGGCAACCCGGCCTCCTGGACCTAACTCACCTGGAAGGGAACCCGGGAGAGGTGGGATCCCGTTCAGAACTGATTTACGAAAGCCGAAAGGGAGACCTGGTAATGACCGAGACCATTACCACCAGGAAACTTCCGGAACAATTTCACATGAGCTACAGTTCACGAGGAGTATACAATGAGGTGGAAAACTGGTTCACAGAAAAAGAGCCGGGCCTTACTTTGTGGCGTACTGAGAACTTCTTCCGGTTCAGGGGGATCATGATGCTGATGATTCCCTTTATGAAACAGGCCTTCATCCACAACACCATGCTGAACATGGACCGTTTCAAAGTATTTGCTGAAAATGCTGATAATAGTTAACTTCCTGAAACAAGACAAAATTATAACCAAAGAAAAAAACATGAAAAAGTATTTACTTCTCCTTTCCATAGCCCTTATTCCTCTCACGGTTTCCGCTCAGGACCCTGTTGATGCCGATACCCTTTGGAAATTCAGCGGAAGCACATCTCTGAATCTGTCCCAGCTCTCCTTAACCAACTGGGCCGCAGGTGGTGACAACAGCCTGTCCGGAAATGTCCTGATCAACCTGGGGGCCAATTATGCCACGGAAAAGACAAGCTGGGAAAATAAACTGATTCTGGGATTCGGTCTGATCAAACAGGGTGATGATCCCACCCGTAAAAGTGATGACCAGATCGATTTCGCATCGAAACTGGGATTAAAAGCAGGAGAGAAGTGGTTTTATTCTGCCCTGCTTGGATTCAACACCCAGTTCGCAGAAGGGTATGACAGGCCCGGTGAAGATGACAGAGTCAAAATCTCCAATTTCATGGCCCCGGGATATCTGAGCTTTTCCCTTGGTATGGATTTCAAACCCAACGAAACCTTTTCCCTCTTCCTCTCCCCGGTCTCCAGCAAATTCACATTTGTGCTGGATGATGATCTTTCTGCCGCCGGATCATTCGGACTTGACCCGGATCATAAAACAAGGGCTGAAGTGGGTGCCTATGTGAAAATGGCATTTAAGAAGGAAATTCTGAAGAACGTAAGCCTGGATACCAAAATCGATCTTTTTTCCAACTACTTCGATAATCCGGAATATATAGATGTTAACTGGGATTTGCTGCTGACCTTTAAGGTGAATGATTACCTTGCCGCTTCCTTACTGACCCAGCTGATTTACGATTATGATATTCAGTTTGGTGAGGATACCACGGGTGATGGCGAATTCGATACCTTTACGGATAAGGTACAGTTCAAAGAGCTCTTTGGACTGGGACTCACCTACACTTTCTGATCTGAATTATATCAGGCACTATCTTGCTGATATCTGGGATATAAGACCTATCTGGTCTAAATAAAAAGAAGCAAGAGGATTTGGTTTATTTGATATTAGCCTTCTTAAGGCATATCTTTATTCCATCAATTCGCCTACTGTGCGATTGTTATTGAGAAGGGGTAAGAGATTAGGCTCACCGATCCCCTGGCAACCTGCCACAAGGCAAAGGTGCCACAACCTAACCCGCAAGGGAGATAATAACAAAATGAATACACATGAAACACAGCTCTTCTATCTTTCTTCCACCGCCTATGGGAATGGGTTTTTAGTTAATGCTCACACATTAACATTTTAGGACATCCCTTGTTATTTCATTAGTCAGTTTTCCATTATACTATTTAAGATAAAAATTCAAGCCTTATGAGTCATACATACAAAAACTTTGAAACTTTGCAGGTTCACGCAGGTCACAGTCCCGATTCAGCCACAAACTCCCGGGCAGTCCCCATTTACCAGACCACTTCCTTTACTTTCAACGATTCCGAACACGGGGCAAACCTTTTTGCTCTGAAAGAGTTTGGAAATATCTATTCCCGGATCATGAATCCAACCAACGATATTTTTGAGCAGCGTATCGCAGCCCTGGAAGGTGGTGTTGCAGCACTAGCTGTTGCATCCGGACATGCTGCGCAGTTTCTCACCTTCAGTACCATCCTGTTGTCGGGCGATAACATTGTCAGCAGCCCCTATCTCTATGGCGGCACTTACAACCAGTTCAAAGTCACCTTCAAGAACTACAACTGGGATGCAAGATTTGCTGCATCTCTGGAAATAGAAGATTTTGAGAAACTGATCGATGAACGGACCCGGGCCATTTACCTGGAGAGCATCGGTAATCCTGCATTTAACATTCCTGATTTTGAGAAGTTTGCAGAACTGGCCAGGAAACATGATATCCCCCTGGTGGTTGACAACACCTTTGGAGCAGCAGGCTATTTGTTCAGACCAATTGAACATGGTGCCTCCATTGTGGTGGAATCGGCCACCAAGTGGATCGGCGGACATGGCAGCTCCATTGGCGGTGTCATTGTTGACAGCGGGACCTACAACTGGGGAAACGGGAAATTCCCTCAGTTTACAGAACCCAGCGAAGGATATCATGGTTTAAAATTCTGGGAGACATTCGGTAGTGAGAGTCCCTTCGGGAATATTGCCTTTATAATTAAGGCCCGTGTGGAGGGTTTACGGGACCTGGGGCCCAGTCAGAGTCCCTTTAACTCCTTCCTGCATATCCAGGGACTGGAGACGCTCTCTCTGCGGATGGAACGGCATGTGGAGAATACCCTGGCCCTGGCCAGGTGGCTGCAGAAGCACCCGAAGGTGGAGCAGGTGAATTATCCCGGGCTTGAAGACAGTCCTAATCATGAGAATGCCAAAAAATACCTGCCTCGCGGTGCAGGAGCTGTCCTCTCATTTACATTAAAAGGAAAGAAAGAGGAGGCCATCCGGCTGGTAGATCACCTGAAGCTGGTCAGTCACCTGGCCAATGTGGGCGATGTGAAAACACTGATTATCCAACCTTCGGCCACCACTCACCAACAGTTGTCGGAAGAGGCCCAGATCGCAGCAGGCGTCTCCCCCACCCTGCTCAGAGTATCGGTGGGTGTGGAGCATATTAATGATATCATTGCTGACTTCGAGCAGGCTTTCAGGGCTTAGTGCCATTCTCTCTAAAAATGCTTAATTTCGGGGTACTATGATTCAAAAAAGCAGGAAATCGATTACCAGTCTGTTGAAGGAGCGTGTCCTTCTGCTGGATGGTGCCATGGGGACCATGATTCAGCGTTATAAACTGACAGAAGAAGATTACAGGGGAGAGCGGTTTAAGAACCACCCCTGTGACCTGAAAGGAAACAACGACCTGCTTTCGCTCACCAGGCCGGATGTGATCGATGAGATCCACAGGGCCTACCTGGAAGCTGGTTCGGACATCCTGGAAACCAATACCTTTAATGCAAGCTCCATTTCCCAGGCTGATTACCAGATGGAGGAACAGGTTTATGAGATCAATTATGAATCGGCGCGGATTGCTGCAGAAGCCGCATCCGCTTTCACTCAGCTTACCCCGGAAAAGCCTAGGTTTGTTGCGGGTTCCATAGGACCAACCAACAAAACCACCTCGCTGTCGCCCGATGTAAATGATCCCGGCTTTCGTGCCATCACCTTTGACGAGATGAAGGATGCCTATAAAGAACAGGTGAAGGGACTGGTGGAGGGAGGCGTGGACCTCTTGCTGGTGGAAACTATATTCGATACCCTGAATGCCAAGGCGGCACTGATGGGTATAGAAGAATACCTGGAATCCGTGGGTACCCGGATCCCAGTGATGGTAAGTGGCACCATTACCGATGCAAGCGGACGCACGCTGTCGGGACAGACCCTGGAGGCCTTTATGCATTCCATGAGTCATGTGGAGCTTCTCTCCATCGGCTTGAATTGTTCCCTGGGCGCCAAAGAGTTACGCCCCTACCTGAAGGAGATGGCAGGGAAATCGGCCTTTTTCACCTCGGTGCATCCAAATGCCGGTCTGCCCAACCAGTTCGGGGAATATGATGAAACTCCGGAGGAAATGTCGGTTCTGGTCAAGGACTTCATCGATTCCGGATATGTGAATATAGTAGGAGGATGCTGCGGTACCACCCCTGAGCACATCAGAGCACTGGCTCTCCTGACCGAAGGTGGAAAAGTCCGTCAGCCAGCCGAAACCAGGCCTGGATTGACCTTAAGCGGACTGGAAGCTCTAACTGCCTTTGAAGGTTCCAATTTCATTAATATCGGGGAGCGTTGCAATGTGGCTGGAAGCCGGAAATTTGCTCGACTGATACGTGAGAAAAAATATGACGAAACCCTGGACATTGCACGAAGACAGGTGGAAGATGGCGCTCAGATCCTTGATATAAACCTGGATGATGCCATGCTCGATGCCGAAAGTGAAATGGTCACTTTTGTAAACCTCCTCATGGCAGAACCAGAAATCTCAAGGGTTCCCCTGATGATTGACTCATCCAAATTCGAAGTTATTGAGGCTGGACTGAAGTGTACCCAGGGAAAGGCTGTGGTCAATTCCATCAGTTTGAAGGAAGGTGAGGCACAATTCCTTGAACATGCCCAAAAAATCAGGTCTTATGGTGCTGCCGTAATTGTGATGGCCTTTGACGAAACGGGTCAGGCCGACAGCTATGAGCGGCGTATAGAGATCTGCGAGCGTGCTTACCACCTTCTTACCGGGAAGCTGAATTTCAATCCCGACGATATTATATTCGATCCCAATGTGCTGACCATTGGCACAGGAATAGAGGAGCATAACAACTACGCTGTTGACTTTATCAATACCACCCGCTGGATCAAGGAGCACCTGCCCCACGCCAGAGTAAGCGGAGGAATCAGCAACCTCTCCTTCTCCTTCAGGGGGAACAACCTGGTGAGGGAAGCTATCCATTCGGTTTTCCTCTACCATGCCATCAAAGCCGGACTGGATATGGGAATCGTAAATCCAGGAATGCTCCAGGTGTATGATGAGATTCCAGCCGAATTGTTGGAGCATACGGAGGACCTGGTGCTGAATCGCCGTCCCGATGCCACAGAGAGGATTATTACCTATTCGGCCACCCTTGAGGAGGTGGATAAAGTAGAAGAACGCAAGGATCTGTGGCGGGATGAGCCGGTTGAAGAACGCTTGAAGCATGCCCTGATCAAGGGGATCACTGAATTTATTGAAGCTGACGCGCTGGAGGCCCATAAAGAATACGGGCTGGGCCTGAAGGTGATAGAAGGACCATTGATGGCGGGAATGAATGTGGTGGGCGACCTCTTTGGAGATGGGAAAATGTTCCTGCCCCAGGTGGTAAAGAGTGCACGGGTCATGAAGCGGGCCGTGGCCACCCTGCTCCCCTTTATTGAACAGGAAAAAGCCAGCGGGGAATCCGGTGAAAGTCGTGCTGCCGGAAAAGTATTAATGGCCACCGTGAAAGGGGATGTGCACGATATCGGAAAAAACATTGTGGGAGTGGTCCTGGGGTGCAACAATTATGAGGTAATCGACCTTGGCGTCATGGTTCCCACTAAAAAGATCCTGGATGAGGCTCAGAAACAGCAAGTTGATATCGTGGGATTATCAGGATTAATTACCCCATCACTGGAGGAGATGATCCATGTGGCCTCGGAGATGGAGCGGCGCAAAATGACGCAGTCTCTCCTGATTGGCGGTGCCACCACCTCCAAAATCCATACGGCTGTTAAGATTGAGCCCTCCTACAGCCGGCCTGTAATTCATGTGAAAGATGCATCCAGGAGCGTGGCGGTGGTCAGTTCCCTGCTATCCCCGGAACAGCAGGAAGGTTACATGCAAGGTGTCCGGGACGATTACAGGACACTGAGAGAGAACTATGCCGGGGCCAGCCGGGACATCAAATACGTTTCTCTTGAGAAAGCCAGGGAGAACAGATTTCAATTCAGCTGGCAGAAAGATAGCATAAGCACTCCCCTGCAAACCGGCCTGCAGATCCTTCAGGATTTTCCGATGGAGAAAATTGCCAGGTACATCAACTGGATCTTCTTCTTTACCACCTGGGAACTCAGGGGGAAATTTCCAGATATTTTTAAGCATCCGGATTATGGTGCAGAGGCCAGCAAACTGTATGAGGATGCCCAGGAGATGCTGAGGCGGATCATCGATGAAAAATGGCTCACTGCAAATGGGGTATATGGCATCTTTCCTGCCAATTCCGAAGGAGATGACATCCTGGTCTACAACGAAAACAGGCCGGACCTGATCCGCACCCGCTTTACAAATCTCAGGAATCAGACCCAGAAGGAAGACGGACAGCCCAACCTCTGCCTGTCCGACTATATTGCTCCGCTTTCATCCGGACAACTCGATTATATGGGTGCCTTTGCAGTGACCGCAGGGATCGGCATTGAAGAAAAGCTCAGGGAGTTTGAAACAGATCATGATGACTACTCCTCCATTATGCTGAAAGCTCTGGCTGATCGCCTGGCTGAAGCCTTTACGGAGCTCCTCCATGAAGAGATCCGGCTCAGGAGCTGGGGCTATTCAGCGGGAGAGAAAATGGAGATCGATGATCTCTTCAGGGAAAAATATAAAGGAATCCGGCCGGCACATGGCTATCCCGCCTGTCCGGACCATTCAGAAAAAGAAGTGCTCTTTGAATTACTGGAAGCAAACAGCCATGGAATTCATCTGACTGAAAACTACTCCATGGTTCCGGCCGCATCGGTTAGTGGCCTTATCTTTGCACATCCGGAATCCAGGTATTTCTTTGTGGGGAAAATAGGTAAAGATCAGGTAGAAGATTATGCCAGGAGAAAAAAACTGAGCATCAAACAGGTGGAGAGTCTGCTGGCTTCTAACTTAAACTATTGATTTTCTAGGGCTGATCACCTGAACTTCTTTCCCGGTCAACCTCCAGTCGCGAACGGTCACTGATTAAATCGGCCACGATCTTCCTGCCCCTGATTGAGACATCCTTTCGGGTAGTGATTTTCTCGATGCTGATATGTGGAATATTCACCGGGACTATTGTAATACGGCCACTGGATAGCCAGATCTCAACCACATAGGTGCCCTTGACAAGATGAAGCTTTTTCCTCCGGCGTATGGTCATGGCACGCACCGAATTTACCTCAGTCCCATGAATCACCATATTAAGCATGCTACCTGATCGGTTCGAAATACTCAGGGTACACTTTCCTCTCTTCTTCGGATCAATTTCCTGCGTTCCCATTCCACTATTCATTGCTGTCATCTAGATAGCAAAAATACTATTTTCATTCAATCAATGAAATCTGCTCAGCCACAACAAGCTCTTTGTAATTGTTCCACTCGTTTTCTAAAAAATACTCAATCATGGCTATGGCCTCTCCTGATTTGGAGAGATACTGCTCAAGCCACTGCAACTGGTTTTCCGTAAGCGGCCGGTCTGCGCCAATAATGCTGTAAGTACCTCTCAGCTTCACATACAATGCTTCTGAGGGATAGTAAATACCCTGTATCGTTTCATCTCTGAATACCAGCTTGCTTATCCTTGAGAGTTCCTCTTTCATAATTACAGTGGCCTCCTCCAGTTCCTCGGAGATCTCCTCTCCTGCCAGCTTATTTACCAGTTCGTAACTCTCTTTGCAATCCCTGAGGGATGAAAAGGCATCTTCCAGGGAACGCATCCGCTCCAGAACCAGATCGGTCTTCTCCTGTTTGATCAGCATACCCATCATATCATATTCCCATCGCGGATCGGCCTTGACCTGAATGCTGCTCAGAACCGTATCACCCCGATAGGAAAGTTCCAGATGATATAGACCCGGCATCACCGAACCGCCGCCACCGGTTTCCTGGTTCCGGTTTTCACGCTTCCGCTCCGTAAAGTTCACCCTGGCTCCCTTCCGGTCCAGGTACCAGATGGTCCTGTTCAATCCGTTTTCCGGTATGCGTTTCAAATGCCGGACTGCCTTTCCTTCCTTATCCAGAACCCGGATATTCAGGCTGTCTTTCTTCTCTTTCCCATTTGTCTCATCCACATTCACATAGTAAGAAATTCTGGCGCCCCAGGGCCGGTTTTCTCCTTCAAAGTAGGCATCCCCGGAAAAATAGTAGCCGGGTGCATTCTTGGTATCCGCCAGGTAGGCCTCCGGTGTTTCAAATACGGATAATCCCGAAGAAGTAAGCTGCTTATGATTCCTGGCAAATGCCCGCAGAGGTCTGATGTCGTCAATGACATAGGCAGCACGCCCGAAAGTCCCGATTACAAGGTCCTGTTCTCGAGGGTGAATCACCATGTCCATGACAGGTACAGTGGGAAAGCCCACGGTCCACCTGGTCCACTGAGTCCCCCCGTCAATGCTCACCCATAGCCCATGCTCCGTTCCCAAAAACTGCAGTCGCTCCTCCTCCGGATCCTGGGCAAAACAGAGTGCATAACCCTTCACATTGGAAGGCCCGAGTACACGGCTCCATTTCTTCCCGTAGTTGGTGGTATGGAACAAGTAGGGTTCATAGTCATTCTGACGATAATTGTTTACCACGACCCAGGCCTCACCCTTCTTGCTTTGAGAAGCCACAATTTGTGGGATCCATGCACCCACAGGCAGTTCCTTGATCGCCGGTGAGCAGTTGGTCCAGGAATCCCCTCCGTCAGTAGTCAGCTGAACATTCCCATCGTCGGTTCCTACCCAGATAACACCTTCTTCCACCTGGCTGGGTTCGATTGTGAGAATGCAGGTATGATTCTCAGCCCCGGTGACATCATAGGTGAGTCCCCCGCTCTCATTAAACTTTTGTTTAGCTGTATCGTTGGTGGTCAGGTCAGGCGATATGCGCTTCCATGAATCGCCTCTGTCGCCACTTCTATGTACAAACTGGCTGCCAAAATAGATGGTATTGGGATGAAAGGGATCCTGTGCGATGGCCGAGTTCCAGTGAAAACGCAAGGGAGTTTTGCCATCTCCCACTGGCTTGATATTCGTAATATTTCCCGTTTCAAGATCCACACGTCCCACATTTCCCTGCTGAGACATGGCATAACAGATCGAGGGATCACCTGAAGCAGGCATCACATCAAAACCATCTCCACCCATCAGAAACTCCCAGTAGGTATTAATGATCCCCCCTCCGCTCCAGAGATAAGCGGGTCCCATCCAGGATCCATTGTCCTGCATTCCACCGTATACATTGTAAGGCAGCTCCATATCGGTTCGGATATGGTAAAATTGGGAAACAGGAAGATTTGTTACATGCCGCCAGTTTTTGCCACGATCATAGGTGATCGCCAATCCACCATCGTTTCCGTCAATCATAAAGGATGGATTCTCCGGGTGGATCCACCAGGCATGATGGTCCACATGGATGGATTGTCCCAACAGGGTGCTAAAGGTCTTCCCTCCGTCCTCGCTTACGTTTACCGGTGAAAATAGTGTATATACCCGGTTCTCATTGGAGGGGTCCACGTAAATCTCAGAGTAATAAAACGGTCTGTTTCCAATATTCTTATCTCCCCGTTTCTCCCAGGAATAGCCGCCATCAACCGACCGGTAAAATGCGTTCTTCTTTGATTCAACTATGGCATATATATAAGAGCTGTTTCCTCTTGCTATAGCCAGACCAATTCTTCCAAGTTCTCCTTTGGGAAGTCCGTCCTCCTCGCTGAGCTGCTTCCAGTTCTCGCCTCCATCCACGGTCATATGCAGTCCGGATCCCTCGCCGCCTGATTTGAAGAACCAGGGCCAGCGCTGATGTTCCCACATGGCCACAAACAGTTTATCGGGATTATGTGGATCCATCACCATATCAGCCACCCCGGTCAGTTCATTCACATACAGAATCTGCTTCCAGCTTTTGCCACCATCGGTGGTTTTATATACCCCTCTTTCGGGATGGGGACCCCATGGCGATCCAATGGCACCCACATAAACCACATCCGGATTGTAGGGATGAACAATGATCCGGTGAATATGCCTCGTGGCTTCCAGCCCCATCAAACTCCAGTTCCTGCCTCCATCCAGACTCTTGTAGATGCCGTATCCCCCATTGAGGCTGTTCCTTGGATTGCCTTCTCCGGTCCCGGCCCAGACCACATCCTCATTGGAGGGATCAATGGCCAGGGCACCAATACTCGCTACCTCCTCCTTATCAAACAGGGCCTTGAAATTTACCCCGCCATTGTCGGTCTTCCATAATCCACCCGAAGCGGTACCTATATAAAAAACTGCATCGTTCCTGTTTTCCACATCAATGGCAGTCACCCGGCCACTCATACCACCCGGACCAATGCTCCTGGCTTTCATCCCTTTCAGAAGCTCCATATCCAGCGGCTGGGCAGCCACAGACAGAAGGATTGACAGTATAAAAACGGAGGAAATAAAACGCTTCATATGAATCAGATTTTATTAAGCCATTCAAGATAATAATTATTCTTGCTCAGGACTGATAAGGCTTACAATTATCATATTAAGTATTCAGCAGGAAAGACTATTTTTAAGAGGTAAAACCAGCACTATGGACCAAAGCAGATATAAGCAGGACTTTATCCACCACGCAAGATCACCGGAGATCAAAGGGATTCAGTACCTGGATCGCATCGTAAATGCCATTGAAAATAAGAAGGTGCTCCGGCTCTACTATTTGCCTTTTTATGAGGACAAACCCTATTTTAATGAAGTGCATCCCTACCTGCTGAAGGAACATGAATCCAGATGGTACCTGGTAGGCCACAATGCCTTCAAGGGAAAGGTGCGCACCTATGCACTGGATCGCATCCGGGACCTGCAAATCGCAGAAGGAACAACTTATACCCCGCCTGACTTTAATACGGATGAGTATTTCAAATATGCAATTGGAATCATCGCACCTGAGGGATCAGCTCCCCTTATCAAACTTTCTGTGCAGAAGACCCAGGCACAGTACCTGATCACAAGGCCCTGGCACGACTCACAGAATATTATTGACGAGAATGAGGAAGAGATTGTTTTTAGCTTCAGGGTACACCCCACCTATGAATTCCGTACCCTGGTACTCAGCCTGGGAAAGGACGCTACCATCCTGGAACCTCTTTCTTTAAGAAAGGAATTAAAACAGGAGCTGGAACTGATGTTGAAACAGTACTAAAGGTTCTGGATCACGGATTTCTCCTGACCGGCATATGTGGCAGAAAACTCATCAAAGGTCTGGCTCTTGTAAGCCCCCTCTGAATAGTAGGCCAGGTAAACCCTGAACTGATCTGCCGTTTTATATCCGGGAGCCGCCTCAAGCACCTTACCCCGGGCATCCACATAAGAAATGGTGGGATAAGAGAGTCTGCCCTTGGTCACAAGCGCAGCTATTTCATGATAGCCTCTGCGTCCATTGTCCACAAATTTAAAGGTTCGCTCCCCGATGGTGATATCTTCTTTTCCTTCGGCATCCAGTTTGACCGGGTAGAAATGCTTATTCATGATTTCAACCACCGCAGGATCGGAAAAAGTGGTGGCATCCATCCGCTTGCACCAGCCACACCAATCGGTATATACATCGATCACAAGAACGCGGGGCTCCTGGCTTGCCAGTTGAATAGCCTCATCTATGGAATGCCACTTGATTTCATCCTGGGCAATTGCACTTATCCCAATAAGGGCCACCCCTAAAAACAAGATCAACTTCTTCATATTTCTTTCTTTATTTTTTCAAAAGCAATAAGTCGCAGACATTACATAACGCTTACAAATTACTGCATAATCGATGCCAAAATAGGAATTTATTGAATATCCGGAGATTTATCTTATCCACTATGTTTTATAAAACCATCATTGGCTTCTTATTTTTCCTATTTTTAGAGCTTCATTAAGCAAAAACAAAGAATGGAAGCAACAAAGAAAACGCTTAGAGATTCAGCCCCCATGCGCTGGCTGATGCTGGTACTGATTAGTATGCTCATACTGGCAACCTACTGGTTTCAGGATTTTTTCGGTGGGCTTAAAGGACTGATGGAGACCGAAATGGGTTTCACAAGTGAGGAATTTGGAAGGCTGATCGGGCTCACAACCATCGCCAACCTTTTTGGTATGATCATTATTGGCGGGATTGTCCTGGATAAATGGGGTGTCCGGCTGGCGGGGATCTTATTCGGAGCCCTGGCCACACTTGGTGCTGCAATAACAGCGCTTGCTGCCAATGGTTTTTTTGGTGATGAACACAGCACGCAATTGACCTGGATGATCATAGGCCGGGTCCTCTTTGGTTCCGGACTGGAAGTCACCTGTGTTGTGGCAACCCGAACAGTGGTAAAATGGTTTAAAGGATACGAACTGGCTCTGGCTATGGCCATTAACATGGGCTTTGGACGACTTGGATCGGCCATGGGACTGGCACTTTCCATAGATATTGGCGGGAACAGTGTGCCACCGGCGGTGACCTTTGCTGCCACCCTCATTGGGATTGCCCTCATCGTGTTCCTGATTTACACCATTTTTGATTACAGTCTGGATAAGCAGGACAAGGCCATCAAGGCGGCAAGCGGTGATAGCGCAGCTGAGGATGAATTCAAATTCTCAGACCTGATTGCCCTTATGAAAAACCGCTCATTTGTATTTATCGCCCTGCTTTGCGTTTTCTTCTATTCGGCTGTGTTTCCCTTTATACAGTATGCACCTGACCTGCTGGTAAATAAATTCGGATTTTCTTACGAGTTGCCTCAAAGTGCAGATTACTTCAGCCTCTTTGGAAGCCAGTCCCTTGGAAATGTTGCCATTTACCTGGGACTCTTTTTCTTTGGACTTGGATTCTCCATGATCCCGTCCAAGATCAATAACAGGGGTGGAAAAATAGCATCCATGCTCGTCATCGCCGCCCTGTTCTTTCTATTTATAAAAGGACTCTGGGGTACCACGCTTTCAGTCTGGTTGCAAAACGGACCCAAAACTGCCAGCCTGATTCCCATGGGTACCATCCTGTTTACACCGATCTTTGGAAATTTTGTGGATAAGAAAGGAAGAGCTGCTTCTCTGATGATTCTGGGTTCCATCCTGCTGATCTTCGCCCACCTCTCCCTGTCCCTGTTTAACAGCGAAGTGCTGGGCTATTTTGGCTTACTGAGCCTTGGTGTCGCTTTTTCCCTGATCCCGGCAGCCATGTGGCCTTCGGTTGCCAAGATTGTTAAGGAGAGCAGGCTGGGAACAGCCTATGCCACCATGTTCACCATCCAGAACTATGGCTTGCTGTTTTTCTTCTGGGGCATTGGAGCTGTACTTGATCTTGCCAACAAGAAGGATCTGGATGCCATCAGGGCCGGGGATATGGTCTACAATTATACCGTTCCCATCTTTATGCTGGTCATCCTTGGTGTGATCTCTATTTTCCTTGCCCTTCAACTTAAAAGGGCTGATGCAAAGCAAAGATTCGGACTGGAACTCCCCAGCGGAGTAAAACCTGAATAAATGAAAAAGAAATCGCATAAGGCTTCCTCTTCATTCATGATGTCGATGAAACCATGTGCATACAAATATGTAAATGATACAACAATGAGTACAATAAAAGATTTAGCACCTGTTGAAATATGGAAACACTTCCATACGCTTACACAGATCCCAAGGCCCTCCAAGAAAGAGGCTGAAATTATCGAATACATGAAGAAGTTCGGAGAGGACCTCGGACTGGAAACCATCGTTGATGAGGTTGGCAACGTGATCATCAAGAAGCCTGCCACAGCAGGCATGGAAAATCGCAAGGGCGTCGTTCTGCAGGGCCACCTGGATATGGTACCCCAGAAGAACAATGACCGGGATTTTGACTTTGAAAAGGATCCCATTGAAACCCTGATCGACGGAGAATGGGTAACTGCCAACGGCACCACGCTGGGAGCAGATAACGGCATTGGTGTGGCTGCGGCCATGGCAGTTCTCGAGTCCGCCACCCTGAAACACGGTCCGGTGGAGGCGCTTTTTACAATTGATGAGGAAACAGGGATGACCGGAGCCTTTGGATTAAAACCGGGTCTGCTGGACGGAGACATTCTGATCAACATGGACTCTGAAGACGAAGGGGAACTCTATGTGGGTTGCGCAGGTGGTATTGATGTTTCCGCGTCAAAAACTTACACAGAAGAGGATGCGCCGGCAGGCTACAAGGCCTACAAAGTGCATGTGCAGGGCTTGAAAGGCGGACACTCCGGCATGGACATCCCACTGGGCAGGGCCAATGCCAACAAAGTGCTGTTCCGCTTCCTCATGCAGGCCGAATCTGATCTGAAGGTCAGGCTCGCTGAAGCCACAGGTGGGGATCTGAGGAATGCCATTCCCCGGGAATCACATGCCATTGTTCTGGTTCCCGCTGCCGAGGCCGGTGCATTTGAAACCCTGGTAGCCTCCTACCATGAGCTCTATCGCAGGGAATTTGCAGAAACCGAACCTGACCTGGTCTTTAACTGTGAGTCTGCAGCCATGCCCTTGAAAGTGGTTCCTTCCGGGGAGCAGGCTAAATTTATCAGAGCACTCTTTGCCTGTCCCAACGGGGTACAACGTATGAGTCAATCCATGAAAGGGCTGGTGGAAACATCAAACAACCTGGCCATTGCCAGTATTAAAGATGGCAAGTTTGAAGCTTATAACCTGACCCGCTCTTCGGTTGACAGTGCCAAGGAGGCCACCGC